>Ga0182739_1001175_pt1 | contig 28675 bp, 23 predicted proteins | sample eDN5th30CBELigBY_FD_128873 | JGI IMG/M metagenome (GOLD analysis project Ga0182739, IMG submission 128873) | Enriched backyard soil microbial communities from Emeryville, California, USA - eDNA 5th pass 30_C BE-Lig BY (version 2) (version 2) | ecosystem: Environmental > Terrestrial > Soil >... | reverse complement strand
TTCCGCCGCCTCTGGATCACCCGTCTGAGCGCCGCCTGCCGGGCCAACGGGATCACCTACAGCCGATTTATCGAAGGGCTCTCCGCAAGCGGAAGCCAACTCGACCGCAAGGTGCTGGCCGATCTCGCCGTGACCGACGAAGCCGCCTTCCAGGCGATCGTCAAAAAGGCGGTGGTGGCCCTGGAAAACAAGAAGAGCGCCGCGTAAGCCGCGCCCGCCTTTTTCCAGCCGGTTACAACAGCACTTTTTCACCACTTTTGCGGCCAGCGTTGCTTTTGCGCAGCGCTGGCCTTTTTTCTTTTGCCATCGCCCGCCTGCCGGGATGAGACTGGCAAAAGCTCCTCTTTTTCTTTACCCATCTATGGAACAGCAACTCGAAGATTACCGCCTGGAAGCCCTGCACGGGATTGCCGCGGCGGCGGATGAAACGGCCCTGGAGACCGTTCGCATCGCCTTTCTCGGGCGGGCCGGGAAGGTCTCGGCCGTGAGCGAGGGGATGAAGTCCCTTTCCCGCGAGGAAAAGCCGCGCGTCGGCAAAAAGCTCAACGAAGTCCGTACGGCGATCACCGCTGCGTATGAAGCGCGCCGCAGCGAACTCGAAAACGAGCGCGACGCAGCCGCCCTGCGCGGGATCGACCTGACGCTTCCCGGGACCGCCCGGTTTGAAGGATCGCTGCACCCGATCACCCAACTGCTCGACCGGGCGATCTCCATCTTCCGGCAGATGGGCTTCGCGCTCGCCGACGGGCCCGACATCGAGACCGAGTGGCATTGTTTCGACGCGCTCAACACGCCGCCCGACCACCCCGCGCGTAACGAGGGCGACACTTTTTACCTCCCTGACGGGCGACTGCTCCGTTCGCAGACTTCCACCGTGCAGGTCCGTACGATGGAGACCACGCCGCCGCCGGTCCGGATCATCGCGCCGGGCGGGGTCTACCGCCGCGACGAGGTCGATGCAACCCACCTCGCCCAGTTTACGCAGATCGAGGGGCTTTACGTCGACGAAGGAGTCACCCTGGGCGACCTGAAGGGGACGATCAATTTCTTCTTCCGCGAACTGCTCGGCTCCGATGTGCAGGTGCGGATGCGCCCTCACTTCTTTCCTTTCACCGAGCCGAGTTTCGAGATCGACATCAAAGCGGCGGCGCTGGGGCGCGGCGACCGCTGGCTGGAACTGGCCGGGTGCGGCATGGTCGACCCCGCCGTCTTTGGGCAGATCAACGGCAAACGGGGCGACACCGCCTACGATCCGGAGAAATACACCGGGTTTGCCTTCGGCTTCGGCCTCGACCGGCTCGCGATGATTTTGAGCGGCGTTCACGACATCCGGCTCTTCACTGAAAACGACATCCGCTTTTTGGCTCAATACCCTTAAACCTTTTCATGAAAGTTTCTCTTAACTGGCTCAAAGAACGGGTCGATCTCCCGGCGGAGGTGGCGACCTTGTGTGATCTGTTGACGCGCGCCGGCGTGGAAGTCGAAGGGATCGAACAGAGCGGCGTGGCGATCGACAAGGTGGTGGTGGCGCAGATCCTCGAATCAAACCCCCACCCGGGGGCCGACCGCCTGAGCGTCTGCCGCGTGGATGACGGCTCCGGGGAGCCGCGCCAGATTGTCTGCGGTGCGAAAAATTACAAGGTCGGCGACAAGGTGCCGCTGGCGCTGCCGGGCGCGGTGTTGCCGGGCGATTTCAAGATCAAGGTCGGCAAGCTGCGCGGGGTGCAGAGCGAAGGGATGATGTGCAGCGCCAAGGAGTTGCAGGTGGCCGAGGATGCCGCGGGGCTGCTGATCCTTTCGCCCGGGGCAACCGTCGGCGCGCCGATCTCAAGCGCGTTTCCTTCCGACACGGTGCTCGATTTGGAGGTGACGCCGAACCGGCCCGATCTGTTGAGCTACACCGGCATGGCCCGCGAGGTGGCGACGTTGCTCAAGCAAGCGTTCCGCACGGAGGCGGAGACGCCGTTTCCGGCGGCGGCGAGCGGGGAGATCGTGCTCGAAGCGGCCGAAGCGTGCCCGTTTTATTCGGCGCACCGGATCACCGGCGTGAAGGTGGCCCCCAGCCCCGAGTGGCTGGTCCGCAAGCTCGAAGCTTCCGGCCTGCGTCCGATCAACAATGTCGTCGACGTGACCAACCTGGTGATGCTCGAGACCGGGCAGCCGCTCCACGCGTTTGATGTCGCAAAGCTCAGCGGTCCGATCACCGTTCGCAAGGCGCGGGCGGACGAAAAGCTGCTCGCGCTCGACGGCAGGGAGTACACGCTTGGCGGGGGAGACCTCGTGATCGCCGACGGCGAAAAAGCGCAGGCGATCGCCGGGGTGATGGGGGGCGAGGAGAGCGGTGTCACCGAAACGACGACCGACCTGCTTCTCGAAAGCGCCTGGTTCCAGCCTGCCGGGGTGCGTCGGACCTCGCGGCGGCTCGCGCTTTCGACCGATTCGAGCTACCGCTTTGAACGGAGCGTCGACCCTGCCGGGGTTCTGGCCGCTTCGGCCCAGGCGGTCCGGCTGATCGTGGAACTGGCGGGCGGCGAAGCGGCGGCGGGCGTGGAAACCGTCGGAACGCTTCCGCAGCGCGGCGGCGCCGTACCGTTCCGGCTGGAACGTTGCCGCGCCATTCTGGGAACCGAAGTGGAGCGCGAAACTGCGGACGCCATTTTGAGCGGCTTCGGCCTGACCCCCTCGGGCGACGGCTGGATCGTTCCGTCGTTCCGTCCTGACCTGACGCGCGAAATCGACCTGATCGAGGAGATCGCCCGGGTGATCGGGATCGACGCCGTTCCGGCGCGCGAACAGGCCCGGTTCACCGGCGCTTCGGAGGCCGACCAGTGGCACGACCGCGCGATGCGCCTGCGCCGTCACCTCGCGGGGGAAGGTTTCCGCGAAGCCCGCAGCCTGACGCTGATTTCCGAGCGCGCGCTGGCTCAATTCCCCGCGCCGGAAGTGCTCCGGGTGCGCAATCCGTTGAGCGAAGACGAGGTGATTTTAAGGCCGAGCCTTCTTCCCGGTCTTTTGACGGCGTTGACGCACAACCTCCGCAACGGGAGCGACGATGTGCGGCTCTTTGAACTCGGGCGGACCTTCCTCCCGGTCAAGAGCCCCAAGGAACGCGAGGAGCGGACGGCGCTCGCCTGGGTCATGACCGGCGGGGCGGTCCCCGCTTCGTGGCGGGATGCAAAACCGCGCGAGGCCGACCTGTTTGACCTGAAGGCGGTCGTGCTCGACCTCCTCCCGCTGGTTTCCCGCGGTGGCGTGACGCTGGAGCCGACCGAACACCCGGCGCTGGCGCTCGCGTTTGAAGTCCGCTTCGGGCGGCGGGCGGTCGGCATCGCCGGACAGCTTCTGCCCGCGCGCGCCCGTGAACTCGACGCCACCGCGCCGGTATTGGTGGCGGAGATCGACCTCGACGCCTTTGCGCTTCGCACAAGCCGGTCGCGCTTTGTCGAACTGCCGAAGTTTCCGGCGGTCACCCGCGACATCGCCATGCTCGTCCCGCGCGATCTGCCGCACGGGGCGATCGAGGCGGCGCTGCTCGGCGCGAAGGAGGAGTGGCTCGCCAAAGTGGAGCTTTTCGACGTCTTTACCGACCCGGCCGGGGAAAAGATTCCAGCCGACAAAAAATCGGTCGCGTATGCGTTGACTTATCGCTCCAGTGAGCGGACATTGACCGCAGATGAAGCCATGGCGGTGCACGAGCGCCTCAAGGCACGTCTCAAGAGCGAACTGGCGAAAGCGGCTGGCACGGAAGGCGGGGTGGTGGAATTTCGCGAGTAATGGTTTCGAAGGAGACCGCTCTGGACGTTCATCCCGATCTTTGCTATAAGTATCAGGAGATTTTTAGAAAACTTTTCGAATTTTACCCTGCGGTGTACGTGGTTTCAGGCGGCAGCTCCCGGACCGTAGTTACACAGTAAGGAGGTCGAGGACGCGGTCCTATGACATGCCTTCATTGGAAGTCAGAAGACCGGACGAGACCACCACCGTTTCCTTGGGGAACGGGTAATGCTCCTCAGCGGCACCTGCGGGGTAAAATGGCACCCTTGAAGGAGATCCCCTCCTTCGGGGGTGCCGCTTTTTTTTGGAGGAGAGGCAAGGGTCGGGAAAACAAAAAAGGCCGCCCGGCAGAAGCGAGGCGACCTTTTTGAAAGGGGTATTTTATGAGGTCCACCCCGGCGCGGAAACGCGCTGGGCGGACCTTCGCGTCCGCCGTGGCGTTTGAGGCCCGAGGCGGAAACAGGGTGGAGCGAACTCCAGGATGTACCGTGCCGTTGGCCTTAGCTGCAGCAGGAAGCGCCCGACTTCTTCGTGGTCTTGGCGGCTTTGTCCTTGGTGGTGCAGCAGCTCTTGGCAGCGCCCGGCTTGGCCGTGGTGCAGCACGCCTTGGCGGCGGTGCCACCGGTGAGCGGGCAGGCGCCATGTTTTGGCGCGGTTTGGCAGGCGCTGAAGCTGAGCGAAAGCGCGACGGCACTTAGGGAGGCGAGAATGGTTTTCATAACGGCGTGGAAGCTATGTCATTGTTTTTGCGGAATCAAGGCTTTCCGACCGGCGTGCCGATCCGCGAAAGCGCCTGGATGAACCGGGTGTTCTGTTCCATCGTGCCGATGGAGACCCGCACCCATTCCGGAAGGCCGTACGAAGTCATGTCGCGGATGATGATCCCGCATTGCATCAACGCTTGGAAGAGCGCCTTGCCGTCGCCGACCTTGACGAGGACGAAGTTGGCATGGCTCGGCACGAACTTGAGCCCGAGCGAGGCAAAACTGCGCTGGAGGTATTCGCGCCCTTCGTCGGTCAACTGGCGGGTCGCCTCCTGGTGTTCGTCGTCGAGCAGGCCGGCGAGCGCACCCGCCTGGGCGATGCCGTTGGCGTTGAACGGCTGGCGCGTTTTCTGAAGCACGTCGATCAGGTCGCGATGCCCGATGCCGTAGCCGATCCGGAGATTGGCCAGCCCCTGGATCTTGGAAAAAGTCCGCAGGACGATCACGTTTTCCCGCCCTTCGCGGATGAACTTGAGCGTGTCGGGCGGGTTGGGGAGAAACTCGTAGTACGCCTCGTCAAAGACGATGACCACCCGCTCTGGCACCTGGTCGACAAAGCGGTCGATCTCCGCCTGCGAGACAATGGTCCCGGTCGGGTTGTTCGGATTGGTGACGAAGATCTCCTTGGTTTTGGGGGTGATCGCGGCGGCCATCGCGTCGAGGTCATGGCAGAAGTGGGGGTCGTCGACGGCGATCGTCCGCGCTCCGAAAAGCTGGGCCATCAACCCGTAGACGGCAAAGGCGTGCTTGGCAGTGACGATTTCATCCCCCGCCTGGAGAAACCCCTTGCCGATAAATTCGATGATCTCATTGGAACCGTTGCCGAGGATGATATTTTCCCGGGCGAGGCCGAATTTCTCCGCGATCGCCTCCCGCAGGTAGTAGCCCCCGCCGTCCGGATAGAAATGACTCCGTTCGATCGCCTCGCGCATCGCTTCGAGCGCCTTGGGCGAGGGGCCGAGCGGGTTTTCGTTCGAGGCAAGCTTGATGATCTCCGACGGGGCGACTCCGAGTTCCCGCGCGACATCCTCAATCGGCTTGCCCGGTTCGTAAGAGATCAGTTCGCGAAGCTGTGGGTTGGCATGGTTCCAGATCGACATAAAGGAAGAGGATCGTAAAGCGCCCCGCACCGAAGCGCAAGCGGAGAGAGAAGGGGAAGGGTGAACATCATTTTGACATCATTCGTTAAATGATGTATCAATGTCATCATGATGCGTACTCAGATTCAGTTTCCGGACCCGCTTTACCGGCGACTAAAAGAGATCGCCGAACAGCAGGACTGGTCGCTTTCGGAGGTGATGCGCAAGGCTGCGGAGCATTTTGTCACCCGCTTTCCCGAGGGACGGAAGCCGAAAACCGTCTGGCGTTTTCCCACGCTGGATTGCGGGGGCGATTTTCTCACCGATCCTGCGCGGCTCCGCCCGGAAGCCGATGCGATCCTTGAACGCAACGCGTCATGATCTTTTCGGCCGATACCAACCTCTTCCTCTACGCAGCCAATCCCGACTCGCCCCATCACGAGGGCGCGCTCCGGTATTTTGAGGAGGAAACCATGAACGGGAGGCGTTTTCTTCTATGTGGCCTCGTGCTGGTGGAGCTTTACATGCAGCTTCGGAATCCCGCCGTTTTCAGGAAACCGAAGTCTGCCCGCGAAGCTGCGGCATTCTGCGACGCCCTGCGCTCCAATCCCGCCTGGGAATTCGGCGATTACGAACCCGAGGTTGCCAGGCCACTCTGGAACTGGGCGGCCGGAACCGGAACCGGTTTCCGCCAGATCATCGACGCCCGCCTTGCCCTGACGCTCCGCCACCATGGCGTCACCCATTTTGCCACGGCGAATACGAAGCATTTTGAGGGATTTGGATTCGAGAAGGTGTGGAATCCTTTTTAGCCCTGGGGGTCAGTCAACAAATCTTGACAAACCGGTCCGCTTCGCCTTAGAAACGACCATGCCGAGGCAACCGCGAATCGAGTATCCCGACGCCATTTACCATGTCATGGCGCGGGGGGATCGTAATGAACCGATCTTTTTGGACGATGAGGACCGCGAGATGTTCCTGCGGACGATGGACGAGGCGGTGGAGCGTTCCGGGTGGAAGGTCTACGGATGGGTTCTGATGACCAACCATTACCATTGGTCGATCCAGACGCCGGAACCGAACCTCGTGGCAGGAATGAAGTGGTTTCAGAATACTTACACGCGGCGATTCAATACCCGGCACGGCGCCTGGGGGCATCTTTTTGGCGGCCGATACAAGGCGATACCGGTGGAGGAAGCCGACAGGCCGACCGGCGGGGAGGGTAGCTACCTGGCCGCGCTTCTGGATTACATCCACTTGAACCCTGCCCGGGCGGGGCTGGTCTCCCGTGGGAAGAGGATGGCGTTGGCTGACTATCCGTGGAGCAGTTTGAGCCAAGGATACGCGGTGCCCCCGGAATCCCGCAGGCCGGGGATGGCGGCAAGGGAGGGGTTGGAGCTTTTCGGTTTCGCGGACGAGGAAAAAGACCGCCTGGCCTTTGTCAGGAGAGCGGAGGAGCGGACCGGGGCGGAGGGCGAGTCCGCCGGAATGCCTGCATCAGCCGGAAAGAACCGGCAGGGCATCGCGGAAAGGGGATGGTACGTGGGCGGCGATGCCTTCCGGCAGAAGTTGCTCTCGCTGGCGAACCAGACCGCGGGCAATCGTAATTACAAGGGCAGTTCCCTTGGCCGGGAGCAGGACCGGCTCGGCGCGCAGGCATGGCTCGACAAAGGGAAGAAGCACTTTGGGATCAAGCTCCCCGCCGAAGGCCGCCAACACCAGGCCGAACGCGTCGCCATCGCCTGGGCGCTCCACCGGAAGACCAACCAGCCCCAGGGCTGGATTGCGGAAGCCTTGGGCCTGCGGACCGCCGCCAACGTCAGCCAGCAGGTGCGCCGGTTTGAGAGGGACGTCGATGAAGGCACGAAACCGGCAAAGGGGGAGGCGCTTCTGTCGGGCTGGATTGATTTGGTCAGGAAAGGCTAAAATAGCTTCATTCCGTATACATAGTGCTCCAGAGGGGCCGGTGCACGCGTACCGCATGTCCGTCGCAATAGACGAGATGGACCCAGCCGTCATGACGATCCAGCGCCGGATCGACCAGCAGGTGAAAGGTCCGCTCGGAGTAAGGCCCTCCGTGGGATGGGCCGTTACCTTCAATGATTAACCCCACCTTTGCGGAGTTGGGCAATTTCTGGAGAAAAATGGGACGCCCTTCCGGAATCGTGGGCGGGGCGGCGTAAAGGCAGACGAAATCGACATTGGCTCCAAGCAGGGCCGGATCGTTATGTGTGCGGGGAGCGCGCGCTTCGACCGACGGACACCGGTACAGGGGGTAATAGGATGGACGCCCGGGGTGAATGTAGGGGGCAAGCCGCATGTACCAGCGTTGTTTCCATCGATCCGTGATGGCGGGGTTCCAGTCGGTGATCGGCAGTTTCCCATTGTGTTCATTGGCGAACTGCAAGGCTCCGATTCCCATCTGGCGGACCTGCCCCAGGCATTGGGTGGCGCGCATACGAGCCCGTACCGTACCGATGGCGGGAATCAGCAGCGCCAGAAGGAGAGCGACAACGACGACCGCCAGCAATAGTTCGGTAACCGTGAAGGCGGCGGATCTGCCGGGGCTGCGTCGAAGGAAGTGGTGTAACAAGGGAGGCAACATTGGAAAGGTGGAACGGCTCCTGTTTGCCGGAAAAGGCGGCAAGCGTCAAGCTGTTAAATTCAATTGAATTCAATTAAATGATTGACGGGTCACTCCTGAAATCCTACCTTGCCGTGCATGTTGATCTTCTCCCTGTTTGCGTCGAATTTCTTCAGAATAGCTATGGCTGGTCTGGTGTTCCTGATTTGGACCGCGGCCTGCGGAATGGGCGCGGAGGAAGGTGTTGCCCGTGGAGAGGTGGCAGTCCCCCTGCTGGAAGGGACGCCTTTCGCCGCAGGCGTCGTTGATGATCCGTGGATGAAAAAGGGGGTGCTCCTGGATCACTTTTCAGTCGTCGAACACCCGCCCAGGCCCGCCGCCAAGCCGACCAGGGTCCGTCTTGGCTATACCCGGGAGGCGCTTTACCTTTTCGTGGAATGTGATGATGCGGAGATCGCCCGGACTCCCTCCGCCAGGGAAGACGGTTCCGCGGTTTTTGGCGGCGATACGCTGGAGCTTTTTCTTCAAGCGCCCAATGCAGATTATTATCATCATCTGGCGATTTCACCCGATGGCGCACGCTTTCATTCCCACGGCCCCAAGGAGCCGCCTGTGGAGCTAAAAGAGTGGAAGGTGACGGCTCGAAAGCATGCCGGGGGGTGGCAGGCGCAACTCAAGATCCCGTTTGCGGTTTTTGGGCTGAAGGAAGCGGTGGAAGGCCCCTGGCGCTTGAATGTCGCGCGGTGCACCCGGCTCCCGGTACAGGAGAACACGCTCTGGAACTACGTGCCGGAGAACGATCCCGAGCAGTTGAGGTTCCACCAGAGCCGGAATTTTGTACCGATGAAGCTCGCGGGTGCGCCTGCCTACAAGGCATCCGAATCAATGGAACTGGTCAACGACGGCTTTGACTCCTACGGCAAGCTGGAGGACCGTCCGCCTACCTGGCAGATTTCGACCTATGGCGACGGGGAGATTCAACTTGAAAAGGAGCAGTTCCACCGGGCCGAACATCCCGACGCGCCCAACGGGGGTAGCATCCGCTTTCTGAGGAGCGATAAACGGTCCGGCGCCAGCTTCTACGGGCGCTTTGCTTCGATCCCGACGGCCGATGTGGAGAAGGTGGTGATCCAATGCGCCGCCATGACCACGGTCGAGAACTCGATTTTTTATCCCATCGTGGTCGAAGAATGGGCTGCACGCGTCGGCTTTGGCAGGGATGGCCGGATTTTTCATTCCCAGGCAACCGGGGAAGGAGAAGAGGAACTGGTGCCGGTGGAAACCTATCGTCCGATGCAATGGTATCGCTTCCGGGTGGAGATCGACCCGGAAAAACAGCGGTACGACTTCTACCTGGATGACCGGCTGCTCGCGGAAAAGATTCCCCTCACCCGGGAGGTAGCGACATGGGGGTTCTACCGGGCCTCGACGGGCGGCTCAGACGGCGGAGATCCCGAACAGATCCATTATCTTGATGACGTGAACCTGCGTGTGGAGACAAAAGGCAGCGGGCGACCCGCGCCGCCGCCGGTCGCCGTACAGCAGCCGCCAACCCCGCGCCGGGTAAGCGGCGAGGTTTCCGGCTTTGGCCGCGCGATTCGCCATGGCGAGTGGCCCTCGGTCGTGAAGGACGAATTTCCCCTGGGGATGACGGTGGTGGTGGGCGCGGATACCGTTCATAAGAAGTGGCGTTGGCTCGGGAACCGAGAACAGGGGCGGCTTGATGCCCTCGCCGCGTGGGGCGACTACCGGGAACTGGCATTGGTCTTTCCGGAAAGAGGGGAATACGAAGTGGAGTGGCTCTTTGTAAATGCCAAAGTGCATGGAGGCGCCCTGCCATTGCCCGGAGCGGAGGCGAGAGCCCCGGGCGACGCGGCTCCCGACCGCCTCTCGCCACGCTTTCAGGGGGACGACCAGGCATGGGTACCATGGAAGAGGGTCACGCTGGATGGCTCGCCCGTGACGCTTGCCCACGTCAAAGGCCGCAGCACGGCGATCCGTGGGGTGCGGCTGATCCCAAAGGAAGGGGCAAAGGTTAGCTACCTTGGAGAAAAATTCGTCGAGCTGGTCCGTGCGACCAATGCCATCTATGAAGAACAGAACCCGGACGATATTGAAGCGGCCCTCAAAGAGTTGCTCCCCCAGCTCAAGGCGCTCCATGTCGAAACGCTGGATGTCAACGGACCGACTTCGGCGGAAGGACTTCGGAAGGTGCTCGACGAACTCTCCCGCAATGGGATGAAGGCGATCGTCTCAATCCGTTGGATGCCCGGCCTGCTTCCGTCGGGCTGGCGGGAGAGGGCGGAGAAAGATCCTGTGGAAGCCAAGGCTCTACTCAAGCAGGCGTGGGCTCCCACGGTGGAAGAGATCAAGGACCATCCGGCGCTGCTTGCCTACCGGTTGCTGGATGAACCTTTTGTCGAGGAGATCCCGGTCTATTCCGTGGTATTCCAGGCGATGCGCGAGCTTGACCCGGCGCACCCGGTGGTTTCCTACCTTTGCCGGGCGAGCTGGAACAGCGACGAGACCTCCCGGCGCGGCGTCGACAACATGAAGAAATGGGTGGAAGGCGTCAGGGAGGAGGTCCTCTTCAATGATCTCTACCCGATCCGCTATCCCGAGTCCGTCGCGCGTTCCTTCCTGAGACACTATATGGCTTGTCTGGAAGACAACCAGCGGCAGGCGGGCGGGCGTCCGCTCTGGATTCTCGCGCAGGCCATCGACTTTGCCAACACCCTGCGCGCTCCCACGCCCGCGGAGATACGGGCGCAGGCGTACCTCTCTCTCGCTTATGGGGCGCGGGGGCTCATTTTCTATAACTTCAATGGCTCTGACAACACGGTCTTCGGGCCGGACGGCAGCCTGAACGCCAGCGGGCGGGAAATCGGTCGCGTCCTCGGAGAACTCAAGCCGCTTGCACCGCGGTTCCTCGGTCTGGAGCGGGTGGAGCTGAAGGCGACCGTCCCAGAGGACTTCGCCATCCAGGGCTTTACGGGAAAGGAGGGTGAACGCTATCTCGTGGTCGTCAATGCCGATGTGACCGCAGAGCGTGAGATGGAGCTTGCCCTCGCCTCAGATCTGGTGGAAAGCGTGACCGACCTGCGAAGCGGGCAAAAGCTCCCCCGGCATTTCGAGGGAGGGAAGCTGCTCCTGAATCTCAAACTGGCTCCCGGCGATGGCCGGGTTCTTGAACTTAACCGGAAATGAAGATCGAAACAGCGACAGCAGTACAACAGGCGAGGCCGATTGACCGGTCTCTTGAACTATGGGAACGGGCAAAACGCCTGATACCATGCGGTACCCAGTGTTATTCCAAGGGGCCGACGGCATATAGCGAAGGATTTGCGCCGATCTATCTCCAGCGCGGGAAAGGTTGCCGCGTCTGGGATGTGGATGGAAACGAGTTCATCGACATGGGAATGGGGCTCTGGGCGGTCACGCTCGGCCACGCCAACCCGCGTCATGGCGAGGCGGTGGCGAGAGCCCAGGCGGCCGGAAGCCAGTTGTCGCTCATGCACCCGCTGGAGGTCGAACTGGCGCAACGGTTGACGCAACTGATCCCTGTGGCGGAAATGGTGCGGTATGGAAAAAACGGCTCCGACGTCACCACGGCGGCCGTCCGGTTGGCCCGTACGGTGACCGGAAGGGAGGTGATTCTGCGATGTGGCTACCATGGATGGCACGACTGGTATGTGGCCCACAGCGAACACTCCCGTGGCGTCCCGGCATTCAACCGGCAGGTGAGCGGACGGTTTGACTACCATCACCCCGCCTCGTTCGATGCCCTGATGGCGCTTCACGAAGGGAAGGTTGCCGGGGTCATCATGGAAGGAATCCAGGCGCAGGAGGTCGATCTCGCGTTTCTGCACCACGTCCGGGAGGCCACCCGCAGGGCAGGCGCGCTGATGATCTTCGATGAAGTCATCAATGGCTACCGTTTTGCCATCGGCGGCGCACACCAACACCTCGGAATCGACGTCGACCTGGCCACTTTTGGCAAAGGCATCGCCAACGGCACCCCGCTATCCGCCATCGTCGGCAAACGGGAGTGGATGAAGGGGTTTGAAGAGACCTTCTTCAGCCTCACCTTTGGAGGTGAAACCGTCGGCCTTGCCGCCGCCCTGGAGGTGTTGGCGATCTATGAGGAGGAACGGGTTGTCGACGTGCTCGACCAGCTCGGCCAGCGGTTGAGAGCCGAACTCCTTCAGGCGGTGCGCGATAGCGGGCTGGAGGGGCGGATCACCGTCTCTCCGCATTCCCGGCGGACGCTCATTGAGGCCGTCGCTCCGGACTCGGAAGACTCCCTGCTCCTCAAGAGCCTGCTTCAACAGGAGATGCTCAGGCGCGGCGTGCTATGGGGCGGCTGGCATGCGCTCTCCCTGGCGATGGCGAGAGATCGCGCCGCGCAGGATCAGGTCATCAACGCCTATGGAGAAGCGTTGCAGGTTGTCCAACGGGCCGTGGAGACCGATACCGTGCGGCTGCAACTGGAAGGCAGGCCGATCGCGCCGATTTTCAAGCGACACTAGTGTGGCAAAGCCTACCCGCGTTGAATTTATGGAAGAGAATCCCTTTAATCTGAAAAACAGGGTGGTCCTGCTCACCGGCGGCGCCGGGATGTATGGTCGCGGTCTTGCCACGGCGCTCGCCGCTGCCGGGGCGACGCTGGTCGTCGCCTCGCGCCATGCCGCAAACTGCGAAACGGTTGCCGCAGCCGGGCGCGCGCGCGGGTATTGCGTCGAGTCGGAGAGCTATGACCAGGGTGAAGAAGACTCGATCCGCGCGCTTCTGGAGCGCCTTTGGGCCCGTTTCGGGCGGGTTGACGGGTTGGTCAACAATTCCGTGGCCCGTACCATGACGCCCACGGGCTCTTTCCGGCGGGAATGCGAGCAATCAATGAAGGTCAACGCCACGGGGTTGATCTCAATGCACCACCATTTTGGCGCGGCGATGGCGCGGCAGGGCGGCGGGAGCATCGTCAACATCGGCTCCATTCAGGGATTGGTCGGACCGGAGCCGGCGCTCTATCGGGGGACTCTCATGCCAACGCCGACGCCGGATTACTTTTTCCACAAAGGCGGGATGCTCAACCTGACCCGCTATTATGCCACCCTCCTCGGGGAGAAGGGGGTGCGGGTCAACCACCTGGCTGCCGGAGGGTTTTTCAGCGGGCAGCCTGAAGTTTTCGTGAAACGCTATGCCGGAAAAACGGCGCTTGGGCGGATGGGGGATGGCAACGACCTCGGAGGCCCGGTGGTCTTTCTACTCAGCGAAGCAGCCCGCTACATTACCGGGGCGAACCTGCCGGTTGACGGTGGCTATACTTCCAAGTAAACCTATGCCGCGAACTCCCGCCATGAAACCCAAGCCTTCATCCATCCTTCTTTCCCAGGCAGGTTCCGACCGGGCCACTGCCTATATTACCAGTAACAAAATCGTACGGCACGGCGGTACGCTTTATGTCACCTGGCTGGACGCGCCGGTCGAGCCGGGGCAACGCTCGCCGGTACGGCTGGCGAAATGCGACGACGTCACCGGGCGGCCCGAAGCGCTTCTGACCCTCGGCAAAGGGTATGACAACCATTGCGGGGCGGCGATCGCGCTCGACCAGGGAGGCCGCTTCCACGCGGTCCTTGGCGCGCACCACGGCCCGTTCCTCTACCGCTGGAGCGATGACGCGGCCGACCCGTGCGGGTGGAGCGAACCGATCGTCCTTGGACCCTTTGACAGCTATCCGAGCCTGGTCGCGGATCGCGACGGGACGCTTCATCTCGCCAGCCGGAGGATGGACGAGCGTTGGGAACTCTGGTATCGGCGCAAGCCGCCGGGGGAGCCGTGGTCCGCGCCGGTAAGCCTGGCGGTCGGGCCTTTGCCGGGGTATCATCATTTTTACCAGTCCATCAGTATCGGTCCCTCGGGCAACCTGCATCTCCTCTTTCAGTTTTGCTATACAGAGACGGGCCGCTCGTGCGACGCGCTCGGGCGCATGGCGGTTTATCTCACCTCGGAGGATGGCGGGCGAAGCTGGTATCAGGAAGGCAAGCGTGCCGCTCTGCCGGTCACGATCCGCTCCGCAAAGCCGGTGCTGGTCTTCCCCGGAGGTGGTCTGAAGATCAGCAATCACGTGGTGGATGAACACGACCGGCTCTGGTTTCACGCCGCACTGCCAGGGGAGGGGGCTGGCGTGCTCCTGCGGCGCGAGGGGAACGGCTGGAGCGAGGTCCCGCTCCCGGCGTCTTTTCGCAAACTTAGTGTTCAAGGGGGAAGGGAAACCGGCTTGAGCCGCGATGCCGCCGGGACGATCCATCTGGTGACCGCCACCCGGCCCGACAACGTGGTCGTGGATTGGCACGACCCGGCCTTCGAGCTTTTTCATGTCACGCTCCCCCGGGAGGGCGCTCCCCGCGCTCGTCAACTGACACCGACCGATCCCGCTCATGCCAACTGGCTCCCCGCCATCGAAGCCTGGGACTGGGCCCGGGCCGACCTTTCCGGTGCAACCGCTCCCGCCCTCCTTTATACCCGCGGCACGTCGTGCGGACCGGGCGGAAATCTCAATGCCATCCGGACCGATGTCCATCTGATCCCCTCGCTATCCTGATTGGTTTTCCATGAGCCGGTCCAAACACCATCCTGATACGTCATCCCAATGATTGAATTCAATTGCGTTCATATGAATATTGACTTTAAACCCCAACCCGATCAATCTCGCCTCATGTTACCCAGACCCCTTCTCTGCTGCTGGAAAAAAGCCCTTCTGCTGTTACTGGCTACCTTGGCTCCGCTGGCCGCCGCCCACGCGGCCCGGCCGAGCGTGATCGATGCCAATACACTGCTCTACTGGAGTTTCGACGAGGGCGCTGATGCGACCAGCTTTGCCGATACTTCCGGCAACGGGCGTACGGGCACTCCCTATAGCATCGGCCCCACGGGGATTACCCCCGGGGCGGAAGGGGTGATGGGGAATGGCCTCTCGATGGCGGGCGCTTCCGCAGGATCGAATATCTTTAATCTCGTTGGGTATGCAGGATTCTCCGAGGAAAACTTTCCGACGCGGGAATTTACCGTTCAGGCCTGGATCAAAGCGCCCACCGCGCAAGGCGACGATGCCAGGGGCAATATCATTGCCACCCAGCGAATGGCTGGCGCCAATCTCATCTGGTCGCTCGGGGTCGTTTCGGGAGATACCCCGGATGCCGTGAAGCTGAAGCTTGTGTTCGGCAACAGTTCTCTTACCTACACGACGGATGATCTGGTTCTGGGCGTGAGTGACTGGTGGATGGTGGCTCTTGTTGCGACGGCGGCAGAGACGGAGAATACTCAGGATTATCAACTGTTTCTTGCCCGGAACGGGGCAACCAGCCTGGTGAATCTGGGCGGGCTTTCAGCGGTGGAAGCCCAGAATTGGGGAGATGCGCATGTCAACGGCCGCTTCTCGGTTGGCGGTGATGGCCTGCGCATATCGGGAGACAACGCGAGCGAACAGGCCCGCCGGTACAACGGCATGATCGACGAAGTGATTTACTCCAATGTGGCCCGCAGCGAAAGCTATCTCCTTGCCGCAGCCATTCCGGAGGCCTCCGGGTTTGCCATGCTGGTGATCGGAGCCACGCTGATTGGAGGCGGGCAATGGCTATCCCGTCGCCGGCGATAAGATCAAGCGATGGATCATTTTTCACCACTTTTCTTCAGATGACTTCATTACGAATATTGCAGATTGGAGGCGGTTCCATGGGGACGCGCCGCATCAGGGCGTTGAGCGCCAGGCCGGGGGTCTTAATGGCGCTTTTTGATGAAAGAGGAGACCGCTGCCAGCGCGCCGCCGGGCGTTTTGAGATCCCGACGTTTGCCTCGTTGGAACAGGCTCTGGCATGGGAGCCGGATGCGCTGGTCATCTCCACCCCGCCCGACCGCCATGCCGACTATGTTGAAGTGGCGCTGCAACTTCGGCTGGCGCATTTCGTCGAGGCAGGCATCCGTGTCGAACCGGCCCACGCCATTGCGTTTCGCCAGCAGGACGCGCCGCTTTCAGCCCCCTCCTGCACCTTCCATTTCATGCCGGTCTTCCAGCGCCTCAGGGAGATCCTTCCGGCCGCCGTGGGTCGGCTGCATAGCTACCAGATGTATCTGTCGTGCAACCTGCCGGAGTGGCATCCCGATGAACGCGGGCGGTTCTATGCCTACCGGCCCACAACGAACGCCGCACGGGAGATGGTTCCGTTCGAGCTTTACTGGCTTAACGCCCTTTTCGGAGTGCCCGCGTCGGTATCGGCTGCGATTTTGCGGAGAGGAAGCCTCCCCACCGCTGCAAGCGACACCTATCTGGCACAGTTTAACCTCGAAAACGGAGCGGCGGGGCAACTCGCGGTGGCAATGGCCTCCCCGGCGCGCTTCCGGAGGGGGGTGGCCGTCGGCGAAGCGGGCATCGTCGCCTTCGATATCCTGAGCGGTGTCATCGAACGTCTCTCCCCGGACGGCGCGGTCTGCGAACGCCTGGAAACCGGCTCCATTCAGGAAGTGACCGAGGCTGCCTACGACACCGAGAGCGCGGCCTATCATGAGAGCCTGGTTGCGGGACATCGCTGGCCACATTCCTACGACGACGCCGCACGGATCACCGCCGTTCTCGGGGCGATGGAGCGGAGCGTCGCCGATGGCGGGTGGCAAACCGTCGATTCCGCAGCGCAGCCGGTGTTTGATATCGTTTGAATTCAATCCAATTCAGTGTAGTATGGGCGGATTCATGACTACACCGCCCGCCGAGATTGCCTACAACCATATCCGCAAACAGATCATCTCGGGCGAACTCAAGCCTGGAAAGGCATTATCCGCCCTGGGATTATCCAAGGAGATCGGCGTCAGTCGCACGCCGGTGCTGTTCGCCTTGCGTGATCTGGAGAAGGAAGGGCTGGTCATCATCCGGCCCCGGGTGGGCGCGATCGTGCGCAGCATCAATTCGCTCGAAGAGTACGAGGAATTGCTCTCCCTGCGTGAACTGATGGAGACCTTTGCCGCAGGGCTGGCGGCGGAGCGGCGGACTACGGACGACCTCGCGCGGATCGAAGTGGAACTCCAGAAGCTCAAGGTGCTTCAGGTTCTTAAAGATCCCTCGGAGATGGATGCCAGGCGCGAGCGGGAACTCAATCTCGTGGACGTGACGTTTCACCTCCGCATCGTCCAGGCGGCCCGGCATCGGCTGCTGTTGGAGGAGATCGGTCGGCAGAGCCTGATTCACCGCGTGATCTTTCAACCCTTCCAGAGCTTTTCACCTCCCGCAGACCAGGTCGTCGAGATCCAACGCCAGTCGTTGGAGGATCACCTCCGTATTTATCAGGCGATCCGCGATCAGGACACCGACGGCGCGCGCGATGCCATGGCCCGATCCTTCAAGGCTTTGAAGAAGAACAACCTGCTGGCCATCAACTCGGTTCACGATTTGCAGTGGCAGCATCCCCACGGTTATTAGACTATGGTTCCGGCTCCACATTGCCTTGTTTCTGCCGCTTGGGATCATCCATAGTGCCTTCGAGATAAAGAGGGCGTCCCATGAAACCGTTTTCGTACCATTTCCATAGACCGGAGTGGGAGTCTGAAGTAATTTCAAGTTGATATTCGGCATAGATCTCCCCGAGGTTTAGGTAAGACCAATCAAACGAAAATCTCTTCTGCAATGCATGGAGGAAAAATGTATGCGAGAACAGGGAGCTCCAACCCATGCCATAATTCAAGGCTCCACCGCGACCTTCTGAGAATACATGAGCATCCATAATATCAGGAACCACGGTTTCGGATAGGAAATAGGTGTAGCTTTCATGGATTTTGTCCGCCATGGGGTTCTGATATAGATGAGACAAAGAGGGAATGGTATTCAGCAGGTTTCCAGAGACAGATGCGATATCGCGAATGTCCGCAGCCAGGTTGGGAAGATGCCGGTCGGATGGAAAATGGAACTTCCCGATGGTCACTGGTCGGTTCTTCCTGATCCGGAACTGAACACCGGGGGCGTGTTCACTGGATAGGATCTCTGCACTGACGCTTACCTCCTCTCCATGGCGCTTTTTGATGAACTCGGAAATGCGCGTGCTATCCGACGTGAGTACTGAATAGATTACTGGCTTTTCCACAGATGTTTTAATGATTTTTAATAACTCCTCCGATGGCAGCGTAATCCCTTCCATTTCGAACCGCACGGAGTGGGCGATCACTTGCTTGCCCTCACTGATCACCAACTGAATATCCACCAGGTGGTCAGACCCTTTAATCAAGACCGACCTCTCCTCCATTGATCTGTCCGGGAATCCTTTGCCTTCGTAAAACGACTCTAGCGCCTTTAATCTTGCTCGTTGAGCATTGCCTCCCGCATGCTTCCGATCAAGCTCGGACAAAACTTTCTTTATATCTTCTGGCGGAATCATCCGATTGCCATGGAACGAATAATGGCGTATATCAAAACGTGGGCCCTCATGGATATGGTAAATAATCGTTTTGTGATTTGCGATCTTGCCCTGAACTACTTCGGTATCCAAAGACATTCCATAATATCCCTCTTGGATATAAAGCCAGACGATTCCGTCTTCAAACGGTTTCCGTCGTTCCGGAATCACATTTTCCCACGATTTCCTGAATTTTAACAATCTGGCTTCTTCCAGGTTTTTATTTCCTTGAAATACAACTTTTTCAATTAACTCCGGTACAAAAATTTCCACCTCTCCGGAAAATGACCCGTCTTCGTTTTTAGCCCACTTTATGGAACGAAATTCGATTTTTTGGTAATAACGTTGCAGACGCAACCAGCGCTCCAATAAAGTTCGGAGGGTTGACTCCTGCGCCCCTGTGAGGCGCGTCGTAATTTCTTCAAGCGAAACGGCCGATTCCGGATGAACGCGATAGTGAACCTGCCTAATGACATCATCCATCTTTTTCGGCGATTCGGCCAAAATCATTGGCACGAAAAGGAGCAACCAAGCCGCCAGCAGACACACTGGCTTCCATGGAGCAGGAGGATTGATCATTCTCATCTTAAGGTTAAGGTGTATTCTTGGTAAAGCATGACCGGAGGTAGTCATCGGTTGTCATGCCTGTGAGCTGTTTGAAGATCTGCTGAGGAAAACCGAACCGTGTAGCGGCATAACCTTCGGGTGTCTGATCCTCAAGCGTCCTGAGGATAAGGTCGAGGACCAAGGCATCCGCGACGTACGGATAACCGTATTTAGCCAGGTTTTCACTCATCGGTGTCTGAATCGTGGAAAGCCACTGCTCAAACAACGGGCATTCAGGTTCGAGAACCATCCGGCTGCGGGACGCGTCATACCTGATAGTATGAGGACGTTGGTCCGAAGGCACACTCAAGTATGCGTTGATCCGGAAGGAAAGATCCTTTAGCATCGCAGATGCACCTTCCGGCGAATGCGCCCCCTTTTCGCGCATCAAAGCATGATATCTCGCCTGAATTCTGCGGAAAATATCCCGATTGGATTGATCTGAACTTCTAAAGAAATTTTTAACGATCGGAGCCGCCCGCGGGTCAAAAATTGCATTCAGTGAATCGTCTGCGATTTCCAGAAATTCATTCTTGACGGAAGAATTCACCAGGATGTCAAGCAGTGCTTCAATGTTCTCCCGCTGTTCACGTACAATATCATCATCAGCCGGGGGAAATAGTGTCTTCAGTTCCTCAATGGCAGATAGCTCTCGAATATGATGCATGACTTTGAGGATCGTTCCTTTTGATTCCGGAAAGAAGTTTCCCTGCTCCAGGAAAAGACAAACCTGATTGAACAGATTCTCACCCATATTCTCGGCGTCACCATCTTCGTCTTCAGTCAGGATCATCGCCACCAGGTTGCGTGCGGGCTCCGGTGGAATGCGCCGAATCGCATCCGAAATCTGAGCAAAGGTCGTCGTTTGATCAAGGCGCCCAAACTCCTGTTTGAACGTCGCAGACAAAGCGGTGATCCCCCATTTGAGAACCTCGTGTTTTTTGAAAATCTCTTCGAGAGATACAGAAAGCGGACCCCATCCGTCTGTCATTGATAAAGAGGTTCTCAGGAAAATGCCGAGCTGGTCTTGTTGAATGGCTTGGAGAGTCTCCGCAGGTGAGCGGTTTGCTGTTCTGGCCTCTTCAAACGCCTTGAAGAAACGAAGCATCCCTCTGGTCTTGCTGGCTTGCGCCAGAAATTTTTCCTCCGATGCGCCGAAAAGCCGGTGACGCAGGTCAAGATAGCGGGCGATCTCTCCTTTCTGCTCATGTAGCTGGAGGATGCCATCGCTGAGGGCGGCCATGATCTGGGTCGCTAAAGGTATGGAATCCTGCAGTTTTGTTCCTTTCTTGAGAAGATGAGGGTGCCTTTCGATCAGAGCACCAAGAGCTTTCTTTACATAACCTCCCCAGAATATTTCCTCCACCTCGTCCCAGGCATCTTCCAAGGAAGGGTCCGTCAAGTCCTTGATGGCCGGGTTGACCGGCTGCAGGTCGGCGTTTCTCTTCAGGTGACACATGGGGAGATGCTCGCAAACATCGTCCCACGTAGCCGATTTGAGCCAGTAGCGCGTCTGATTCGTCGCCGTGCGGGAAGGTGGGACGGCTTCGAATATTTGCTTTATCCACGTCTTTCCCTTGAGTTCATCAGGGAAAAAGCGATCGAGTTCTTTTGCCGCCATGCGATCGCTTTCAAGAGGAACGAATTGTTTTGGTTCGTGGATGCTCTCTATTTCCCTGATATAGCCTTCAAAGGTATTGATGGATGGTCTGAATCGGTCTTTGAAGATTTTTGCATCTTCCACGAATTGCTTGGCAGCCCAGTAGGTCAACTGATCGCCGGCGAGGTCTCCCGGGTTTTTTACAATGCCATTGAGAATTGATTCCGTCAGCAGCAGGTTTGGAATTTTCTGAACATTAAGAATATTTCCTTCCATCCGATGGGTCGAAACCCGTTCCTTTAACGCCAGCAAACGCAGTCGTTCCCGATCGTTGGGAGCATTTTCCCATAGTATCTGCTGGAAATTCTCCCATTCCTGAGGGATCGACTCGCTGTTGAGTAGTTCTGTCAGCACGGCGCAATAGGTCGCCGCTTGTGCGTCGTACTGGCGATAAAGCAGGACGTCCGGCCATTGATGGATCTCTTTACGTTGGCGAAAAGCGATGGTCATCTTGTCGTTTCTCTTCGATGAACTGCTTTCCGTAGGTTCGCTTTGAATTCGGGCGATTTTCTCATAAACGGATTCCGTGAGGGATTTTTCGAGATTGATACGACGCCGAATCTGGAAATAGGTTCCCACACGTAACTTTTTGTCGGCTCTGGCATAAAGCTCTGTGAGATTCATCTCCAGATCAGTGGTGTTGCCGTCCACCGCAAAGAGGTAGTAGATGCAGGGAGTGCGATGAAGATCGTAAGTGGAAGCGACTGACTCCGGACGCAAACGGATGGGAAGTGAAACGTTGTCGTTTTTCTGAGTGCGATCCAGAAAGACGATTTTGGTGTGAATCTGCCGGTGAAACAGCCCCTTGAGATGGCGAAACGGCCATGATATCCGCTCGGCCTTCTGGTCTTCCGGCATGGTCAGTTGCAACATCAACCACCCGACCCAATGGTGAAAAGGATGATTGGCTTCAATCAGCCGAATGTCCTGATTGATCTGGTAGATGTTGGAAACATAGCGATTCGGGTTGAAAACAGCCAGTCCGCGATCGCTGTTGGAGATGTACATCGAATGAGAAACCGGAAAGAACGGTTTAAGACTCAGGTAGATGCTTGAGGAGATAATAAATACGACAAACAACGTGAATACGAGCGACCCGGTCCTCAGCCGCAACCCCCTCACGGTATGAGAAACGATAAAGAATAGAGCGATCAACCCGGCCAGGGTAAACGTCAACCAGGAAGGGATGCTGACTTCGGTCTGAACCAGTGGGGCATAGAGAGTAAGGAATCCCAACTGGATGACTCCTGAACCGATTTTGCTGAAGATGCTCCAGCAGCGTTTGGTGGTTTCGCTGGTTGTCTTTCGAAGATAGTTTCGTATCTTCCGGAAAACGCCTGCGACCAGGCTAAAGCCCCGCACCGAAATGATCAACAATCGCAGTGCGATGAATTCGAAGGGGATGCGCCGAATCATGTTGATTCCTGCCTTGCATCCCCATTTTACTCCTCCCGCGATACGTCGGACTCCTTGTTTTACGGATTCCATTCGTGTTTTTGGGAATTTGGATTGGTTCTTCGAAGAATCGGTATCCACGGAACTCATCTTGTTTGGTGCGAACTCTAACGAAATCGTCCAGGAAGAGAACCGAAAATACCCGGCCAAGTAGGTTTTAATTCGGCCTGATTCAAAAAAGAGAGTGAAATGCGGGGCGGCTTCGTGCAAGGTGGTCGGTTCCTATGAGTTCCAACGTCCGTGTTCGTTTTGCTCCTTCGCCCACCGGTTATTTGCATGTCGGGGGGGCTCGCACTGCTCTTTTCAACTGGCTTTTCGCCCGGCACACCGGGGGGAAGATGATCCTGCGTATTGAGGATACCGACAAGGCGCGCAACACGGAGGAGGCGACCGCGGCGATCTACGACGGCTTGAGGTGGCTCGGGCTGGAATGGGACGAGGGGCCCTTTGTCGGCGGCGAGTACGGGCCGTATTTCCAGAGCGAACGGGAGGAGATCTACCTTCGCTACTTTGAACGCCTTCGCGACGCCGGGCACCTCTACGAAGATAACGGGGCATGGCGTTTCCGTTCTCCCCGTAAGACGGTCGTGCTGCAAGACCTCACCTGCGGAAAGATCGCGTTCGACCTCTCCAGCGCGGCGACCCACCCGGACATCACCATCCGCCGTCCCGATGGCGGCTGGATTTTCCACTTCGTCAACGTCGTCGACGATATCGAGATGAAGATCACCCACGTGATCCGCGGGGAGGACCACCTTTCCAACACCCCGAAGCACCTCGAACTTTACGAAGCGCTCGGGGCGGAGCCGCCGCAGTTTGCGCATATCCCGCTCATCCTCAACCGCGACGGTTCCAAGATGAGCAAGCGCGACCAGGGGGCGGCGATCGCCGGGTACAAGGAACAGGGGTATGCCCCGGAAGCGGTCCGCAACTACCTCTGCCTGCTCGGCTGGTCGCCGAAGGACAACCGCGAGATTCTCGACATCAGCGAGATTATTTCGCTCTTTGAACTGACCGGGATCAACCGCCGCAACGCTTCGTTTGACCTCGATAAATGCTTCTGGATCAACGGGCAATACCTGCTGGCGATGAGCCTGGAGCGGTTTGCCGAACTGAGCCTTCCTTACATCGACGCGGCGGGGATTGCGTACGGAAGCCGCGAAGCGCTCCTGCCGGTGCTCGCGATCGTGAAGGAGAAGATCAAACGGCTCAACGAAGTGCCGGGCTGGATCGCCTATTTCTTTACCGACGAGGTGGAGTTCGACGAAGCCGCCGTGGAAAAAAACCTTCGCAAAGCCGGGGCGGCGGGTCGTCTCACCGCGCTGGCAGAGCGTTACGAAGCGCTGGAAAGCTGGGACGCGGCAACGCTGGAAACCACCCTGAAGGAGACCGCCGCAGCGCTTGGCGCAAAGACCGGCGAGCTGATTCACCCGACCCGCACGGCGGTGAGCGGGCGCGCCGTCGGCCCGAGCCTCTACCCGATGCTCGAAGTGCTCGGCAAGGACCGTGTGGTCGCCCGGATGCGAGCGGCAGCGGCGCAAAAGGCGGCGGCCTAGGGCGTATTTACGAATTTTGAAGGATGAATAGAAGAACGATTTTTGAGGCAAAAATGGGGCTTTCGAGGAAGGCCGAATCGAGATTCGGACGCCCGAGGAAACCCATTTTGGGCCAAAAAGCGGCTTTTAGTCGCCTCTCATTTAAATTCGTAAACACGCCCTGATCCGTCCCGGCCATTTTTTTCCCATGCGCGACGAGATTTCCAGGCGGCGAACCTTCGCCATCATTTCCCACCCGGACGCGGGCAAGACGACCCTGACCGAAAAGCTCCTCCTCTACGGCGGGGCGGTGCAGTTGGCGGGTTCGGTCACGGCCCGCAAGAGCCAGCGTGCGGCAACCTCCGACTGGATGGAACTGGAGCGCAAACGCGGCATTTCGGTCAGTTCGACGGTGTTGCAGTTTGACTACAACGGCTACCGGGTCAACCTGCTCGACACCCCCGGTCACAAGGATTTCTCCGAAGACACCTACCGCGTCCTGACGGCGGTCGACGCCGTGGTGATGGTGATCGATTCAGGGAAGGGGATCGAGGCCCAGACGCGCAAGCTCTTCGAAGTCTGCCGCCGCCGGGGTGTGCCGATCTTTACCTTCATGAACAAGGTCGACCGGCCGATGCGCGACCCGATCGAACTGGTCGACGAACTGGAGAGCGTGCTTGGGATCGGCGGCTACCCGGTCAACTGGCCGCTCGGCACCGGCTTCGGCTTCAAGGGGGTCTACGACCGGCAGACCAAAGAGCTGCACCTTTTCGAACGGACCAAAGCGGGGGCGTACCGCGCGCCGGAGATCGTCACGAGCCTCGACGACCCCCTGGTCCGCGAAAAGCTCGACGACCCGGCCGACTACCAGCGGGCCGTTGAGGAACTTGAGATGCTCGACCTCGCGGGCCGCGACTATTCGGCCGAGGCGGTGCTCGCCGGGACGCTGACGCCGATCTTTTTCGGGAGCGCGATGAACAACTTCGGCGTCCAACTGCTGCTCGACGCCTTTCTGGAGCGTTCGGCCCCACCCGCGCCGCATCGTTCCGGGGAGCGGGTGATCGCGCCCGACGATGCGAAATTCTCCGGATTCGTTTTCAAGATCCAGGCGAACATGGACCCGCGTCACCGCGACCGGATCGCCTTTGTCCGCGTCTGTTCGGGGCGGTTCGAGCGCGACATGACCGTGACCCACGCGCAGAGCGGGAAAAAGGTGCGCCTTTCGAGTTCGCACAAGCTTTTCGGCCAGGACCGCGAGACGGTCGACGAAGCGTACGCGGGCGACATCGTCGGGCTCGTCGGCCATTCGGAGTTCGGGATCGGCGACACCCTTTCGGAGGACCCGGCGGTGGTTTACAACGAAATCCCCCGCTTTCCGCCGGAGTGCTTCGCCTACCTGCAAAACCCGAACCCGTCGAAGTTCAAGCAATTCCGCCAGGGGCTCGATCAACTCCTCCAGGAGGGGGTGATCCAGGTCTTCCACCTGCGCGATTCCGGGCAGCGGGTGCCGCTGCTGGCGGCAGTCGGCCCGTTGCAGTTTGAAGTGGTGCAATACCGGCTCGAAAGCGAGTACGGCGCGCCCTCCCGGCTGGAATCGGTTCCGTGGGAGATCGTCAAATGGCTCAAAAACGGCACCACGCCCACCGAAATTGCCGCGCTGAGGCTGCCGACCGGGTGCCGCATCGCCTACGACTCGGAGGAGGAGCCGGTGGTTCTCTTCCCGAGCAACTGGACGCTGCAATACTTCGGGCGGGAGAACCCGGGGGTCGCTCTCTACGATCTCTCGGCGGACGCCAAAGGCGAAACGGCGGAGGTTTAACCCGCAGCTCCTGGTTCGTTCCCTTGGCAATACTGGAGCATCGACCTCCGTCGACCGTGGCGTGGGATTTGGCATACCCTTTCGCTTGCTTCCACCTCCAACCCCGCGTCGGACGCGTAGGTCCGCCCAGCGGCGCTGCCGCGTCATGCTGCCACGCGGTCAACAGCCTTTGGAGGCTGATTGTGTTGGAAATTCGTGATCGAAAAGATCTATTTTCCGCTTTGAATTTGACAAACCTCATGCGCTGTGGTGCCGTCCTGTAGCCGCTTCTCCGGGTGGGATTCTGTCTCACTCTCCTCTCCCGAAGGCAGGCAGGGAATCGATCGGATATGTCAAAACAGCGCACAGCAGCGACGCGCCCGCGCCAGCGGGTGCTGGAGTTTCTTCACAAGGAGTATCTTGAGGGAGGGAGGACGGACCATCGGTTGCCGACGATCGAGGAACTTGCCGTACTGATCGGCGTGAGCCAATCAACGATTCGCAACGCGATTCGCGAGCTTTCCGATCAAGGCTATCTCAAGACGATTCAGGGGCGCGGCACCTTTGTGGCCAAGGCGGAACCGGTCGCCCGACGGCCGCTGGTGCTGGCGAGCAATATTGTCTCGACCCGATCGAACCTGACTCTCAACTGGTCTGCGACGATTTACTATGGCGCGATCAACGCGGCGGCCCAGATGCCCGAAGGGATCACGATCCATCCGGTGATCGCCAAGCCCAACCAGAAGGAAGTGGTGCCGACGCTGATGGAGCGGATGAAATTCATCGACCTGCTCCTGCTTTACGGGTTGCGCTGGCCGACCATCGAGATGCTCGATAAACTGGCGATCGCTTACGAGCGGGAGGGCAAGCCGGTGGTCTGGATCAACCCGCCGACGATCAGTTCGGTGAAGAACTTTGTCTCGTCGGACTACTTCGGAGCGGCGTGGCGCGTGGGCAAGGCGTGGCGCTTAAGCGGGCGGCGGCGCGTGCTTTACATCCCGTCGTTCTCGGTGGCGGCCTCCGCGGCCAACCAGCTATTGTTGCAGGGGCTGACCAACGGGTTGATGCACTACGACCAGGGAGGGGGGGAACTGCGGGTGGAACTGGTCCAGCGACTCAGCCCCGACACAGGGCGGGAGATGATGGAACAGGTGTTGGCCGACGGCTACCGGCCCGATGCGATCCTGTGCGAAAGTGACTTTGTGGGCAAAGGGGTGGTCGACTACCTGCGGGAGAAGAGCTTTGGCGTCCCCGACGAGGTCAGCGTGGTGGCCGGTACCGGTCTGCACTCCACGCAGGAGGATCACCCGGGGCTAAGCATGCTGCTCCAGCCGATGGAAGAAATCGGAGCCGCAGCGGTGCAGATGCTCTATGACCGGTACCGGAACGGGAACCGAAACTACCCCGGCATCTACCTTCCGACCGCAGTTTACAAGGGCGAGACCACCCGGGCGGAAGAAAATCGCCTGCTGGAGAAGTACGAAAAGCAGCCATACCTCTTTCTGGAGTGAACCGGCCTGACTTTGGCGCGGAAGCGCCGTGGAGGGCGGACGGACCTCCGTCCGCCGCGGGGTTGGAGGTCGAAGCGGGCGAAAGGGTATACCAAAATCGCTCTTTTATCCTCATTTCTCGTCATGTTAACAGGCCTTAAGTGAACGGCATCGGACCTAACGGCGCGAGCGGAGCTTCATCAGCAGCATGCCGCCCAGCATCAGGCCCGCGAGCGCTGCCGTGGAGGGTTCGGGGATGGCGGCCACGTTGAAATCGCGGTAGTAGACGCTGGTGCCATAGTTGGTGTTATGGGTGCGAAGACCGAGAAAACCGGCATTCAGGTATTCGGCGTTGTTGATGCTTAGAGAAGCGATGGGGTCGTCGACACCCGGTTTATAGAGGCTGGCTTCGATCACACTCCCTTCGACGCGGAGCCGGAGCGTGTAGTCCGTGTCAAGATCCAACCCGCCGACGAGCGGATCGGAGGCGAGCAGCGTGACACGGTCTTTGGGAGGAGTATTACTTAAAGCATCCGTCGAAACAGCGGAGCCGTTCGGGTTTTTGTAAAGTTTGAGGTAAGGAGTGCCATCGCTGCCGCTGCTGGTGGTTCTATATTTGTCGATTCCGAGGTAGTAACCGGTCTTGGCGGTGCTTGAATAGTCCGTGCTGCTCATCCGGAAGGCGACGCCCGCGCTGTCGGAATTGCCGGTCTGGCTGATGCGGATGACCACATCGAGGGTAAAATCGGCGATCTGACCTCCGGGGACGAAGTCGGGCGTACCTTTGTAATAGAGGAACGTGCTGCCGGTGCCGGTGGAAGTCTCGCCATCGATGTTGCGGCGGAAGTTCAGGTAGTTGGTCCCGCTGATATTCTGCGTTCTTAAGAAATCGCTGGGATAGGTAACGCTGTTGCCCGTCTCCCAGACGTTGGAATCAAGCGTGTCGAAACGGTCGTGAAAGCTGTTGGCTGCCGTCAGGGAGTGGGCGGCGCTGAAGGCCATGGCGGCCAGCAGCAGGAGCGGGCGGAGAGGTTTTGCGATCATGGGGATGGGCTTCTGAGGGTGAGATCGAAGAAGTGAAAGTGAAGGCGATGCTTCGGAGAAAAAGCGGATTTTTGAAAAAACTTGCCAAAAAATAACACTATAGGCAAGTATATTTAGACTGAATTTATTTAAAGTAAAACAGATAGTCTGTTTATTTCTTACGGATTGGTCCGCGCCATCAGTTCGGGGATTTCGGCGGGATCGAGACGGCGCTCCAGCAGGACGATGCCCGCCATGCTCCCTTGAAAAGGCTTCATTCCAGCGGCAGCACCTCCGATGCACAGGGTGGCGTTGGCGGGAATCACGATCTGCCGCGCGCGAATCCGGCCGCTCGCAGCAAGGATGCCGTCGCGGTAGTAGCGGACCATCCCGCGATCAAAGGTCACGGCAAGGTGTTGCCATTTTCGGGAGAGGAATTCGGCGCGCCGGTTCATGTGTCGCCGTGCGAAAGTG
>Ga0182739_1001174_pt1 | contig 28695 bp, 27 predicted proteins | sample eDN5th30CBELigBY_FD_128873 | JGI IMG/M metagenome (GOLD analysis project Ga0182739, IMG submission 128873) | Enriched backyard soil microbial communities from Emeryville, California, USA - eDNA 5th pass 30_C BE-Lig BY (version 2) (version 2) | ecosystem: Environmental > Terrestrial > Soil >... | reverse complement strand
CCGCCGGCGGCATCACCAATCCGTCGCGCGACATGATCGTACGCGGTGCGACGCCTCCCGGCGCGTCGGGCAAGGTCTTCGGCTTCGTCTATTCGGGGCTCGACATCGGCTCGTTCGTGGCGCCGCCGCTGTACGGCGTGCTGATGAACAGCGGCCTGCCGGCCGTGATCTTCTGGATCGCCGTCGGGCTCTACACCTTCAACGCCGGGATGGTGATGCTGATCCGCAACAGCAGCACCCGCAGGCCTGCCTATCCCGCGGCCGCCGAGTAGGGCTCAGGCAGCGGCTTCCAGGGCTTCCTGGGCGGACAGCCAGCGCTTTTCGGCGTTTGCGACCTCACGCTCGAGACGCGCCTTTTCCTTCTGCAGATCGGTCACGACGCTGCCGGGCCCCGCATAGATCGCCGGATCGGCGAGCTTGGCCAGGACACCGTCCAGCTGTTCCGTGAGACGCGCCAGCATCTTCTCGGCGCTGTCGACCGCCTTCTTGAGCGGCGCCTTGTTGCTCCGGTTGTCGGCGGCGGCCTTGCGCTGGTCCTTCTTGCTGCCGGCGTCGGCCGGCTTCTCGGCCTTCGGCGGACGCGCGCCGCGCTCCTTCAGAAGCTTGGCCTGGTACTCGTCGATGTCGCCATCGAAGGCCTTCACCGTCCCGCCCTGGACCACCCACAGGGCGTCCGCAACCATCTTCACCAGATGCGTGTCATGGCTCACGAGCACGACCGCGCCCTCGAAGTCGTTGATGGCGTCGACCAGCGAGGCGCGCGCGTCCATGTCGAGATGGTTGGTCGGCTCGTCGAGCAGCAGCATGTGCGGCGCGGTGCGCGTGGCGAGCGCCAGTAGCAGGCGGGTCTTCTCGCCACCCGACATGACGCCGACCTTGAGGTTGGCGCGGTCGCGCGAGAAGCCGAAGCGGCCGAGCTGGGCACGCACCTTGGCCTCGCCGGCGCCGGGTCCGAGCGCACGAGCCATGTGGTCGAACGGGGTCGCCTCGAAGTCGAGGCCTTCCTCCTGATCCTGCGAGAAGTAACCGACCCGCAGCTTCGGCGTCTTCTTCAGCTGGCCTTCGCGCGCCTCGAGCCGCTGCGAGAGCAGGCGGATGAAGGTCGACTTGCCGTTGCCGTTCTGGCCGAGCAGGGCGATGCGGTCTTCCATGTCGATGCGCAGGTCTAGGTTGCGCAGCACCAGCGGCCCGTCGGGATAGCCCACGGAGACCTGGTCGAGCGTTTCGATCGGAGAGGCAAGAATCTCGGGTGAGGGGAAGTTGAACGAGATGCGCTCGTCGATCGGCACCGAGGCGACGGGCCCAAGCTTCTCGATCATCTTCATGCGCGACTGGGCCTGGCGCGCCTTGCTGGCCTTGGCCTTGAAGCGGTCGACGAAGGCCTGCATGTGCTTGCGCTGCGCGGCGACCTTGGCCTGTTGCGCGGCGTCATTGGCGAGGCGCTCGGCGCGCGTGCGCTCGAAGAAGTCGTAGTTGCCGGTGTAGGCGACGAGCTTCTGCTGGTCGATGTGGACGATGTGGTCGCACACGTCGTTCAGCAGGTCGCGGTCGTGGCTCACCATCAGGACGGTGTTGCGGAAGCGCTTCAGATACTCGGTGAGCCAGATCATCGCCTCGACGTCGAGGTGGTTCGACGGCTCGTCGAGGATGAGGAGGTCCGGGCTGCTGAACAGCGTTCCGGCCAAGGCCACGCGCATGCGCCAGCCACCCGAGAATTCGCCGCAGGGGCGGGATTGCTTCTCGTTGTCGAAGCCCAGGCCGTTCAGGATCGACGCCGCCCGGGAAGGCGCAGCCGCCGCGCCGATTTCCTCGAGACGGGCATGAATCTCGGCGAGGCGAACGCCGTCCTGGCAGGTCGCATCCTCGGCCAGCAACGCGCTGCGCTCGACGTCGGCCGCGAGCACCGCATCGATCACCCTGATGTCGCCTCCGGGCGGGTCCTGTGGGACCGAGCCGACGCGGGTGCGGCCCATCAGGTTGATCTCGCCGCTGTCGGCTTCGATCTGGCGCTGGATCAGGCGCAGCAGGGTCGACTTGCCGGCGCCGTTGCGGCCGACGAGGCCGACCTTCCAGCCGTCGGAGAAGGCCGCGGAGGCGCGGTCGAAGAGCACCCGCTCGCCGTGGCGGAAGGAGATATCACTGATGTGGAGCATGGGCGCGGGCATTTACCATGCGATTTGGCCGCAAACCAAGCGTGTTGGGCCCGCTTGCCGGGTCCAAACCCCGCGTCTATAAGGCGCGCCCAAGTATTGAAATCACTGCCTCCAAGAGGGAATTCATGGCCGTCGAACGTACTTTCTCGATTCTCAAGCCGGACGCGACTCGCCGGAACCTGACCGGCAAGATCAACGCCCGCTTCGAAGAGAAGGGCCTGCGCATCGTCGCCCAGAAGCGCATCCAGATGAGCCGCCAGCAGGCCGAGCAGTTCTACGGCGTCCACAAGGAGCGTCCGTTCTTCGGTGAACTCTGCGCGTTCATGACCTCCGGCCCGGTCGTGGTGCAGGTCCTCGAAGGCGAGAACGCCGTCGCGAAGAACCGCGAGATCATGGGCGCGACCAACCCGGCCAACGCCGATGCCGGCACGATCCGTAAGGACTTCGCCGAGTCGATCGAAGCCAACTCGGTGCACGGCTCGGACTCGCCCGAGAACGCGGCCATCGAGATCGCCTATTTCTTCGCGGGCTCCGAGATCGTCGGCTGACGCGGGGACGCCCAGCCAAACAAAAAAGCGGCCCAACCGGGCCGCTTTTCTTTTGGAGCCGTGCCCCCGATGTCAGTCCAGGACGGCAAAGCCGATGAGGAGCGCGATCGAGCCGCCGACGCCGAGCACCACGCCCAGCAGCGGCAGGTGCGCGATCAAGCCGATGGCCATCGAGACCAGGAGAACGATGATCCAGAGGAGCGTGAACGTCACCAGCTTGCTGAACGCCGAGTAGGTCGCCGCGTGAGCCGGATAGTCATCCTTTGCTTCAGCCATATCTCATCCCCGCTTGAAATCGTTGGCGATCTTATATCGGACTAGGTTTCTCGGGAAAAGAGGAGCGTGGCGTCGCAGGTGACACCTTTGACCTCGATCTTTTCGCCATTGATCGCGATCCGGCCTTCGCCGAACCAGCGCACCACAAGCGGATAGAGACGATGTTCCTGGCGCAGGATGCGCGCCGCAAGCGTCTCTTCCGTGTCGCCAGCCAGAACCGGCACCGCAGCCTGCGCAATGATCGGCCCCGAATCGAGATCCGGCGTCACCAGATGGGCGGTGCAGCCGCTCACGCGGACGCCGGCTTCCAGCGCCTGGCGCTGCACATGCAGGCCCTTGAAGGCCGGCAGAAGGGACGGGTGGATGTTGATCAGCCGGTCCGCCCAGCGCGCGGGAAACCACGGGCTGAATATGCGCATGAACCCTGCCAGCACGACCAGTTCGACCCGATGGCGCTCGAGTTCGGCCGAGACGGCCCGGTCGAAGGTCTCGCGATCGGGATGGTCGCGGTGGGAGACGGTGGCTGTCGGGATACCGGCCGCTGCGGCTATGGCGATGCCTGGCGCCTCCTGCCTGTTGCTCACGACGCAGCCGATCTCGGCCGGGTAGCCTTCGGCCTTCGCGGCCTCGATCAGCGCGGCGAGGTTGCTGCCGCGGCCGGAGATCAGAACCCCGACCTTCAGCTTCGCCATAGGCTTTCGGCATGGTCGACGACGCAGTCGGCCTCGTCGGTCGGCGCCTTCTCGATCACGCCGATCTCGCTTACCGTCTCGCCGGTCTCCGTCAGCGCGTGGACGACGCGAGCGGCGTCGTCCCTGGCGACGACCACGATCATGCCGAGACCGCAGTTGAAGGTCCGCAGCATGTCGTCGGTCGGGACCTGCCCAACCTCGCGCAGCCACTGGAAGACGCGCGGCGGCGTCCACTGGCGGGCGTCGAGGCGGGCACGCGTCCCGTCGGGCAGGCAGCGCGGCACGTTGCCGGGCAGGCCACCGCCGGTGATGTGCGCAATACCCTTGATCGCGCCGGTCGCCCGGATCACCTGCAGGAGTTGCTTCACATAGATGCGGGTCGGTTCGAGCAGGGCCTCGCCCAGCGTCGCGTCGGCGAACGGCGCGCGGTCGGTATATTTCAGGCCGCTGCGCTCGACGATCCGGCGCACCAGCGAATAGCCGTTGGAGTGCGGGCCGCTCGACGCGAGGCCAAGGACGACGTCGCCGGGCGCGATGTCGGTGCGCGGCAGCAGGGCGTTGCGCTCCGCCGCGCCGACGGTGAAGCCCGCGAGATCGTAGTCGCCGTCGGCATACATGCCGGGCATCTCTGCGGTCTCGCCACCGACCAGCGCGCATCCCGCACGGCGGCAGCCTTCGGCGATGCCGGCCACGAGGCGGCGCCCGACATCGACGTCGAGACGACCGCTGGCATAGTAATCGAGGAAGAACAGCGGCTCGGCGCCCTGGACCACGATGTCGTTGACGCACATCGCCACGAGGTCGATGCCGACCGTGTCGGGAACCGCGGCTTCGATGGCGACCTTCAGCTTGGTGCCGACGCCATCGGTTCCGGACACCAGGATCGGGTCGCTGAACCCGGCGGCCTTGAGATCGAACAGGCCGCCGAAGCCGCCGAGCCCGCCCATCACACCCGGCCGGTTGGTGCTCTTCGCCAACGGCTTGATGTGCTCGACGAGGTCGTCGCCCGCATCGATGTCGACGCCGGCGTCCTTGTAGGTGAGGGGGGGCCGATTGTGGCCGGGGGCGTCAGGCTTCAAGCCGGGCTCATTCATGCTAATACGGTGCGCGAACATAGCCAAAAACCGGACCCCCGCAATGCCGATAGGCCGCGTCTTTTCCACGATAGCTGCCGTGCTCCTGGTGGTGCTCGCCGCGAACGTCACCTTGGCGCAGTCCCCGGGAGGGACCGGCTACGATGTCACCGGCGTGGATGTCGACGTGAGCGGGGCCGATCCGGTGCAGGCCCGGGCACAGGGAATCCGCGAGGCGCGGCGCAAGGCCTTGGGCCTTCTCGTCGACCGGCTGGTGCCGGCTGAAGATCGTGCACGGCTACCGCAGATCGACGATGCGCAGCTCGAAAGCATGGTTCGCGGCATCGAATTCGTGCGCGAGCGCCCGGCGCCCGGCCGCTACAGCGCCACCCTGAACGTCGTTTTCGTGCCCGATGCCGTGAAGGGGTACCTGAGCGGGGCGGGCGCCCGGGTTGTGGAGACCGTGCCGCGGCCGGCGCTGGTGATCCCCTTGTGGAAGGGGCCCGCCGGGGTGGAGCCGCTCAACGACCGCAATGCCTGGCGCGAGGCCTGGCAGCAGCTCGACAGTGCCGGCAGCGCCGTGCCGGTCACGCTGGTTCGCGGCGATCCGACCGACCAGGGCGCTCTCTCGGCAGAACAGGCCTATGTCGGCGACGTCTCCGCGCTGGCGCGGCTCAACCAGCGCTATCGGGCGCCGACGATCATCGTGGCCACCGTCGAGGGCGACAAGGCGAGCGGCGGCCTCACGGTCGGCGGCCTGCGCTACGACACGCAAACGGGCGCCCGCAGCGAGATTCCGCCCATCCCGGTCGCCAGCGTGGCGGATCTCCCGGGGGCTGTGAAGGCGATCCATTCCAAGGCCGATCAGGACTGGCGCAGCATCGGCACCGTCCGCCGCGATTCGCAGGATTCGCTGGACGTCGTCGTGCCCATCCGCGCGCTCAGCGACTGGGTCCAGGTGCGGCAACGGCTCGGCGCCATTCCCGCCGTAAAATCGGTCACGGTGAAGACGCTGGAATCCGACCGTGCGGAACTTCGGCTCGACTTCTTCGGCTCGCCCGAGGAACTGCAGCGTACGCTGGCCCAGGCGGGGCTGAACCTGTCCCAGGACATGGGGCGCTGGCAATTGCAGCCGCGCTAGTGCGCGCTCGGGAGTCAGATCGAATGGGGCAGACCGCCACGGGGCGCTGGATCTTCTGGGTCGCGGCCGCTGCAAGCTTCCTGCTGCTGATGTGGCTGTTGAACGACATTCTGCTACCGTTCGTCGTCGGCATGGTGGTCGCCTACTTCCTCGACCCGGTCGTCGTGCGGCTGCAGCGGGCTCGCCTGTCGCGCACCATGGCGACCACCCTCGTGACGATCGTGGCGGTGCTGGTGGGCGTGGGTGTCGTGATGGCGATCCTGCCGCCCCTGTTCGGGCAGGTCCAGTCGCTGATCACCAGCGCCCCCGAGTACATCGTGAAGGCGCTCGGCCGTATCCAGCCCCTGCTCGAACCGCTGCGCGACAGGCTCGGGCTGGAGCCGATGAGCATGCACGATCTGCAGTCGGAGGCAACGCAGTGGGCGGGTAAGGGGCTGGCTGTCGCGGGTGGCATTGCCGGGGCGCTCGCCGAGCGCGGCGTGGCGATCATCAACCTGCTCGGCCTGCTCTTCATCACGCCGGTGGTGACCTTCTACATGCTTCGCGACTGGGAGAAGCTCGTCGCGGCGATCGACAGCTCGCTGCCGCTCGATCACGCCGACACGATCCGCAAGCTGACCGCCGAATCGAATGCCGCGATCGCCGGTTTCGTGCGTGGCCAGGCCCTGGTCTGCCTCGCCCTCGGAACTTTCTACGGGATCGGCCTCACGCTGGTGGGATTGCAGTTCGGCCTCGTCATCGGACTGATCGCGGGCGCCATCTCCTTCATCCCGTTCGTGGGCACCTTCGTGGGCGGGGTCATGGCGCTGGGCATGGCGCTGGCGCAGTTCCCGCCGGACTGGATCGGCGTCGTGAAGGTCGCGGCGGTGTTCGTGGTGGGGCAAATGCTCGAGGGGAATTTTCTCTCGCCCAAGCTGGTCGGCGACCGCGTCGGCCTGCATCCGGTCTGGATCATGTTCGCGCTGCTGGCCGGCGGCTCGCTGTTCGGCTTCACCGGGGTGCTCATCGCCGTTCCCGTGGCGGCGATCCTCGGCGTGGTCGCCCGCCACTTCATCGCCCGCTATCGCGACAGCGATCTCTATCGCGGCGGCGCTCCCAGTTGAGCTGACCCATGGCAAACCAGCTCACCCTGGACCTCGCCCTGCCGCCGCCGACCTACGCCCGGGAAGATTTCGTCGTGGCGGACGGAAACCGCGAAGCCCTGGCCTGGATCGACCGCTGGCCGGACTGGCCGGCGCCCGCCCTGTCGCTCAGTGGCCCGACCGGTTGCGGAAAGACCCATCTCGGGCGCATCTGGGCCGCGCGCAGCGGCGCGACCCTGATGGCGGGTCGCGACTTCGAGGGCAGGAACGTCGCCGACCTCACAGACCTCGCGACGGCCTCGCCTGCCATCGTGATCGAGGAGGCGGATCGAGCCCCCGAGCGCGCGCTCTTCCATCTCTACAATCTCGTGCGCGAGCGCGGCGGCCACATGCTGTTGATCTCAGGCGAACCACCCGCCCGCTGGTCGATCGACTTGCCCGACCTCGCCTCGCGCCTCCGTGCCGCGCCCGCCGTGGCCGTGGCACCGCCGGATGACGAGCTTCTGGGCTCGATCATCCTGAAACAGCTGGCGGACAGGCAATTGCACGCGGGCGCCGGCGTCGTGCAGTATCTCGTCTCGCACATGGAGCGGTCGGCCGATGCGGCCCGCCGCGTCGTGGCGGGCCTCGACCGGCGCGCCCTGATCGAGCGGCGCGAGATCGACCGCCGCTTGGCGACGGACGTGCTGGCCGACCTCGCCGGTACCTTGTGAGAGGGAGGAAGTGATGAAGACGATCCTCGCCGTTTGCGCGCTCAGCCTCGTGGCGACGGCGGCCTCGGCACAGCAGGGTACGGTCATGGGAACCTGGCTCTCGGAGTCGGGCGTGGCCCAGATCAAGATCGGACCTTGCCCGGATGCGGCCAGCGGCCCGATCTGCGGCTATGTCGCCAATCTCATCGATCCCAAGGGGCCGGACGGCGCGGCGGTCGCACCGGCTTCCGCCACCGATTATCGCAACGAGAACCCCGCCCTGCGCACGCGGAAGGTGATCGGCATGCCGCTGATCTGGGGCTTCAAGCAGGCCGCCCAGCCCAATACGTACGAGGACGGCAAGATCTACAACGGCGAGGACGGTAAGACCTACAGCGCCAACATCAGCCTCCAGCCGGACGGCAAGCTGCGCCTGCGCGGTTTCGTCGGCACGCCGATGTTCGGCAAGACACAGATCTGGACACGCGTGAATTAGGAGAGGAAACGCAAATGGACATGGGCATCAAGGGCCGCAAGGCCATCGTCTGCGCGGCGAGCAAGGGATTGGGGCGCGGCTGCGCCGAGGCGCTGGCGGGTGAGGGCGTCGATCTCGTGATCAACGCGCGCACGAAATCCGAACTCGAGGCGACGGCCGAGGAAATCCGCAAGAAGTACGGCGTGAACGTCACGGCGGTCGCCGTCGATGTCACGACCGACGAGGGACGCAAGCAGGTGCTGGCCGCTTGTCCCGAGCCCGACATCATCGTGAACAACGCCGGCGGCCCGCCGCCGGGCAACTTCCGGGACTGGAACCGCGAGGACTGGATCAAGGCGCTCGACGCCAACATGCTGACGCCGATCGAGTTCATCAAGGCGAGCGTCGACGGCATGATGAAGCGCGGCTTCGGACGCATCGTGAACATCACGTCGAGCTCGGTGAAGGCGCCGATCGACATCCTGGGCCTCAGCAATGGCGCGCGCTCGGGTCTGACCGGCTTCGTGGCCGGCGTCGCGCGCACCACGATCCGTCATGGCGTGACGATCAACGGCCTGCTGCCGGGACCCTTCGACACCGACCGGCTGCGCGGCACGACCAAAGCGCGTGCGGCGAAGGCAGGGCGCAGCTTCGAGGAAGAGTACGCCGCCGGCGCCAAGGCGCATCCCGCCGGCCGCTTCGGCACGGCCGAGGAGTTCGGCATGATGTGCGCGTTCCTGTGCAGCGTCCACGCGGGCTACATGACCGGCCAGAACATCCTGATGGATGGCGGCCAGTATCCTGGTACCTACTGACGGAGTCGGCGTCGGTCGAGACGTACGAGCAGAGAGCCTCGCCCTCAGTCTATCCGTAAAGCTCCGAAGCGGATGGGGGCTCGACACCTCGGCGACAGGAATCATTATCCAAGGCCCTGTCGCCGGGGCTCCATTGCTTGCGCGCATCACCAACGAAGCGCCTCCGCAAATCTGGGCGGCGCCGGTTGGCGGTTGGAACGCTTTGACGATCGCATGAACGACTTCGTCGCCCAGGGGCGAGCACCTTTCACACCAATTACAGCTACAGCTACTGAGTAGGAGACAACTTATGGAACGTATCAAAGTCCGTGACTTCGACGATGGCGTCACGCTGTTCACGATCAATCGCCCGGAACGGCGCAATGCGATTTGTTCGAAAACGGCTATTGAGCTTCAACAGGCTTTCGCCAAGTTTGATAAGTCGACCCAGCGCGTTGCAGTCATCACGGGCGAGGGCAACGAAGCGTTCAGCGCGGGGGCCGACGTCAACGATGTCCCGGAGCTCTGGCGCTGTATTCCGACGGCAGGCGTGGGGACCGAAAAGCCCGTGATCTCCGCCGTGGCGGGTTGGTGTGTCGGCGGTGCGATCCTGCTGCCCATGATGAGCGACCTCGTTGTGGCGGCGGACAACGCGAAGTTCTCCTATCCCGAAGCAAAGCTCGGGTTGACGCAGGGAATGATCGTCGCAATGGCGGCCCGCATTCCTCATAAGATCGCAATGGAAGTGATCATGCTGGCGCGCATTCTCGATGCCAAGCGTGCAAAGGAAGTCGGTTTCATCAATGACGTCGTGCCTGTCGGGCAACACGTAGACGCGGCTTTGTCCATGGCGCGAGAGCTTGCTGGCATGGCGCCGCTCGTCTTGAAGACGCTCAAGCGCTTTGTGACCAACTCCATCCTGCCGCTGGGACCCAGCGAACAAATGGCGCGTGCCCGGCGGGACCTGGAGGTCGTCAGCAGCAGCCATGACTACCAGGAAGGATTCGCCTCCTACAAAGAGAAGCGTACTCCGGTCTTCGAGGGGCGGTAGCCGCCGCGAGTGACGACATCCCTTTAATGGGATGTCAGCGACTGTCGAAGTCGCGGGGCCGGACAAAGGCCAGTAGTTCGCAGGTTCCCGGATCGAGGCTGGTCCAGGGGCCCGAGGGTAGGCGGAGGGTGGCCAGGGCGCCGGTGGGATACTTCTCCCGCAGGCGCTCCAGCAGGTCCCGCGGGCCGTGTCCGGCCAGGGCGACCGCCAGCTCGCCGATGCCCTCGTTGTGGCCGATCAGCAGGACGGTTTCGACATCCTCGGGCAAGGCCTGCAGTCGCTCCAGCAGTTCGCTCTCGGAAGCGAGGTAGAGTTGCTTCTCGAGCGAGATCGGTGGCGCTGGACTGCCGAGAGGCTTCACCAGCGGCGCCAGGGTCTGGCGTGTCCGCGCTGCCGTGGAACACAGGATCAGATCGGGGCGGGGCGCCTTGGCCGCAATGTGGTCGGCCATGAGCCTGGCCGCGCGTTCGCCGCGATCGTTGAGCGGACGGTCATGGTCGCTCTGGTTCGGCGTGTTCCAGGCGGATTTTGCGTGGCGAAGGAGGAGAATGTTCTTCACACTCGTCATTCCAATAAACGCAGTGAAAACAATGGTTTAGTTAAATGCCATGACAGGGTCATGTCGAGGCGCTACCGTTCCTGTGCATAATTTCAGGGAGAGTGCCCCTTCAGGGGTTCACATGGACGCGCTCAACTCCGCCGATCCGGCTTCGCTCGAAATACCACCCGACAGCCCGCGACGCTTCATCAATCGTGAACTGTCTTGGCTCGCCTTCAACACACGGGTGCTGGAGGAGGCGACCAACAAGCGCCATCCGTTGCTGGAGCGGGTGCGCTTCCTGTCGATCTCGGCGGCTAACCTCGACGAGTTCTATATGGTCCGGGTCGCGGGACTGGTCGACATGCTGCAGACCCGGTCCACGATGCTGAGCGATGATGGCATGACGCCGGCCGAACAACTCGTGGCGATCCGCGAGCGCGCCTCGATCCTGATGGCCCATCAGCAGGATGTCTGGGCGTCGCTGCAGGACGATCTCCGCGAAGCGGGGATCGCCGTGCTGGACGCGAGCGAACTCACGGAGGCGGAGCGGACCTGGCTCGACACCTATTTCATCGACCAGGTCTTCCCGATCCTCACGCCGCTGGCGATCGACCCGGCGCACCCGTTTCCGTTCATTCCCAATGGCGGCTTCTCGGCCATCCTGAAGCTGCAGCGGCGTGACGATCGCCGTCCGCTGATGGCCCTGCTGCCGTTGCCGCCGCAGGTCGACCGCTTCGTTCGGCTGCCGGGACCGGACATTCGCTTTCTTCCGCTCGAGGATCTGATCGACATCTACCTGCCGCGCCTGTTCCCCGGTTACGAGGTGATCGAACGGGCCTTCTTCCGCGTGATCCGCGACAGCGATGTCGAGATCAACGAGGAGGCCGAGGACCTTGTCCTGCTCTACGAAAGCGCGCTGAAGCGCCGCCGCCGGGGCGACCTGATTTCCATCTCGGTCAACAGCGCCATGCCCGCCGAGCTGCGCGACTTCCTGTTCGACCAGCTCGAGATTCCGGAGCAGACCCAGACCGTCCATGTCTTCCACCTCGACCGCATGCTGAACATCGGCGACGTGAAGGCGGTGATCGTCGACGACCGCGCCGACCTGAAGTTCGCGCCCTACAATGCCCGCTTTCCCGAGCGTATCCGCGATTTCAGGAGCGACTACTTCGCCGCGATCCGTGCCAAGGATATCGTCGTCCACCATCCCTACGAGAGCTTCGACGTCGTGGTGCAGTTCCTGCGCCAGGCGGCGCGCGATCCCGCGGTCGTGGCGATCAAGCAGACGCTCTACCGAACGAGCGCCGATTCGCCGATCGTCAAGGAGCTGATCGCGGCGGCCGAGGCGGGCAAGACGGTTTCCGCGCTGGTCGAGCTCAAGGCCCGCTTCGACGAGGAGGCGAACATCCGCTGGGCGCGCGATCTCGAGCGCGCCGGCGTGCAGGTGGTCTATGGCTTCATCGACCTGAAGACGCACGCCAAGGTCTCGATGGTGGTCCGCCGCGAGGCGCAGTCGATCCGCACCTACGTGCATTTCGGGACCGGCAACTATCACCCGATCACCGCGCGCATCTACACCGACCTGTCGTTCTTCACCTGCGATCCCGCGATGTGCCGCGATGCGGCGCGCCTGTTCAATTACATGACCGGCTATGCGCGGCCCGAGCAGATGGAGAAGATCGCGTTCGCGCCGGTGACGCTGCGACCGACCCTCTACGGCCTGATCGATGCCGAGATCGCCAACGCCAAGGCGGGCAAGCCGGCGGCGATCTGGGCCAAGCTCAATTCCCTCGTCGATGGCGCCTTGATCGATCGCCTGTATGCGGCATCGAACGCCGGCGTGCAGATCGATCTGGTCGTGCGCGGCATCTGCTGCCTCAGGCCCGGCGTTCCGGGCCTCAGCGAGCATATCCGCGTCAAGAGCATGGTCGGCCGGTTCCTCGAGCATGCGCGGATCATCTGCTTCGGCAATGGTCGCGCTCTGCCGTCGATGGAGGCCAAGGTCTTCCTGTCGTCCGCCGACTGGATGCCGCGCAACCTCGACCGTCGCGTCGAACTGCTGTGTCCCGTGGAGAACCAGACCGTGCGCGAGCAGGTCCTCGACCAGATCATGGTCGCCAACCTCAAGGACGACGGCCAGAGCTGGCTGATGTCACAAGACGGTAACTATCATCGGCCGCCGACCGGCAAGGAACCGTTCATCGCGCACCACTATTTCATGACGAATCCGTCGCTCTCCGGGCGCGGCAGCGCGTTGAAGCTGAGCGGAGCCGTGCCACGGCTGGTTCTGAGCTCCTGAGCGGCCAGCGGCGTCGGGTCGCGGCCGAATTGGCGCTGTAATCCATCCCGGTTTCGGCTAGAGGGAGCGCGCATGGACGGCCACCCGACCGCAGGCGCCACCGCCTCGCGCACCCCTCTCCGGAAGGGCCGCGTTGGCATCATCGACGTCGGCTCGAATTCGATCCGGCTCGTGGTCTACGAGCGGGCGAGCCGCGCCCCGCTGCCGGTCTTCAACGAGAAGGTCCTGTGCGGGCTGGCGCGGGGCCTCGACGCCACCGGGCGCCTCAATCCGGAAGGCGTCGAAATGGCGCTGGCCAACATCGACCGCTTCGCGACCCTGGCGCACAACATGAAGGTGACGTCGCTCGACCTGCTGGCGACCGCCGCCGTGCGCGATGCCGCCGATGGTGCGGATTTCATGCGCGAGCTGGCCAGTCGGCCCGGCATCGTCGCCCATACGGTGAGCGGCCAGGACGAGGCGCGCTATTCGGGCTATGGCGTCATGTGCGGCATGCCCGGTGCCGAGGGCGTCATGGGCGACCTGGGCGGCGGCAGTCTCGAACTGGCCTCGCTCTCGCAGGGGCGTCTCGGCTCTTCCACCACCTTGCCGGTCGGTCCACTGCGGCTGATGTCGTCAGGCAAGGGCGACCCCCGCAAGGCCGTCGTCGATGCCATCGAGGGCGTGCGCTGGCTGCGCGAGGAGCAGGGCAAGACGTTCTACGCGGTGGGTGGCGCCTGGCGTGCCTTCGCCCGACTCCACATGGAACAGGCGGGTTATCCGCTGCACATCATCCATCAGTATGAGATTGCGGCCGACGAGGCGCGGGCGGTGGCCCGGCTGATTGCCGTCCAGAGTCCCAAGTCGCTGGAGAAGATGCCGGGGGTGTCGCGTCGCCGCGTCGACACGCTGCCGCTGGCCTGTCTGGCGCTCGACAGGCTGCTGGCGGTCCTCAAGCCCAGGGCCGTGGTCTTCTCCGCCTTCGGCCTGCGCGAAGGGTTCTACTATTCGCGGCTGAGCGAGCAGGAGCGGGCGCGCCATCCGCTGATTGCCTTCGCCGAGGAGCAGGGCGAGAGCTGGCATCGCTTCGATCTCTCGCCGCGGGAAATCTTCGATTGGCTTTCGTCCGCCTTTGCCGACGAGAGCGAGAGCGAGCGGATCCTGCGCACGGCCGCCTGCCATCTCAGCGACATTTCATGGGACGACCATCCCGACTACCGCGCCGACCAAGCCTATTTCCGCGTCCTGCACCTGCCGGCGCCGGGGATGAGCCATCGCGAGCGCGCGATCCTCGCGATGACGCTGACCTACCGCTACAAGAGCGAGCCCAAGGCGGCGATGATCGATACGGCGCTGCGCCTGACCGACAGCAAGGGGCGCAGCTTCGCCCGGCGGCTCGGCGCCTGCCTGCGACTGGCCTACAATCTGAGCGGCGGTGCGCCCGGGCTGCTGCCGCAGCTGCAGCTGCGGCGGACCGAGCGCGAACTGCGCCTCCTGGTGCCGACGGCGCTGAAGCGGAGCCTGGGAGACGTGACCGCGCGGCGGCTCGAGACCGCCGCGCAGGCCTTCGACCTCAAGCCGATGATCGTGACTGCCTGAGGAAGGCCCTTACTCGTTCGGAGGGAGCTGGATCAGCTTGGGCTGGTCGCCATTGAGCGCCAGCGCCAGCCGGCCCTCGATCAGGTCCACCGCATCCGCCCCGAAAACTTCGTTTCGCCAACCCTTCAAGGCCGCGATGTCGCGCTTGCCGGCGGCCAGCCGGTCGAGTTCGTCAGCGCTGGCCACCAGCCGGCCCGCGACGCCGGCCTGTTCCGCCTTCAGCCGCAGGAGGGTGCGCAGCAAGTCGACGATGGCGCCGGGCGCGCGAAGTTGCTCGGGGGCCTTGTCGCGGACCGGCAGATCGGACTCCGGCAAGGCACGCGCACGCTCGATCGCTTCCATGAGCTCGCGTCCCTGCCAGCCCTCGGCGAAGCCTCGCCCCAGCCCGCGGGTCGCCGCCAGTTCGTCGATCGATTTCGGGGCGTGGCTCGCGATCTCGAGGAGCTGCTCGTCGCGCACCAGCCGCTGGCGCGGAATGTCGATCCGCTGTGCCGTCCGCTCGCGCCACGCCGCGATCTCCTTCAGCACGGCCATCATGCGCGGGGAGGCGCCCCGGGGCTTCAACCGGCGCCAGGCCTGTTCGGGATCGGCGCGATAGATGCCGGGATCGCACAGGACGGCCATTTCCTCGGCGATCCAGGAGAAGCGGCCGGTCTTGTCGAGCTGCTTCTTGAGCTTCTCGTAGACGACTCGCAGATGGGTGACATCGGACAGCGCGTACGTGATCTGGCGTTCGCTGAGCGGCCGGCGGCTCCAGTCGGTGAACCGGCTCGACTTGTCGATCTTGGCTTTGGCAAGACGCGTCGCGAGCGATTCATAGGAGGCCGCTTCGCCGTGGCCGCAGACCATGGCGGCGACCTGGGTGTCGAACAGGGGACCCGGCACCTTCTGCAGACGCAGATAGAAGATTTCGAGGTCCTGGCGGGCCGCATGGAAGACCTTGAGGACCTTGGGATTGAGCATCAGCTCGTCGAGCGGGGCGAGGTCGATGCCTTCGGCCAGCGTGTCAATCGCTGCCGCGTCGTCCGGACCGGCGACCTGGGCCAGGCAGAGCTTGGGCCAGTAGGTCCGCTCACGCATGAACTCGGTGTCGACGGCAATAAACTCGGTATCGGCGAGGGGCTTGCAGAATGCCGCCAACTCGTCGGTCGTTGTGATGAGCTTCATTGGGAACGATCTATAGACCTCACAGCGCGTTCGGCAAAGTTGTCGTGAACGGAAACCGGCCGTTCCCTTGACTTGCCTCGGCTTTCGGTGCCTTTTGCCGGGCCTCCAAACCCGGAAAATACGTCATGTCTTCAGTCTACCGAACCCATACGTGCGGCCAGCTTCGGCCCGAGCATGTCGGCCAGCAGGCCCGTCTTTCAGGCTGGGTGCAGCGCAAGCGCGACCATGGCAATCTGCTGTTCATCGACCTGCGCGACCATTATGGCGTGACCCAGGTGGTGGTGGACGTGTCGAGTCCGGTCTTCAAGTCAGCCGAGGCCGTTCGCACCGAGAGCGTGATCACGGTGACCGGCAAGGTTGTGGCCCGCGAGGCCTCGACGGTGAACGCGAGGCTGGCGACCGGTGCCGTCGAACTCGATGCCGCCGACCTGATCGTGCAGTCCATGGCCGATCCGCTGCCGATCCCGGTCTACCAGGAAAACGACACCACCCCTGAGGAACTGCGCCTCAAGTACCGCTTCCTCGACCTGCGCAAGGAAAAGCTGCACAAGAACATCATTCTGCGCAGCCAGGTGATCGCGAGCCTGCGCCGGCGGATGATCGACCAGGGCTTCACCGAGTTCCAGACGCCGATCCTGACGGCCGACAGTCCCGAAGGCGCGCGCTCCTATCTGGTGCCGAGCCGCCTCCACCCTGGCAAGTTCTACGCGCTGCCGCAGGCGCCGCAGATGTTCAAGCAGTTGCTGATGGTGTCGGGCTTCGACCGCTACTTCCAGATCGCGCCCTGCTTCCGCGACGAGGATGCCCGCGCCGACCGTTCGCCAGGCGAGTTCTACCAGCTCGATTTCGAGATGAGCTTCGTCACCCAGGACGACGTGTTCGAGGCGATCGAGCCGGTGCTGGGCGGCGTCTTCCAGGAATTCGCTTCGTTCAACCGCGAGACGCCGCGCAAGGTCTCGGCCTTTCCGTTTCCGCGCATCCCGTTCGCCGAAGCCCTCCTGTCCTTCGGGACCGACAAGCCCGATCTGCGCAACCCGCTGCGCATTTTCGAGGTGGGCGAAGTGTTTGCCGGCTCGGAGTTCAAGGTCTTCGCAGGCATCGTCGCCAAGGGCGGCGTGGTCCGCGCCATCCGCGCACCGAAGGCCGCCAGCCAGCCGCGCAGCTTCTTCGACAAGCTGAACAGCTGGGCCCAGAGCGAGGGCAAGCCGGGCCTCGGATACATCACCCTGGAGAACGGGGCCGGGAAGGGGCCGATCGCCAAGTTCGTGGCCGACGAGCGTCTGGCCAAACTAAAGGAGCTGACCGGCGCCGAGGACGGCGATTCGGTTTTCTTCGTGGCCGACACGGCCGACACCGCGTGGAAGTTCGCCGGACAGGCGCGAACCAAGGTCGGCCAGGAGCTCGGCGTGATCGACGAAGACCAGTTCGCTCTGTGCTGGGTCGTCGACTTCCCGATGTTCGAGTACGACGACAAGCTGAAGAAGATCGACTTCAGCCACAACCCGTTCTCGATGCCGCAGGGCGGTCTCGAGGCGCTGGAGACGCAGGATCCGCTCACCATCAAGGCCTGGCAGTACGACATCGTCTGTAACGGCATCGAACTGTGCTCGGGCGCGATCCGGAACCACAAGCCGGAGATCATGTACAAGGCGTTCGGTATTGCCGGGTACAGCAAGGAAGAGGTCGAGGCGCGCTTCGGCGGCATGCTCAACGCCTTCAAGTTCGGCGCTCCGCCGCACGGCGGCGCCGCGCCGGGCGTGGATCGCATCGTGATGCTGCTGGCCGACGAACCAAACATCCGGGAGATCATCACCTTCCCGATGAACCAGTCGGCGGTCGACCTGATGATGGACGCACCCGCCGAGGTGCCGGCCGAGAAGCTGCGCGAATTGCATATCGGATTGCGCCTGCCGCCGCCGCGGAAGGACTAGATCCCGCAGGGAAGAGTGCAAATTGACTGAGCCGGCAAGGTTCAGTACAATCAATGAGTTATAGTCTTTTTATAAAGAAGATTATGAGCTCATTTCAGCTCTCTTCCCTGTTCCTGCTGCCTCTAGTGGCGGGAATGGCGCTCCTCACGAGCGCTTGCGGGGTGCCCGTCGCCGTTTCGGCGGCGAGCTACGCCGCCGATGGTGGACTGCTGGCAACTTCCAACAAGACCTCGACCGACCATATCGCTTCGGTGGTCACCAAGAAGGATTGCGCAATCTGGCGCGTCTTCCGTGGCCGTCAGATGTGTACCCAGCGCGCGGACGGCGAAGACCCTTACGATACCGACTATACCGAGCCTCAGCGCTCGGTCTCGGAAAGCGGCGTCTCCTATTCCTCGCCGCTGCGGCCGCAGTCCGACACGCCGGCCGTGAGCTGGGATGCGGCGACCTACGAGGCGCCGGCGGCCGCCCCGCCTCCACCGACGCCGGCCGCACGACAGGAACCCGTCGCGGCAACCGTCGAGCCGGTCCCGGCGCGGGTTACGCCTGCGCCAACCGTATCGTCGACTCCGAGCAAGTCCAAGAAGGCGAGGACAGCCCAGCGTTCGGCTAAGAAGCCTTCACGAGGTCCGGCGGCGCCTGCCCCCTGAGCAGGAAGGCCTCGAGATTGTCGAGCGCCTTGAAACCCATCGCGTTGCGGGTTTCGACGGTGGCCGAGCCCATGTGCGGCAGCAGGAACGCGTTCTCGAGCCCGTAATAGCCCTGATGGATGCGCGGCTCACCGTCGAACACGTCGAGACCGGCCGAGGCGAGATGACCGCTCTTGAGGGCCGCGATCAGCGCCTCGTCGTCGACCACGCCACCGCGAGCCGTGTTCACCACGATCGCGCCCTTCGGCAGCCTGGCGATGCGCTCGGCATTGACCCATTTTGTCGTCGCCGGCGTCATCGGAGCGTTGATCGAAAGGAAGTCGCAATGCGGCAGCATCTCGTCGGGATCGGCATGGAAGATCGCGCCCTTCTCGAGTTCGGGCGCCAGCCTGCTGCGATTGGAGTAGTGAATCTGCATGCGGAAGGCGCGGGCGCGGTCGGCCGTGGCCTGTCCGATACGGCCCATGCCGAGGATACCCAGTCTCTTGCCGGTGACATGGGTGCCCATGAGCTGCGTCGGCGTCCAACCGACCCAGTTGTGGGTCCGAAGCATCGTGGAACCCTCGTGCGCGCGGCGCGCGGCTCCCAGCAGGCAGAGCATGGTGATGTCGGCGGTGGCGTCGGTCAGCACGTCGGGCGTGTTGCTCACGACGATATTGCGCTTGGCCGCAGCCGCCACGTCGACATGCTCGTAGCCGACGGAGAAGGTGGCGATCATTCGGACCGAGGCGGGCAGGGCGGCGATGGTCGCGGCATTCAGGGCGTCGCCGGCGGCGCACATGATCCCGTCGAAACCGGCTGCAGCCTTGGCGAGTGCCGCCCCGTCATACAGCCGATCTTCCGGGTTGAGCTGCGCGTCGAAGTTCGCCGCCAGGCGCGCCTCCACCTCGGGTGGGAAGTGGCGTGTGGCGATGACCCTGGGCTTGCCCTTGCTCATTGACGATTTCCTCCCTGTGCAGCCCTGACGCAGGCGATCATTCTGGTGTTCCGCGCGCATGGATATTACGCTTGCCAGCCCGGCTACAAGGTCTGGCATTTCAAGCCATCGTCAGTTGACCACGTATAGTATTCGCCGTCCTCCCATCCAAACAGCGGTTGTCGTCGCCGCCGTCGGCGTTCTCCTGTTGCTGGGCCTGTGGATAAACCACGCCGATGCGCAACAGCAGGACCAGCCGCTGGTGCCGCATCGCGCGACTTACGACATGAAGCTGGCGGTGGCCCGACCCAACAGCGGCATCGTCGAGGTCAGCGGCCGGATGGTGCTGGAGACCGTCGAGGCTTGCGAAGGCTGGGAGGTCAAGCAGCGGATCAAGCTCACCTTCCTGCGCAATGACGGCGACGAGTTCACCACCGATTCGAGCTTTACCAGCTACGAAACGAAGGACGGTCTCTCGCTTCGCTTCAGCGTCCGCAATATTCAGGACAACGAGGTCGAGGAGGAGTTGCGCGGCCATGCCGATCTAGAGGCGCCCGGTGCGAAGGGGCGGGCGAGCTTCACCTTGCCGGAGGCCCGGAGCTTCGAACTGCCTGCCGGAACGCTCTTCCCGACGACGCATCTCATGCTGGTCCTTCGTCATGCCCGCGACGGTGACAAGTCGGCCTCCTATCTGGTGTTCGATGGGGCCCGCCTCGACGGCGCCTTCCAAGTGAATGCCGTGATCGGCCGGCCGCCGCGCCAGACGGGTGCGCCGGTAGTGCGCGGTGATGTGGCGCTCCTGCGCAACCAACCCGCATGGAGCGTGCGGTTCGCCTTCTTCGCCACCGGTGACCAGGGGGCCCCGCCGGAGTACGAATTGGCCCTCGACTTGCTGGGCAACGGTATCGCCCGTTCGATGCTGCTGGACTACGGTGACTTCGCCGTGGATTCCCGTCTCGTTCAACTCCAAGCCCTGCCGAGGCCACGATGCTGATTCGCCGCCTGCTTGCGCCCGTTACCGGTTTCCTCGTTCTCGCGGCTCCGGCGATGGCGCAGGAGATGGTGCCTCATCGCGCCGTCTACGAAGTCGGCGCGATCGAGAACGGCAAGCCGACCGGCGGCGCGCCCGGTACCTATGCCTATGAGTTGAAGCTCACCTGTGACGGCTACGTCATCTATCAGCGTCTGCGCCTGGAGACCGCCGGCCAGCGGTCGACGGTGGTGAGCGAGCAGCAGACCCAGATGACTGAAAGCAAGGATGGCCGGAAGCTGACCTTCGAGCATCGCACCGTTACCGGCGGAAAGCAGACGAGCCTGATGAAGGGCGAGGCGACCATGTCCGACGACGGCACAGGGGAGGCGCGCTTCAGCGATCCGCCGAACCAGACGGTCGCGCTGCCGGCGGGGACGATGTTTCCGGTCGCGATCGCACGCGCGACCATCCGCGCCGCCAAGGCCGGCGAGAACGGCATCGATGCGCGCTTCTTCTTCGGCGACAAGGTGAAACCGCCCCAGCAGGTCAATGCCGTGATCGGCAAGGTGCCGAGGCGGCTCGCCGACGTGAAGATCCCGGAGGGAGCGGAGGAACTGGTCGACGGCCGTACCCGCATCTATTACCGCGCTGGCTTCTTCGACACCGAGGCGAAGGGACAGGGTGAACCCGCTTTCGAAATGAGCAGTGTCACGCTGGATAACGGCATCGAACTCTACGGCACACACGAGCAGGGCGAGGGTGGCATCGAGTACCGTATCACCCGCCTGGAGCCGCTTCCCAAGCCGGAATGCAAGTAGGCTTTGCCTGGAGGCGCGCTACTCCAGTAGCGCGTTCAAATGATCGGCTGCGCCAGCCACTTCAAGTCCCGTAGTTCCGCGACGATCAATTCGTGACATCTCTCTGTCGCCCGCTGCACACGACGGGAAACCAGAGACGCGGAGGCATTGTCGACGTTAGATGACCTTCTTCAGGAACGGCAGTCCGTTTCCAACGGCATCAGTTTTCTGGTCGTCCGTCATACGGCACAAAACGTCATCCGCCCGGTCGCCGTACCTGGCAAGCATTTCGGCGGTATCTCTCGTCAACGTGCGAAGCGTCCCCGGACGGGGCGCTGTCCGGGGCCGTCAGGATGGCCCTCGGATGGTGAGCGGCAGCACTATGCGGGATTCTATCGGGTAAGCCGGTCTCCGATCTCGGATTTGAAGGTGCGGTATCGGTCTACGTCCTGGTGGAGGTAGGTGCTCGTCTCTGCGGGAGAGGCCGGCTTGTAGACCTCGATTCCAGCCTGGAGCATCCGCTCCATGACGTCGGGCTCGGCGATGACCGCATTGATCGCATCGTTGAGTCGCTTGACGATCGGGGCGGGTATTCCCTTCGGCCCGATCATGATCACCCACGAAGTAATCTGCGAATCCTTCGATCCGGTGCCGCCACCCATGAGCGGAACATTGGCAACCGTCGGCGTGGCGCTTGGCGCCATGAGCATCAACGGTCGTACAGCCCCCGACGAGATCATGGGTATTGCGGACGCAAGCACGGCGACGCCGAAGTCGGCTTCTGCCTTTGAGAGGGCTTCCATCATAGGGGCGCCACCGCGATAGGGGACGTGCAGGGCGGACAGATCGCCGGCCTGCTTCAGGTAAACCTCGGCGCCGAACTGCGTGATGGATGCCGGCCCGGACGATGCATAGGTTGCACGCTCGCCGTTGGCCTTCAGAAAGGCATTCAAGTCCTGAATTGTCTTGAACGGCTTCGCAGACGGAACCGCAACGACAAGCGGCGACTGTCCTACCAGCGCAATCGCCGTGAAATCCTTCATCGGATCGTACTTCACATTTTGCGGCTGCATGATCGGATTGATCGAGAAGGCGCTGGGGTCGGCGAGCATGATCCGGTAGCCGTCGGGTGCGGCTGCCGCCGTGGCTGCTGCGGCGATCGAGCCGGCTGCACCGGGCTTATTGTCGACGATCACCGCCACGCCCAAGGACTTGGTCAGGCGCTCGGACAGAATACGGGCGGCGACGTCGCTTGTGCCGCCGGCCGCGAAGCCAACGGTGACAGTTACAGGACGTTCTGGATAGTCGGCGAGGGCCGGGCTCGAGAACGCAACAAGAGCGGCAAAAAAGGAAGCCGAACGGCGCATTAGTTGAACATCTCCGGGAGGGTTACGATCTGGCAGTCGGAAGCTTCGAGGCCTCGACGCACATGGCGGGCCAAGTCGACTGCAGTGGGCTCGTCGCCATGCACGCAGATCGATTCAACCTCGACCTTGATGACGTTGCCCTGGCGGGAGGTGAGACAGCGGTCCTTGACCATGCTGAGGCACTGGTTCAGGGCCTTCTTCGGGTCCTTGAAGACGGTTCCCGGAATGGAGCGAGGGCTTAGGTTGCCATCATCCTCGTAGTGACGATCCGCAAAGCCTTCGCGTGCGAGCCTCAGGTTGAGCTTGCGCGCTGCCCTCTCCATTTGGGAGCCGGCCAGGGCCACATAGATGATCTTGTCGTCGACGGTCTGGATGGCTCGACCGATGGCCAGCGCATAGTCTTCGCGAACGGCCGCCATATTATTGAGTGCGCCATGCGGCTTCAGATGGGTCACGGGAAGACCGGCGTACCGCGCCATGGCCTGCAGGGCACCGATCTGGTAGGCGACCATCAGTTCCAGGTCCTTGGGGTCCATCTCGATCTTGCGCCGGCCAAAGCCCCAGAGATCGTTGAAACCGGGGTGAACGCCGAGGCTGACACCATTCTGCCTGGCCAGCATGGCAAGGCTGTGCATTGTGTTTGCATCGCCCGCATGAAAGCCGCAGGCGACACTGGCCGAGCGGATGACCGTCATGAGATCGGCGTCACTGCCGATGTCATAGGCCCCGAAACCCTCGCCGATGTCGGCGTTTAGATTGATTTTGTAGCTCATGTCTGCCTCTCCACATGCGGCTGTTGGGGATCGCTGCTTGTCTAGATGGCCGGCTCGGCCAGTGCTGTTCCATGCGAAGACTGAGCCAAGTCATCGGCATCGCGTTCGGTGACGACGAGCAGAACTCGGGCCTCGGGCGGCAATGGTCGCATTGCCAGGGCACCCGCAAGTCCGGCGGCGCCCGATGATGTCGTGTTAATGCTGCACATTTTCCGAACGGTCGCTGCCGCTTCGTCGAGAGCTTGTTCCGAGACAAGAACGGAGGTGACGAGGTGCCGGCGAAGCACAACGATGGCTGGCGCACTTGCCTCACCGCAGGACAGCATTTCGGCCGTCGTTTGGAGATCGCCAGACACCCGAACGGGCCGGCCGCCTTTCAGAGCGGCAGCGACAGCGGGAGCTTTGTCGGGTTCAACCACATACAACCCGGCAGGCGCTGCGAGCCAGTCTGCAAGCCCCTCCGCCAGCGCGGCGGCAAGCCCGCCGACGCCGGCTTGGACAAACAGATGCGTTGGGCGCCGGTGTGCCCCGGTGAGCTGAGTGCGAATCTCTTCTGCAATTACCCCATAGCCCGCCATGACATCGCCAACGGTCGCATCGTCGGGATCATCGGTGGTATCGGCCACGAGGATCCCGCCGCCCTGCCGGGCGTCCGATGCCGCGGCGTCCACGGCGTCGTCGTAGGTCCCACGGACCCACTTGATGTGAGCTCCCTGCCTTTCAATGCGGCTAGCGCGAGCCCTTGGGACGGCGGTGTGCAGGTAAACCCTGGAGGGGGCGCCAGCCAGACGGGCTGCCATGGCAACTGCAAGGCCATGGTTGCCGTCACTTGCGCAGATCAGCGTCTGCTGGCTTCGTGGCTTTACCGCCACAAGCTCTTCGATACATTTCCCTGCTGCGAGCGCCAGCGCCCGGAGGCCGGCGTAACCGCCACCTAGCGACTTGAAACTGCCCAGCAAGCGATGGCCCTCGTTCTTAACCAGAACTTGGGACACACCGAGTTCGCGTGCCAATTCCGGCGAGGCCATCAAGGGAGTCGGAGCGTATTGCGGCGAGAGTCGGACAAGCTGGGCCGCGACGTCAGCGGTAGTCGGTATCGAGCCTGCTTCTTTCATGCCCGACATTATCTTCAGGGCTAGCGGCGGTTGGCGCCCAAATGCGGGCAATGTATGACTGTTTCCACTACTTCAATGGTCACAATGATGAAATCCGCCAAACTCGACGACTTTGATCGCGCGTTGCTTGATCGGCTGCAGGTGAGCAATCAGACCTCGGCGCGAATTCTCGCGGAGCAGGTAGGCCTTTCGGAAAGCGCTGTGCTTAGGCGCATCCGCGCCATGCGAAAGAACGGAGTGATAGTCGGCGATGTGTCGGTCGTGCATCCGGCTATTCTGGGAAAACCACTGACAATTCACGTCTTGGTGTCGCTCGAGCACGAGAGGACGTCCGATCTGGATGCATTCGAGAAGAAGCTTCGTTCCAGGCCCGAGATTCGCAGTTCGTGGTACGTCACAGGTGAGGTCGATTTCATATTGCTGCTTCAGGTCAGCAGTATGGAGTCGTACGAGACCTTCGCTCGGGAGGTCTTTCACGACGACTCGAATGTGAAATCCTTCCGGACGATTGTGACCCTCCGGGAGGCGGTGAACCCACGCCGCACATTTTCGGAGGGAAGGCGCCAGGCCGGCGCTCGGCGTCTTCGGCGTCCACGCTGAATGTGGTGCTGCGGAGGCTTCCCTCCGAGCGGTCGCCGCGTCATTCCGAGCGCAGCGAGGAATCCCTCTTCCAGTCTAGACTGGCCACAACCACGCGGCGCCGCGGACGCCGCTCGAGTCGCCGTGTTGGGGCGGGCGTAGCTGCGTGCCGATGCTGTCGCGTTCGGAGAAGATGTAGTCCTTCCATAGTTCCGGCACGCGTTCGTAAAGCTGGCCCATCTTCGAGAGCCCGCCGCCCAGGACGATGACGTGCGGGTCCAACAGGTTGACGACGTTGGCGAGCGAACGGGCGAGACGGTCGCAGTAGCGCTCGAAGCATTCAGCCGCTGCAGCGTCACCGGCCGCTGCGGCTTCGGCGATGTCCGTGGCGCGCAGTTCGCGGCCTGTCGCCCTCGCATATTGTGCCTGGAACGCCGGACCGCTGAGCCATGCCTCGACGCAGCCGTTGCGGCCGCAGTAGCATTGTGGGCCGGGGCGCTCGTCGTCGCGCGGCAGGGGCAGGGCGTTGTGGCCCCACTCACCGCCGATCGCCTGTGCGCCGACCAGCGGCCTGCCGTCGATCACAATGCCGCCGCCGACGCCGGTGCCGAGGATCACGCCAAACACCACCGGGGCGCCGGCGCCGGCGCCGTCGGATGCTTCCGAGACGGCGAAGCAGTTGGCATCGTTCGACAGGCGCACGTCGGCGCGGCCCAGCGCCTTCTTGAGGTCCACATCGAGAGGATGGCCGTTGAGCCGGGTCGAATTGGCATTCTTCACCAGGCCGGTTGCCGGAGAGACGGCCCCGGGGTGTCCGATGCCGACGCGGCAGCGCGCGCTCACTCGGGCTTCCAGCTCACGGACCACGCCGACCACGGCCTCGACCGTGGCTTCATAGCTCTCCCGCGGGGTCGGAACGCGCAACCGCGCCCGCTCCGAGCCGTCATCGCCGAGGACGATGCCTTCGATCTTCGTGCCGCCGAGGTCGATACCGATGCGCATTACATTACCGCGGAGTCGCTGGGAGGAACTTGAAGGGCTCGGCCGGCTTGAACTGGCCCGACGTCTCGCCCGAGAAAACCTCGCCGCCCTGGATGGTGAGCTTCTTCACGGGGGCGCCGGCCTTGAGGTCGATCTTGTCGAAGGACACCCAGAAGGTGTTGGGCCGTGTCGCAGAGTCGAAATAATAGACGAGGTTCTTCTGGTCCGAGACGGTGCGCCAGATCGTCGACGAGATGTTTGGCTGATCCGGTGTGGTGATTCCGAGCGGCACGCTGACGGCCCGCATCACGCTCAGGACGCTCGCGACCGCCTGATACGTGAACGACTGCTCCGGCACGCTCTGGATATAGTTCTTGTCCTTCTCTCTCGGGATCGCGCCGAGCAGGAAGGAGGCGCGGGCGAACCTGTCGGCCGCGCGGTTCGTACCGGGCAGGAAGGTCAGGCCGCCGATACCCTTCCAGTAAGCGTTGAGAGCAAGCTGCTCGCTGTAGATCGGCGAGTTGGTCATCACGACGTATTGCTTGCCGTGATGGATCAGGAGCTTGCCGTTCACATACTCGAGGATCGCCGAATCGCCCGAGGCGTCCGACAGCGAAAGGTGCAGCGTCGACGGCGCGCCGTTCGGCAAGGCCGGGGCGAAGACATTGAATGGCTCGCGGCGTAGCGCCTCGACGGCTTCCGCAACTGTCGCGAAATTGTCGAGCGCGTACTGCAGCCAGGTCGAGAGTGAGAGGTCGGGCTTACCTTGAACCGGCTTGGGATACTGCGACTCCGCGAGATAGAGCAGGTTGGCGACCATACCTTTCTCGTTCATGCCGTCGGTGCTGCCGGCTTCGTAGCCCGACACGACGACGCTGCCGTACTTCGACGTCCATTCGGCCGAGTTCGGCCCTGCCGCGCCGTTGCGCGTCATGCCGGACGGAAGGATCCAGAGGTTCGAGGACATGTCCTCTTTCCAGTCCATGTTGCGGCCGGTGAGCACGAGGTTGCCGTCGCCGACATAAAGCGTTCTCGTGCACGCAAGTGCGGGCCCAGCAAGCAGAGCCGCGGCCACGGCGAGTGCGGATATCCCGGAGAGAAGACGCTTCATATTATTATTGTCCTTGTTTCCTCGATTCAGATCTCACAGGAAGCGCGCGCGTATGTCGATGCTGTTCTCGACGCCGACCTTATCGAACGTCGACGCCAGCCAGGCGGTTGCGGAGGTGCGACCGGCCTTGAACAGATGGTCGAGGAATTCCGGCTCGATGTTGAACTTGCTGACGGCCCCCAGCGGCGCCAGGGTCGCCGGATCGCCGATCGAGTGGATGAGCAGCTTCTTCAGGCGGTCGCCGAATTCACCGGTGAGAGCGCCGTTGTCGATGAGCTCCTGCACGAAGGCGATGGCGCGCATCTCCGCCATCAGCGCCCCGCCGAAGGTGATCTCGTTCAATCGATCGGCGATCTCTGCGTTGGAACGCGGAATGTCTTCGCGGTGCGGTGGGTCGACCTCGACGATCACCACGTCGGCGCTATCGCTGTTGTAGATGAACGGCCAGATCGGCGGGTTGCCGCGGAAGCCGCCATCCCAGTAGGGCTCCCCGTCGATCACAACGGCTTCGTGGATGCTGGGCAGGCAGGCCGAGGCCAGAAGCGCGTCGATCGACAGCTCCTCGCGCGTGAAGATGCGCACCTTGCCGGTCGCCACGTTGGTCGCGGCGATGAAGGCCTTGATCTGGTGACAGGCACGGACGCCTTCCTGATCGAAGTGCCGGCTCAGGAGCTCTCGCAACGGGTCGAACTTCAACGGATTGCGCTGCCACGGCGTGAGGGTGCGCTGGATCAGATCGGCCCAAAGCGCGCCGGGTGATTCATCGAGGTTCCAGTTGCCCTGCAGCCGGTCGAGCGGGGTGCGCCGGATCGGACTCGCGATCGACATTTGCCCGAGTTCGCCCCAGAAGGCGGCGAGGGCTGCGCGTGCGCCGGCCGGACCGCCCTTGGCCCAGCCCTGCAGGAGAATGGCGGCATTCATCGCGCCGGCGCTGGTGCCGCTCACCGCTTCGATCTCGAGGCGTCCATCTTCGATCAGTGCGTCGAGCACGCCCCAGGTGTAGGCGCCGTGGCTACCGCCGCCTTGCAGAGCGAGGTTGATGCGTTTGGTGTCGGTCATGCGCCTATCCTCGCGGCCCGTGCGGCGTTAGGGTCATCGTTCTGTAAAGAAGCGGACAGAGCTGGCGGCATTATGGCGAAGGATGAAATAGGCGGAGCGTGGCGAAAGCGCCCGTCAACGATCCTGTGGATGCTCTCGCTGGGTCAACTCGTGACGTGGGGCATCGTCTACTACACCTTTCCGCTGTTCGTCGTGCCGATGACCGAGGAGCTGGGCTGGACGCGCAGCGCGATGTTCGGTGCCCTGTCGGCAGGACTGCTCACCGCCGGTCTCTGCTCCATCGCCGTCGGCGCCTGGATCGACCGCGGCCATGGGCGGCTCCTGATGACGGCCGGGTCCTTGCTCGCGGCGTTGCTCCTGTTTCTCTGGTCGCGGGTCGAGTCATTGCCGGTCTTCTACGCCTTGTGGATCGGACTCGGCGCCTGCCAGGCGGTGACGCTCTACGAGCCCGCCTTCGCGGTGATCACCCGTGTCTACGGACCACGCTACAAGCAGGCGATCCTGCTGATGACCTTCCTCGGCGGTCTGGCCAGCACATTCGGCATTCCCTTCACGCAGTTTCTGGTGGAGCGGATCGGATGGCGGCCCGCCCTCGACGTGCTGGCGATCATCGTTCTCGGCGTCGCGTTGATGCACTGGCTGATCGTGCCGGGCCCGGAGGTCGAGCCGGTGCCCATCGCAGCCGCCAAGCCGCCGGCCGATGGCGTGGCGACGAGGAGTCCGCTGGCCATGGCCATCCGCGTGCCGGCTTTCTGGGGACTCGTCGTGGCTTTCGCGGGCTACGGGCTCGCGTTCTCGGCCATGAGCTTTCATCTCATCCCGTTGCTCGACGATCGCGGCGTGCCGACCGGGGTGGTCATGGCGATCATTGCGCTGATCGG
>Ga0182739_1001173_pt1 | contig 28703 bp, 28 predicted proteins | sample eDN5th30CBELigBY_FD_128873 | JGI IMG/M metagenome (GOLD analysis project Ga0182739, IMG submission 128873) | Enriched backyard soil microbial communities from Emeryville, California, USA - eDNA 5th pass 30_C BE-Lig BY (version 2) (version 2) | ecosystem: Environmental > Terrestrial > Soil >... | reverse complement strand
TTTTATTTTTTTATCTGTCTACCTATAGGGGAGCATATCATTCCGGCTGCGGGTAATCGCAACAAACTTTACGAAAACAGCCTTAAAAAAAAGACTGTTTCAAACAAAGGTCTTAGATTTTTATAGGTAATGAACCACTCAGAATAGATGGATATTACCTCTAAAATCCTCCTCTTTGGAACAGTCTTTTTTATATTTTATAAAAAATTCACTTTAGCAACCCTTTTAAATTCTGAAGCGCTTCCACTTCATCACTACCATCAACAATTAATTTTATTGTTGCCCCAGAATTAATGGCTAATCCCATTATCCCCATTATACTTTTTGCATTTACTCTCCTTCCCTCCTTTTCAATAAATACTTCTGATAAATAATTGCTAGCCTCTTGTACAAATAAAGCTGCAGGTCGCGCTTGTAGACCTGATTTTAAATCTACAGTAATTTCTTGTTCCACCATCGAACATCCTCCCCTTCATCAAAATAGTAATATATCTATTATACAAGGAAAATGAGTTTTTTGCTGTATTCAGAGAGAAGAATATTCAGTTTAGATGAATTTTTCTGATAATAAAGTTTAGGTAGCAATAAAAAATGGATAATATATACCCTTGTCTTGATATATTATCCATTCCAATTATTTTACTGCTTCTCCACGACGAAGAGCATCTGCAATTTCATCAATTTTTCTTAACCGATGATTTATACCGGATTTGCTAATATTACCAGAAGATACCATTTCACCTAATTCTTTTAACGTAACATCTTGATAAGCTACGCGAAGTTCTGCAATTTCTCTAAGTTTATCAGGTAAAATTTGTAACCCAACCGTTTTATCAATATAACGGATATTCTCGACTTGCCTTAATGCTGCTCCAATTGTTTTATTTAAATTGGCCGTTTCGCAATTAACTAATCGATTTACTGAATTTCTCATATCTCTAACAATTCGAATGTCTTCGAAACGTAGAAGCGCTCCATGCGCACCAATAATATTAAGAAATTCGGTTATTTTTTCTGCTTCTTTTAAATAAGCAATAAACCCTTTTTTTCTTTCTAACGTCTTACTTTTTAACCCAAATGTATTCATTAAATCACTAAGTGCATTGATATGTTCTTTGTATAAAGAAGCAATTTCTAAATGGTATGAAGATGTTTCTGGATTGTTTACAGAGCCACCAGCTAAAAAGGCCCCTCTTAAATAGGATCGTTTACAACATTTTTTCTTAATTAACTCTGGAGAGATTTCATGAGTAAACACGAAACCTTCTTTAAGAATACTTAGCTCCTCCAGCACTTCTTTACCATGATTGGAAATACGCACTATATAAACATTGTTCTTTTTCAAGCGCATCTTTTTGCGAACTAATAATTCAACTGGTATGTCAAAATACCTTTTTATTAGGGTGTAAATTCTTCTTGCAATAGCCGCATTCTCTGTCTGTATATTCACAACTAGCCTCTGGTTGGAAAAGGAAAGTGTCCCGTTCATTTGAATCAGTGCTGATAATTCTGCTTTTCCACAGCAATTTTTGGCTTCAATTGTTGTTAATTCTTTTTTTGTTTCTGAAGCAAAAGACATATCCTTCCCCCCTTATAGAAAAAAGCAGGTGTTCTTCTTAAATATATTTCTTTAAATGAAATCCGTTGCTTTTAGACAGTTATTAACTTGATTTCCTGTAAATATCCTTTGTCTAAAAAGCCATTCTTTCTTCAATCAATAATGGAATAAAGAATCTTCGCCACTTCTACTGTATTATGGCGAATAACACCTTGATCAAGCTTGATGATATCACCTGCTATTACATCTAGATCCATTCGTTCAAGCCGATTTATATCAAAAACCACAGGCTTTGCTTTTTCTTCATCATATCTTTGTTGTACATTTGCAGGTATGTTCGTTTTGTTCACGATAATAGTGTCGATAAACGGTGTTTCTACATGCTCATATAACGCCTTCACATGATCACTTGCCGTATAATCGGATGTTTCTCCTGCCTGTGTCATAATATTGCATACATATACTTTTTTTGCTTTCGCTTCTCGGACTGCCTCTTTGATTTCTGGGACTACCAAATTTGGCAAGATACTAGTATATAAGCTTCCGGGTCCAATTACAATTAAATCTGCTTGCTCGATAGCATGAATGGTTTCAGGAAGTGGTGCAGAGTCCTCTGGGGTTAGAAAAACTTTGTTTATTCTCTTCCCAACCTTCGGAATACTGGATTCTCCTACCACAACCGTTCCATCCTCCATTAATGCATTTAAAATAACACTATGACTAGTTGCAGGTAATACTTTACCACGAACATTTAGTACTTTGCTCATTTCTTGAATCGCATAGGTAAAATTACCAGTAATGGAAGTCATGGCAGCTAAGATCAAATTACCTAATGAATGTCCATCTAAGTCTTTACTATTAGTAAATCGATGCTGAAACATTTCCTCCACTAAGGGCTCTACATCGGATAATGCCGCTAACACATTGCGAACATCTCCAGGAGCAGGGATATCAAGATCCTCTCTTAGTCTTCCAGAGCTTCCTCCATCATCGGCTACTGTTACTATTGCCGTAATGTCTACTGGATATTTTTTTAGTCCACGTAGAAGCACAGAAAGGCCAGTTCCTCCTCCGATGATTACTATTCTTGGCTGTTCCTTTTCACTCATGCCTGTTGGTCCTTTCTCCTCTCCATATCACGGTGAGCAATAGCAATATTATATTCTTTTTCAAAGTGATGGCCGATATATTCAGCTAATGCAACAGACCGATGCTGTCCCCCAGTACAGCCAATTGCAATAACAAGCTGTGATTTTCCTTCTCTCTTATATTGAGGCAGCATAAATGTTAGTAAATCAATTACCTTTTCTAAAAATTGGCCTGTCTCTGTCCATTTCAACACATAACTGGATACCTCGACATCTAACCCAGTTTTTGGTCTCATATGCTCAACGTAATGAGGGTTTGGTAAAAAACGCACATCAAATACTAAATCTGCATCAATAGGAAGTCCATGCTTAAATCCAAAACTCATCACATTTACAGTAAAGATGGATTGTTTATTAACAGAGAATTCTTTTAAAATCTTTTCTCTAAGTTCCCTTGGAGAGCTTTGAGATGTATTATAAATAATTTGCGCTCTCCCTTTGAGCTCTTCTAACATTTCTCGTTCCAATTTAATTCCTTCTAAAGGAAGTCCAGACGGTGCAAGGGGATGAACTCTTCTAGTCTCCTTATATCTTCTAACTAGGGCGCTGTCATCAGCATCTAGAAAAAGGATTTTCGGTACAACCCAGGAAGTTGCTAAATCATCTAGTGCAGCGAATAAATCATCAAAAAATTCTCTGCCCCGTAAATCCATCCCAAGAGCAACCTTATTCATCTTATTCTCCGACTCTTTCATAAGTTCAAGAAACTTAGGTAAAAGTGTAGGCGGTAAATTATCTACACAAAAAAATCCTAAGTCTTCAAAGCTTTGGATAACGACTGTTTTTCCCGCTCCTGACATTCCTGTGATGATTACGACTTGTGGTTCACTTGCACTCATTTTAATTCCCCCTAATAAATCTTTAGCTTGGATCTAATCGGTAACTAATTAATTCGAAATCTGGTGTATAAGTAAATGTTCCATAGATAATTCCATTACCATGGATCATGTAATCTAAAATATGATAATCGCCTTCAGCCATCGGCAAGTTTTTCACATCATCTAAATCGTGCCAGACAATTTTCCCTTCAGCTGATTCATCTACATTGACACCATCTGCATTCGTAGAGAAAAAGGTGAACATCATCCACTCCGAAATAATCTTATCTCCATCTTTTATAATAAAGGTAAATATACCTTTGATGTTAGGATTTCTTAAATAAATACCTGTTTCTTCTCTGTATTCGCGAATACAGGAATCTCTCACAGATTCTCCAGGCTCCATTTTCCCGCCAGGTGCTACCCACCAACCACGTCTTGGTTTCTGTAGCAATAAGACTTTATTATCTTTAAGTAACAAACAATTTGTCACACGTTGCAAATTATTCACCCCAATTTTCTCTATATGTAGGCACTGCTTTTAACCATTCCTTTTATTATACTATTATTGTCATGCCCTCACAATAAATTGCCTTTTCCAATTATGGAGGATTCTTTATTCATTACAGAGAATAATTTAGATAATCTATAGAATAAGGATGTGGGTTTTCTTGTATGTTAATCTTGTTAAAAAAAGTTTGAAGTTAAGAAAATTAGAAGCACTCTTAAAACGCGGAGATAAATATTCGGCCATCCAAAAAGATGTTTCTATTCATTTGCGCGGCTATAAAGGAGAAAAGGAACTAACCTATTATCTCGATTTTATCCCAGATAAAGAATGCTTTATTATTCATAATCTTCGTTTATATGATGGGAAATCTTATTTTCAAATAGACTATCTCTTACTGACACATTTCTTTTTTATTATTATTGATTGTAAAAACTATTTAGGCACATTACTATTTGATACAACCTTAAACCAATTTACCCGAATTCGAAATAATCAAGAAGAGGGCTACTTGGATCCAATCTCTCAAGTAAAAAGATTAAAGCGGCAATTAGAATCTTTCTTACGAAAAAGCCACTTTACTATTCCTCCTATTGAACCCATCGTTATTATTTCCAAACCGTCTACTATCATAAAAGGAAATCCCTCGATAAAAAGTCATGTTCTCCACAGCCATAGTTTTCTTGAAAAATGGGATCAATTACAAAGAAAATATAAAGGAAATGTTCTAGATGAAAAGAGCCTTCGTAAAATCTCCAAATTTCTCCGCAAGCATCATAGTCCTGATAATACTAATGTATTGGAAAAATACAATATAAGCAAAAAGGATATTATAACAGGTGTTCAGTGCCCTCACTGCAAAGCATTTGCGATGATTAGAAAAAAGCGTAACTGGTTTTGTCCATCCTGTTCCACATTTGATAAAAAAGCCCATATAAAAGCAGTGGAAGATTATTTCCTTTTAATCAAACCTTCTATTACTAGTAAGGAATTTCGTGAATTTGTCCATATTTCTTCCAAAGATACGGCTAATCGACTTCTTGTTTCGATGAAATTACCTTATACAGGTGAAAATCGAGGAAGAATTTATTACCCGACAAAAGATTTTTTGGAATGAAATAAAAGTATTTACGTCATTTAACACTATATTCGCGAAGTCCCCTCTAAAATTCTTGAAAAAAACAAAGTATTCGCTAAAACATACCAGTTATTCGCGAAAAATAATGCTTATCAGCCAAAACAAAAATCTGGTCACATCCACAAAAAAAGGCATAGGCTCCATGTTGGGCCTATGCAAAAAATATATCTTAAAAGGGGGTCAATTTCTACTTATATGATACCCCAAATATGTTTCACTACTGTTACATTCCAATTAAAACGGAATGACACTTTTAATACGCTTCTTTTAATGACTCTGCTAACTCTTCTACATAGTGCTGAGCACTTTGCGCAGCGATACTTCCATCACCTGTTGCGGTAACAATTTGACGGAGTGTTTTTTCACGAATGTCACCAGCTGCAAAGATGCCAGGAACCTTTGTTTCCATTTGATCATTCGTTTCAATATATCCATTTTCATTTGTAATTCCTAAGCTTTCAAACGGCTTAGACAGTGGAACCATGCCAATGTAGATAAACACGCCATCTGCTTCAAATTCCTGCTCTGTTTGATCCACTGTAGAAACAAGTGTCACACTACCGACTTTTCCATCTTTTTCATTGATTGACTTAATGGTATGGTTCCAAATAAAGTCTACTTTTTCATTATCAAATGCTCTTTTTTGAAGAATTTTTTGTGCTCTCAATTCGTCACGGCGATGTACAATGGTAACTTGGGAAGCAAAGCGAGTTAAATATACACCTTCTTCTACGGCTGAATCGCCACCCCCAATTACGAATAAACGCTTGTTTTTAAAGAACGCACCATCACAAACAGCACAATAAGATACGCCGCGTCCACCTAATTCTTTTTCACCTGGAACTCCGACTTTTTTATATTCCGCACCCGTAGAAATAATAATGGATCTTGCTTTAAATTCTTTTGAACCAGCTTTTACTATTTTATATTCTTTTCCATCCACTATTTCTTTAATATCGCCATATGCGTATTCAGCACCGAATTTTTTTGCATGATTAAACATTTTATTAGATAAATCTGGACCTAAAATACTTTCAAATCCAGGAAAGTTCTCTACATCTTCTGTATTCGCCATTTGTCCACCTGGTATTCCTCTTTCAATCATTAAAGTAGAAAGATTAGCACGAGATGTATAAACAGCAGCTGTCATTCCAGCTGGGCCAGCCCCAATAATGATAACATCATAAATTTTTTCTTCCGTCATTTCAAAAACTCCCTTTCCATTAACTAACCAATGCATTTATTATACTAAATTAACGCTCATATAAAAGAATTAATGTCCATTTCTTATTATAAGGATGATTATCTATTACTATCCTATAAAACTAATCCCCTATCCGTCCAAAAATCTGCTCAAAGTGGAAAAAGTTATCATAAAGTGAAACTTCCATCAGTGGGGGTTTTCCTTCCTTCCCTACTGATGGTTAGTTGAGCCAATCAGATCTTTATGGACAGTAAGAGTGGGATAAAGGATTATCTATAGCAAATCCCTTAATTTCTTTGCCTCATTTTCTATAATCAATCTCCGTTCTCGTATTTCTTTTTCTTCTTGCAAAAGTTTCTCTAATTGACCAGTCAAAATTTGATAAACTTGACCAATGAGTTGTTTATCCCCACAGTCTACTGCTTCTTTTAAAGAAAAGATTAGCTGGATGTCTTTTAAGGAAAAACCATATTCCTGTAGCTCTTTTACCACTTGAAAATCGAGAATTTCTTTATCGCCATAATCTTTTTTGTTATGAGGTTTCAATAAATTTAATTCTTCATACTGCCGTACCGTTTCTTTTGTTGTATTTAATAACGTTGCGAACTCCCCAATTTTCATTTTCGACTCTCCCTTTTATTGATATAGGGGTTACCCCATCATATTTAATTAGTTTAGGCTGTTTCTTAATTTATTCTATTGAAAAAACAACAATCTTTTAGAAAAATGTCCTAATTCCTAACGTTACTTTTAATGGAGGAGATAATATGTTGTTAATTGGAGTGATATCGTCCACTCTAGATGGGGGATTAAGCGGAATGGTACAAATAAAGGCAAGGGAAATACCGAATTGGTCTGCATTGGGAATGCTTCTTTTCGGTATCATCATTTGTGGTTCTTCCATATTAATATTTAACCATATGGAATTAATCACACTCCATATCATTAACATCCTTGCAGTAATAAATGGGTTGTATTTATATCGTAAAATAGATGTATCATTAGATTCATTATAACTCTTTTTATCATCTATTTAATTAGTTGACATTAAAAAAAGCAGTCTAGACTCTATACGACTCAGACTGCTTATATATACGTCATCATTTTTAATACATAAGACAGCAAAGATGATGGAATCTTAACTATAGATGGGTTGCATAAAGGATTTCAATGACTTTATATATTTCTGTAAAGTGGTTATAGAAAGCCCATATTGGTCAGCAATTTCTTGCTGTGTCTTTTTCGTCTTCGCCTGATTCCATAAATAGTCAATAGCCGCTGCACTAGCAATGCAATTTTTTAATAACATTCCTGCACTTTGCATTTCCATGATTGCTGAGAACCATAATAAATACAAACTCGTCTCTTCTGTACCAATCGGATGGTAATTTGTATAAATTTGTTCAGCAGTATGATGCGCAACATATAAGTATGGATCCTCAATCTCGTTACCAGTCTTAACAAAGGCTAAATACTCTCTCTCTATTTGCGTAAGAACATTCTTTTGCTGTATTGCAGAAGAAGAAAGAATTTTATCCTTTTGACTAGATACAGAAGTTAAGAAAGTAGCAAACAGTCTTTCCTCTACGTGACTGCTTTCAAACCTTTTCAAAATAGAACTAAGATGCTCTTCAAAACCACTAATCTTATATTCTAAATTGTTCCAAGGCTCTTGCCCTTCTTTCTCAGGATGCTCATCTATTACTTTTTTCCAAGCTTTTTTTGCCGTTTGCTTATTCCCTGTGTAATAAGCTGCATAGGACAACCAATAATAAAAAGAACCGTCTCCTTGAAATCCCTGTTTATAGATTTTCTTCAACCAGAAATAAGCAGTATCATATTCGCCAATTAAAGCAAAAGTAGTGCCAAGTTTAAATTGATGATCTATTGAAATAGGATTGATTTTCTTTAAAATGGCTGCCATTTCTTTGACGTGAGCTTCATTATTTTGGTAATATGCAAACACAAGTTTATTACATAATGCATGTAGGTTTCCAACATTGTTGCTTAATACATGCTCTAAAATCTCACTAGCCTTTTCCGATTGACCAAGGTAGAAATGAGCTAACGCTAAATTATTATAAGCAGACCAATATTCTGGATAATCCTGAATGACCTTCGTTAATACTTCCACAGCTTTTGCAAAGTTGCCAGACTCAAGCAATGATCTTGCCTGCTCTTGTCTCGTAATTAGGTCTTCTTCCTCGTTGGCTTCCTCTTCCTCCAACTCATCCGATTCCAGAGATAAAACCTCCATAAGGTCTTCTGTGTCCTCTACAAACTCTCCGTCTTTATCCAAGCTTAAATATAGTTTTGCATGATAATATGCATCTTTAAAAAATCCCAAATGGGCGTAATTATTCGCTAGGAAATAATAACACTCAACCATATCCTCATCTAATTCTTCGATAATAACATGGAGAAGCTCATTAGATTTTTGATATTCTCCAATATCTGCATATACGACTGCAAGCTGACATGCAATCATTGGTTCTCCCGGTTCTAAAGCCAGTGCTCTTTGCAAATATTTAAGGGATTTATAATAATCTCTTTGATGATATGCCTTAATTCCTTTGTTAAAATAAAATTCGCCTGTAGGATTAAATGTAATAAGTTTACCCACCGGTTGTACTCTATTTGAGTTTTTATTCATAAATCCTCCAATATATATGTTCCCTTTTAAAGCAAGAGTTAAATGCAAGCTAAAATAAATTGTTCCTGTTAACCAAACAAGTATACCATACTATATACAATTCGGAGAAGAGTCAATGCCCTTTTGGGAAAAAAGTGTACGGTTTTAAACAGAATATTTAGCTATCGTTAGAAAAACGGGATGTTATTAGGGAAGAGTATGGAAGCAAAATACTATTGCTTTCACTTATTGAGGATTCTTGATGAGATTAAAGTATTTCTAGCGGCTCGGTGCTCGCTCCTGAAAAGCGAGCACTGACCTCAGATAATAAATTTACCAAGATATAAATTAAATAAATATTCTCCCTTACTTCCCTTGCTTTTCTTCATGACGTGCTTCCAACACCTTTAAAATATCGGAAAATGGCAATTTTTGTTCTCTTAATAAGACAAATAAATGGTAAATCAGATCAGAAGCTTCCCATTTGAGTTCTTCTACATCTCGATTTTTTGCAGCAATAATTACTTCTGCTGCTTCTTCTCCCACTTTCTTTAATATTTTATCTACTCCCTTCTCGAATAAATACGTTGTATATGTATCTTCAGGGCGGTTAATATCTCTTTCTTCTATAATTTTCTCTAGATTTGCGAGAATTTGATAGTCTGAAACATTAGATTCGATTGCTTCCTTATTTTGATAGACGCTCTCTACGAAACAGCTGTTGGTTCCATTATGACAAGCTGGTCCATTAGGCTTAACACATACTACTAAAGCATCTTGATCACAATCATATTTAATTTCTACAATTTGCTGTGTATTTCCACTTGTTGCCCCTTTATGCCAAAGTTCTTGACGAGAACGGCTATAAAACCATGTCTCCCCTGTTTGCAAAGATTTCTCTAAGGATTCCTTATTCATATAAGCAAGTGTTAGCACTTCTTTCGTAGCAGCATCTTGCACAATAGCAGGAATTAATCCTTTTTCATCATATTTCAATTCCTCTACTTTCATCTAACAAGCACTCCTTTTTCCTTCAAGTATTCTTTTACTTCATGCACGGATGTTTCTTTATAGTGAAAAATAGAAGCAGCTAGTGCAGCATCGGCCATTCCTTCTTTAAATGCTTCTTCAAAATGCTCGGCATTCCCAGCTCCTCCTGAAGCGATTACGGGAACAGAAACCGCCTCACTTACCGCTTTTGTCAAAGCTAGGTTGAAGCCACTTTTCTCTCCATCCGAATCCATACTTGTCAATAATATCTCCCCTGCTCCAAGAGCGACTACTTCTTTTGCCCAAGTAATCACATCTTTATCTACAGGATTCCTACCGCCATGTGTATAAACACGCCATGTGCTGAGCTCTATATCGTATTTAGCATCAATTGCTACTACAATACATTGAGAACCGAAAAAATTGGCCCCCTCTTCAATTAACAAGGGATTTAACACGGCTGCTGTGTTTAAAGATACCTTATCCGCACCTGCCCGAAGAATTTTCTTCATATCCTCTAATGAATGAATGCCTCCCCCAACAGTAAAAGGAATAGCAAGCTGGGAAGCAACTTCCTTTACGACTTCTACCATTGTTTTTCTTCCTTCATGTGAAGCGGAAATATCAAGAAACACGAGTTCATCTGCACCTTGTTCATCATAATAGCGTGCTAATTCAACTGGGTCACCCGCATCCCTTAATTGAACAAATTGGATTCCTTTTACAACACGGCCGTCTTTTACATCCAAACATGGGATGATTCGCTTCGTTAACATTATTTAACCCCCTCTCACCATGAGCTCGCTATAAAGTCTCTTTCTCTTTGTTAATACACTTGTTCCAATGCTTCTTGCAGTGTGAATTTTTTTTCATATAATGCTTTACCGATAATCGCACCACCGACACCTTTAACGTAAATTTCCTTTAGTCGGTTCAAATCCTCCATACTACTTACACCACCTGAAGCGATTACTTCTTTTTTTGTTACGATCGCCAGTTCTTCAATCGCCTCAACATTTGGTCCACTTAGCATTCCATCTGTAGCAATATCTGTAAAAATAAAAGTTTCTGCTCCGGCATCTGCAAAGCGTTTCCCAAGCTCCACAGCCTTCACCTCAGAAGTAGATAGCCATCCATGCGTTGCTACATAACCATTTTTCGCATCAATTCCAATTGCAATTCCATCCCCATATTTACGAATCATTTCCATCGCAAAGTCTGGTTGTGAAACGGCTATACTTCCAATGATTACTCGCGTTACACCATTCTCTAAATAATGAACAATGTCTGCTTCTTGCCTAATGCCGCCGCCGATTTGCACATGAACACCTAATTTTTTAGCAGCTTCAATGACAAATTGATCATTTACTCTTTTGCCATCTTTTGCCCCATCAAGGTCAACCATATGTATCCATTTTGCGCCTTGTTCTACAAAACTTTTGGCCATATCAAAAGGAGAATCACCGTAGATTGTTTCCTTTTCATAATCTCCTTGAAGTAAACGGACACACTTTCCGTCCCTCATATCAATAGCAGGGTATAAAGTAAAGGTCATGTGGGTCATCCTTTCTGTATTAAATTCGCAAAGTTACTTAATAAATGCATACCCAATTTACTACTCTTCTCTGGATGAAACTGCATGCCATATACATTGTTTCGTCCTACTACTGCTGGAACTTCTTTGTCATACGAACAACTTGCAATAATGACTTCCTCTTTTGTATCTGCATAATAAGAGTGCACAAAATAAACAAAATCATCATCCATGTTAAGTGTTACTAATGAGTCTTTCTTAAAATGAAGCTTATTCCACCCCATATGAGGTACCTTATATGACGTACCATCTTTGGAGATACCTGAAAAGCGTATCACTTTGCCAGGCAATAACTTTAATCCTTCGCTTAAGCCATTCTCTTCACTTGATTCAAACAGTAACTGCATACCGAGGCAAATTCCTAATAAAGGTTTACCGTTCTCGACAAATGTATGAATCATTTCAGATAAGCCCGTTTCCTTCAGTTTTTCCATCGCATCTTTAAATGCTCCTACACCAGGAAGAATTAATGCATCTGCTTGGAGCAATTCTTCTTTGTTCTCTGAAATAAAATAAGGCGCATTCAATCGTTCTAATGCCTTGCTAACACTGAACAAATTCCCCATCCCATAATCAATAATCCCGATCATTTACAGCATTCCCTTCGTAGAAGGTATCCCCTTAATTCTAGGGTCGATGGTCGTTGCTTCATCTAAAGCTCGTGCCAATGCTTTAAAGATTGCTTCTATCATATGGTGAGTATTTTTCCCGTAGTGTAAAATAACGTGAAGATTCATCCTAGCTTCTAAAGCTAATTTCCAAAGAAATTCGTGCACAAGTTCTGTATCAAATGTTCCTACCTTATCACTCGGGAACTCTGCACGGAATTCTAAGTGAGGTCTATTACTTAAATCGATCACTACTTGTGCTAATGTTTCATCCATTGGTACAAAACTATTTCCATAACGCTTTATACCACTTTTATCTCCTAGAGCATCTTTTAGTGCCATTCCGAGGCATATCCCTATATCTTCTGTTGTATGGTGATCATCTACTTCGATATCTCCATTTGCTTGGACTGTTAAATTAAATTGCCCATGCTTTGTAAATAAATCAAGCATGTGGTTCATAAACGGTACACCAGTATCGATTTCAGAAACCCCTTCTCCGTCTATATTTAATGATAACTGAATGTTTGTTTCTCCTGTTTTTCTACTAATCGCTGCGGTTCTTCCCATTTTCCTTCCTCCTTTATGTAGGTATTTTAATCGATTCCAAGTCTCAATCAATACCAATTTTTTTGTAAATAGCACTACTCCTCATATCGTGCTTCTATTGCTCTTGCATGGGCTTCTAAGCCTTCTAACCGTGCAAATTTGGCTATTTTATAGGCATTTTCTTTAAAGGCTGCTTCACTGTAATGGGTGATACTGGATTTTTTTTGAAAATCGTCCACATTTAATGGATTGGAGAATCTTGCTGTTCCGTTTGTTGGCAGTACGTGGTTTGTTCCAGCAAAATAATCTCCAACTGGTTCTGAGCTATATCTCCCTATAAATATAGAGCCAGCATGTCGAATGTTTTCGAGGATATCATATGGATTTTCTGTTATTATTTCTAAATGTTCTGGAGCAATTGTATTAATTGCTGTGGTGGCTTCATTTAGTGTTTTAACGACTACTATCAACCCATATTGATCAATTGATTTTTTCGCTATTTCTTTTCTTGGTAAATCATTTAACTGTTGCTCCACTTCATTAAAAACCTCTTCTGCTAATGAAATAGATGTTGTGACAAGAACCGATGAAGCTCTTTCGTCATGCTCAGCCTGTGATAATAGATCTGCTGCGATTTCTTTTGCAACTGCTGTTTCATCTGCTAGGATGGCAATTTCACTCGGACCAGCAATCATATCTATCGCTACATCTCCAAATACTTCTCTCTTTGCAAGGGCAACAAAAATATTTCCAGGACCAACAATCTTATCAACCTTCTCAATCGACTCTGTGCCATAAGCTAATGCTGCTATAGCTTGTGCTCCTCCTACTTTATAAATTTCTTTTACCCCCGCTATATCAGCTGCCACTAAAACTGCACTAGGAAGACTGCCGTTCTCATTTGGTGGCGATACCATCACAATTCGTTTCACTCCTGCTACTAACGCTGGAATCACATTCATTAACACGGATGAAGGATAAGCGGCTGTTCCACCAGGTACATATACTCCAACTGAATCTAGAGGCAGAATCCTTTGACCAAGGACTGATCCGTTTTCTTGGGTAAAGTTCCACGAAGTTTTCAGCTGTTTTTGATGGTATTCTTTAATGTTGGCTGCCGCTTCCTTCATTATTGAAATCATTTCCGTTTCAACATGATCGTAAGCAGTCGCTATCTCTTCTTCCCTTACTAGGAGACTTGTCAGCTCTGCGCCATCCCATTTTTTTGTATATTCTATAAGCGCTTGATCACCTTTTCTTTTTACTTGGTCCATTATCTCCATAACCGCTTTTCGCTGTTCTTCTGATCCAGCATCAACAGAACGCTTTAAGCAAATATTCTCTATATCTGTCACAATCCTCATCTAGAAACCCCTTTCTAGTTATTTCACTGTTAAATTCGCCTTTACTACTTGCTGAACTCTTTCTACCAATTCACTAATTCGTTTATCCTTTAATCGATAGCTTGCCGGATTTACAATTAATCTCGAGGTGATATCTACTATTCTTTCGTACTCAACAAGACCATTTTCTACAAGGGTTTTTCCCGTCGAAACTATATCTACGATTCTATCTGTTAAGCCAATGATTGGCGCAAGCTCGATTGAACCATTAAGTTTTATGATTTCTACTTGAGATCCTTGTTCACGAAAATAAGCTGCTGCAACATTTGGATATTTCGTTGCAATTCTTGGCGCAATTTCATTCAGCTCTGTATGAGGAAGACCTGCTACTGCTAAATAACATGCACTAATATGTAAATCTAATAATTCATATACATCTCTTTCTTCTTCTAACATAACATCTTTCCCAGCGATTCCTAAGTCTGCAACCCCGTGCTCCACATATGTTGGAACATCCATTGGTTTGGCCAAGATAAAGCGGAAGTTTTCTTCTTCGACATCAATAATTAATTTACGGGAGTCATCAAATTCTGCTGGTAAACGAAAGCCTGCATCTCTTAATAAGTCAGCTGCCTCTTCGAATATTCTTCCTTTCGGCATGGCGATAGTTAACATCTCATTCATTTGACAACCTCCACTCCTTTTTTCCCGACCAATAGGATGATTTCACTGTATTGCTTCGTACAAGCATCCACATCTTTAACTCCATTAATATCTTGCGTAATGACATGGATTCCAGCTTGCCTTTTTTCTTGCGCTAATTGGAACGCTTCTTTTCTACGCTCATTACTGAATAATATGCATTGAGCAGTTGCTAGTTTTTTCCCATTCCCAAGTGCCTCTAATAATCGATCAACCCGAATAGCAAACCCAGTAGCTCCAGTTCTTTTCCCGAATTTCTCTAATAGTAAATCATAGCGTCCGCCGCTCCCAATCGGAAAACCTACCCCTTCTGCATAAACTTCATAGACAATACCAGTATAGTAACTCATATGACTAACAAGGGATAAATCAAATGTCACTCTATCTGCTACTTCATAATCAACAAGAATTTCCCAAAGCTGCTTTAAGTCATCAATTGCTTTTGCCCCCTGATTTCCTTCTATTAATTGATAAGCAAGACTTATAACTTCTTCACTTCCCCTAAGCTTTAAGAAATCATTTAGTCGCTGTTTATCAATGCTTGATAAAGCAAGCTGTTCGACATGCTGGCGATATCCGACATAGTTTTTCTCATATAAATATTTCGTTAAACTATCTGCTCTTTCTTTCGTTCCAAGGATTTGTTGAAAAAACGCCTGGACGAACCCTATATGTCCAACTGATACTTGATAATTGTCTACTTCAGCTTGTTGGAGAGAGGAAATAAGCAAAGAAATCCCTTCTCCATCTGCACTAATTGTTTTATCGCCAATATACTCAACGCCTATTTGCTCAAATTCAGCTGGTCTCCCTCCTTCTCGTTGCTGCGCGCGAAAAACAGACGCATTATAAGCAAGGCGCAATGGCAATTCTTCTGATAAAAGCTTAGATGCCGCTACTCTCGCTATCGGGGCTGTCATATCTGGGCGAAGTACAAGTGTATGTCCTTGTTGATCCAGTAATTTAAAAAGCTGCTGATCTAAAATAGCAGACGCTGTCCCAACTGTTTCATAGTATTCCAATGTCGGAGTTTCAATAAATTGATAGCCCCATTTTTTTATTTCTACATCTATCTTTTGTTTTACTTTATATTTTCTTTCGTAAATCGCTGGTAATGTATCTCTCATGCCTAATGGCTTTTCAAACATAAATAAGCTACTCATCATTACACCTCGTGTTTTAAAATTCAGAATGCTTTAGTTCGCTAATATACTACCAAATTAAAGAGTTGTTTTTAGTGTACTCTTCGCCTTATCATAGGTCAAGAGAAAAGTTTCATTTATTGGATCTTTCTAAAAATTATTATTTTAATTAATGGCTGTTTTCGTAAAGTTTGTAGCTATGCCCCGCAGCCAGAATACACTTCGCTTTCAGTGGGGCTCGCGCTAAGTCTCCTCAGCTTCGCCTCCGGGGTCTCAGACTGTCTCGCTAATCCCACAGGAGCCTACGTGTATTCCGGCTGCTCCATTTTTCCTACTAATTCATTTTTCCTATTGAAAAAATAATAATCCTCTAGAAAACAGCCTAATTAATAAAACCCCAACTATATAAAGTAAACTTCCATCAGTTGGGGTTTTTCCTCAACACCACTGATGGTTAGTTGCACTTATCGAACCTTTACGGACAGTTTATTCCCCACCTAGCTTCTTCGATTTTCCGCAGCTTGAGATAGTCTTTATGAGTGAGATAAAGTAATTGCTTAACATATATTTTTTATTAATTCTGAAATTTTTAAAAAGACCTATCTATTCGTTACTCAAAGATAATAAATCTTGGAATAACGGAAGATAGGTTTACTTTATTTATTCATCCATTACATAGGAAGGCTCGCTTTTTCTGCGCTCTTCCATTTGTTCTGCAGTATAAATGACTTGCATCGGATTTCCGCCAACAAAATATCCAGCGGGAACATCTTTATGTACTAGTGTACCTGCAGAGACAATCGCACGGTCACCGATTTTCACACCAGGAAGAATCGTTGAATTGGCACCTATCATTACTTCATCGCCAATTTCAATCTCACCTAGCCTGTATTCCTCTATTAAATATTCATGAGCAAGAATGGTTGTATTGTACCCTATGACACTATTCTTGCCTACCCTGATTTTTTCAGGAAACATAATATCTAGCATTACCATTAAAGCAAAAGAAGTTTGGTCTCCTACCTTCATTTTCAAAAGCTTGCGGTACATCCAGTTCTTAGCTTTTAAAAAAGGCATATATCTTGCTGTCTGGATAACGATAAAATTTTTGATTACTTTTAAAAAAGGGACCGTTTTATAAACATGCCACAGCGAGTTTGGTCCACTTACCGGATATCTTGTCGTCTTTCTCATGATGATTGGACTTCAGGAATAGAAAGGATATCTTTCATATTCTCAAAAATATAATCAGGGTTGTATTCCTGTAAGAATTCCTTCCCCTTTAGTGTCCAAGCTACACCTGCTGTTAAAGTACCCGCATTTTTTCCTGACAATATATCATGTTTATTATCTCCGACCATAATCGCTTCTGACGGGGATGCCTTTAATTTTTCAAGTGCAAGAAGGACTGGCTCTGGATCTGGCTTTGCCTTTGTTACATGATCCAAAGCAACCACTACGTCAAAAAACTCATCTAATTTTGTTAATTTAAGACCCATTTCTACTACATCTGATAATTTCGTTGAAACAATCGCTAGCTTAAAGCCTCTTTGCTTCAGTTCTTTGATTGCATCATATACACCATCAAAAATGGTGACAATTTTATCATGATTTTCAATATTATAACTACGATACATCGTCATCATTTCTGGCGCTCTCCATTTATCAATCGATTCAAATGTTTCTAATAATGGCGGTCCCATGAAAGGAATGACATCTTTTCGCTCATATTTTCCTGGGTAATAATGATTTAATGTATGTAAGTAAGAGGAAATAATTAATTCATTTGTATTAATTAGCGTCCCATCTAAATCAAATAATGCTGCATTAATCTTTCCAGTCAACCGAAACATCCTTTCTATTATTAACCATTTGTATCTAAATAACGTTCATGTGCCAATCCTGCTTTTCTTCGATAAGCAATTGTGACAGCAGAAAGAACAATTAAAGCTAAGGAAATTAATTGAGCCATTCGTAATTCACCAATCATTAGACTGTCTGTTCTCATTCCTTCTATAAAGAATCTTCCAATCGAATACCAAATAACATAGGATAAGAATATTTCTCCTCTGCGTAAATTTACTTTTCGTAAAGCTAGTAAAATCACGAATCCAACAATATTCCATATTGATTCATATAAAAAAGTAGGATGATAGTATGTTCCGTTAATATACATTTGATCAATGATAAAAGTTGGTAAATGCAATCCTTCTAAAAACGAACGTGTTACTTCCCCGCCATGGGCCTCTTGGTTCATAAAGTTTCCCCAGCGGCCAATTGCTTGTCCAAGAATAATACTTGGTGCTGCTATATCTGCCATTTTCCAGAAAGATATGCCCTTTTTCTTTGTAAAAATATAAGTAGTAACGACAGCTCCGATTAAAGCCCCATGAATGGCAATACCACCATTCCAAATTTTCGGGATATCTCCTAGGTGGTCTTTATAATAGCTCCACTCAAAAATGACATAATAAATTCTTGCACATATTATCGAGATTGGAATAGCCCATAGCATTAAATCGGGAAAGTCATCCTTTCCAAGTCCTCTCCTATTCCCTTCGCGCATTGCAATAATAAGCGCAAGAATCAATCCTGAACCGATTATAAGTCCATACCAGCGGACATCGATTGGTCCTAATGAAAATGCAACTGGATCAATTGGTCGTATATCTTCCATCTGATTTCCTCCTATTCCCAAGGAATGTTTAAAGGCATAATAAATATTTTGCTTTTATCTCGCCTTTTAGTTCCCTTTTTCTAACATCTATTTACTTTCTTTCGTCAGATATAACATTATTTAGTTTATTTGTGAATTGTTCTGCTGCATTCACGCCCATGCGTTTTAAACGGAAATTCATTGCCGCTACTTCAATAATGACCGCTAAGTTTCGTCCTGGGCGAACTGGAATTGTAAGCTTCGTTACTTCTGTATCAATTATTTTCATTTTTTCTTCATCTAAGCCTAAACGGTCATATTGCTTGTTCTGTTCCCATAGTTCTAGCGACATAACTAATGAAATCTTTTTGTGCGTTCGCACAGCCCCTGCTCCAAATAAAGTCATTACATTAATAATCCCTAAACCACGAATTTCCAATAAATGTTCAATTAGTTCTGGGGAACTTCCGACAATTAAGTTTTCATCTTCTTGTCTTATTTCCACACAATCATCAGCCACTAATCGGTGTCCACGTTTAACAAGCTCAAGAGCTGTTTCACTTTTACCTACACCACTTTTACCAGTGATTAACACGCCCACACCATAAATATCAACAAGAACACCATGAACAGCCGTAGTAGGCGCTAGTTTTCTTTCCAAGAAATTAGTAAGTCGACTGGAAAAAAGCGATGTTTTATGCTTAGAACGTAATACTGGTACTGCTAATTCCTCTGATGCTTCGATTAATTGCGGTGGTACTTCCATATTTCGCGTAATAATGATTCCTGGAGTAGTATCACTACATAATTTCGTTAAGCGGTTTGCTCTTTCTTCCTCACTTAATCGTTCTGCAAAGGAAAGTTCAGTCTTACCTAACAGCTGAACACGCTCTGCAGGATAATAGTTAAAATAACCAGCCATTTCTAAACCTGGTCTTGATATATCACTAACTGTAATTGGTCGATTAATACCTTCTTCTCCACTTACAATTTCTAAATCAAACTCTTCAATCACATCTTTTATTAGTACTTTTGCCGCCATGAAGCTCCTCCTTTAAAGGTCCTTGCTGTTAAGTTTTTATAAACAGAAAAAAACTGTTTAATTTTAGTCATTATTTATAATTCCATATTCACCTTATTTTAGCATTAAAAGATAAATATATGCTAGAATTCAGTCAAATTATTAGGAAAAGGTATTCTAAAATAAAGAAAACTTTCATCAATAGTTTTTTTCCTCATCCCCTCCTAATGATTTGTTGTACTTAACGGATATCTTCTTCCATTTTCCGCAGCTTACTATCCGTTAACAGTAGGATAAAAAGACAAAAAAACTGCCAGATAAAGCAATGGAATAGTTTCCACTTCTATATCTGGCAGCCTCTTACCCTTTTTCTCGAAGGACTGTATTTTGAACAATTATATTGCAAAGTGAAAGTAAAATGCTAAAAAGCAAGCACATACCAAAACTTGAAATTTCAAAACTGTCTCCCATCAATCTGTCTGTTAATGACAATGTAATAGCATTGATGACAAATAAAAATAGTCCTAGCGAAAGAATTGTTACAGGTAATGTCAATAAAATTAATATTGGTTTAACAATAATATTTAACAAGGATAAAATAACGCTTGCTCCAATCGCAGCCCCAATCCCTGATAAATAAAATTGATCCTGAAATAAACCAGCCAATGCTACAAAGAAAATAGCATTAATTAGTATTCCTACTATCCATCTCATTCCAATTACTCCTCATTAAGCATAGTAGAAACCGATACAGGTTATAGGGGAAAACAATCTAAACGAACAGTCTTTCCATCCCGACATTATTTTCCTTATCGGTTTCCTCTATTATAATTAATTATTTTTTTCAATCTTCTTCACTTTAATCGATCCTGTTTTTGTATTAGCATCAATTTTTGTATGATGCTCACTTGATTGTATCGATTTAAATTGTAACGTCTTTTGAAGTACTTCATTTTTCTCTTCTACTATTTGTATCCCCTCTAACTCTACATTAAATCCACCGAAATTCGTTTTTAACTCTCCACTAACCGCTAATGTTTCTGGTAAGCTTACCTCGATACTACCTGTTGTTCCTTGAAGTTCAAATACTTCACATGTTTCTGAATGGTTTGTGCATAAAATACTGCCGTTAAAGGATTGTAAATCGACTTTATTAAAATAACCCTCAACTGTAATCGATCCATTTATCGTTTCAGCGTCAAGTTTTTCTATATTGCCTTTTTCGACTTTAATACTGCCGTTTGCCGCATCCGCTTCTACTTTTTTGTTTTCACCAGCTTGTAACGTTATTTTACCATTAGCCGTTTTAGCATACAATTTTTCCGCTTTAACATCAAAAGTAGTAATGGGTCCATTAAATAAACGAACGATGGCTGATTCATACGAAGTTTGTGGGATATAAACTTGCGTTTTTACCTTCATCCATTTATGATTCGTTTTTATTAGTAATTTCTCATCATCTACAAATACATCTACTTCCTTTAAAAACACTCTTTTTGCTTCTTCTAACGAATTTACGCGATATACCTTTGCTTTACATTCAATACTAACTTCTTCTTGATCCCATGGAATAAGCTCCACTTCTCCATTTGGAATATCAATATCTAACTTTTTGGGTGTGATATTATTGTATTGAAAAATATGAGAAACCTCTTCAAAATGACCAAAGTTTAAATCTAGGTCTACTTCCTTCACCTTTTTTATCGTTGTATCAACAAAGTCAAAAAGCTTATCTTTCGCAGATTGAAAATTAAATCCATAATTTGAATTTGTTTCTTTCTTCTTTTCATGAAACTTTGTTTCTTCTTGAAAATCTTCTAATATTTTCTTTTCGTCTTCATTTAGTGACTTCTTCTCATTCACTTCATCGACCTTTTCCATTAGCTTCAATGCTTCATCTACGGTCAATTTGCCACTTTCCACTAATTCTAAAATTCGCTTTTTTTCATCTGCCACTTTAAATCCTCCTCAAAAATGAACGATTTTATTCCTTTAAAACATCCACCTAAATTAGATAAGATACGAAACTGCACATTATAAAATGAATGTAATCAAAAATAAGATTGTTTTCTTCTATTGAAAAAAACAACAACCTTTTAGAAAACAGCTAAACGCAAAAACTTAATCGCTCCATTTCACTCCCGATTTAGAACAAAGAATGAAAAGCAACATTTTTTTGAAAACAACTACTTTTAATGATATTTATTGGCTACATTTACTATTAATACAAATTGCCTCAAACATTCAGTAACCTTCATATTATCGGCTTCTGTATTTTTATACGAATCATCCCTTCTAAAAGTTTCATTTCGAATATATTCTTTGCTAAGAATCCTTTTTATTTTATGTAGTTATTTTCTATTTCAGAAGAATTTCTCTATAAGAAATGAAAAAGAGACGAGGCCCTCTGGTAGGTGAGCAACTTTAATAAGTCGACTCATCTGCTCTCCCCATCTCTTTATTCAATATTAAGTTGTAGCAATCTTCTCTGCTTCTTCGATACTTTTTTTCATTCTTTGCCGATCTCTTTCTAAAATTGGCTTTAAATACTTACCAGTATAGGAGCCTTCTAAATTGGCAATGTCTTCAGGTGTTCCGGATCCTAAGATTGTACCACCTTTATCGCCACCTTCTGGTCCTAAATCGATAATATAATCTGTCGTCTTTATAACATCAAGATTATGCTCAATGACAAGGACGGTATCGCCATTCTCTACCAATCGTTGCAGGACAGTCAGCAATCTTGAAATATCATCAACATGCAAGCCCGTAGTCGGCTCATCAAGAATGTAAAAAGACTTACCAGTAGAACGTCGATGTAATTCTGAAGCTAATTTTACCCTTTGAGCTTCTCCACCTGATAAAGTAGTAGCTGGCTGTCCTAGCTTAATATATCCTAAACCAACATCTACAATTGTTTGGAGTTTACGATGAATCTTCGGTATGTTTTCAAAGAAAGCTACACCATCTTCCACTGTCATTTCCAATACGTCAGAAATATTTTTTCCTTTATACTTCACTTCTAATGTTTCGCGATTATATCGCTTTCCATGACAGACTTCACACGGAACATAAACATCTGGTAGGAAATGCATTTCAATTTTTATAATTCCATCACCACGGCAAGCTTCACATCTTCCGCCTTTGACATTAAAACTAAAACGACCTTTTTTATACCCTCGTACTTTTGCTTCATTAGTTGTTGCAAAAACATCTCTAATATCATCAAACACTCCAGTATAAGTGGCAGGATTCGACCTTGGAGTTCGTCCAATTGGCGACTGATCAATATCAATGACTTTTTCCAATTGTTCGATCCCCTTAATTTCTTTATGCGCACCCGGCTTCGCTTTTGCACGATTAAGCTTTTGGGCTAAGCTTTTATGGAGAATTTCATTAATCAATGTACTTTTCCCTGAACCAGAAACACCTGTAACAGAAACAAACATTCCTAGTGGGATTTTTACACTTACATTTTTTAAATTATTTTCTTTTGCACCAGTGATTTCAATAAATCTGCCATCACTTTTCTTTCTTTCTAACGGAAGTGGAATGAACTTTTTCCCTGATAAATATTGACCTGTTATCGATTCTGAATCATTCATTACTTCCTCAGGAGTTCCGACTGAAATAATTTCTCCTCCATGGACACCAGCACCAGGTCCTACATCAATTAAGTAGTCTGCAGCCATCATCGTATCTTCATCATGCTCTACAACAATCAATGTATTTCCTATGTCGCGCATTTGTCTTAATGTATCAATTAATTTATCATTATCTCTTTGATGAAGACCGATGGAAGGCTCATCTAGAATATAGAGCACACCAGTGAGTCTTGAGCCAATTTGTGTCGCCAAACGAATCCTCTGTGCTTCACCACCGGATAAGGTACCTGCAGCTCTACTTAATGTTAGGTAATCCAGCCCAACATTTATTAAAAATCCAACTCGCTCTTTTATTTCTCTAAGAATCAAATTAGCAATTTGTTTTTCCTTGTCTGTTAGATCAACCTGCTCCATAAATTGATAGCATTCCACAACTGATTTTTCCGTAATTTTCCCAATATGCTGTCCATTAATTAATACAGCTAAGGCTTCTTTTTTTAAACGATATCCTTTACATGTACGACAAGGCTGTTCTGCCATATATTTTTGCATTTGTTCTCGAATATAGTCAGAACTTGTCTCCTTGTATCTTCTTTCGACATTTCGAATAACGCCCTCAAATTGAATATCATTTTCTCTCACTTGACCAAAATCATTTTCGTAACGGAAATGAATATATTCTTTTCCAGATCCATAAAGAATTTTGTCCATTAGGTTTTTAGGAATATCCTTAACTGGTATATTCATGTCAATACCATAATGATTACATATACTTTCAAGAAGCTGTGGATAGTATTGAGAACTAATGGATTCCCATGGAGCTATTGCATTTTCTTTTAAAGTTAAATTCCAATCAGGAATAATCAAGTCCACATCAACAACTAATTTATTTCCAAGTCCATCACAATCTGGACACGCTCCAAATGGGCTATTAAAGGAAAAAAGTCTAGGTTCTAATTCGCCAATCGAGAAACCGCAAATTGGACAAGCATGATGCTCGCTAAATAATAATTCCTCCTGTCCAATAACGTCAATAATAACTTTGCCATTTCCGAATTGTAATGCTGATTCTAATGAATCTGCTAAACGAGCTGTAATTCCCTCTTTTACAACTAGACGATCAATAACTACTTCAATATTATGTTTCTTGTTTTTCTCTAAAGAAATATCATCGCCAATTTCATGCATTTCTCCATCAATACGTAATCGAACATATCCTTGCTTTTTCACATCTTCAAGCACTTTCCCATGAGTCCCTTTGCGCCCTGATACTACAGGTGCTAAAACTTGAAGTCTCGTTCTTTCAGGATATTCTAGGATTCGGTCAACCATCTGCTCAATTGTCTGTGAGGAGATTTCAATTCCATGCTCTGGGCAAGTTGGTCTCCCAACCCTTGCGTATAATAACCTTAAGTAATCATAAATTTCCGTTACTGTCCCAACAGTAGAACGTGGATTTCGACTTGTTGTTTTCTGATCAATGGAAATAGCCGGTGATAATCCTTCAATCGAATCAACATCTGGCTTATCCATTTGCCCTAAAAACTGACGAGCATAAGCAGATAAAGATTCTACATATCTTCGTTGTCCTTCCGCATATATGGTATCAAAAGCGAGGGAAGATTTCCCAGAACCAGATAAACCGGTTATGACTACTAATTGATCTCTTGGGATAGTTATATCAATATTTTTTAAATTGTTTGCTCTTGCACCTTTTACAATAAGTTTATCTTTTGCCATTGCTTCTCTCACCCCTCAGCCTTTAATTCAAGCAATAGATCGCGAAGCTCTGCTGCTCTTTCGAAATTCAAAGCTTTGGCTGCTTCTTTCATTTCTGACTCCATTTGTGCGATCATTGCCTCTTTTTCTTTTTTCGTCAATTTATCAAGTTTAGTAGATGCCGCATATTCTTCTGGCTCTTCTGCTGCCTGTGTTGCACGGATTGAATCTCTAATGCCTTTTTGAATCGTTTGCGGAATTATTCCATGTTCTTCATTATATTTCTCTTGAATTTCTCTACGTCTTTTCGTTTCACTTATGGCAACTTCCATGGAATGAGTCATCTTATCTGCATACATGACGACATGACCATTAGCATTTCTTGCTGCTCGCCCGATTGTTTGAATTAACGATCTCTCCGAACGAAGGAAACCTTCTTTATCAGCATCTAAAATTGTGACTAATGATACCTCTGGAATGTCCAGTCCTTCCCTTAATAAGTTAATTCCTACTAGTACATCATATTTTCCAAGACGTAATTCCCGAATGATTTCAATCCGTTCTAACGTTTTTACTTCGGAATGCAAATACTGTACTTTAATTCCTATATCTTTCAGATAATCAGTTAAGTCCTCTGACATTTTTTTCGTAAGTGTTGTTACCAATACCCGTTCATTTCGTTTAATTCTTTCATGAATCTCAGCAATTAGATCATCAATTTGTCCTTCAATCGGCCGAACGTCAATCGTCGGATCAAGTAATCCAGTCGGACGAATTATTTGTTCAATCATAACTGGAGTATGCTCAATTTCATATGGGCCAGGTGTTGCAGATACACAAATCATTTGATTAATATGCTTCTCGAATTCTCCAAAGGTCAACGGACGGTTATCAAGGGCTGATGGTAAGCGAAAACCATGATCTACCAACACATTTTTCCGTGCTTGGTCACCATTATACATTCCTCTAATCTGCGGTAATGTAACATGAGATTCGTCGATAACAAGAAGAAAGTCTTTTGGAAAATAATCCAACAAAGTATAAGGAGTAGATCCAGGAGGTCTTAATGTTAAATGTCTTGAATAGTTTTCTATTCCAGAACAGAATCCCATCTCTCTCATCATTTCTAAATCATAGCGTGAGCGTTGTTCTAGCCGTTGAGCTTCTAATAATTTATTATCTGCTCTTAATTTTTCTAATTGTTCCTCTAATTCCTTTTCAATGTTCTCAATCGCTATTTTCATTTTTTCTTCTCTTGTTACGAAGTGAGAAGCAGGAAAAATAGCAATATGGTTTCGTTCCCCTAATATCTCTCCTGTTAATGCATCTACTTCACGAATCCGGTCAATTTCATCTCCAAAAAACTCTACTCTGATACAATGTTCGTCACGAGATGCCGGGAAAATTTCCACTACATCCCCGCGAACACGAAATGTTCCCCGTTTAAAATCAATATCATTTCGATCATATTGGATATCAACTAATTTACGCAACAATTGATTTCTTTCTAATTCCATCCCCGATCTTAACGATACAACCATTTCTCGATACTCTTCTGGAGAACCTAATCCATAAATACAAGAAACGCTGGCAATAATGATGACGTCATCTCTTTCAAATAAAGAGGATGTTGCTGAATGACGAAGTTTATCGATTTCATCATTAATGCTTGCGTCCTTTTCGATAAATGTATCTGTTTGTGGGACATATGCTTCTGGTTGGTAATAATCATAGTAGCTAACAAAATACTCTACTGCATTATTAGGAAAAAATTCCTTAAACTCACTATATAATTGACCAGCTAATGTTTTATTGTGAGCAATGATTAACGTTGGCTTTTTTACTTCTTTAATCACATTGCTTACTGTAAAGGTTTTACCAGTACCAGTTGCCCCTAGCAACGTCTGAATTTTGTCACCTGCTCGAATACCTGATACTAGTTTTTCTATCGCTCCTGGCTGATCACCTTGAGGAGTATACTTTGAAACTAAATCAAAATCATGACTCACTAAACCATCCTCCGATCTGTATACTTTCTATTCCCGTTCGTACATTTCTTTGACACTCTATGGTAAAGATTTATTTATGGTCCTTTAAATGTAAAACCACATTCGTTTAACAGTCTCCACTCTATCCATTTAAGCTATGTAATCAACATATCACCATTCTACCACAAACCATCCTTTTCAAACCACAAAAAAGAGAACAAACATTCGATTTATTTTAGCACGTTTGTCATCTGTATTAAAAAGCAAAATTCCATAAAAAAATGACTAACGAAAATACCTATCATCTTTATCGACGTAAATTCGTTTAGTCATTCTCCTTCTCTATTCTTTTTTCTTTTTTTCAACTTAAACTCAAGCATCTTTATTTGCTAACCGATCTTTCCATTTCCTACTAATCATATAGCCAACCGTCATGGAAAAAGCATCGACGACAATGAGCAAAAATGTATCAGTATATCCTCTATAAACGGAAGCAGCAATTAAGGCGACGGTTAAAACTAAGCCGATAATTGGATAATAAGTCGCTCTTGAAAATAGGATTACTAATAAACACGGAAAAAATAGGGCAGCTAGATATTTTCCCATCTACATACACCTCTATTTACACATATTTCACTTCATTGACCGTTAGACCGAACTTCCCAAGCGCACTGGCTAAATTATTAAAAATTGGAATATGACTGAAATCAACGCCTAATTGAATAGCTGTTTGTGCGACTTCAGGTCTTAATCCAGAAAGATATCCTTTTACGCCAATTAATCGCAAAGCATGAATAACTTGAAATATTTGATGGGCAACCATTGTATCGATTAGTGGTACACCAGATAAATCAATGAATAAATGATTAAATCGTTTTTCATTACATTCTTTCAATGTATTTTCCATAATTAATTGCGCTCTCTTTGTATCAATATCGCCAATTAATGGCAACACACCAATTCCCTTTGTAATCGGTATAACCGGACTACTTAATTCATAAATGGTTTCTTGTTGTGCAGTTAATTGCTGGAATTTGTATTCATCGTAAGAGCCAATAAATATATTTACAAATAAATCAAAAGCATAATGGATGAGACGTATCCATTCAAACAAGGTAGTTATTGTTAAATGAGCAGTAGATTCCTCTGAAAACTTCTCCACATAAGATATAAGAATTCCTTTAACCGTGTTAAGCTGTTCAATCGATTCCAAAATAGGAACTAAATCTTTCGCACGTTTTTCTGCAACTTTAACAGCCCATTTAGAAATATTTGCTGAATATACAGCTTCATCCTCAATAAAAACCTTAATCACATTTTCCAAAAGAATTTGGTGGGCTGTAATTAGTTCTTCTGTATTCTCTGCTGATTTATTGATTGAATAAAAGTTAGATGGGTTATTTTCTATTTTGTTTAACCATTCCTTGCGCATATCTACAAGATGATCATTTAAAAAGGTATATAGGCTTTGCATACATGGTTCCAACTATTTCTCCTCCTAATTCAAGAAACAATGCTTCATTGCATTTTATAATATCAAATTCTCATAGAAAAAATCGATATATTCACCACTATATTTAGTCGTTCTTACTTTTTTGAATTGCATTCTTCGCATTTGTAAATAAAGTGAAACTTCCATCAGTGGGGGGGTTTCCTTCCTCCCCACTGATGGTTAGTTGAACCAATCGGACCTTTACGGACAGTTGATCTCCCTCCTATCTTCCTCGTATTCTCAGAAGCTTGAGGGGGGAGTCTTACTGTCCGTTAAGAGTGGGATAAA
>Ga0182739_1001170_pt1 | contig 28716 bp, 16 predicted proteins | sample eDN5th30CBELigBY_FD_128873 | JGI IMG/M metagenome (GOLD analysis project Ga0182739, IMG submission 128873) | Enriched backyard soil microbial communities from Emeryville, California, USA - eDNA 5th pass 30_C BE-Lig BY (version 2) (version 2) | ecosystem: Environmental > Terrestrial > Soil >... | reverse complement strand
TTTTGCCTCTAACTGCATTCCTCCTTCCTTCTGTATTCCCTGAATACAGGCGGTCGTCAGAATTTCGTTATAGGCTAAAAATAGGGGCTCCGAGGCCATTAAAATCATTTTTTCACAGCCTCTGAAGACAATCGAGGAGAAATCCATCGGAAAGGACCGGGCGTTTTTACTTTCGTTTCATGAACTCTTCCCCCTCGTCCACCCGGGCCTTCACCATCGCCGAGTTGATGGCGGCCGTCATCATCATCACCATTCTCGCTGCTCTGGGCTTCGCCGGATTTGCTGAATTAAGAAAAAGAACGGCCGATGCAGGATGTCTCCATAACCTGCGCCTGATCGGCATCGCAACCTCACAATATGTCGGTGAACATCGCGGCGAACTCCCCTACTCCTCTTATTCAACCTCTTCGGGAGTTCTTTCGGCAGGCGCGTTTACAGGTACATGGTATTACAATCTCGCCCCCTACCTTGGCGTGCCGAGGACCGAGGTCACCGACCGGGGAAATTCGGAGCGGACTTCCCTGGGAACTCCCATCGCGCGGATTTCCCAGCCCTGCGTCTTTACCTGCCCGGCACATTCCAGGGAAGAATCCAATGAGCAATGGCGGCCGACCCCGAGAACCTGGCCCGCCAGAAAGCCGGTTAGTTACGCGCCGAGCCTTACCTTGAAAGGCTCGAGGCCCGGCTATGCCTATTCCTCCGACGTGACGATTTACCCGATCAGAATGACCGATATCCCCTACCCGTCGCGGAAGGTTTGGATCATGGATTCACCGCATCCTTATTACCTCAACATGTCGGCATCCCGGTGGAAGCCCTCGGATGACATTAACTTCAACTATCCCCGGCAGGCGTTCTCCCGGCATCAGGGAAGCGGCAACGTCCTCTTCTTCGACGGTCATATCGAGAGATTGCCATTGACGACCTTCACCGAGCCAAAGAACGGATCAATCGATAAGACCGTCAATCTTTACTTTAACCCGTATCGGGACCCGGCCCTCGACGAATAGAACCAATCAGTATGATGATGTTTCTCAGATTAATCCTGCTCCTGGCCGCCGCCGGTTCTCTCTTTGCTGCTCCCTCCCAAACCAGGCCGGACTCGCAATCTCCTTTCTTGATTTATGTTTCCCCGGAGGGTGACGATAATGCATCCGGCACCCTGGAAACTCCCTTGGCGACCCTCGGAAAAGCGGTGGAACGCCTGCCGACGGATCGGGCGGCTACCATCATGCTTCTTGGCGGCGTCTATCAGGAAAAGGTAACCATAGCGAACGTGGCGAATCAGGAATACCCGCTTGTCATGGAAGCCGCTCCCGGCCAAACCGTGCTCTTCGAAGGCGGCAGGGAGATTTCCGAATGGAAACCGTACCGGGACGAACCGGGCCTCTACGTCATCGACGCTCCCCACAGGGAGCCTGCCAGGGACTATGAATCTCCGTACCTTGACGTTTGGGAAGCCGGCAATCGCGTGCGCTACCGCAAGCAGCTCGACGTCCAGGGAGCTTTGGTCCGGCCGGCAAGTGTCTGCCCGCTGGGCGGCGATCGCATCCTCGTTCATACAAGCAATGGCGGTGACCCCAAATCGGTCGGGATCTGGCACAACCAGATCTCCAACGGGTTCTCCATTGAACGTTCCAACGTGACCCTTCGCGGCCTGATATTTCAGAACTATGTCGGCGGGGCCAGTGCCCGGGCCATTACGGTGGGCCTGGTTAACGGCGTAACCATCGAGAAATGCGAATTTTCCAACTGCACCATCGGGATCTACAATCTTGGAAGCCGCACGCGGGTTGAGAATTGCAGGATACGTGAAGTCGGGCTCGGGGTTGTCACCATCGGTCGCACCGCACCGGTCGATACCGTGATCCGCTTCTGCGTGATCGAAAGCGCTGTTGGGCTTTTCGCATTCGAAGATCTGGGCGAACATCGGCGCGATGGAATCCGCCTTTACCATTGCGCCAATGGAGCGACGATTGAAGGGAACGTTACCGTCGGATTCTGGGCCGGTCTTTATATCAAGACCATTTCCGCCCGGCAGGGGTCCCGGCCCTTTTACGTCCGCGACAATATCTTTCTGGATGGGATTCGCAGCGGCGCCAACCATCGTCAGCCGCGCAGTGACTATGCAAGGAACATCATCGGACCATCCGTGGAGATGACCGGCGTCGGTCCCAATGGGAGTTACCTCAAGAAGATGGAGGCGAGCGTCAAGGAAAACTACTTCTTCGGTCCGCTCCACGAGAATAGCGGCGAAAATCTCAGCGACGGAAACCGGGCAGGGCCGGAACCGTTTGTTCAACTGGTCAAGGGCGACCTCCGTCTGCGGCAGGATCTCCCGCTTCCGGAAGGGGTGCGTGAAGGGAGGGCATTTCCCAAGGAAGTGAAATGGTCCCCACGGCTTGCCGCGCTCCTCGGCGCGCGGGAGGGAGAAAGCAAAGCGGTTGCCTTCGTCCGTAAACCGTCTGCGACCAGCTCTGAACGCGGATCATTAGTCGTCGCCGGTTTCACCTCGCTCCCTTCCCGGACGACTCTCCGTTATAGGGAACGGGCCGACGGTTCCTGGAAAGAGATCGCAGGAATCACGAATACCGTTCTTCCCGGGCAGAGCCTCGCCGCCGCAGCCCCGTTTGAAGCGCGCCCACCGACGGAATACTCCGTCATCTTCCCTTTGATTCATGGCGAGCTCCAGCCACATACCGACTATGAATATCAGGTAGTCGCCGTGGACGACGGCTCGCGGCCGATTGAGTCACTTCCCGATTTCTTTCGCACCACTGGTAAAAGCAAAAGACTTTACGTGGAGGCTGGCGCTTGCGCCGATGGTGCCGACGGCTCGGAGAATCATCCTTTCCCGCAGTTGCAGCCTGCGCTTGACCGTGCGCTCCCGGGCGACACCGTAACGGTCCGCAAAGGCATATACACCCGGCCGATCCTCCTGGTGCACGGCGGTACGGCGCAGGCCCCGTTGAAAATCGAAGGGGCGGGAATGAAGGAGTCCATCCTCGACGGTGGTCGGGAGACGGGAGATATGGTCGCCATCCTGAACACCGGGAACATCGAAATGAGCGGCTTCCAGATCCGCTGGTTTGGCAACAACGGAATCCGCGCAAAGCAATCAAGCGACGTTGCCATCCGTGCCTGCTGGATTCTGAACTCCTTTCTGAGTCCCGGCGGTGCCATCAGCGGAAGGGGAATTTTCCTTGAAAACTGCAAAGACTGGAAAGTTACCCATTCACTCTTCAACAAGCTGGAAAACGGCATCTACGCGCTCAATTCGCCTTACCTCACCATCGAGAACAACACCTCCGTCGGGAATATCTATTCCGGAGTGACGCTCATCAACTCGGGCGAAGGCTCAAGAATCATGAGGAATTCATTCAACTTTACCGGGAACGCTTCCATCCGTTTCACCGAGAAAGAGCCGGCCGCATTCGCATCGCTTCAATGCGATTATAACAACTACGGGAGCTATCTCCGCAAGGATCAGGAGATTGACGAAAGCGGCGTCATCATCCAAACCGGTGGCGTTCGTCCCGAGAACGACTTCCTGCCCGCGAAACGCTACGGAAGAGTTCACGAGAACAAGTTCATTGTCGGCCTTCGCATGGAAGGAAAACTCAATGCCTATTTCCGGATGGCCGACTGGCGGGAGTTCTCGGGCAAGGATGCGCACTCCATCTTCGCAGATCCGGAATTTGTCGATCCTCTCCGGGGCGACTTCCGGCTTCTTTCAAGGAGTCCTAACATTTTGGGGGAAGGAATGGTCATTGGAATGGGAAGCATCCAAAAGAACCAACCATAGTGCTTTATGTTAGTAAAAACGGACATTCCGTGCGGAAACGGCCGGATCAAATGGTTGTCGGAGGATCAGGTCGAAATAGAAGTCATCGCCTACAGCAAGGGAGCGCGGTATACTTATTTCAAGGTCAGCGATGTCCAGGCTGACGGGAGAAAAGAGATCATTCTGCGGCCCGACCCGTATTTTCATCTCGATTTTACCTACTTCCATGGAAAGATCTGGGTCAAGCGTGGAAAAGAGGGAACATGGAATCCTTTAAGCAAGGGGGTCGAGATCACCCCGCATGCGATCAGGATCGACCTTGATGTCCGCAAAGGCGAGGAGTGCTTTGTCAGCACCGAGCCGCCTCGGGAATACGTGCAGACTTGCCGGAAGCTCTTTGCCATCGCCGCGCAAATGCCGGAGGCGGCTTCCATTCATTGTATCGGCCATTCCATTGAGCAACGGCCGATTTTTCTTCTCCGTGTGACGGATCATGCCCATCAAAGCCCGCCCGGATGCGAAGAGAAGCCGGTGATTATGCTTTGCGCCGGAGAGCATGCCACCGAGTTTGCCGGAGAAGAACTGATTCGGGGGATGCTCGCCGCCATCATCGGGGAAAGCGATGATGCCCGGGAACTGCGCCGGTCTTTCATTTTCGATATCGTGCTTAACGTCAATCCCGATGGGAATTTCCATGGGTGGCATCAATACAACCGTAAGGATTGGCTTGAACACAACTACAGCGACGGCCTGGATCGAAGCTGGCATCATGAATTTGGCCATTACTTCGCCGGGCGCCGGGAGAATCTCTCGCCGGAAACCGAAGCGATTGGAAAATGGGTCGAAACCGTGCGCCCCCGTTTTTTGGTGAACGCCCATAGCTGGCTCGGCCATCACGGAAATCCGGGCGCATTCCGGGTGGAACCGGAGACGCTCAGGCAACCGCTCAAAGGGTGGATGCAGCGGCTTGATCAGGCCGCCAAGGCTGTCGCGAAGACGTTTGATGTCGAGTTTGATACCCGGCCCTCCAACAACACGCTCGGCCATCTCGGTGAGATCATGATGAAGCGCTACCACGCCCCGGCATATACGATCGAAGGACATATGAACCTCGGTCGAAAGGGGTTGCAGACGTTTGGCGCGCGCCTGCTTGAGCAATGGCTGGTGGATTTGACCGGCACCTGCGAAGGCGATGATCAAGGTCCGTTTCAGGGAAGACTCCTGGTAGGCACTGACTCCTAGGAAAAGCCGTTGAAGCGTTCGCGGAGGCGGGCGTAGGCCCATTCTTCGATCTCCATCGCGCCAAAGGCGGGGTTCGCCGCTCCCCCGGCCCCGAGCGCGTCGTGGGTGTCGGAACCGGCGGTGACCACGCAGCCGAGTTGCCTTGCGGCGTCGGTCAGCCGGGTGAATTCCGGCTCCTGCCGGTTGGAGGGGTGATGGAGTTCGAACCCGTCAATCCCCTCCTCCAGAAGGCGTTCGATCAACCCGATCTGCTTCGCGATTTCCCCGGGAAAATAGCGGGCGACATGGGCCAGCACCACGGTTGCCCCGGCGTCGCGGGCGATCGGCAACGCGCTCGCGAGATCACGGAACCGCCCGTTAAAGCGCACCGATGGATTTTCCCGCCGCAGCGAGGTGATCCGCTCCCGCAACACCTCCCGGTTGGCGATCTCTCCCCGTTCAAAGAGCCACTCCGCCGCGTGCCATTGGTTGAGCGCCGGTTCCGGATTGCCGGGGTAACGGGTGCGCAGGTCGTCGCGCAGGGCGTCGAGGTCGATCGTCATCCCCGAAGCGCTCAGGTGGGGGTGGATCGCCAGGAACGAAGCTTCGTAAAGGGCCGCCTGTTCGCGGGCGAGCGCGGCCAGCCCGGGGTGGCGCGGGTCAAACCCGTAGAACAGAAAATGGTAGCCGCGCCCGGTGGCGGGGTGTTGGAGGTCAAACTCCGCACCGGTCAGAAACGGCAGGCCGAGCGCGGCGGCCTCCTTCTGCGCCCGCAGCACGCCGCCGAAGTGGTTGTGATCGGTCAGGGAGTAAAGGCAGGCCCCGCGTGCGGCGGCGCTGCGGACCAGCGCCTCGGGCGTGCCGCGCCCATCGGGTGAAAAATCAGAATGGGTGTGAAGATCGATGCGGTAAACCGGGAGAGCCATAAGCCAACAGACCCGCTCGGGGCCTGAGGCTCCAAGTTTCGCCCGGTTTTGAAAACAGGAAAGCTTTTTTTCAGAGCGGGAGGCTCAAAGCCCGGTCGCACTCCCTCCCCTGTACGTAGGCGCGTTCCGCCCGGTACGCCGGAGCGAACGGCAGCCGGTCCGCCAGCGGGATCGTTTGCATCGTCAGCGAACCGGGGCCGATTTCGAAGAGCTTGAACTCGAAAGGGGTCTCGACCAGGGCGCTCGCGGTGATGTAATGGACCCGTTCCCGTTCCAGGCACATGTTGAGGTGACTGTGACCGCCGAGGACGCAGCGGACGCCGGGATGGGCGTGGACGACCTCCCGCAGCGGGGCGACCCACGCGGCCTCGGGTTCGTGCAGCGGCTCCGCCAGCCCCGTCTGCGCGGGCGGGAGGCCGAAGATCGGCGTATGGGTCGCGACGATCTGCACCCGCCCCTTCGCGGCGCGGCAACGGCGGTCAAGCGCCTCCATCTGATCGGGGAAGAAACACGGTTCGTTGATTTCGCCCGGCCAGTGATGGTGAAGCCCGTTCCAGTGGTTCGGGACGACGTGGACCGCGAGATCGGCGGTTTCCACGGTAAATTCCGGCCGCCCTTGCGGAAAGAGGTCAGGGCGGAGGGAAAGCCAGTTTTCCAGGCTCTCCTTTTCCGTCAGGTCGTGGTTGCCGAGGCAAAGGAAGGTCGGCACGGGAAGCCGGAACGTTTCCACGGAAGCGGCGATGGTATCGCGCCGCCCGTTGTCGAGCAGATCGCCCCCGTGCAGCACGAAATCGATCGCGCCATCTTCGCGAATCCATTGTTCGAGCGCTCCGAAAATCTCGCCGAGTTGTCCGGCGCAGGCCGGTTGCATCTGGTAGCCGGGCGAGGCGGTGCCGAGGTGGGTGTCGCTCAGATAGACAAAGCGGGTCATAGGGAAAACGCCACCATCGGCAGGACGTCGGCGCTTGTCACGAAAAAAGAACCCGCCGCCGCTTTGCGCCGGAGCGATGCCGGAGGACGACGAGGAGGGAGGCTCCTGCAAGGAAGAGCGCCGCGCCGGATGGTTCCGGGATCATCGCCAGGTACGCGTAGTTTCCCAGAAGCTGATGGACCTGCGTCGTCGGGTGGGTGTAGTCCCAGAAGACATAGGTCGTCGGATCGGCAACGATGGTGCTGGTCGGATCGCCGCCGGTGTAAACGTAGGCGGGCAGTTCGGATTCAAGGAATCCATACGCCGCCGGGTCGGCCAGAAGCAGGTTCAACTGCGCATGGACATCAAAGAGCGTGATGGAAATATCGGTGTAAGTCGTTTCCAGGTCGAGGATGGCGTCTTCCAGAAAGCCGTTGTAGGCATTGACAAAGGCCGTGGCCAGGGCCGCTTTGGTCGGGTCGATGAGGTAATTGGGCTTCTTGCCGAGGTCGGGGAGGTTTGGCACCAGGAAATGCCGTGCGCCCGCATCGTAGAGGGTGGTCAGGGCGGTCTGGATATGGTTGACCGACTCGGCGGCCTTCGTACCGGCGTCGGCGATGTTCGGGGTGTTGTTTTTGTCTTCGATCCAGTAGATCGCGTCGTTGCCGCCGCTCCAGACGGAGTAAAGCGTCGTGGAAACCGGGGCGTTGTAGAGGGCGGAACCGCTGTTGGCGATCAGCGAAAGGTAGTCCGAGACCTGATGTTGCAGATTGTGGATGAACACCTCCGTTGACCCGGTGGCGGTCGTGGAGCCGCCATAGGCAAAGTTGGTTCCGCCCGAAATGTCCGTGGTGCCGCTGATCCCCCAGTTCAGGCCGAGGGCAACGGGGGCCGCTCCGGTCGCCCCGCTCTGGAGGTTGCCGTAAAAATACTCGATCCAGGTCGGCCCGTCGCTCCAGCGGCCGTGCGCCGCGATGTCATACGTGTTGTAGGCGGCATTGTAATAGTTGGAGTCATAACCGGTGAGGGAGGCTCCGCCGGGCGGGGGAAAATAGCTGATCGTGTTGCCCTGGTCGGTCAGGCTGTCACCAAAGGCGACGAGCCCGGAGTAGAGGGCGGCGAAGGCGGAGGATGGTCCTGTTCCGACCAGCAACAGCGTCAGAACAAGCGAGGAGAGCGACCGGCGGAAATGTTTCATGGGATGATCAAGCAGGGTCGAGGGTTCCGGTGGTTTTGGGACGGCAAATGAACCAACAGGAGGCGGATGATCCCGAAAAAGGGGCGACCCTTGAAACGAACACCCGACATCAAGGTCTCTCAGCGGGAATCGGAAGCAATGCCCCCGGAAGGGGGGCAAAAATAAATAAAATGAGGGAGGGCGGTCAAGGTTTTTCGTGGAACGGAGTACGTTCCGTTCGCCACCAAATCGCCGAATTTGCGCCACCACCTCGTCGTGCTCGATCTTGTCAGAGAAAGGTGTGTCAACCAGTGGGAAAATGGCACAGAATGATCCAGCCCTCATCCATTTCTTTACCTCTTATTTTCAAGTTTCTCCTTAGACTCGCGCGTCCCGCCGGAGCGCCGCTCCCTTCAGGCGCAAGAGAGTATAGGCGAGAGGCATCCCGGCTTCGAGGGTGACGGTTTTTCCCTCCAGCGTGACGGAACTCAGGCAGCCGCCGGGCAGGTCGAGCCGCTCCACCTTCCCGCCTTCCCCTGCGGCATGAAAGCGGATGTGAACCGCCTCCGGGAGCGCCGGGTAGATTACGCGATCGAGTTCCGCCACCGGCAAATCTTCCCCGCCCCGCCAGCCCATCGCCATCTGGTTGAGAAGATGCACCACCACGTCGTCGCCGCAGACCAGCGCATTGGCGAGCACCCCGGCGGGGGCTTCCACTTCCACCGGCGGCGTGTCGATCTGCGAACGGACCAGAGCCGCCATCATCCGCTGCGTCACCCCGTCGGGTCGTTCCGCAAACGACCACGCCCGCCAGCCGCGCATGTTGACCACGCGCCGGTAAACCGAGAGCCCGGGCATGAACCCGAGCCAGATCACCCGGCCCGTTTCTTCCCGGGTCGTCATCGCCGCGTCGTGCCGCCACAACTCCTGATGACTGCGCAGGACCGGCTCGTTGGCCGCATCTTCCCGTATCCAGCGGGCGCCAACCATGGTCCCTTCTCCGGCTTGTGCCAACACCCGCCGTCCGGACGGGCGCGCGATGATCTCGGGGAACGGTGCGTCGCCAGCCCATTCCATCCATGGCGAATGGCCATCGACTTCCTCGCGGAAGGAGACGCCCAGAACATCCGCCAACGCGAAGTCGCTCCGCCGCGCCCCGGTTTCGTCGTAGAGCGAAGTGGCGCCCGTGGCCACCACGCGGCCGCCCCGTTTCACGAAGGAACGGACCGTCTCGGCGCACTCCTGCGACATGCAGGCCCAGTTGGGCAGGAGGAGAAGGTCCGCCGTTGCAAGGGCTTGCGCCGTACAATGCTCTTCGAGTACGACATTGAAGAACAGATTCGCCTCCAACAGCGCCTGGCACCAGCCGGCAAATTCCTGACTATAAAAACCGTCGTCGTTGCCGCCGTAAAAGTTGCGGCTCGACGGCGAAAAGACGACGACGATCCGCGAAGCGGCGGTGTCGCTGGCCGTAAAAAAACCGGAGTGCTCCTTTTCAGGAAGAAAACAGCGCTCCATCGGCTCCTCCTCCCTTCCTGCGGGCTCCATCAGGGTCAACGGGCCGCCGCGTTTCTCCAGAAAAGGAAAGTGACTATAGCTACCCCAGAAGTGGCTCCCCATCCATTTGGTCTGGGCCCAACAGTGAAAATAATCCGCCACGCCATGAGGGTACATCATGTTGAGACACGGCGCCTGATAGGGTCGCGCAATCGCGTGGCTGATCTTATCCTCCACAGCCATATCAAGAAAACTAAGGGGATTGATCCTTGAGTTGACGTTTTCGCGGTGAATCACATTGGCCGCCTGAATCCAGCCGTCGTAGGCGCTGCCGAGCGTCTGGGAATGGTTGGTATCCAGGGTCGATGAATTACAGGCATAGTAGAGGCACTCCGGCTGTAACCTGGCGAGTCGCTCCGACTGAAAAGCGTGGTAGCCGGTGGTCGAATCAAGCCGGAACTGCAACCAGTTTCGGAAAAGAGGGTTTTCGAAGTTGCCCCAGAAAGAGCGTTCTTCCACGGGCGGGACCTCCGCCGCAAAACGTTCGCCAAACCGGGCTCTGCATTCCGCACAGGTGCAGACATAGTAGGACGGCATGAAGGCAATGTCGTCCAGCATCAAACCGTCAATGCCGCACGCCTGAAGCCGCCGGACGAGATGAGCGCTGGCCTCCCGGAATCGCGGCTGATTCGGGCAGAAAACGTAGCCCTGATAGTTGCCAAACGTCGGGCCATTGCTGCGCGGGTCGACGCAGGCCCAATCTTTCAGAGACTCTCCCTCGTACTCCAACTGATCGAGCGGAATCGTATAGAAAGGATGGCCCGGCTGATAGTGAACGAAGGCGAATCCATGGTGATCGATCAATTTCAACCCCGCTTCGTGACAAACCGTGCAGGCCAGAGCGAGCACCTCCAGCATCCGCTCAAACCCATATTCAGGATGCGTCTTTTCATAGATGGCGCTGTCAAAGACAATATGCCGGTATTCATACCCTTTGCCAAACCAGAACGTTGTTACGGCGTTGGCACCGGCGGCGGCCAGCGCATCGGCCTTGTGACGCCATTGGTCCCGATCGGGGGTAAGGGTGTTGATCATCCAACTGCTCATCCTGAGCTGACGCGCCCAGGAGGGCAGTTTCAACGGGCTTTCAGGAGAAAGGGTCTGAAATGGCTTCATAAAGGGAAAGAAGGGAGAGGTAAACATCACACCCTGGCAGCACGGCGCTTGCGCAGGAGCGGCCCCCCGAGCAGACAGGCGGCGCCAAAGAGCAGAGCGACGGTCCCCGGTTCGGGGATGACGGTGACGGTCCCGTTGACGAGGAAGTTGTCTGTCAGGATCGTCAGCGACGGGTCGAGATTCACAAAAACAAGATCGGTATCGACATCAAAGCCTCCGGCGACGAGTTCGTCCCAGGCGGCCAGCGTATAGACCTGCCCGATATGGGAGGAGGAGAGACCCGCCGCGTCGACCTCCAGCGTCCCTCCCAGAGAGAGCGTCAGCGTGCCTTCGACCTGAAGCCAATCGTGGGAAAGGCTCCCTTCATCTGTCACAAAACGCAAGATGGCCTGAGAGCCGGCTGCCAGATGAAGGTCACTCTCAAAGCGGAGTTCGCCCGCATCGGCCCCGCCCGTCAGTCGACCGCCGCTTGCGATGGAGGTGTTGCCCCCGATCTTGCCGCCCACGGCAAGCGTCGCCCCTGAACTGACCAAAACAGCCCCCTGTTTGGCTAGTGAACCGTTGACCACCAGCGTTCCTTCCGAAACCAGCGTTCCCGTAGTATAGGTATTCTCGCCATCCAGAATCAGCGTTCCCAGTCCCACCTTGGCCAATCCTTGAGTTTGCGCCACGGGATTGGAGATCACGCCCTTGACGGTAAGGACCGAGTCCTCATCGACGCCGATGGTCGCGGCATAATCGGTCACCTTGCCGGTCCCGAGCGAAAGGTTGCCTTCCCAAATATTCTCCCCGTCGCTGCTGACCAGCGATCCCTCCTGACCAATGCCGCGACCTTTCAGGATGAAGTTTTTACCCGTGACATGGATGCCCCCCTTGAGCACCAGTGCGTTCAGAAGGTCGCTGCTGTTATCATGGAGGTAGACCGTTGCATCGGTTCCCAGGCCCAGGGCGTTGTCGTTGGTGATCACCGCGCGCAGGGTGGCCGAAGCGGAGCCAATCGCGGTATTGCCCGTGTAGCTGTTGTCTCCGCTGACCGTGATCGTGGCCGTACCACCGTTAACATAGAGCGTAAGATCTCGGGACCCTCCCAACTCGCTGATCGTACCGGAGTAGGTGGCGTTCGTGTTATTGGCGCTGCTGATCGAATTGGTCGAGGCATTGAGAACCGTATCGTTTTGATAGTTCCCGGTTCCACTGATCAGAAACGTTGATGTGCCGCTGCCGCCAAGGATGATCTTGTTTCCGTTGAGCACGCTGGCGCCGCTCACAAGGAGAGATCCTCCGTTGATCGTGACATCTCCCGTAATGGAATTGCCGGTATTGGACAAATAAAGCCGACCGGTCCCTTCCTTGGTGAACCCCTGGGTGCCCGCCAGAATGGAAGCAATCTGCAACATGGTTCCTTCATTGGAGATCACCGGAGTGCCGGGGCTGGAAGCTGCCAGCGTCAGGCCGCCCCCCGTGAGAAGCCACGTCGGAGTCACCCCATCGGCAACTTCCAGCCTGCCGACGGTCACGCCTCCGGAGACTCCGGAAAGGTCCACCGTATAGCCGCTCCCGTTAAAGGTCGCGCTCTCGCCGGTCCCGTTGGGAACGCCGCCCGTCCAGTTCAGGGGGTCGCCCCAATCGCCATTTCCGCTTTTTGACCATGCGCCCGAAGCTCCATGAGCAGGGCCGGCGAGAGCGAGGAGAAATAGACTGCCAATGAGGGCGCTCCCGGCAGGGCGCATGGTTTCAAGGAGGTCCGCAAACCGGACACGAGGCAGGGGGAATAGGGTGGTTTTCATAATCTGTCAGATATTGAATATCGCAATTTCAGGGAGAGGAATCCTGGTTGAAAATCTTGGCAAACATGTTTTTGCCGGCTTGAAACTTTACTTTTTCGACATGGCCGTCCGCGTAGCCGACCAGGATCGAATCGTCATAGACCCAGGCGGTCCCTTTGGGCAGGGCGCCTTCTGCGGGAGGGTAGCGACGGTCCATGCGGGAGTCATAGCAATACTCGTGGAACTTCGCTTCATCTCTGATCCCGGCGCCTCCGGCGTTGTAGCCCGTCAGGAGAAACGGGATGACGGCCAGCTTCTCGGCCCGATAAAGGTTGATGAATTCAAGCGGCTTTTTCGTATTCCGGCTCCATTTGTAAACCGGCGCATAATCAATGGCATCCCACGTCCCTGGCTCCCAGCCATTCCCGTAGACTTTATACCCACGGAAATAGCGCGCGCGAAAGGTGCCATCATAGAGCGGACTGCCGTTGCGATTGGGGGCGTCGGGGTAGATATAGGGATGCAGGTATCGGAACCAGGAGGTGCTCGGTACGGTGTCGGAAGGATTCCACGGGTTCGGGTAGCCCTTGAAAGGCCAGGTGGTGACCGGGTAATAGCCTTTATGCTCCTGGGCGAAGCGGAGCGATCCGGCGAGCAGGGTCCGCAGGCTGGCGGTGGTCTGGATCGCGGCCGCCGAAGTCCGCAGTTCGCGGAAAGCCAGGCTGCTCAGGATAAAAAGCGCGGCGCAGATCCCCAGCGCCACCAGCAACTCCGTGGTGCTGAAGGCGCTCATTCCCGGCGGGCGGCGGGTTGGTTTGGGGGCGGCGTGCATTATCAATGCCTTTTAGATTGACGCCTCGACTTTTTCTTCCCTGAGAAAGGCGTTTTCCGAAGCGCCGGTGGTCTCTCCGGCGTGGTAGTTCATCGCTATATATTCCCCGGGCTGATCGTCCCCGGGAGCGTGAAGCCGCTTGAGCATCATGGAAACCAGCCGCTCGCCCATCTCCTCATACGGGTTGAGCATCCCGGAAAGATGAACCTCTCCCCCATAGGTTTCCCCGAGGTGGGAAAGGGTAAGAAGGCTGACATCGCCGGGAACCGCATACCCCTGTTTCTTGAGGCAGGCAAAGGCCGTGAGTGCCTGAAAATGCCCGGCGGTCAACACGCCGTCGAGACGTGGCGCCCGCTTTCCGTCGTACTTTTCGAGGGTGCCGCCGATTTCCTCGTCGTCCGTGCAGACTTCCACGGAGAGGCGGCAACCCCCGCCCGCCTCCTCCGCTCCGAGATGGGCTCCCAGGAAAATCTGCGACTCATAATAGCTTTTGACAATCGAGCCCTGTAACAGGAGAAGAAGGTGCCTGCGCCCGGCGGCCGCCAGCGATCGCACGGCGTCCCGGGCGGTCGGGATGCTATCAAGCCCGACAAAGTTTCGTGTGGAAAGACGCGTCAATGGCCAGAAGGAGACCACCGGTTTGCCTGCTTCCCGGTAGGCTTCCGCCACTTTCCTGAAATGATCCTGATACCCCTTGAGCGGCAGGATCAGCAATCCGTCGACAAAAGATCTTTCTTCAATGAGCCGTTCCAGCGTCTGTTTCTGGCTCCATTTCGCGGACCCGAGCGGAAGCAGCGACACCCTCCGTCCATTCTGGACCCCCGCACGGGCGATCGCCTGTTGATAGGTTTGGGAATAGATATGCGTCCAGCGGTTGGGCTCGTCAGGCCAGGTGGTCGCCAGCGTAATACAGCGATTGCCGAAGGCGGTCTCCGGTCGTTCCGCGATAAAAACGCCGCTCCCGCCCCGTGTGGCAAGCTGCCCCGACGCCTCCAACTGGCGGATCGCCTTCAGGAGGGTTGCCGAACTGACCGATAACTTCCGGGCCAGGGAGCGCACCGGGGGAAGGCGCACCCCCGTTCGCGCACGAGGCCCGAGATATACCTGTTCCAAATGGTTTTTGACACGCTCAACGGCGGTTTCGGAAGAGCGCTTGAGAAACGGTTGTGTTTCTTGAATCATCACCGTTACATTCATATCACGCCCGATTTTGCGGAGTAAAGAAGTTTTTAATTAAAATTTGCCTATTTTAAAAGAACTCTTTAGAAACGGTTTTAGTCCATGAGAAATACAATTGTGTTCTTCCGGTTCCCCTTCTTGCTTTTTTCCTCGCTCCTGTTTTTTTCTTTTCTTTGCATGAGATCCGGAGGCGAATCTCCCGACTCGTACTCCGGCGGGGTGTTGCCCCCCGGCCAGTGGCGGATCGCCGGAAACGGAGAGGAGCAAGGGGCGTTTCTTCAGGAAGACCCCGATCTTTCCGAACAAGTCTTCCCGGCCTTGCGCTTCTCCAAACAGGATGCCTCCGCCTCCATTTACCAGACGATCGCTGTGGAGGGAGGCGGCATCCACGACCTTGAAGTCAACTACCGGCACGGCGCGCCCGCTTCCAAGGGGATTTTGCTTAAACTGGCGTTCACGGACCGCGGCTCTCCCAACGGCAGCCGCGGCGTTCAACGTTTTGTCCTGCCGGGGTCGGGAGCATCTTCCTGGCAGGTTTTCCGGCGGAAGATTTATATCCCCGCAGCCGCGACATTCTGCCAGGTCGTCCTTTCGTTCTCTTCACCGGGCGAGGAAGAAGCCTGGGTGGGAACGGTTTCCCTTGCGCCCGAAGGCCCGCTGACGATCCCGCGCGCCCCGCGCGCCCTCTCTCTCGATGCGCCGGATGACGACCCGGCCTGGGCTTCGCTACCCACGCTCGAAGGCTTCTGGAAACAGAACAACCCGCAGGAGGAAGCGGAGGTTGCCACCCATGTCCGGATGGCCTATGACAGCGAGGCGCTTTATCTCCAGGTCAGCAACGACGAACCGTACCCCGGCGACATCCGCCAGACGATCACCGAGCGGGATGGCCCCGTTTTTCGGGATGATTGCAATGAACTCTTCCTTTCCCCGGAAGGGGGGCGTTTTTTCCAGTTGATCACCAGCGCGAAGGGCGTCCAGTGGGACGATCTTCTCATCCGGAAGGCGGATGGCGACCCGTACCGTCCCAGCGGGACGTGGAGCGGCCAATGGAAGAGCCGCGCCTGGATCGGGGCGAAACAATGGACCTCCCGGTGGGTCATTCCGTGGAGCGATCTCGATTTTCATCCCAAAGCAGGCTCCACCCTCCTGATCAATTTTTCCCGTCAACGCCAGACCGGCACCCGGGAGCTTTCCCAGTGGAACTACTTTGACGGGGGCTTCCAGACCCGTGAAAAATTCGCGACACTGGCCTTCGGTCCGCAGGAAGCCTTGCTGAAACGCTACAGCGAAGAGATTGTGACGCACCCGCTCGGCGTGGTGCGCCCCGACAAAAAGTACGACGAACTGCTCGACGACATCCCCGGAGGCTACCATGTCGGCGATTGGGCGCACGCCTTTTATCTGAACCATTACCCTCCTCATTTCCGGAAAAACCATACCCCGGAAACCTGGAAATCCGAACAATATCGCCAGTTGGAAGTCTATGCAAGCCATGGCATGTCCGGCCCGGGCCTGCCGTGGATTGCCAACGCCATTGGCTGGAAACCTCTCCTGGAATGGAGCCGGAAATGGAAGCTGAAATACCCTTATTTTACCGACAATTCCGGGATCGAACGGAAGGCCATTGCGAATGGGGCAAAGTATTTCGACCCGCGTTTTAACCGCGTCGTTGCGTTCGATCCCGCCAAGATGGAAGAGACGGAGCGACATCTCGAAGCGTTCTTTGCGGACAAACCCGAAGCTGCATCCATCGTGGCGGCGTTTTATGGCGTCGACGAACCGACCAATTCCATGTACGGAAGCTTCAGCCGCACGGTGCGCAAGGATGCCGCCTCCATTCTGGACCAGGTCGATGCAGAGATCCAGTCGACGACCGGGTTTGGCAAATACGGTCTCTATGATGCGCTTGATCCCTCGGAGAAGACCCGCGACGATCTCGCTTTCCGCCGGATCGCCTTTCATCGCTGGTGGAATCTCAAAATGAATGAAGCCGCAGGCCGGTTGCGCGAACGTATCACCCAACTCGCACCGGGCGTCCCCTTCAAGCCGTTTACCCATAACTCGGTTTCGGGCATGACGTTGGGCGATGTCGCCCTGCTCGCTCAACACGCCGACTGGGTCTCCGCCGATCCCTACCCGACGGCCACCCTCGCCCTGTATGGACGGGCCCGTGCGCTTTTTCATACCGGCTTTACCACCAAGCTGGTGGTCGACCTCTCCGGCGGGAAGGTGGTCAATATCATGCCGCAGGGCTTTCAGTATCATGGACGCCAGCCGCAGAAGGAGGATGTGCGTGAATGGGCTTCCCAGGCGTTGAAGAATGGCGCCGGTGGGCTTTACTGGTATACCATGGGGCCGACCTCCTTCATCCTGCCTGAGCTTTACGACGAAATCCTCGACATCAACCGGCAGGTCGCCACGATGAACCGGCTGCGCCTGCCGAAAAACAGCCGCACCGCCATTGTTTTCTCCCCCTCCACGCAGACGGCTCTCAACGATGTCACCCTACATCCCTATTACACCCTCTATACGCTTCTTGGGGAACGCCTCGGGAGCTGGTTCCACTTTGTCAGTGAAACCACCCTTGATGCCAACCCCGGGGCGCTGGAGCCGTATTCCCTGATCTATCTGCCGCAGGCTTCCTACTTTTCACGCCCCGCCGCCGACGCCCTCCTGCAACGGGTCCGGGAGGGAGCCACGCTGGTGATTCTTGATCCTGAAGCGTTTTCCCACGCGCCCGACGGCGGGACCCTGAAGCCGCTCCGCGAAGCCTTGATCGGGAGCCATCTCCTGAGCGCTCATCAGGGCGGGTCGCTCACGACCACCGGCGACGCACCCGCCGGAATCGAAGCCGGCTGGCAGCTTTCGCTAACCCCCGTCACCCATCTGGAACGAGACCCCGCGATCCTCGCCTTTGACATCGATCCTCCTGTCGATGCCACGCCGGTCGCAACCTACCGAAACGGTCGACCGGCCGCCTATCAAAGAGCAGTGGGCAAGGGAACGGTCCTTTACTTCGCGGCGCAACCGTTTGGGAACTCGGACCTCGCCACGACCTCCTCGGACTGGGAACCGTTTCTGAAAGCGATCACGCTCCAAGCCGGGGAGCCGATTGATCTGCCCGTTTGGGACTTTTACCTCCCAAGCCGGCCAGTCAGACCGACACGCTGAAAGGCCAGGGGGATCGCTTGCACCGTCAGCGGATCGGGGCTGGCTTCAAAGGGCGGGGCGGGAAGGCCCTCCTCCCTTTTTCCGGACCGGGAGCCAGGCAAGAAATTCTCTTTGATCGTACGTTATTTCACCTTACCGTGACCCTCTTGCCGTGATTACCCAAACCCAACTTTCCGCCATCCTGGGCGTCCACCAGTCGACCATTTCAGGCGTGCTCAACGACCGGCCGAAGGTCCGCGCCAGCCCGGAAACCAGGCGGCGCATCCTCGAGGCTGCCGAAAAATATGGGTACAAGCCGTCGCTTCACGCCAGAACCCTGCGCCAGGGAAGGAGCGGGCTGGTCGGGGTTCTTAATTTTGTCGGCATCGGCGCTACCAGCGCGGAGAAACAGATGCGCACGGTCCAGGCATTGCAGGAGAGCGGTTTTCGCCCCGTGGTGAACGAGGTTTTCGATGTCAGCCATGCCGTCGAGAGTCTGGAGTTGCTGATGGAGCTTAAAGTCGAAGGGCTGGTGCTCAAATCGGTTCCCCATTCGATCGCCGGGCGGCTCTGGGAAGTGGTCCGCAAGGAAAGCTTTCCCGTGGTGGCGATGGATGGAGCTTCGCTTCCGGGGCTTCCGTGGATTCACGCCAAAAAACACCTTGGCATGCGGGAGCTGACGCTTTACCTCATCGAACAAGGTTACCGGCGGCTGGCGTTGCTCCCGCGCTCGGGCGAGGAAGACGCCGCGATGCCTCCGAACATCTATAGCCATCCCAACGAATTGATCCGCGGTTTTCAAATGGCTGTGGAAGCGTCTGCGGACCGGTTGGAAGAGGTGGAGGTGATTCGCCGCGTGCTGCCGAAAGTGGGGGCTCCGTACGAACAGGCGTTCCATCATGGCCGGATTTTGACCGAGCAACTGATCGCCGAACGCAAAACCTTGCCGCAGGTGCTCCTCTGTAACGACGACGACTGGGCGCTGGGAGCGATGTCGGCCTGCTTTGAAGCGGGCCTCCGCGTGCCCGGGGATGTGGCGATCACCGGGTTTGACAATACCCGCGCCGGCCAGTTCAGCCCGATCCCGCTGACCACCGTCTCGCAACCGGCCGATGCGATGGCGACCAAGGCGGTGGAGGTGCTTCGAAAGCTGATCGGGGAAGGCCGCAAGCCGACGCGCCGGTCGATCGCAGTGGATGGGTGCGAGGTGGTGGCGCGAAAATCGACCGCCGCCATGGGTCAGGTGGATGTTGGTAAAATCGAGATTGACCAAGCACCCGGGGCGACCCGATCGCCTTGAGCACCCTCACGCTATGGCTCGCGATGTCATTCGACGTAGTTGGGGTGCATGAAGATGGGTGCCTTTTCGATCATGGACGGGAAGAGGAGAGGGTTGGTGCGGTTTTGCGGTTGAGGCGGACCACGGCATAGTCGCGCAAGGCTTCCCTGGGGATGGAGATCAGATAGCTACCCCCGGCTTCCGCCTTCACGCCGACCGGCGTCGGCTTCGGGCGGCCCATGGCGGCGATCACGCCTCCCTCGATCGGAATTTCGCTGCGGACCGCGATCTCCAGGTCTTCGGCAAGAGGAGGCCGCGGGACCGGGGCGAGCTTGACCACTTCCTCGCCCGGTTTCAGATCGGGCCGCCCCTGGAGATTGAGCAACTGGAGCACGATGGCATCGCCGCCGTCATCCTGTTTTTCCACAAAAGCGGTATAAATCACCTTTCGGGGAACACGAACGGGGCGGGTGGCAAGCCGCCCGCCGATTTCCCGTTCGAAGAGCTGTTTGACCACGACGTTGAGCGCCGGGTCCCGGTCGCCCCGGTAGCGGGTCGCCCCGCGTTTGGCCAGTGTGGTCCGGCTTCCCCTTGCGGCGACGCGCTCTTCGTAATTGCGCGCCAGAAAGTTGCCCGCAAGATAGATCAAGGAACCGTTGCCATGGCGGGTTTTCACGATCGCGGGCCACGAATCGCCCTCCGCGCGGCTCCAGGCCAGCACTTCGGAACGTTGGGGGTCGGCTAGCTTCCACGCGAGCTGCGGCACTCTGGTCTCCAGTTTCACGGGGGTTGCCTTGGCCTGCGGGGAGGGCAACTTCAGTTCCAGAGCGGCTCCGGCGCGTCGGGGCGATGGTTGCTCCAGGTTCATGGCCTGCGCCAGCGCAAAGACTTCGCGCGGATTCCCCTCGCCGTCCAGTTTGCCGGTTTCGTAACTGGCGACCACCATGCCGCCGCGATCGGCAAACGCCCGGATGGCGGCCACCGCCTCCGATGTCAGCGCAGCCGCGTTGGGAAGGATCAGCGCCTTGTAGCGATCGAGCGCGCCGAGGGTCAGGTCGCGTTCGATCACCACATCGTATTGCAGATTTTCATCGGCCAGCGTTTGCAGCCAGCCGCCAAACTCGCGGTTGTAGTAAGCTCTTCCTTCATCGGAGGAAGCGGTGACCTGCGCGGTCCGTTCGGAAAGGAGGACCGCGAGGTCGGAATAGGGAACCGACCGGGCATCGTTCATCTGCCAGGGCCACCGGTTGGCTGTTCGCAACCCGCCGTCGGCTCCGCTGGTCCGAAGCCATGAATTGGCCCGGTTCATGCGGGCCAGCGCCCAGGCATAGAGCATCTGGTCGGGGTTGGGCCCCACTTTGGGAAGAATCCAGGTCGGGCCCGACTGCCAGGAAGCCGCGACCCCCTGCCGTTCCTTGAGACGCATCGTGGCAACGCGCCAGTTCTGGACGATGTCGTCGGGGTGAAACTCGTCGCCGAAATAGTCGAAACGCTTCGGCATACCTTCTTCGAGACCGTAACGGACCGGGGTCGGCCCGCTCAGGTCGAGGGAAGTATAGCCAAGGAGGATGACGTTGGGGTGGAGGGTGCGCAGGCTGGCGATCAGTCGGTCGGTGAAATCGGCGCGAATATCGCCCCTCAACCGGACGTAATCGCGCCAGAGCGGGTTGGTCGGCTCCTGAAGGAAGCCTGCCGCGTCGTAGGGAAGCTCGCGGCCGAAGCGTTCCCTGAAGAGCGCGCGAAAACGATCGGACCCGGCGTGGCTGTCCCCGTCATAGGTCAGCTCGTCGATCATATAGCCATCCACGCCGGTCTCCTTCTGAACCGTTCGAAGGTAGGCTTCCACCTGCGCGAAAAACCGGGGTGAAAGAAGGCAGAAATTGGCCTGAACATCCAGAGGATTGAAAACGTTGCGCTGGAGCAGGTCGGGATCGTTCTCCACCATCTCCAGCATTTTGGGAATACCGTTATAAAAGATCCAGTTCAGGTCGAGGTGCAGAAAAATCTTCATTCCCCGCCCGTGTGCGGCCTCAACCGCCATGCGCGTGTTCCTGCGGATCACCGCCGCCCTGGTGGAATCAATCAGGTTAAAGCGGAAGTGGGCTCCGTTGATGACCACCACGCCGTAGCCGTCTTCCTTGATTTCATCGATCCTCGCCGCAACCGCTTCCGGGGTATCGAGCGCGGTGCGGCTGCTCTTGTTGATGCTTCCTTCCAGGGTATTGATGCTGGCATTCCACGCCCACGCCATCCGGTCGGCAACCGCTTCGGGGACCGGACAGGGAGCGAGGTCCACCAGCGGTTCCACGGTGGAATGCCACGCCTCAAACCGTTCGGGAGCCAGCCACCAGGTGCGATGAAAGAAGTAATCCTCCTGCGGACGCACCAGCAGGGAAAACGACAGGCCGTGCAGCCGCCATGCTTCCCCGGAAAAGGTCACTTCCAGCTTTCCGTCTTTTACCCAGCCATAGGTGGTCAGTGCGGTGAGCCGGTTTTCCATGAGTTCGGCATGCGCGATCTTTTCCTTTCCCGCCACCGCCACTGAAAGTGCCCCCCTGCCGCTCAACGCCGCATTGACGAGATAAAGGCCGTCGGGAAGATCGACCCGGAAGGTCTGCGGCGCAGGGGTGGGCGCTTCAATGTAGCTATTGAGCGCATGGGGGCCCAGCGAACCTTTTCCCTTGAGGAGCGATTCGGGGGTGAGCCATCCCGCTCCGTTTCCGGACGGGTAGGCTTTCGTGTCGATATTTTCAAATCCCTTTCTTTTCCCGGCAGCGCCAAAGGAAAACTGTCGTTCGGGATGGAGATAGATGTAATTTCGCCGGTTCGTGGCATGGCGCGCTTCAAATTCCCACCCACGGGGCCGGATGATCACCTTGAATTCCCTGGTATCGCCCCAGTCGATTGCGCCGAACATGGCGCGGAGCACCAGCTCGTCTCCTTCCCTTGAGAGACGCCACTCCTTTTGTGCCTGAAGATAGTGAGCCATGGCGGAAAGCCCTTTCGGGTTGAGATCGAACGCGACCGGACTCCCTTCCCTGGTCCATAGAACCAGGTAAGAGATCTCCCGGGCCACGACGGCGGTGGTATCCGGGATGTTGCCTTCCTCCACCTCGCCCGGCGCAGACCGGTAGCTGGTTCCCAGCGCCTTGAAGCGTCCTCCCTCAAAAGGGGCGGCCGCCATGCGTATTTCATATCCCGCTCCGTCCGGGAGCGGCTGGCGTCGGGCGGCTCCATAGTTCCAGGACGGATACTTCGCATAAAGTGTGACTTCCACCGTATCGCCGTTTTGAGCCGTCTCCCGATAATAGGCGACATCGGCCGGGCCGCCGCCTTTCAGGACGCCGACCCGGGCGGACTTCGACGCAGCCTCCTCGAACTCCGCCTTTGAAAAATCAGCCAGCGAGAGCGTGTCGGCCGTGATCAGCGGCTGCCCGTTCCACTCCACCTCCAGCAGCGCGCCGGGCTTGAGGTTAAGCCGGTTTTCCTCTCCGGCGCAGGCGTTGAAGAGGCCGACCGCAAAGGCGAAGAGCACCGGCAGCCATCGGCAACAAACAGAGTTCATCATACAGGTATCTTTCAAGGTGGTTTTCAAGGTAGTTTTCAGAGGGAGGAAAGGCCCCAGCTTCCCATGGAGGGCGGGTTGCCGGGATCATCAGCCAGCAGGTCCCGGTGGTTGCGGATCACCTTGAGAAACGCCCCGGCGTACCGCGTGATCACCGCTTCGTCGTACCGGACAAACCATGGCAGGGAAAGCAACCGTTCCGCGATCCCTTCGCTGACCGGCAGCCGGCCTTCCTCCTGCAACACGTTCCGCGTGGCCTGGGCAAGACGGGTCGGCCTTCCGTCGTGGTAGAGATCTGCCGTGCGAAAGACGGGATGGAGATGGAGCGGCTTGTTGCATCCCGGGTGGGCGGCGACCCCTTCGGCCCTGAGCGCCCGGCAAAATGCGGTCACCGACAGGCCCGCCAGCTCCCCGGGAACATAGTGCGCCCGCGCTCCATAATGTCCCGCCATGTTGCTTCCTTCGCTTTCATCGACCTGGTGCGGCCGCAAGCCCGGGGCTCCATCCAGGCAATCCCAGAAGAACCGCATCGCCTGCCGGATCGTCCGGCACCGTTCATCGTAATCCCTGAGCTGTACGCGGCCGACGGCGGCGCTGACCTGGTGCATCCGTCCCTTGATGCCTCCCAGCGGGAGCCCGGCGAACTCCCGAAGGGTGGCGACGGAAAGATCCCTGGTGAAGCGATTGTGGTGGCCGAAGGCGATCGCGCGGTCGCAAAGTTCGCGATCGTTGCAAACCAGCATGCCGCCTTCACCGGCCACCAGCGACTTGCGGCTCATCAGGGAAGTGGCGCCCACATCGCCGAGCGTGCCTACCTTTTGTCCCTTATAGTGTCCGCCCTGGGCATGGGAAAAATCTTCAATGACCTTGATTCCATGCTTTCGGGCGAGGGGAACAATGGCATCCATCGGGGCCGGATGCCCCAGGTAGTGAACGACCACGATGGCTTTGGTCCGGGGGGTGATCCGCCGCTCGATCTCCTCCGGCGTGATGCAGAGGGAGAGCGGGTCAATATCGGCAAAGACCAACGTGGCTCCAAGGGAAAACGCCGGAAGAGCCGAGGCCCAGTAGGTGATCGTCGGGCAGATGACTTCATCGCCCCGGCCCACGCCGCAGGCAAACATCGCGGCGTGGAGGGCTGCCGTGCCGTTGTGAAAGGCGAGCGCAAACCGGCAACCTTGCCACGCCGCAAATTCCGCCTCGTAGCGTTCCGTTACATCGGTGCCGGACATGGCGCCCCGTCGGATCACATCCAGTGCGGCCTTCTCATCCTCCTCGGTGATGATCGGCCATTGAAAGATCGCCTTCGGCGTTTGCTGCACGCTCGGCGTGCCGCCGTAAAGGGCCAGGGTGGAAGTCGTCGCGTCTTGAATTTGCATGATCAGTTTTGTTCTTCTGTTTCCGTGGGGAAAACGTCAAAGCCGGTGGCTGCCGTGTAGTTGGGTTGCAAGGTGTAGATACTCCTGAAATAGGCGGCATCCTTAGCCGCCACATGGCCGTCGGCAAAGAGGGCATTGGCCAGGTTGCGATGCCGCAGGTGCACCAGCCAGTTGCTTTTCGCGCCGCCCGCCCTCAGGGTGTAGCCTTGCAGCTTTTCGCTGACAGAGTAACTGTCCGCGAGGATGAAAAACTCGGAAGGTTGATCCAGGAGCGAAAGCTTTTTGGGCTGGGTCTTGGTCGGGCTGGTGCCGGGCGGCTCGCCGGGCGGCGTCCATTCCCTCAAGCCATAGATGTGGCAGTTCTGTTTATCCCATTTCATCCCGAGATTGACATCGCCCTGGTAGTGATAGGGAGCAAAGGCGGGGCAATAAAAAACATCGCGGTTGGTGATATAGCCAAGCCTGGTCATACGGGCGTGCCAGCGATTGGGAATCCCGTCGGTCGGATCGGGAGAAGTCCAGATCCACGGGAGAAGCGTCCCCTGATGATCCCCGGCATAGGCGGCCAGTCCCTTGCCGAGTTCACGGAGATGGGAAACACACCGGGCTGCTTTGGAGCTGTTGTTGACGAAGGAAACGACCGGAAACGCAAGGCTGACGAGGATCGCCACGATGGCGACCACGGAAAGGAGTTCCGCGAGGCTGAACCCCCGCAAGGCGCCCGTTTTTAACGCGCCCGCTTCTCCGTTGTCCGGTAGCGATGTCATGAGGTGGAAGGCGGCGGTCTTTCGATCGGCTACGGGAGCCGGCTTTTCCACGCGAGCAGCCCCGTGAGGCCAAGAAGAGCCAGCGCCGCAGCGGAGGGCTCGGGGATCGGGGCCGCATGGAAAATGGAGCCGTTTTCGCCCACCACCCAGAGATGACCGGCGGTCGTGATACTGATCGAATGGAGGTCATCGGCGATTTCCAGGCCGGTGGAGACACTGGCCCATGCGTTGCCGTCGTAAAAGAGAATCGCCCCGTCGTTGCCGACGGCCCAGAGGTGGCTGGCGTCGATGCCGCCGATGGCGTTGAGGTCTACAACGTTTCCTTCATGGGAGAAGGTCCGGACATCCCAGAGAGAGCCATTCCAGTGCGCGATCTGCCCCCCGCTTCCGACCGCCCACACCTGATCGGCGGCGAAGGAATAAATGCCGTTCCAGTTCGTTGAGATCTCGTTAATCTGTGGATCGGTTATCAGGAGCCAGTCGCCGCCCTGGTTCGTGGATTGATAGATGCGCCCCCCGCTGCCGACGGCCCAGATCAGGCTGCTGTCAACCGCGTGAAAGGAGTTGATGCGCGACCCGCTTTCATTGAGCTTGCGGCTCCATTTCGAGTTGTCGCCCACTGTCGCAACTTCATCGTTATAGAGGGTGATCCGCCCTCCGGAACGCCCCGAGAAGACCAGATTGGTCCCGGCCAGATTCCAGAGCGAGCTGATCTGGTCACCGTTGGGACCGGCATTGATCCATGGCGACCACGAGGCACCGTCCCAGAAAGTGACGCCTGAATTGTTTTTGGTTAGCGAACCGACAAGAACCTGGTCCGGCCCAAGCATCCGGACGGCCTGAAACTGGGCGCCTGTCAGAAAACCGGCGGCGGAGACATCCTGCTGTGTCCAGCTCGTACCATTAAAGAAGAGCACCGTTCCATTGTTCCCGACGGCTGCGCCGTGGGTATTGTCGAGCAGATGCACTGCCTGCAATGTGCCGGTCGTCCCGCTGGTTTGCGGAGACCAGGAATAGCCGGTTTGGGAGTACGCCATGCCACCGGCGCAGCACAGCAAAATCGGAACCAGAAAGGCTTTCATTTTTCGCGGAAGAAGAGATATCGAGCGATGTTTTGCAGTGATCATGGAGGGGGTGAGGTTGCCTGATCATACGTATGGTCACTTCATTGTCAAAAGGATTTTTTTAATTTCTTTTTTTACCGGAGGCTTTCGGGCACTTTCAGTAAAACTGTGGCCACTCTTTGCGGGGGCGCAAGCCGTTGCGCGGCCCTTCAAGCTCGGGCAGTATTAAAAATACAGCCATTCCGCTGGAATGACCACGCACCAGCTCACGGCGCTCGCAAAGAGCGGCTACGACTTTACTGAAAATGCTCCCGTTGGCCGGTTCTTTGCTACCCTTCACAAAACTCGTGATCGGAAGGGGGAAAAATCATTTTCCGCACCCGTTGCCTATACCCACCCGAGCGCCATCCATTCGACCCGGGTGCCGGTGCGCGTCGGGCGGATTTCGCGCGGGGTGAGCGGGGTGGTCGTGGCGTCGAGCCGGTGGTCGAGCGCTTCCATTTCGCTGCGCAACTCCTCGTCGAGCCGGGTCAGTTCCGCCTGGAGGGTTTCGACCTGTTCGCGCGCGGCGTCGAGGTCGCCCCCCTTCTTGAGCGTCCGGCTCACCCCCCGGGCGCTGGTGGCGGCGCGCGAAAGGGTAGTGGCGCTCAGGCGTTTTCGGCCGAGGAACATCGAAACCAGCGTCGACCCGACGGAGATGAGGGTTTGCATCCGGCTCTCGCCTGCCTGTGCCTCCCGGCTGCGGGTCCGTTCCTCCGCCGTGCGGAGCCGTTTTTCCAGCGATTCCTGCAAGCGCGCATACTTCCCGCGCAACGCCTGTTTGTCGGCGTCGCGCGTTTCGCGGAACTGCTGGCCCAGGCGGATGCGGAATTCGCTCTCGCTCTCGCCCGGCTGCGAAAGCATCCCGTTGGCCGGGCACTCCAGCAGCGTCACGCTTTGCCCGTTGACCAGCCACGAGGCAAATTCCCGTTTCCACGCGTCGTAGGAAGCGGCGCGCACCCCTTCGGGCGGGACTTCGCCCCATTCCACGGCCTCCGCACGGGCCGGGGGCGCGGTGTCGAAGTCGTTGAGGTCGAGCGCCTCGGCTTCGGCCCAGGCGACACCCTCCAGCGACTGCGGGAAGGCGGCCCCGAAGGCGCGTTCCTGCTGGAGATCGAGCTTTGCCTTCACGTCGCGGTAGCGGATCTTGGCCACGCCGACCAGCACCGGTTGCAGCACGCCGCTGCCGTTAAATTGCCTGGGATAAATCTGGCGGATGCCGCTCACCATCGGCGGCCCGGCATGCGGTCGGGCGGCTGCCGTGGCTGCTTCGGCCTTGCGGGCGAGCGAGGCGCGGCTCGCTGTTGCGGCGGGCGCTTCCGGGGCGGTGGAGTCGCCCACCTCCGGGCGCGGCAGGCGGCGGATCTGCTCCCGCGTCAACGGTCCGCAAAGGTACGAGAGCGCCCAGCGCGTCTCAAAGAGCACCGGCTCGTTTTCATGGACGTTGTTCATCAGGAAAATTCGTTTCCCGAGCCGCCCGAGCATTTCGGTGAGCCGTTTTTGATCAACGCCGATGCCGCCCAGCCCGTCGAGCAGGCGGAGCTTGTCGCGTTCGGTCTGGAGGCGTCCGATGAACCACGTCCCGGCATTGGAAAGCCCCTTGTAATCGAGATCCGCCGGGTTCTGCGTTGCCACCACCACGCCGAGACCAAAGGCGCGCGCCTGTTTCATGAGCGTCAGGAGCGGTTTCTTGGAAGGCGGGTTGGCGGTCGGCGGAAAGTAGCCGAACACTTCGTCCATGTAGAGCAGCGCCCGCAGGCTTGTCGTCCCCGATTGCTGCCGCGTCCATGCCAGCGTGGCGCCGAGCAGCATCGAAACGAAAAACATCCGTTCCGTATCGCTCAGGTGCGCGATCGAAAAGACCGCCATCCGTGGCCGCCCCTCCTTTGTGTAGAGGAGTTGCCCGACATCGAGCGGCACCCCCTGCCGCCAGAGGGCAAACCCCGGCGAGGCAAGCAGCGTATTGAGCGCGAGCACCAGTTGAAAGCGTTCCTTTTCCGGATAAAACGCCTCCAGATCAAGCACGCCGACCTGCGCAAACGGCGGCTTCTGGATGCGCCGGGCGAGTTCCGCGAGGTCGAGCGGCTGCCGCTTGGTCCAGGCGTCGTGCAGCAGCGCGGAGAGGAGCACTCCTTCACGACTGCGGGTCGCATCGACTTTCAGATCGAGCAGACCGAGGAAACTGGCGACGACCGTCTCCACCTGGTCGGCGAGGAGTTCCGGATCGTCGAGCAACGCCTCCGGAGGGCATTCGAGCGAGTGGATCACCGAGACCGGCACCCCCGCCGTGCTGCCGGGGGTGTAGACGACCACTTCCGCGCTTTTCTCGAGCCGGGCGATCCGTTCACCATCCTCTCCCCAGCGGGCCAGCCCGTCGCTCCAGAGCTTTGCCTGCCCTTCGGCGAACGCGTCGGGCGTCACTCCGGCGCGCTGGGCGGCGTCCGGGGAGATCCACGGGCGGAAATCGGAGGGGCGCAACCGTGGAAAGCGGAGCGCCAGGTTGGTCATATCCCCTTTCGGGTCGATGATCAGCGACGGGATACCGTCAATCGCCGCCTCTTCAAGGAGCGTCACGCAAAGCCCCGTCTTGCCGCTGCCGGTCATCCCGACACAGACGGCATGCGTCGTCAGGTCCGTGGAATCGTAAAGAAACGGCACCGACGCGTCAGCATCAGGGGGCTGTCCGGTTTCGGGGTCAACGGGACGCCCGAGGTAAAAAGCGCCCATTTTTTCGAAAATTTCAGCATTGAGGGACATGGCAAGGGAAAGAAGGAGCGACCGCACGGTCAGGATGCCCTGAAAACCGCCCCGGGAGCAAGCCTGGAACGGAGCAAGGTCTACGCCGTGAAACCCGGAAAACCGCTGCCGGGTGCCCGCGGGGGTGTGATTAAAAGTGGTGCAGAGAAGAAGCAACCTGAAGGGTTGCTCAAGCGGGGCAGCCGGGGGTAAGCGCGAGAGCGCGCCACCCCCGGAGAACCCGGTGGGAGAGAAATCGACCCTGA
>Ga0182739_1001168_pt1 | contig 28719 bp, 25 predicted proteins | sample eDN5th30CBELigBY_FD_128873 | JGI IMG/M metagenome (GOLD analysis project Ga0182739, IMG submission 128873) | Enriched backyard soil microbial communities from Emeryville, California, USA - eDNA 5th pass 30_C BE-Lig BY (version 2) (version 2) | ecosystem: Environmental > Terrestrial > Soil >... | reverse complement strand
GGACAAGCAGCGGCGTGACGGTCTCCAAATCGTTGGCGACCGGTATTTCTTCGTTCATCGCTTTCTCCTATTAGCTTTGCGGGCGTCGAATGCCATTGGCCTTATTGTCAGCGGACGGGTGGAGCGCCGGCGTCTGCGGCCGACGGCGTTCTGGCGGGCGCCTGCGATGGCGGCAAGCGGGCGTCCATTCTGCTGCGCGCCCCGGAAGTATGTTCCATGAACGGGACCTCATCCCCCGGCCGATAATGCGCCATCCGGTGTCGGGTAACATCCTGGCGACGGTAAAGATGTCGTGCGTCGAAGATCGCCCGCGCCTTCAGCAAGTTGGCCATCGCGCCGAAATCCGGCTGGCGGAACTCGTCCCATTCCGTCATGACGACAAGTACGTCCGCTCCTTGCAATGCCTCGAACGCGCTGTCGGCCAAGTCCAGCTTCGAACTGGCCACGAGGTTGCGGACAACCGACATGGCCACAGGGTCATAACCCCGTACCTTCGCGCCGCCCGCCAGCAATTGCCGGAGAAGGGCGATGCTGGGTGCTTCCCGTACATCGTCGGTGCCTGGCTTGAAGGCTAGCCCCCACATTGCGATACATCGTCCGCGTACATCGCCGCCCAAATGCGTCGCGATGGCATCGAACAGCAGCTTGATTTGACGCTGGTTCACATGCTCGATGCTGCGCAAGAGGGTGGCGGGTTCATGCCGGTCCTGCGCCATGCGGATCAGGGCCCGGAGATCCTTGGGGAGGCACGACCCGCCGAAACCGGCGCCGGGTTGCAAATACTGTCCGCCGATGCGGGGATCGGTTTGGAGGACACGGCATACGGGCTGGATGTCCGCACCCAACCTGCCCGCGATGCCAGCGAGTTCATTGATGAAGGAAACTCGGGCGGCCAACATGGCATTGCATGCGTATTTGGCAAACTCGGCGCTGCGCACATCCATCTTCAATATCCGGTCGCCATCGGGATCAAAGGGTTGATATAGCGTGCCGAGGACTTCTGCGGCCAGGTCGCTGGCAGCGCCAATGACAATGCGGCTGGGGCGTCGAAAGTCCGCGACGGCGCGTCCCTCGGCGAGGAACTCGGGATTGGACGCCACCTCCACCGACCAGCCGCTCTGTCGCAGCCTGTCATCCAGAAGCCGCTGAAGGCGCTCGCAAGTGCCGACCGGAGCCGTCGACTTGACGACGACCACGCACGGAGCGGTCAAGGCGTCAGCCAGCTCCGCCGTGCAGGCAAGCAGTCCATTGATGTCGGCGCAGCCATCCTCGCCCGATGGGGTGCCGACTGCAAGAAAGACGATGCGGGCGTCACGGCAACCCTCGGCCATGCGCGTGGTAAAGGTCAGCCGTCCGGAGGCCTTCATGGGATCGACAAGTTCGTTCAGGCCTGGCTCGTAGAACGGAATATGGCCTGCGCGCAAGCACCGGACCTTGTCCTCATTGCTGTCGACGCATACGACCTCGTTGCCGGCTTCCGCAAGGCACGCGCCCGTCACGAGGCCGACATAGCCCGTTCCCACAATGGCCACCTTCATGAGCTCTCCTCAAATATGCCGCTTGGCCGGACAGAAGCAAACGGTGTGCCCGTTCGGCGAGGGCAGGCGTCCGGGCCGGCCAGCTGGCGCGGCGCATCTCCAGGCTCTCTGGTAAGCTGCTGCAACGACGAAAGGAGAGGGAGACATGACGGAGAAAGCGCGGTCTTGCGAAGAGCCCGCCGCCATGCAGAGGCGCGTGCGTGCAAGCTTCGAGCGGCAAGGGCTGATGCGGCACCTGGGAGTCGTCATTCGCGCGATCGAGCCGGGCGAGGTGCGCCTGCGCCTGCCATTTCGCGAGGAACTGACGCAGCAGCACGGATTTTTTCACGCGGGGAGTACCAGCGCCATCGCGGACTCCGCAGGCGGCTATGCCGGCTTCACGCTTTTTCCGCCAGACAGCTCAGTCTTGACGGTGGAGTTCAAGATCAATCTCGTGGCCCCCGCACGCGGCGAGTACCTCGAAGCGGTGGGCAAGGTGTTGCGTTCGGGAAAGACGCTGACCATCTGCCAGCTCGAAGTGTTCGGCATCGAAGGCGGCGACCGGAAGCTGGTGGCGATAGGCCAGCAAACCCTCATCTGCATGCATGGCAAGCCCGATGCGGGGTTTAACCCGTTGCCGGTTTGATCCCCTCGGCGGCGGTGGTTGATTCGATCCGGGTTTAGCTTATTCAATGTTCTGCGCCTGTTCGCGCATTTGTTCGATAAGCAGCTTCAGGTCGATGGCCGCACGTGTGACGCTCAGTGCGCTGGCCTTCGAGCCCAGTGTGTTGGCTTCACGGTTCATTTCCTGAAAAAGAAAGTCCAGTCGCTTGCCTGCGCTGCCGCTTTTCCTGTTGCCGGCCTGCGGCGCGCCTTCCTTGCTCTGCAGCAGGTGCTCGAGTTCGGCGATATGCGAACGCAAGCGGGCGAGTTCTTCGGCCACATCAATGCGCAGCGAGAAAAGCGAAGCCTCCTGGGCGATTCGGGCGGACAATTCCGGGCCGCTGATCTGTGAATAGCCTTCGGGGCTTGCCGCCTGCAGGGCATCACGTAATTTATTGCCGAGTTTCTCCTGGTGTTCCGCGAGGATGGCCGGCAGATCGCGCTCTACCTGTTCCACGATGTCCGCGATGCCGCGCGCGGATTCAAGCATGATTCCGGCGAGCCGCTGGCCCTCGCGCTCGCGCGCTGCCTGCAGTTCGGCCAAAGCTTGGTCCGTCGCGGCGAGGCACATCCCGACCCAGATATCGGGATCGAATGTGGCCGCCGCTCCGTTCGACCCATTCAGCAGTTCGCTGAGACGCGGCGCTGCGACATCGGGGATGATGCGCCGGGCGGCCTCGAGCTGTCGGGCCACCGATTGAAGATAGTCCGTGTCGAGCGTGGCGGCCGTCTGTTTTCCCGATCGCAGGAAGTTGGCTCGAATGTCAAGTTTGCCGCGTTTGACAACCTGGCCGATGCGCTCGCGCATTCCGCCCTCGGCCAGTCGCAAGTCTTCAGGCAAGCGGAAGCTCAGATCGAGGTAGCGGCTGTTCACGCTTCGTGCTTCGACGGTGACACTTCCGTGTTCCGACTCTGAGCGTGCGCTGCCAAAGGCGGTCATGCTGCGTATCATGGGGGTATCCTGTTGATGGGGCGAAACGCTATTGTAAGAGTGAAGCGCCGACGCGGCCCGTGCATGAGAGAATTCGTGCTGGGCCGATTGCCGTCGTCCGGGGGCGGGGGCAGACGTCGCGTTCCGTCCCGCCTGTGAATCGGCGGCGATTCATGCATTCAACCAGGAGTCACTTTTGTCCGAAGCGCAATCATTGGATCTTTCATCCGTCAATCGCCCGTCGGGGCGCAGCCCGGACGCTTTGCGGCCGCTCACGATCATTACCGGCTACACGCGTCATGCCGAGGGCTCCGTACTGATCAAGGCCGGCGACACGCACGTGCTGTGCAATGCCAGCGTACTGGACAAGGTGCCTCCCTTTCTCAAGGGCAAGGGTCAGGGTTGGGTAACGGCCGAATACGGCATGCTGCCCCGTTCCACCCACACCCGATCCGACCGGGAAGCGGCGCGCGGCAAGCAAAGCGGCCGTACACAAGAGATCCAGCGCCTGATTGGCCGTAGCTTGCGCGCGGTCTTCGACCTGGCGGCCTTGGGCGAGCGTACGCTGCAACTGGATTGCGACGTGCTGCAAGCTGATGGCGGGACGCGCTGCGCGAGTATCACCGGTGCCTGGGTGGCGGCCGCCATCGCAACCCGCGGGTTGATGGAACAGGGGCTGCTCACTAAGGACCCCTTGCTCGATCATGTCGCGGCCGTGTCGGTAGGCCTGGTGCAAGGCCAAGGTGTCCTGGACCTGGACTACATCGAGGATGCAGGCTGCGGCGCAGACATGAATATCGTCATGACTGGCGCCGGGCAATTCGTCGAAGTCCAGGGTACCGCCGAGGGCCAGACCTTCGATCGCGCTACGCTGAACGGCTTGCTCGACCTGGCGCAAGGGGGCATCGCCCAGCTTATCGAGGCGCAAAGACGGGCGCTGGCGGGCTGAAGGGCGGTGATCAGGTCAGGAAGCGTCCCACCATGTCGGTGCTGGCGAGGTTCCAGACCTTGCGCGTGAGAGCCTTGACTTCTTCGGCGCTGGCCGCATTGCGATAGGTCCCCAGCCTGAGGGCCTTGTCCTCGAGCTCGGGGCGGCTGAGCGTGTTGCCGGGATCACCCTTGGGTTCGTCGACGCGCGCCGAAAGACTGCGTCCGTCTTTGGTCTGCACCGTCACCTTGCCTATCCATTGTTTCGGATAGGCGCGGTCCACTTCTTCATCGAGCACCATCGAGACACGCTCGCGGAACGCGGCGACGTTCGGATCGTTCAGCGCTGCCTCGAATTCGGGAAGGCCTGCCCGACCGTGGCGCGCAATAAGCCCCAGGACTGTGCCCATCGAGAACTTGGATTGATGGACCGTACTGGGCCGTGTGACCGGCCCGAGCACGTCGATGGCGCCCTGGTGGACATGCGCGACGACCGAAGCGATGTCGTCGGCGCCCAAGTGATGTGTTTGCACCAGTTGCAGAAGCGCGTCCGCAGCCGGGTGGGTATGCCGGCAAGAGGCGTGATACTTGAACGAAGTCTCGACCAGTGCCCATCGGGATCCGAGCCGATCGACCAGCTTTTCGGGGTCGGCATCCTGGGACATGCCGGCGCCCAGGCCTTGGGGGCCCTCCAGGATCCGTTTGGCGCCCGTGAGACCCTCGTGGGCCAGGTAGGCTGCTGTCAGCCCATCGGCGGCCGCCTTGGCGGTGTGCAACTGTTTCGAATCAGCCGCATCGCGCAGGAATTCCCACAGGCCGGCCGCCTGGGTGCCCGCCGAGCCCAACGCGTGCAGCATCTGCTCATCGTTCAAATTCAGCAGTCGACCCACCGCAACGGCCGACGCCAGGGTGCCGGCGGTGCCGGTGGTATGAAAGATCTTGTAGTGCGAGCGCCCCAGGAACTCCCCGATGCGTATGCCGGCTTCGTACCCCGCCACAGAGGCCACCAGCAATTCTTTTCCGGTGCGCCCCAAAGCCTGAGCCGCCGCGATGGCGGGAGGGAAGATGACGGCGGCCGGATGGAACACGGAACCATTGTGGACATCGTCCTGTTCGACCATGTGCGCCGAGGCTGCGTTGGCCATGGCGGCGAACAGCGGGCTCGTGCTGCGACGGGCCACCATGTTCTCGGCTGGGCCGCTATTGGGGCCCATGCTTTCTGCAAATCGGGCAATGGCTTGGACCGGCCGCGCGCTCGATCCGGCCAGCACCGACGCCAGGTAGTCCAGCATGAGGTCCTCGGCGCGGCGCAAGACCGGCTCGGGGATGTCGTCGTACGCCAGTTGGGCACAGAATTCGGCAAGGGTGGCACTGGGATGGGTCATGGTCGAGTCCGGCATGCGAGAAGTGAACAGGAAGATGTAATCGCCACTTAAAAAGAGCGGGGCAGTCCGAGTACGTGTTCAGCCACGTAGGACAAAATCAGATTCGTCGAAATGGGCGCCACCTGATACAGGCGCGTCTCGCGGAATTTGCGTTCAATATCATACTCGTTGGCAAATCCGAAACCGCCATGGAACTGCAGGCACGCGTTCGCGGCCTCCCAACTGGCGTCGGCCGCCAGCAGCTTCGCCATGTTGGCCTGCGCGCCGCAGGGCTGGTGCGCATCGTACAGCCGGCAGGCCTCGTAGCGCATGAGGCTGGCTGCTTCGATGTTGATATGAGCGCGCGCGATAGGGAATTGCACCCCTTGATTCTGTCCTATGGGCCGATTGAAGACGATGCGTTCCTTGACGTACGCCGACACCTTGTCGATGAACCAGTGGCCATCGCCGATGCATTCCGCCGCGATGAGGCTGCGTTCGGCATTCAGGCCATCGAGGATGTATTTGAATCCTTTGCCTTCTTCGCCGATCAGGTTCTCGACTGGTATCTCGAGGTTGTCGAAGAACAGCTCGTTGGTTTCATGGTTGACCATGTTGGGTATGGGGCGTACTTCCATGCCATGCCCGATGGCCTCGTGAAGGTCCACGATGAATATCGACATGCCTTCGGACTTCTTCCTGACTTGGTCCAACGGCGTCGTTCGCGCCAGCAGGATCATCAGGTCGGAATGCTGGATACGTGAGATCCATACCTTCTGGCCGTTGATGACATAGCGGTCTCCGCGTCGCACAGCGGTCGTCTTGATCTTGGTGGTGTCGGTGCCGGTGGTGGGTTCAGTCACGCCCATGGACTGCAGGCGCAACTCCCCGCTGGCGATGCGGGGCAGGTAGTGCTGCTTCTGCTCGGCGGATCCGTGCCGCAACAGCGTGCCCATGTTGTACATCTGGCCATGGCACACGCCGGAGTTGCCTCCATTCCGGTTGATTTCCTCCATGATGACGGACGCAGCCGTCAGGCTCAGGCCGGATCCGCCATATTCCTCGGGGATGAGGGCGGCCAGCCAGCCGGCTTCCGTCAGCGTCTTGACGAATTCTTCGGGGTACCCGCGTTCTTCATCGATCTTTCGGAAGTATTCCGGCGGAAACTGGGCGCACAAATCGCGGATGGCATCGCGTATTTCAGGGAATGCGGGGGCTGGACTGGACATGGACGAGTTCCGGGTTCATTACAATGTCGCTTACTGTGCCTCAAGTCGCGCCAATTGCCAATTGCGGCTTGATTAAGCGGGAGTTTGGCAATTTTGAAGAGATCGACCCTGGATGGCAATGCATTTTGACCTGACCGACATGCAGTTGATGGTCAATGTGGCCAACGCCCGAAGCATGACGCGCGGCGCCGAGCGCTCCTTTTTGTCGTTGCCGGCCGCCAGCACGCGTCTGAAGAACCTGGAATCCAATCTGGGAACGGCGCTGCTTTATCGCAATAGCCAGGGCGTGACGCTGACGCCATCCGGCGAAGCCTTCGTTCGGCATGCGCGCGTGGTGCTGCGCCAGCTCGAACACTTGCGCGGCGACATCCATGAGTATGCCCGTGGCGTGAAAGGCAGTGTCCGGATCTACGCGAACACCACTGCCATGAACGAGTACATGCCCGCCATCCTGGCGCGTTACCTGGCCGGCCACAGGGACGTCAATGTCGAGTTGCGCGAACGGCTCAGCCATCTAGTCGTCAAGGCGGTCGCCGATGGGGCCGCCGATATCGGCATTACCGCACACAGCGAAGGCGGCGAGCATCTGGAGTTTCTCCCTTACAGGACGGACCGGCTGTTGCTGGTGACGCCGCTGGATCATCCGCTGGCAGAGTACGACGGTGTCGATTTCGACCAGACGTTGATGTACGACTACGTCGGCCTGTCAGAAGCCAGCGCCATCCACGCCTTTCTGTTGCAGGCGGCGAACGAGCTAGGCCGCCGCCTGCGCTTCCGGGTTGAAGTCAGCAACTTCGAGACCGCCTGCCGAATGATTGCGGCGCATGTCGGCATCGGCGTGGTGCCGCAGTCCGCGGCGCGGCGATATGTCAGGGACTTGCCCGTCAAGCTGATTGCGCTGCATGACGACTGGGCCGTCCGCTCGCTGCGCATCTGCTTCAAGCGTTTCGACACGCTGCCCCTATTCGCTCAACAACTGGTGTCGCTGCTTGTCGAAGACGCGGCCGAGGAAAATACTGATGATTAAAGTGGTGCTTGCGTCCGGCAATCCGGGGAAACTGAAAGAGTTTTCCGCGATTCTGGCAGCCGCCGACATGGTGATGGTCCCTCAGTCCGAGTTGGGCGTGCCCGACGCCGAGGAACCGCACGCCACCTTTGTCGAGAACGCACTTGTCAAGGCGCGTCACGCCAGCCGGCTCACGGGACTGCCCGCCCTGGCCGACGATTCGGGACTATGCGTCAATGCCCTGGGCGGCGCGCCGGGGGTCTATTCGGCGCGTTTCGCCCAGCGGGCCGGAGGCGAGAAATCGGACGCCGCCAACAACCGGCACCTGACCGCGCTGCTGGCCTCGCACGGCGATCGCTCCGCCTCCTACGTCGCCGTGCTGGTCTACGTTGGCGCTGCCGACGATCCCAGGCCCATTATTGCCGAGGGCACCTGGAACGGGCAGATCATCGATACCCCGCGGGGCGATAATGGGTTTGGCTACGATCCGCATTTCTATCTTCCCGAGTTGGGAAAAACCGTGGCAGAGCTGGCGCCCGCCGACAAGAATGTGCTCAGTCATCGCGCCGCGGCCCTGAAGCAGCTGGTGCAGGCCCTGCGTTTGCGCCTGCAAATTTCTTCTTGGTGACGACACCATGGCACCTACGGTCATCCCCGCATCCGACACCGGCCCGTCCCGGCCCCGCGTGGTTGCGCGGCCTGCCGGCACGACCGTGCTGACGAGCCAGCCCCCCTTGTCCTTGTATGTCCACGTGCCGTGGTGCGTCAGGAAATGCCCTTACTGCGATTTCAATTCGCACGAATTGCAAGGCGACATTCCCGAGGACGCCTATCTGGCTGCGCTGCAGGCCGACCTGGAACAGGCGCTTCCGCTGGTGTGGGGACGCCAGGTTATTTCCATCTTCATAGGCGGCGGCACGCCGAGCCTGTTGTCGGCGGCCGCACTCGACCGGATGTTGACCTTGATCCGAACCTGCCTCAATGTGTTGCCCGATGCTGAGGTGACGATGGAAGCGAATCCGGGCACCGTCGAAGCGTCCCGTTTCGCCGACTTTGCCGCAAGCGGGGTCAACCGGATCTCGTTGGGCATACAAAGTTTTGACGATGAGGCGTTGCGGGCGCTGGGCCGCATCCATGATGCACGGCAGGCGCTTGCCGCAGTCGATGTTGCGCAGTCGGTGGTCGGGCGGGTGAATCTGGACCTGATGTATGCCTTGCCCGGGCAGTCGCTTGAAGGATGCCTGCAAGACTTGAACCGCGCCATGTCCTTCCAGACCGGACACTTGTCCCTGTACCACTTGACGCTCGAACCCAATACAGTCTTCGCCAAGTATCCCCCGCAATTGCCGGATGATGATGACAGTGCCCGCATGCAGGACCTGATCTCGGAAGCCACCGCGGCGGGGGGATGGGAGCGCTACGAGGTATCGGCCTACGCGAAACCGGGGGAACGCTGCCGGCACAACGTGAATTACTGGGAATTTGGCGACTACCTGGGGATAGGCCCCGGCGCGCACGGAAAGCTGTCATTCCATGATGGAATATCGCGTCATGCAAAGTTGAAAAACCCCGTGACCTGGATGGAAAACGCCATCAAGCGCGACGGCAGCCATGTAGCCGAAGAAAGGCGGGTAACGCCGGCCGAGCTGCCGTTCGAATTCATGCTGAACGCCCTGAGGCTTAAAGACGGTGTTTCGAGTCGCAGCTTCTCCGAACGTACGGGACTCTCCATCCTGACCATCATGCCCGCCGTCACGAAAGCCATCGAACGCGGCCTGCTCGAGAAGGACTTGTCCCGCTTACGGGCCACGCCCAAAGGCTGGGCATTCCTGAATGACTTGCTGACAGAATTCCTGAACTAAATGCCGCCCAACCGCGGCCATGCACTACAATTTGCACCATAACGGTGCGCCACGCGCCTTCATGGGGAATGGCCATCGCCCGGTTCCGGACCAGCAGGCTATTTTTGCGCCCAGAAACTGGCACGCGTCTTGCGTGATGCTTCGTACATCATTTTTACCACTGAATTCACTCGTCCAGGAGTCACTATGTCCACCCCCGAAGAAGTTGTGAAGCTCATCGCAGAGCGTGAAGTTACCTTTGTCGATTTCCGGTTTACCGATACGCTGGGTCGGGAGCATCACCTCACCATACCGGGCCACACCGTGGACGAAGAGAAGCTCGAGACGGGTGTGGCGTTTGACGGCTCGTCCATCGCCGGGTGGAAGGGCATCGAAGCATCCGACATGGTGCTGATTCCCGATTCAGGCAGCGCACGTCTGGATCCCTTCCGTGAAGAGCCTACGTTGATACTGACCTGCGACGTCGTCGAGCCGTCCGACCTGAAAGGCTATGACCGCGACCCGCGTTCACTCGCCAAACGGGCAGAGGCGTACCTGAAGTCCAGCGGCCTGGGGGATACGGCGTATTTCGGCCCGGAACCGGAGTTCTTTGTGTTCGATGCCATCACCTGGAATGACGACATGTCCGGTTGTTTCGTGAAGATCAAATCCGAAGAAGCGCCATGGTCGCGCTCGCTGGATCTGGACGGCGGAAACCTGGGCCATCGCCCTGGCATCAAGGGCGGCTATGTTCCCGTCCCGCCGGTCGATTCGTTCATGGACATGCGTTCGGAAATGTGCCTGCTGCTCGAGCAGCAAGGGGTGCCCGTCGAGGTACACCACCACGAAGTCGCCGGGCCCGGGCAACTGGAAATCGGGACCAAGTTCAGCACGCTCGTGCAGCGGGCTGACTGGAACCAGATCCTCAAATATACGGTGCATAACGTCGCTCACGTCTACGGAAAGACCGCTACGTTCATGCCCAAGCCTATCGTCGGCGACAACGGCTCGGGTATGCATGTGCACCAATCCATCTGGAAAGATGGCCAGAACCTGTTTGCGGGCAATGGCTACGCGGGCCTGTCCGAATTCGCCCTGTACTACATCGGGGGCATCATCAAGCACGCCAAGGCACTGAATGCCATCACCAATCCCGGCACCAACTCGTACAAGCGCCTGGTGCCGCACTACGAAGCGCCCGTCAAACTGGCCTACTCGGCACGCAATCGTTCTGCGTCCATCCGGATTCCCTATGTGGGCAATCCGAAGGGTCGCCGTGTCGAGGCCCGTTTCCCGGATCCGCTGGCCAATCCGTATCTTGCCTTCTCAGCCCTGATGATGGCCGGCCTGGACGGTGTGCAGAACAAGATCCATCCCGGCGATCCGGCAGACAAGAACCTGTACGACTTGCCGCCGGAAGAAGACGCGAAGATCCCGACTGTCTGCGCGTCGCTGGAAGAAGCCATTGCCGCGCTCGATGCAGATCGCGAGTTCCTGACGCGGGGCGGCGTCTTCAGCAACGATATGCTCGACGCCTATATCGAACTCAAGATGGCCGAGATTACGCGTCTGCGCATGACCTCGCATCCTGTCGAGTTCGATATGTATTACAGCCTCTAGGCGGGCACGGCGGGGGATCCGTCCGTTCCCGGGTCGGCCCGCCGGGGCAGCAACACAAGGGCCGTTCATGGACGTAGCAAGTTACGATTTACTGTCGATCGGGGTGCTGTTGCTCGACGAACAGGGCGACGTGAAGCATGCCAATACCGCGGCGGAAGAACTGTTTTCGGCCTCGCGCCGGCAGCTCGTCGGTCAGCCGGTGCGGCGCTTGTTGGCGGGCAACCAGGCCTTGCTCGACCGACTGCCGGATGCCCTGGGCGGAAAGTTTGGCATACTCAGGCAGGATCTCGTCATCGATCGTGGTGCGGATCATGTGGCGGTCAGTCTGGCCATCGTACCGCTGCAAGGCCACGATTGGGCGGCCTTGCTCGAACTTCGGATGGTCGAACAACACCTGCTGCTCGACAGGCATCAGCAGCTCAGCAAAGAATTGGCGGCGCAACGGGAATCCCTGCGCAATCTGGCGCACGAAGTCAAGAATCCGTTGGGCGGAATACGCGGCGCGGCGCAGTTGCTCGAAGTTGAACTGGGATCCGACGGCTTGCACGAATATACACAGGTCATCATCGACGAAGCCGATAGGCTGGCCGGGTTGGTCGACAGGCTCATTGCTCCGCAAGGCCACTCCTTGCAAACGGCGCGATTCAATATCCACGAGATATGTGAACGCGTCCGTATGCTCGTCCATGCCGAGTTCCCGCACATCCGGTTCCAGCGGGACTACGACGCGTCCGCGCCCGAGCTGGACGGCGACCTGTCCCGCCTCCTGCAGGCATTGTTGAACATGGTGCGCAATGCGGCGCAGGCGCTCTCTGAAACGCCGCTCTCCAGCGGCGGCCAGATCATGCTCCGCACGCGAGTAGGGCGGCAGTTGCTTTTGGCCGCGGGTCAGGCGAAGCTGGGCATCATCGTCTCTGTCATCGATAACGGGCCGGGTGTCCCGGCCGATCTGCAGGACAAGATTTTTCATCCCCTGGTCACCGGCAGGCCCACCGGAACGGGGTTGGGCTTGAGCCTGGCTCAGGAGTTCGTGCAGCAGCACGGCGGCATCATCGAGTTCGACTCTCATGCCGGCCTGACTGAATTTCGCATGATCCTGCCACTGGAGCAACACGCATGAAGCCGGTATGGATAGTCGACGATGACCAGAGCATACGCTGGGTCCTGGAAAAGGCGCTGGCCCGCGTTTCTATCACATCACTGAGCTTCGCTACGGCCGCCGAAGTCATGAGCGCCCTGGACGAAGACTCGCCGTCGGTTCTGGTCACCGACGTACGGATGCCGGGACAGGATGGACTGTCCCTTCTGCACCGGATCAAGCAAACGCATCCCGAATTGCCTGTCATCGTCATGACCGCATTCACCGATTTGGACAGCACGGTTGCTGCCTTCCAGAAAGGGGCGTTCGACTATCTTCCCAAGCCGTTCGATGTGAACGCTGCCGTCACCCTCATCCAGCGCGCGGGGCAGGCGCTTTCGGAAGGGGCGCCGGCCGATGCAGAGGATGCGTCGACCCCCGAAACGGCGACGCCGGCCAATCCGGATCGGGTCATGGTGCAATCGGCGTCACCTGCCATGCAGGAGGTCTTCCGCGCTATCGGCCGCTTGGCTGCCTCCAGCGTGACGGTTCTGATCACGGGCGAGTCGGGTACCGGCAAGGAGCTCGTGGCACGGGCGCTGCATCAGCACAGCAATCGCCACGCGGGGCCGTTCGTTGCGCTGAACGCCGCCGCCATACCCAAGGACTTGCTGGAAGCGGAACTTTTCGGCCACGAGCGGGGCGCGTTCACTGGCGCCACGCAGCAGCGCCGCGGACGGTTCGAAGAGGCGCGTCATGGCACGCTCTTTCTCGATGAGATCGGCGACATGCCGTTCGAGTTGCAAACCCGACTGCTGCGCGTCCTGGCCGAAAACAGTTTTTATCGCGTCGGTGGGTCGCAGGCCATTACCGCCGACGTGCGCATCATCGCTGCGACCCACCAGCCTCTGGAGCAGCGCGTCGCCGAGGGTCGTTTTCGCGAAGATCTGTTCCATCGCCTTAACGTCATCCGGCTGCGCTTGCCGCCTTTGCGGGAGCGCAAGGAAGACATACCGGCCCTTGTGCAGCGTTTCATGCAGAACTGCGCACAGGATCTTGGTGTGCCGGCGCGTCGCCTGACGCCTGAAGCGATGCAGGCACTGAGCCGTTTCGACTATCCGGGAAACATTCGCCAGCTGGAGAATTTTTGCCAATGGCTGACTGTCATGTCGTCAAGCCAGCTTATCGATGTCAAGGATCTGCCACCCGAAGTGCTCGGCATCCCTCCCGCATCCGGGCTCGCCGTTCCGGACGAGACGTCACCATCGCCTGCGGCGAAACAGGATGAGGGGGGCCCGGCGGCCCAGGCAGATGTCGACGGAGACCCGGCCATCGCATGGACGACCTTGCTTGCCGACGATGCACATGGCCGGCTTTCCCGCAATGAACCGGCAGTCATGGCGACCCTGACGCGCGACTTCGAGCGGACGCTGATCATGGAGGCCCTGCGCCACAGTCGGGGCCGACGCATGGAAGCCGCCCAACGCCTCGGCATAGGGCGCAATACCTTGACGCGCAAATGTGCCGAACTGGGTTTGAACGAGGGTCAGGACGACTGACCTGAAAGTCGCTTCAGAAAAACCATACTGGGCGCCAGGCACAGCAGTTGCTTTCCGCGAGCTGTCTCGTCAGCTGAAAGGAAGTACCATGGCCGAAGCAAGCACTGTATTGCCCGCTCTTTTCCGCGCACCCGTGGTGCTTGTTGCGGCGTTGCTGGGTACGGCCATGCCTGCAATGGGCCAGCCCACGTCGGCGCCGAGCACGGTCGCCCCCTACACCTCGCCGTTGCCGTCGACGTCTCATGGCATAGGACTCAGATTCGGCTATAACGACGATTATCGGAAAATCACGCTGACTTATGAGACGCCGACTATCTGGAGCTACCAGTCCCAAAGCGGCTGGGGCCGGCTGGACCTGGGTGCGGAACTCGGGGTGGCTTATTGGACCGCACAAAGCGGCGATCCTGATTCCATGTGGCAGCTCAGCGCCACGCCGATGCTGCGCTGGTGGCCGTCCGACGTCTTCTATGCGGAGATCGGTGTCGGCGCGACCGTGTTGAGCCGGACACACTTTGCAGACCGGAACCTGAGTACCGCCTTCCAGTTCGGCAATCACATCGGCATCGGGACCGTCATCAACGGCGCTCATCGGATAGGCCTGCGATACTCGCATTTCTCGAATGCCGGCATCAAGAGGCCGAACCCCGGCCTCGATCTGTTCACCTTGACCTACACCTATCGTTTTTAAGCGAGCGGCCGGTCAGCTTGCCTCGCCACGGAGGTAGGCCTGGGCACGTTGGGCCATGAGCGCTTCGCGCTTGATGAAGTCGGCGACGAAGCGATTTGCGGGCTGATGATGCAAGCCGTAAGGGGTGTCCCACTGGGCAATCACACCTCCCTGCATGACGCCGATACGGTCCGCAATGGCGAAGGCCTCTGCCTGGTTGTGCGTCACCAGTATGGCCGTATGGCCGGTCTTCTTCAGTATGTCACGCACTTCAAAGGCCAGGCGCTCGCGCGTGTCGACGTCCAGGTTCGAGAACGGCTCGTCCAGCAACAGCAGTTCGGGCTCGGGGGCCAGCGCCCGCGCGAGGGCGACGCGTTGCTGCTGGCCGCCGGACAGTTCGTGAGGATAGCGATGGGCCCAGCCTTCAAGTCCCGCCAACGAAAGCAATTCGGCGACGCGGTTCTTGCGGCGCTGCTTGTCCCAGCGGCGCAGGCCGAACCCGATATTCCTGGCGACGTCAAGGTGCGGGAAGAGGGCGTAGTCCTGGAACATCATGCCGACGTGCCGGTGTTCGGGCTCGATCTGCACACCTACTTCCGACAGGACGGTATCGCCCAGGCATATGGAGCCGGCCCGCAGTGGTTCGAACCCGGCGATGGCGCGAAGTACGGTGGTCTTGCCACAGCCTGACGCGCCGAGCAGGCAGCCTATGTGTCCCTTTTCCAGGCACAAAGACAGGTTTTGCACCACAGGAAGCACGCCTTCTGCGGTGTCGTAGGCCAGCGATATGTCGTTCAGTTTAAGCAGGTCGGCCATGCTAGTGAGTCGGTTTCAGTTGGCTGCGGGCCAGCAGGATGACGGGCAGCAGTCCGGCGAGGACGATGGCGAGGGCAGCGACGGCCCCTTCCTCATACGTCCCGCGAGCCGCTTCCGCGTACAGCCAGGTGGCCAATGTTTCGAAGTTGACCGGACGCAGCATGAGCGTTGCCGGCAGTTCTTTCATGGTATCGACGAAGACCAGCAGCGCCGCGGCGCCAAGGGCCGGGCGCAGCAGGGGCAAGTGTACCCGTCGCAATGTGCTCGTCGGCGTTTCGCCCAGCAGGCGGGCGGCTTGCTCTAGTGAAGGGGGTATGCGCGCCAGGCCGGCTTCGATGCCCCCGATGGAGATCGCCAGGAAACGAATCACATAAGCGCAGACGAGCGCAATGCTGGTGCCCATGAGGAGCAAGCCCGGCTCGGCATTGCCGAGCTTTTCCCACACCCATCCCGCGGCGCCGTCGATCAGCATGAGAGGGCTGAGCAGCCCGATGGCCAGTACCGTGCCGGGTATGGCATACCCGGACGTAGCGACCCGCGCATACAGCTTGGTGGTCGATGGCGAGGCGCTATGACGTATGGCGCGAGCGGCCCAGGCCACGGCAAGCCCGCATGCCAAGGTGACGATCGTGGCGATCAGGGCGATCTTGACGGTGTTGTAGCCACTGAGCAAGAGCTGGTCTGAAACGGCGCCGACCGTATGGAAATGCTTGATGGTTTCGTTCAGCAGGTAGAGGGCGGGCGCAACGAAGCCGATCAGGATGGGCAGCAGCCCCAGTACTGTGGCCAGGATGGCGGGCGCGCCGTGCAACTGGCGCGCCTGTACCGAACGGGCGCGTTGGGTACTGGCGTAGCGTTGATGCCGCCGGCCGTACCGCTCAAAAAGAATCAGGATGGCGACGATGGCGAGCATGGCGAGCGCGATTTGCGATGCGCCCGCGAGGTCCGAGCGGGTGACCCAGGTGGTATAGACGGAGACGGTCAGCGTCTGGACGCCCAGGAATTCGGACGCACCGATATCGTTGAGGGTTTCGAGCAACGCGAGGCTGACGCCCACGGCGATGGCCGGTCGCGCCATGGGCAGCGCCACGCGGAAAAACGTGCTGCGGCCCGATTCGCCCAACACGCGCGCGGCCTCGAGCAAGCTGGCCGCTTGCGTGGCGAACATGACGCGAGTGCTGAGGTAGACGTAGGGGTACAGGACGAACCCCAGGAGGAAGATGGCACCCGGCAGGGATCGTAGGTCGGGCAGCCGGAAATCGCGGGGACTGTCGAAACCAAGCAGATCGCGAATCAGGGTCTGGACCGGGCCGATGGGGTGCAGGATATCCAGGTACGCAAAGGCGACGATATAGGTGGGGACTGCCAGGGGCAGAAGCAGTGCCCATGACAAGATCCGGCTGCCGGGAAAGCGGTACGCCGTGATCAGCCAGGCGCTGCCGACCCCCAGGCAAATGACCAGTGCGCCGACGCCCAGCAAAAGCAGTATGGTGTTGCGCATTGCATGGGGCAGAACATAGGTCAACAGGTGTGTCCAGTGCTCGAGCGAGCCCTGAACTGCAAACCAGACCAGCGTGATGACGGGCGCCACGACGCACAAGGCAATCAGCAGGGCAGCGACACGCCAGAGCAAACCCGATCGGGGTGTGAAGATTCGACGCAGACGCTGCAACAGCGGAAGTTCCTGAGAAAAACGAGACAGCGCGGGCGCTGGGGCCCGCGCTGCTTCGTTCATGCTTATCTCGTTAGTTGTTGAAGCCAACTTTATCTACCAGTTCGCTCGCCTGCTTGCGGTGCTTTGCGATTTCGGTAAGCGGAAGCGGGTCGACCACGAGGGTGCCGAAACTTGCAACGACGGGATCAAGCTTTACACCGGCCTTGACGGGATATTCGTAGTTGGCGTTGGCGTAAAGACTCTGTGCCTTGTCGGACACCAGGTACTCCAGGAGTTTGACGGCATTGTCCTTGTTGGGGGCGTACTTGGCAATCGAGGCGCCGGAGATATTAACATGCGTGCCGCGGCTCTTTTCGTTGGCAAACGTCGGGCGTACCACCTTGATGGCGTCGCCCCATTTGCGTGCATCCGTGCCGGGTTCGCTGTTTTTCATGCGTCCGACGTAATACGCATTGGCAATGCCGATATCGCAGATGCCGCCCAGGATGTCACGCGCGACATCTCGATCGCCGCCCGCTGCCTTGCGACCCAGGTTGTTCTTGACATTGCGCAGCCACGCTTCCGTGGCCTCGACGCCATCGTGTGCGATCATCGCTGCGATCAACGCAGTGTTGTACGGGTGCTGGCCGGAACGTATGCACACCTTGCCCTTCCATTTGGGATCGGCGAAAGCTTCGTAGGTGATGGCGTTGACGTCCAGGTCCTTGGCGACATAAGCCACCCGGTCGCGCAGCGAGAGGGTATACCACTGGTTGTCGGTTCCGCGGAGATTGGCCGGGATGGCGTCATTCAGTACTTTGGACTGCACCGGCTGGGTGACGCCGGCTTCGACGAGATCCAGCAGATTGCCGATATCGACGGTCATCAACACATCGGCCGGCGATTTTTCGCCCTCGGCCTTGACCCGCTCGATGAGGCCGTCCTTGACGAAAACCGTATTGACCTTGATGCCTGTGTCCTTCGTGAATTCGTCCAGCAGTGGCTGGATGAGTTTGGGTTCACGCGTGGTGTACAGGCTGACGTCCGCGGCGGCGGCCAGCGCAGGCACACTGGTCAGGGCCATGAGTCCGGCCAGCATCATGGATCGAAGCAGGGGCGATTGCTCTCGGTTTGAGCGCATTAAGTTCTCCAGGGAAGAGGAAGCAGCAGATCAGTTGATTCTTGATTGTTGCAGTAGACTGAATAGAAATGATTCTCATATCGATGCACAGAAGATAGCAGTTTCTTTGCAACTATTCAACACAAAAAGGCGGTTTGTACCGGGTATGAAACACCGGGAATGGCCACCGGCTTGATCTAGATTAAAGGCAAGGCATCTACTGCGGTTCCTGCGACACCGCCGCGGCCATCGCGGCTTATCATTGGGGGGTACCGCCTCGCCGGACGCCCAAATCGTGCCGGTGGGCTAAAATCGTGCCTTGTTGTCGGGTGCAGCGCACACGTCGTTGGCCTGCAAACCGGCTCATTACTTTTATACAGACCTCATGGCAGCATTCAATACTGAACAAGTCCTCAGCGTTCGTCACTGGAACGACTCCTTGTTTTCCTTTACGACCACGCGGGACCCGGCATTGCGCTTTCATAATGGCCATTTCGTCATGCTGGGCCTGGAAGTGAATGGAAAACCGCTGATGCGTGCCTATAGCATCGCCAGCGCAAACTATGAAGAGAATCTGGAGTTCCTGAGCATCAAGGTGCAGGATGGGCCCTTGACATCACGTCTCCAGCATTTGAAGGAGGGCGATTCTGTCCTCGTCAGCAAGAAGCCCGTCGGTACGCTGGTCGTCGACGATCTGAAGCCAGGCAAGCACCTTTATCTGTTTGCCACCGGTACAGGCTTGGCGCCCTTCATGAGCATCATCAAGGATCCGGACGTCTATGAGCGTTTCGAGAAAGTGATCCTGCTTCACGGTGTGCGGCACAAGTCGGAACTGGCGTATTCGGACTTTATCGAGAACGAACTGCCGAACAACGAATATTTCGGCGAGGCGGTCCGCGACAAGCTGATCTACTATCCGACCGTCACGCGCGAGCCGTTCAAACACCAGGGGCGCATCACGCATGTGGTCGAGACGGGCGTCCTGTTCACCGACATTGGACTGCCACCTCTGGATCCCGCCGTCGATCGCGCGATGCTTTGCGGCAGTCCCCATATGCTCGCGGATGTCTCGGGCATGCTGGACAAGCGTGGTTTCCAGGTTTCTCCGGGCGTTGGCCAACCCGGCGACTACGTGGTGGAGCGCGCCTTCGTCGACAAATAGGGCGCCCGTGTAACGCCTCGCCCCGCTCGAGGGGCTTTTAATTCTAGCTATAGATGATTACACTCTGATAGTTGTTCGATACCACCTTACAGAGAGTGCTCCTATGGCCAAGCAAATCATTCATACCGACGCAGCACCTGCGGCCGTCGGCCCGTACTCCCAGGCCGTCGTGGCCGGAGCGGGAAAGACCGTATACCTGTCGGGGCAAATAGGGCTCGAACCGGGCACAGGAGAACTGGTGTCCGAAAACTTCGAGGGCCAGGTCAGGCAGTCGTTCGCCAACATGCAGGCGGTGATCGAAGCGGCAGGCGGGTCGTTGGACAGCATTGTGAAGCTCACGTTATTCCTCACGGACCTCAGCAAATTTTCCAGCGCCAACGCCATCATGGCCGACATCATTCCGCAACCGTTTCCGGCGCGGTCGACAATAGGCGTGGCCAGTCTGCCCAAGGGCGCGCAGTTCGAGGTCGAAGCGATCATCGTCGTCTGACCTGACTTCATGGCAGCTGCTTCCACACAGGGCGGCGGCACATCGCGCGGACCAGCAAGCGGGGACCGCGCGACAGCGACCTCGCTTATCGAGCGCAAGTTCATGCGGCTGGGCCTGCATGCCGCGGAGGACTTCGTCGTCCATCTGCCGCTGCGTTACGAAGACGAAACGAAAGTCTCACCGATTTTGTCCCTGTATCCGGGATGTACGGCACAAGTCGAAGGCGAGGTACTGCGCAGCGACATCCAATACCGCCCGAGGCGTCAGTTACATGCCGTGATCGAAGACAGCACGGGGCAACTGGTGTTGCGCTGGCTGAATTTCTATCCCAGCCAACAGAAGCAATTGACACCAGGCAAGGTCATCCGGGTTCGGGGCGAAGTGCGCAGCGGATTCGGGGGCTACGAGATGGTGCACCCCCGCGTGTCCGTCGCCGGAACTCCCTTGCCGACGGCGCTGACACCCGTTTATCCGACGACCGATGGGCTCAGCCAGGCGAGTTTGCGCAAGGCCATCGACCGTGCGCTGGATACGGCCGATCTTGGCGATACCCTGCCGGCGGCCATTTGCGAGCGCTACCAGCTTATTCCGTTCGCCCAGGCCATACGCGTCTTGCACCATCCGCCTCCCAATGTTTCCTATGAACAGTTGCTCGAACGCGGTCATCCCGCGTGGATGCGCATCAAGTTCGACGAACTCCTGGCCCAACAGTTGTCGCTGGCTGCTGCGCGAGCCGCGCGACTGCGGCAGCGTGCCCGGCCATTGCCCGCTGTCCGCGGGGGGCTCGTGGCGGCGCTGCTCCAAAGCCTGCCCTTCGATCTGACCGGTGCGCAGCAGCGGGTCATCGCCGACATTGCCCAGGATCTGTCCCGTGCGGTTCCCATGCATCGCTTGCTGCAAGGCGACGTAGGGAGCGGCAAGACGGTGGTGGCGGCCTTTGCCGCCGCACAAGCCATATCCGACGGCAGCCAGGTGGCGATCATGGCGCCGACCGAGATTCTCGCGGAGCAGCATTTCGGCAAACTCGCTGCGTGGCTGGAACCGCTGGGCGTCACGGTGGCGTGGCTTACGGGAAGCATGGGCGCGCGGGCCAGGCGGACCGCCACGGCAGCGATCGAATCCGGCACGGCCCAACTGGTGATCGGCACCCAGGCCCTCATACAGGACAAGGTCGACTTTGCCAGGCTCGCGCTGGTCATCATGGACGAGCAGCACCGTTTCGGCGTGGGGCAGCGGCTGCAGCTCAGCCGCAAGGGCGAGGCGTCCGATGGTCGGCAAACCACCATCCCCCACCAACTGAGCATGAGTGCCACGCCCATACCGCGGACATTGGCGATGACCTTCTTTGCCGATCTTGATGTATCTGTCATCGACGAATTGCCGCCGGGGCGCAGCCCGGTCACGACAAAGTTGATTGCCGACAGCCGGCGTACGGAAGTGATCGAACATGTCGTGGCGGAAGTGCGCCAGGGACGCCAAGCTTACTGGGTCTGCCCGCTGGTCGAAGAAAGCGAAGCCCTGCAGCTGCAGACTGCCGTGGATACCCACGCACGCCTGAAACAGGCGTTGCCCGACATGCGGGTAGGGCTGATCCATGGCAAGCTTCCTACCGCCGAAAAGCAACAGGTGATGCAGGCGTTTCGTGCCGGTGCCCTCGACCTGCTCGTGGCGACCACCGTGATCGAAGTCGGGGTCGACGTGCCCAATGCGTCGCTAATGATCATCGAGCATGCCGAGCGCTTCGGCTTGGCACAACTGCACCAACTGCGCGGCCGGGTCGGGCGCGGCGCCGAGCAGTCAGTCTGCGTATTGATGTACCAGTCGCCGCTCTCCGCCATCGCGCGCCAACGCATGCGCGCCATGTACGAGACCACCGACGGGTTCGAAATTGCCCGCCGCGACCTCGACTTGCGCGGACCCGGCGAATTCCTGGGCGTGCGCCAATCCGGGCAGGCGCTGCTGCGATTTGCCAGCCTGGAAACCGATGGGCATATCGTGGAACAGGCGCAGGAGGCGGCCAAGGCGCTGCGTGATCGTTATCCGGAGCATGCGCAGGCGCACCTGCGACGCTGGATGCGGGACAAGCAGGACTACCTTCGGACCTGACGTGACGGTAAACCCTTTTTTGTAGCGAGAAACACCATGACCTTGACCGAACTCAAATACATTGTGGCCGTGGCGCGCGAGCGGCATTTCGGACGCGCAGCGGAAGCGTGCTTCGTCAGTCAACCTACGCTGTCCGTGGCGATACGCAAGCTCGAGGAGGAGTTGGGGGTCGTGTTGTTCGAGCGTGGCGGGACCGAAGTCGGCATCACGCCCATCGGATTGCGCGTTGTCGCACAGGCTCAGCGTGTGCTGGAAGAGGGCGCCAACCTCAAGGAAATCGCAAGGCAGGGACACGACCCGCTGGCCGGACCGTTGCGCGTCGGCGTGATCTACACCATCGGTCCCTACTTGCTGCCGCGTCTTGTCCCCAAGCAAATTGAAATGACGCCACAGATGCCGCTCCTGCTGCAGGAAAATTTTACGGCCCGCCTGCTCGAACTGTTGCGGCAAGGCGAAATCGACTGCGCAATTGTTGCGCTGCCGCTGCCCGAAACGGGGTTCACGGTGCATCCCCTTTACGATGAGCCTTTTGTCGTCGCCGTGCCCAGCAAACATCCCTGGAGCAAAAAGAAGGAAATCGACGCGGAGGCGCTGAAGGACGAGACCATGCTGTTATTGGGCACCGGACATTGCTTCCGGGACCAGGTCCTGGAAGTGTGCCCGGAACTGTCCCGCTATTCGGCGGCCAGCGAAGGCATACAGCGCACATTCGAAGGCTCGTCCCTGGAAACGATACGCCACATGGTCGCGGCGGGGGTGGGCGTCACTGTACTGCCCACGAGTTCGCTCGCGATGCCCGGCCTCGAGAACAATCTGCTGACATTCATTCCGTTCCGGAAACCGGTGCCGGACCGGCGGGTCGTCCTCGTGTGGCGCAAGAGCTTTCCGCGCCCTGCGGCGATACAGGCGCTGATCGACGCCATACGGGCCTGCGAGCTTCCGGGCGTGAATTATCTGGATGGTCTGACGACCGACTTGCTCGAACACGTTTGACCGGGGGTCCGGGCCTGGCACGCATGCTCCTTTCATAGAGGAAACCCTGAATTCGGAGGGGCGATGCGCGAGCCGTTTCGGTGTATGCTTTGCAGCGTAAACAAGGAGGCTTTATGAAGATCAAATTTACCCCCATGGCAGCCGCTATCGGTTTGGCGGCCGGCATGCTGATGTCCACGGGCGTCGCGGCACAAACAATAAAGATCGCCGTAGCAGGTCCCTTCACGGGCGCCCTGACGCAGTATGGCACCATGGTGAAAGAGGGCGTGGACACCGCCATCGAGCAAATCAATGCAGCCGGCGGTGTGCTGGGCAAGAAGCTGGAAGCAGTGACCATCGACGACGGCTGCGAGCCCAAGCAAGGCCCGGTCGTGGCCAACCGTGTCGTGAATGATGAAATCAATTACGTGGTCGGGCATGTATGCTCCGGCGCCACCATCGCGGCCACCAATATCTACAACAGCGAAGGCGTGGTCATGGTGACGCCGTCGGCGACTTCGCCCGCCGTCACCGACGGCAAGAACTACGACACCATTTTCCGCACCATCGGGCGTGACGACCAGCAAGGTCCCGCGGCCGCCAAGTTCATCGCCGAGAAAATCAAACCGAAACAGGTCGCGATCCTGCACGACAAGCAGTCGTATGGCCAGGGCATTGCCAACGCCGTCAAGAACGATCTTGAAAAGTCCGGTATCAAGGTCGTGCTTTTCGAGGGCATCAATGCCGGCGACAGCGATTATTCCGCGGTCATCACCAAGCTGAAGACGTCGGGCGCCGATTTCGTCTATTACGGCGGCTACCATCCCGAAATGGGACTGTTGCTTCGCCAGGGCGCCGAGCAAGGCCTGAAGGCAAAGTTCATGGGCCCTGAAGGTGTCGGCAATCCCGACATCAACGCCATCGCCGGCGGAGCCGTCGAGGGCATGCTGGTCACGCTGCCTGCCGACTTCACCAAGGATCCTTCCAACGCCGCCATCGTCAAGGCCTTCACGGACAAGAAGCGTGACCCGACGGGCGCCTTCCAGTTGACGGCGTACTCGGCCACCCAGGCCATCGCCGAAGGCATCAAGGGCGCGGGCGCCGACGATCCTGTAAAAGTCGCTGCCTACCTGCATGCCAACAGCGTCAGCACCCCAATCGGGAAAATATCCTGGAACAAACAGGGCGACTTGAACAACTTCAAGTTCGATGTCTTTACCTGGCACAAAGACGGCAGCAAGACCGTATACCAATAAGGCCGGGCTGTTGACGACCCACCATGATGGCGCCGCAAGGCGCCATCATGCTTCCAGGCGTTTGCCGGTATCGGAGTCGAACCAGTGCAGGGCATGTGTTCCGTCACTGCCCACTTGCACCGCTTCGCCGGGCTGCAAGGGATAATCCCGCGTCAGGCCCACGGGGCAGCGCAGCACAATGGGCGTATCGCCGTGGCGCCCATGGATCAGTTGCTCCGAGCCAAGGATTTCCACCATTTCGACGTTCAGTGGGACGCCTTGCGCGTGCAAGGTCATATGCTCGGGGCGCATGCCCATGACCACTTTGCGATCAGCCAGGAAGGCCGGTACTTGCGACGGCTCGAAATCCAGCAATGCGCCGTTCTCGTCCAGCACGCGGCGTTGAGCATCGATCTGGACGGGCAGCAGGTTCATGGGGGGCGAGCCAATGAAGCTCGCAACAAAGATGGAGGCCGGCCGCTCGAAGACCTCGACCGGCGTCCCGATCTGTTCGACGATGCCTTTGTTCATGACGACCATGCGCTGCGCCAGCGTCATGGCTTCCACCTGGTCATGGGTGACATAAAGACTGGTGGTTCGCAGCCGCCGATGCAGCTTCTGAATTTCGAGCCGCATCTGCACCCGCAGCTTGGCATCGAGGTTGGACAAGGGCTCATCGAAGAGGAACACTTTGGGATCCCGGACGATGGCGCGCCCCATTGCGACCCGTTGACGCTGGCCGCCCGAAAGCTGCCGGGGACGCCTGTCGAGCAGGTGCGACAGTTCGAGTATCTGCGCAGCGTTGTCGACGCGCTTGCGAATTTCCTTTTTGTCGAACTTGCGGATCTTCAGACCATAGGCCATGTTCTCGAATACGGTCATGTGGGGGTAGAGCGCGTAGTTCTGGAAGACCATGGCGATATCACGCTCGGCGGGCTCGAGCTTGTTCACCACCTTGCCGTCTATGCTGATTTCGCCCGCCGTGATGCTCTCGAGTCCCGCCACCATGCGCATCATCGTGGACTTGCCGCAGCCCGATGGCCCGACGATGACGATGAACTCGCCGTCGGTGACGTCGAGGTTCACGCCATGGATGACGGCGATGTCGCCGGGGTAGGTTTTCTTGACATTGCTGAAACTGAGCGTGGCCATGGGCTATTCCAAATTCCGGGGTTCATTTCTCGGCATCGACCAGTCCCTTGACGAACCATTTCTGCATCAGAATGACGACGGCCGCCGGCGGGATCATGGCAAGCAGCGCCGTCGCCATCACGAGATTCCATTCGGTGACGCTGTCGCCGCCGGCGATCATCCGCTTGATGCCGATGACCACGGGATACATGTCTTCCTGCGTGGTCATGATCAGCGGCCAGAGATATTGGTTCCAGCCGTAAATGAACTGGATGACGAACAAGGCCGCAATCGTGGTGCGCGACAGGGGAAACAAGACGTCTTTGAAAAATCGCATGGGGCCGGCGCCGTCGATACGGGCCGCTTCGATGAGTTCGTCGGGTACCGTCAGGAAAAACTGCCTGAACAGGAATGTGGCCGTAGCCGACGCGATGAGCGGCAAGGTGAGGCCGGCATACGAGTTGATCATGCCCAGGTCGGCGACTACCTTGTAGGTGGGCGCGATGCGCACTTCAACCGGCAACATCAGCGTGACGAAGATCATCCAGAAGAAGAACATCCGGAAGCGGAAGCGGAAATACACGACGGCGAAGGCCGACAACATGGAGATCGCGATCTTGCCGATGGCTATGACGAGCGCCATGACAGTGCTGACCCACATCATGCGCGCCACGGGCGGCGTGTTCGCCGCGTGGCCGAACAGGACGGTGTAGTAGTTGTCCAGGAAGTGGCTGCCGGGAATCAGCGACATGGGCGCCTGGGCGACTTCCTGCGCCGTCTGCGTCGACGCGACCACGGTGATGTATAGCGGGAAAGCGACGATGGCCACGCCCAGGATCAGGACCAGGTGCGTGATGATATCGAGGATGGGGCGGCGTTCGATCATGGGGACTCCTGACGGTCGCGGGTTCGCATCAGTAATTGACCTTGCGATCGATGTAACGGAACTGCGCCACCGTCAGCAGTATGACGATGATCATCAGGATGACTGATTGCGCCGCGGACGAGCCGATATCCAGCCCCTTGAAGCCGGCGTTGTAGACCTTGTAGACGAGGATGGATGTGCTGGTACCCGGCCCGCCCTGCGTCATGATGTCGATGATGGCGAAGGTATCGAAAAAAGCATAGATGACATTGACCACCAGCAAGAAGAAGGTGGTGGGCGACAGCAGGGGAAAGACGATGGTCCAGAACCGGCGCCCGGGTCCTGCTCCGTCGATCGCCGCCGCTTCGATGAGCGAGCGCGGTATGGCTTGCAGGCCCGCGAGGAAGAACAGGAAGTTGTACGAGATTTGTTTCCACACCGAGGCGAGCACCACGAGCGCCATGGCATCGGCGCCGTCCAGACGCGGATTCCAGGCGATGCCGGCCTCGACCAGATAGACGGCCAGGATGCCGACCGATGGAGAGAAAAGGAATAGCCACAGCACCCCGGCCACGGCGGTTGCAACGGCGTACGGCCAGATCAGCAGTGTCTTGTAGACGGCTGCACCCCGGATGACGCGATCGGCCATGACCGCGAGCAGTAAGGAAATCGTCAAGCCCAATACCGCCACGAGTATCGAAAAATACGCCGTGACCTTGAAGGAATTGACGTAGTCGGGGTTGGCGAAAAGCTCGGCAAAGTTGGCCAGTCCGACGAATTGCGAGGACAGGCCAAAGGGGTCCTCGAGCCGGAAGGACTGCCACATGGCCTGGCCCGCGGGGAGGAAGAAAAACACGATCGTAATCGCCAACTGCGGTGCCAGCAGCAAGTACGGCAGCGTTTTATGGCTGAAGACGACGCGTTTTTCCATACAGCCCCGCGCTTTGCCTACTTCGCGCTCTTTTCGAAGCGTTCCAGCAACTCGTTGCCACGCTTGACCATGGTCTCGAGCCCAGCCTGCGGTGTGGTGGTGCCGGCGAAAATGCGCTCCATTTCACCGTCCTCGATGTCGCGGATTTGCGGCAGGTAGCCCAGCCGTATGCCCCGGGAGTTTTTGGTCGTGGTGGCATCGAGCTGTTTGACGGCGACATCGGAGCCTGGGTTCTTCTCGTAGAAGCCCGACTTTTGCGTCAGTTCGAAACCGGCCTTGGTGACGGGCACATAACCGGTGCCCTGATGCCATTCGGCTGCTTTCTCGGGGCTCGAGATGAACTTGAAGAACTTTGTCACGCCTTTGTAGACTTCGGGCGACTTCTTGGCGAATACCCACAGCGACGCGCCGCCGATGATTGTATTTTGCGGTGCACCCTTCACATCGGAGTAATAGGGTAGCGTCGACGTTCCGAACTCGAACTTGCCAGTCTTGATGATGTTGGCGCGATTGCCGCTCGAGCCCGTGAACATGCCGCACTTGCCGGATGTGAACAGGGCGTTGGGGGCATCGCCGCGCCCGCCGTAGGTGAAGGTTCCTTCCTTGGACATATTGGCGAGGAAGGTCATGTGGCGCACGTAAAGCGGCTTGTTGATGTCAAGCCGCGCATCCAGGCCGCCGAAGCCGTTGTCTTTTGTCGCATAAGGCGTGTTGTGCCACGCGCCAAAGGTTTCCAGCTGGATCCATGCAGGCCAGGATGTCGTGTAGCCGCATTCCAGGCCTGCGGCACGAAGCTTCTTGCCCGCTTCGGCCACTTCTTCCCAGGTCTTGGGCGGCTTCTCGGTATCGAGGCCGGCTTTCTTGAAGGCGTCCTTGTTGTAATAGAAGACAGGCGTCGAGCTGTTGAAAGGCATGGACACCAGCTTGCCGTCCGGGGACGAGTAATAGCTGGCCACGGCGCCAAGGAAGTCATCGGGATTGATGGGGTCGCCTGCCTTTTCGGACATTTCCTGTATGGGCTGGATGGCGCCTTTGGCGTACATCATGGTAGCCGTCCCGACTTCGAACACTTGCAGGATGTCCGGGGCATTGCCGCCTCTGAACGCCGCAATGCCGGCGTTCATGGATTCGCCGTAGGTGCCTTTGTAGACGGCATGTATGACATAGTCGGACTGGCTCTTGTTGAACTCGTCGACAAGCGCGTTGACGCGGTCTCCCAGTGCGCCTTGCATCGAGTGCCAGAAGTTGATGTCCGTCGCTGCCTGAGCTGAGCCCATGCTGGCCATCGCGCCGGCAAGGGATAATGCAAAAATCGTTGCTCGCATCACTGATTCTCCTGTAATTCCTGCCTTGCGAAGGTGCCGGGCCGGGTGCGCCGAAGAGTGTATGTCTTGTTTGTTGCGTTGGCGTGAATGTACCGACAATGCGCCGTGTCGGTCAATTCCCACATACCCGGTACAGGCAGGAAGATCGTACAATATGCGGCTTATGACAAAAGAACTGACACTGGCTTTTATTGGCGGCGGAAACATGGCTACGGCCTTGGGCGCCGGCCTTATCGGCAAGCGCTGCGGCGCACACGACGTCCATGTCATCGACGTCCACGCGCCCACGTTGGAAACCTGGGCGCAACAGGGTACGTCCACGGCGACCCGGCCCGATGAAAGGCTATCCCAATATCGCGTCTGGATTTTCGCGGTCAAGCCCCAAATGCTGAAAGAGGCCGTGGAAAGCTGCCGTCCCTATCTGCGTGACGATACACTCGTCATCAGTATTGCTGCCGGGGTGGCGTCGGGTACATTGGCTGAATGGCTTGGTTCGCCGGGGCGGCCATG
>Ga0182739_1001166_pt1 | contig 28743 bp, 29 predicted proteins | sample eDN5th30CBELigBY_FD_128873 | JGI IMG/M metagenome (GOLD analysis project Ga0182739, IMG submission 128873) | Enriched backyard soil microbial communities from Emeryville, California, USA - eDNA 5th pass 30_C BE-Lig BY (version 2) (version 2) | ecosystem: Environmental > Terrestrial > Soil >... | reverse complement strand
CACGCTCGAAATCTTCGTAAGCGATGGATGTCATGGTGGGCCGACCCTAGAGCGGCGGGATCAAAAGACCAAGACGGGCAAAAGAAAAGGGGCCACGTACGCGGCCCCTTTCTCCGGATCGGCGACAGGCCGACCCACGCTTACGCTAAAACGCTTACTTCTTGGCGATCGCGGCCTTGACCTCTTCGGTCAGCTCGGCAACGCGGGCGCTCAGCGCCGTCACGGCATCGGTCTGGCCCTTGGTGTACAGCTCGGCCAGTTCCTTGGAGTTGGTGATCGCCGACTCGTAGGTCTTCTTCATGAAGTCGATCTGCTTGGCAGCCTTCTCCTCGACGGTCGCGGCGGCGAGCACTTCGCTGCCGTGCTTGGAGAAGTCTTCCATCGCGGCGCGGACCATGTCGCCCTGGCGCTGCGCGATCGTCTTCATCTGCTCGACGGCGGCGGTGTTGAGCGAGGTCATCGTGGCGAAGTTCTTGCGGGCGGTCTCGACGAAGGTCTCGACGTTCACGGTCGGGAGCTTGAACTCACCCGAGATCTTGCTGAAGTCGAAGTCGGCGAAGGGGTTCTTGAAGGCACCGTTGGCGTACATGGAATTCTCCTTGAGGGACGAAGCAAGGCTGAGCTCAGGTGCCCCGCTTTGCTGCGGTGCACAATGAAGCTCAATTTAGGGATGCATTGCAGCGAGTCAAGGGGTGTTTTTGTGCACCGCACAAAATGTTCACGCCTCAGGCGAAACCGGCGCCGCGGGCGGAACGTCGGCGCCCGGTGATTTCGCATATCTATCAAAGAGTTGCGACCAGCGCGCGGCGGTCTTCAGCCGGCTGTCCAAAGCCGCCATAGTCTTCGAAAGATCCTGGGTGTCGTCGCGATCGAATACCCGCGATACGGCGTAATGGATCGCCAGCAGCCCGTTCTGCCGCAGCGCACCGGGCAGCCCGTCGCTGGCCACCGAGGCGGCCTCCAGCATTGCCGCCATCGCGCGTCGCAGCCCCGGGCCCATGGCGATTGCGAGAATCGGGTCGCGGGTCCCGGCGCGACGCAGCGCCCGCAGCGCCGCACGGTGCGGCCGGAGTGCGTCGTAGCGGCGCATCATCACGTCGAACAGCCGGTCCCGCGGCGTCTCCTCCGGATCGACCGAGGACGGCGTCCCCGCCATCACTTCCGCATCGATGCGCGCCATGAAGGCCGCAGCCAGCGAGATCTTGTCGGGATAGACGCGATAGACGTCGGCAAAGCCCAGCCCGGCCACCTGCGCCACGTCGCGCAGCGCCACGTCGGCATAACCTTTTTCGGCGATCAGGCCGAGAAAGGCATCGAGAGCCATGTCGCGAACGTCGCTCACCCTGCCAGCTCCTTCGATCGATGCGAGGCGGCCGCAAGGGCCTTGTCGAATACCGGCTGGATTCCGTCGCTCGCCATCAGGACCTGCAGGGCTGCGGCGGTCGTGCCGCCGGGACTGGTCACGTTAACGCGCAGCTGAGACGCCGGCTCCGCCGACTGCTTCAGCAGTTCCCCGCTTCCCACCACGGTGGCGCGGGCGAGCTGCATGGCCATGTCGGCCGGGAGGCCGGCCTTCACCCCTGCTGCCGCCATCGCCTCGACCAGCAGGAAGACGTAGGCCGGGCCGCTGCCGGACAATGCGGTGACCGGATCCATCAGCGCCTCGTCGTCGGCCCACAGGACCTGGCCCACCGCCTCCAGCAGCTCGTGGCAGCGCTTCTTTTCCGCCGCCGTCACGCTCGCCGCCGCTGTGGCGACGGTGATGCCCTGACGCACGGCCGCCGGCGTGTTGGGCATGGAGCGCACGATCCTGGCCGCGTGACCGAGACGGGCGGCGAAATAGCCCAGCGTCTTGCCGGCCGCGATCGAAAGGAACACCGAACCCTGTCCGGCGAACCGCCGCAGATCGACCAGCGTCTCGTCCATCGACTGCGGCTTGACCGCCAGCACGACGATCTCCGGCGTCTCCTCCACTTCGGCCGAGGAAGTGACGACACGGACGCCGGCGTGACGCGGACGGATCGCCTCGACCGGCTCGGCGACGACGATGTCGGCGGCGGGCAGGCCGCGCGCCAGCCAGCCATCGAGCATGGCGCCGCCCATCTTGCCGCAACCGATCAGCAGCAGCTTGCCCATGGTCCTAGCGTCCCTTGAACTTGGGCGACCGCTTTTCGCGGAAGGCGGCGCTGCCCTCCTTGCGGTCCTCGGAATTGGCGATGGTCTCGAGCTTGTAGCGCTCCGGCACGAAGACCTCCGCGGGCCCACGCGGCAGGGTCTGGTTGGCGAAGTCGCGCAGGGTGCGGATCACCAGCGGCGCGGACTGGGCGATGACCGACGCCATGCGGCGCGCCTCGGCACGCTCCTGGCCGAGCGGCACGACCTTGTTCACGAAGCCCACGTCGTAGGCGCGCTTCACCGAAATTTCCTCGCCGAGCAGCAGCAGCTCCATCGCGACCTTGTGCGGCATGCGCGAGACGATGCCCGGCATCAGGCCGCCGAACACGCCGACCTTGGCCTCAGGGTACATGAATTTGGTGGTATCGGCAGACACCATGAGGTCACACGTCATCACGAGACAGATACCGCCACCGATCACCCAGCCCTGGGTGGCGGCGATGACGGGCTTGGTGAGCGCGTGGCTGACATGCGGCACCGCCTTCCACATGGCGGCGGGCGGATTGTGCAGATCGGCGCCGACGCAGAAGGCCGGGCCGTCGGCCTGCAGCACCGCGACCAGGTCGTCGCCGTCCTCGAAGGCGCGATAGGCGTCGTAGAGGCCGTCGCAAAGTTCCTGCGTGAGCGCGTTGCGCTTCTCCGGGCGCATCATGGTGATGGTGGTGATACCTTCGCTCGACTCGACTTTGACCAGGCTCACGGCGTCCTCCAGTGCTTCTTGCGCCGGATGCTACCAGCCGCCCATACTTGCCGCATCAGGAGACCTGTCATGCAAACCCGCAATCCCTTCATCGACGACCTCACCAAGGTGGCCAACGGCGCCATGGGCGCGCTGACCGGCATGAAGGACGAGGTCGAAGCCCGTGTCCGCGACCAGATCGCCAAGATCCTGGACGGCATGGACATCCCCCGCCGCGACGAGTTCGACGCCGTCAAGGCGATGGCCGCCAAGGCGCGCGAGGAGAACGAGGAGCTGAGGAAGCAGATCGCCGAGCTGCAGGCCAAGCTTGGCGGCTCTCAAGGCTCCGAAGCTTAGGTCGGAGCAGAGCTTACAGCGCCCCGACCGACTTCAGATAGAGGTCGCTCGCTTCCTTCGTCACCTTGCCGGCCTTGCCGTCGGCGATGAGACGCCCGTCGACCTTCGTCACCGGCGTGACGCCGCCCAGGGTACCGGTCACGAAGGCCTCGTCGGCGGAATAGACCTGCGCGAGCGTGAAGTCGCACTCCTTCGCGACGTTGCCGGCCGCGCGCCAGGCGTCGATCACGTTCTGCTGGGTGATGCCCTTGAAGCTGTAGAGGCTCGTGGACGTCCACAGTTCGCGGCCGCGCACGATGAAGAAATTGGTCGAGTTGCACGAGGCCACGAAGCCGCGCGGATCGAGCATCAGCGCCTCGTCGGCGCCGGCCTTGATGGCCTGGATCAGCGCCTGGATCAGATTGAGCCGCGAGTGTGAGTTGAGGCGCAGGTCGAACTGGTCGGGCTGGGTCGTGCGGAAGGTCGAGGTGAAAAGCGAATAGCCCTTGGCCTTTGCCTCGGGAATCGGCGTCTTGTATTCGGCGACACAGACGATGGTCGCCTTGCCGATCACGAAGCGTGGATCCTGGTTGGGCGTCTTCTTGAGGCCGCGCGTGATCATGAGGCGGATGTGCGCGCCGTCGGTCATGCCGTTCTTCGCCAGCGTATCGGTCACCACCTTGGTGACACCGGCACGGTCGAGCCCGATGTCGAGATCGATCGAGCGCGCGCCTTCGAACAGGCGATCGAGATGGGCGTCGAGGCTGATCAGGCGGCCCTTCACGAGACGCAGCCCCTCCCATATGCCGTCGCCCAGCACGAAGCCGGAATCGAACACCGAGATGCTGGCCTCGTTACGCGGCGCGAACGTGCCGTTCACATAGACCAGCACCTGGTCGTTGCGCGCATCGGCCAGATAGGCCTGGGCGCTCGCCTGTTCCGTCGTCATGGCATTTTCCCTAGAAGCTGAATTGCTTGTGGCTGGCGAGGAAGGCGCGCGTGCGGTCCTTCTTCGGGTTCTTGAGGACCTCGTCCGGCGTGCCCTGCTCGTGGATGGCACCGTCGGCCAGGAAGATCACGCGGGTGGCGACGTGATAGGCGAAGCCCAGCTCGTGCGTGACCAGCAGCATCGTCCGCCCCTCCTCGGCGAGCGCGAGGATCACGGCCAGCACCTCACCGACCAGCTCGGGATCGAGCGCCGAGGTCGGTTCGTCGAACAGCAGCATCTCGGGGTCCATGGCGAGCGCACGCGCGATGGCGACCCGCTGCTTCTGGCCGCCCGACAAATGCGCCGGATAGGTATCGGCCTTCTCCGCGAGACCGACCCGCGCCAGCTCCTTCGCGGCCCGCGCCTCGGCCTCAGGTTTCGGCCTGCCGCGCACGGTGCGCAACCCTTCCATCACGTTGCCGATCGCCGTCATGTGCGGGAACAGGTTGAACTGCTGGAACACCATGCCGACCCGCTGGCGCACCTGGATCAGCTCGTTCTCGCGATAGCTTCGCTCGCCGGCCTTGCCCTCGCGACCCAGCACCTGGCCGTCGAGCGCGATCGTGCCGCCGCCCGGTCGTTCCATGAAGTTGAGGCAACGCAGCAGGGTGCTCTTGCCCGAGCCCGACGCGCCGAGGATGGCGATGCGTTCGCCGCGCGCCACGTCGAGGTCGATGCCGCGCAACACATCGGTCGCGCCGAAGCGCTTGGTGAGGCCGGTGACCTTCAGGATCGTCATTCGTCCCGCCTCATTCGTCTCGTCTCAAGCGGCGTTCGAGGAAATAGCTGAACTGCACCAGCGGCCACAGGAAGACGAAGAAGATCACGGCCACGGCGGTATAGGCCTCGATCGGATTGTAATTGAGCGAGGCAATCAGCTTGCCCTGCTGCAGCAGCTCGACATAGGCCACGGCCGAGGCGAGCGTCGACATCTTGAAGATCTCGATGGCGCGGTTGGTGAGCGCCGGCAGCATGCGCTTCAGCGCCTGGGGCAGGATGATGCGCCGCATCGCCTGGCCCCAGCGCATGCCGAGCGCCCGCGCCCCGTCCCACTGGCCGGTCTCGATCGACTGGATACCGCCGCGATAGATCTCGGCCGAGAAGGCCGCCGAGTTGAGCGAGATGCCGAGCGAGGCGGCGGCCAGCGGCGAAATCGCGAAGGGCAGCAGGATCGGCAGGGCGAAGTAGAACCACAGGATCTGTACGAGCACCGGCGTGTTGCGGAAGAACTCGACGAAGATCGTGGCCGGGATGTGGAGCCAGCGGTTGCGGGAGTAGCGGCCCAGGCCGACGAGCAGGCCGAGGCTCAGCCCCAGCACCAGGCAGATCGCGAAGATGCGCAGGGTGCCGGCGGCGCCGACCAGCAGCGCATCGGTGTTCTCGAAGACCGAGGCGAAATCCCAGCGCATCAGTGCCCCTCGCTCAATGCACTGTACTCTCGCCGCTGCGCGCCAGCCGCAGCTCGACCAGGCGGGCGACCTGGCTCGCGAGGAAGATCACGACGAAATAGATCAGCGCCACGACCGTATAGGTTTCGAGCGGCCGGAAGGTCTTCTGCGAGATCTCGTTGGCGGCGAACAGCAGGTCGGCATAGGAGATGGTGGCGATCAGGGTCGTCGTCTTCATGAGCTCGATGGCGCGCTCCATGAAGGCCGGGATCATGCGCTTCACCGCCTGCGGCAGGATGATGCGGCGCATGGCCTGGTCATGGCGCATGCCGATCGCGCGCGCGCCGTCCCACTGGCCGCGTTCGATCGACTGGATGCCGGCGCGGAACACCTCGGCGAAGAACGAGGCCGACTGGATCGAGAAGGTGACGGCGCCCGCCACGAACGGCGTCATCTCGATGCCGACCAGGATCGGCAGGGCGAAGAAGAACCAGAAGAGCTGCACCAGCGGCGGCGTCGTACGGAACACCTCGATGACGAAGCCGGCCGGCCACGACAGGAAGCGCCGTGGCGAGAGGCGCAGCAACGCCAGCCCCAGACCCAGCACGACGCCGCAGACCAGCGCCGTGCCCGTGATCTTGAGCGTGTTCACCAGCCCCTCGACCAACAACGGTGCGTTGGCGAGGACCGGCGAGAAGTCCCACTGATAGGCCAAGGGCGAAGCCGCCTACTTGATCATCTCTTTCATGACCGGCGGCGCGGACTTGGGATCGAGACCGAAGTCGGCGATCGCCTGTTCGTACCACTTCTGGGTCTGGCCGCTCTTGTAGTAATCGGCGAACTGCTTATCGACCCAGGCGGTGAAGGCGGTGTCGCCCTTGCGCAGCGCCGCGCTGGACGGCTGCGATTCGGCGGGCAGCGGCACCACGATCTTGCCCTTGCCCAGCCGCTGGCGGGCGGCGAGCAGCGGCGGATGAAAGAGCAGCACGGCGTCGACGCGGCCCGACTGGAAGGCGGCGATCGCCTCGGCGTTGCCGGGGAAGCGCTGGATGTCGGCCTTGGGCGTGTGCTGCGTCGCCCAGCGGTCCATGGTCGACGCCTGAGGCACGGCGATGCGCACGCCCTGCTTGTTGAGGTCTTCCCAGGTCTTCGCATTCAGATCGTCGCGCGCCAGCACGGCGAGCGAGTACCAGAGAAGCGGCGACTCGGGGAAGTTGGCGGCCTGTTTGCGCTCGGCCGTGGCGTCGAGCATGAACATGATGTCGATCTTGTCGCCCTGCAGGGCCGCGATCGCGTTGCCCCAGCTCACCTCGACCGGCTCGAACTTCACGCCCAGCGACTGCGCCATCGCCTTGCCCATCTCGACCCCGAGACCCGACGTCCATTGGCCGGTCTTGGGATCCTTCGAATACCAGGGCGGCGCCTGGGTGACGCCGACCCTCAGCACGCCGCGCTTCTTCACCTCGTCGAGCGTGCCCTCGGCGCGCGCGGCGAAGGGAATGGCCAGGACCGCGGCACTCGCGGCCGCGACGGCGAACAACGAACGTCGATTGATGCTCATGAATTGTCTCCCCTCTTTTGCTTCCCCGACAAAGTCGGCATCGAGCGCAGGAACTTCTCCGTGGTCTCGACGCCGCGACGCATGTGATCGGCGATCTCGGCCTTCATCGCCTCGAAGTCCGTGCCGAAGGCCGCCTTGATGTAGCTGTCGTGGCTGTCGCGCTTGGGCCCGCGTCGGCCGTGCGCGCGATGATGCGCGGCCCAGTAGAGCTGCAGTCGGCCGCGCAAGCCATGCCAGGCCCGCTGCAGCAGTCTGTGGCCGCTCGCCTCGTAGACCAGGCCGTGGAACTCGAGTTCGGTCAGGATGCTGGCGCGGTCGTCGCCCCCGTCGATGGTCGCGATCAGCGCCTCGTTGCGGCGGCTGAGCTCGGCCCGAAAGCGATCGTCGCGGCGCGGCCAGACCTGCTCGAAGGCGAAGGTCTCCAGCACGGTGCGCAGCGAATAGATCTCGTGGACGTCCTCGACCGAGAGTTCGGCCACGTGCGTGCCGGTGTAGGGCACGGTCACCACCAGCCCCTCCTCGATCAGCTGCCGCAGCGCCTCGCGCAGCGGGCCGCGGCTGACGTCGAAGCGCTCCGACAGCGCGGTCTCGACCAGCGGCGCCCCGGGCGGAATGTCACCCGCCAGGATCGCGGACCGGAGCTGCTCGACAATGTGCGCGCGCAAGGTCGCCTTCGGTACGCGCTCGAAAAGCGCGCCTGTGTCCCGCGTCGAGACATCCGCAAAAGCCAATTAACGTCCTCTCTGAGCAGATCGTCGATTGTTGACAATCTGGCACAATGAAAGGCCGCCGCACAAGGAGTGCGGCGGCCGGCAGATCAGCAGCTCTCGCACCCCAGGACCTTGCCCGACATGGAAAATGGCCGATTTCTCGCTTTCGGAAGCGTGAGAATTGGACCCGTCCACATACTGATACCTGCTCTCGCAGGCGTTCCTCGCCTCGCGAAGCTGTTCGGCACGTTGGATGCCCTCGCGGCCTGGCAGGCGCTCTTTGCGAAGGCGGCGACGCTGCATCTTCCCCGCCGCTTTCGCCCCTTGGCCCACCCGCCGAACCCGCTGAACATCACCCGTGCCGAGACAATCGGCTAGCGGCGGACTCTCAGGACCATGGCGGCTACAGGAACGCGGGCCAATCGCCGACACCCAATCGCCATCTGCGTAGAAAACGTCCGGTACTGACCTCTCCAAGCCCCGTGAACGCGGTCGATGACGACCGTGATTGGTCGTCCGGCACGGTCGGGGGTGCTCTTTCCGACGACCAGCCCCACCGAGGGAACGCGGCAAGCGTCTCTGCCTTGACCATCATTCGTTGGGGCTTCACTTGGTTTAGTCGCGGAATAATTCCACAGTATTGGCACCGCCAAGTCCTCTTGTAACCGTAGAGGGGGGGTGTGTTGGCGACTGCAGGGAAGGGGCTGGAGTGACGGGTTTTCTTCGCCGTACGTTCATGGGCGGCTCAGTTCTTGCGACAGTAAGCCCAGCAAGGGCTGATACGCGGCCGAAAAAGCAACTGACCTGGATCGTGCCCTTCCCTCAAGACAGCAGCGCGGATCTCTATGCTCAACAGGTAGCCAAGAGCATCGGTGAGAAGCTTGGGCAACCGATCGTGATCGATCGTCGCACCGGGGCGGGAGGCACTCTGGCCGCGACACTATTTACCCGGGCTGCCAACGACGACCATACCTTCATGGTCGCCTACACGGGGCTAACCTACGCTTCCGTCATTTATCCCAAGGGTGGGGCGGGATTTGATTTTGCCCGGGATTTTGTTGCGGTCAGCGCCCTGGCGCGCGAACCGCTGGTCTTGGTGATCAATCCCCGCATCATCGATGCCAACGATCTACAACACTTCCTTTCAGCAGCACGCTCTGCTTCGACGCCAATTGCAGTGGGTTCTGATGGCGAGGGCACCATCTCGCATCTCGCGATCAATTTGCTCACCGAGCGGACCAATATCAAGTTCAGGCACGTACCTTATCCCGGAACTGCCGCCCAACTTGACGCTTTAGTTGCGACAAGTGTTGGCGCGGCGTTCTTGCCTCCGCATAGCGTGACGGCCGCGGTAGCGAATGGCAAACTTAGAGCGCTGGCCGTAGCCGCGCGGCGACGAGATGTCGTGCTCAACGGCGTTCCTACATTCGGTGAAGCCGGGCTCGACGACTTCCGTGTCAGTCAGTGGTTTGGGATCATGGCACTCAAACAGACGTCTCAGTCGGCTCTCGACAGAATGCACGCGGCGATTCAGGCGGCACTCGAGACCAAGGAAGTAAAGGACATTTGGGCTCGTCACGGCGCGCGCGTAGAGCTCGAAAGTCGGACAGATTTTGCCCGCTTTGTCGCCAGCGAGGTATCCCGGTGGACGCGCATTGCCAAGGCCGCGAACATCAAGCTGGAGTAGCGCTACCGGCACGCCCGCCGGTGTAAGGACTTCGGCACCCGGCCTGCGCCGCGTACGTGAAGCCCCAAATTCCCACGTAGTTGTTGCGAGCCCGATCGCCACCGTGCCACTGGCCGACCTCCTTGGTGCTGAATGTCGGATCCGGTGTTCGACATGGGCTATGCGCGACTATCTGGATGCGCACCGCGCGAGCGCTGGCGCCCTCTAGAGGCTTCCAATGCCCTAGACGCCAACCAACTGGATGAGAAGTTCTGGCTGGGTCGTTTGAGCGAGCTGCTCGTAGTGGTCGATCATTTGAAATGCGGCGACAACGCTAGAGTATGACACGTCAACGTTAGCCATGGCTTCAGACGCCCATCCAACGTTTCCCAACCCCTTGGTGAGGGCGAAGTACTCCCCTACGTCAGTCTTGTTCTGCAGGTACATCGCATCAGTCTCGCTGCCCGTTTCCGCCCTGGCGCCGTAGATAACCGCCAGCATGAACATGTCCTTCGTCTGAGCGCCCTTGTTTAGGTCGTTTACCCAATAGGCCAAGCCTTCAGCGTCCGGGTCGCGCCCCAAGGCGTTCTGGTAGACCTTCGTGACGAAGGCCGAATTGGACATGTCGGCCGGATAGGCGGCGATGGTCTCCGGCTGGACAAAAAAGCTTTTGGCGATGTCTACCAGAGACATTCCATCGACCAGCCGGCTTGCCCAGTAGTTGATGCCAAGCGAATCGGGCGCCCGATCGAAATACGCCACGTACATTGCCAGAAGGTCATTGTATTGAACCGGATCCAGCGATGCGGCCTTGGTCAGCCATTCCGTATCGATTGTCAGGTCGGCAAACTGAATGCGCTCGATTTCAAGAAGCTGGTCCAAGTTTGAGCCACGATCCGAGACCTGCACCGACACGGCATCCGCAATGATGGTGTAGGCGCTTGAGAAGCCTCCGAATTTGGCCGTGTCGAAGCCCGCGCCACCGATGAGCGTATCGCTGCCGCTGTTTCCCGTCATCATATCGTCGCCGGCATATCCGCGAAGCCGGTCATTGCCTGACGAGCCGCTGAGAGTGTCGTTAGCGGAGAAGAGATATTCGTAAATGGCCTGGGCGTTGCCAGTCTGGGCGTAGCTGTTGACCACCGCAATATCAGCGGACAATCCCGTCACGTTGAAGGAAAGGGTCCCTCCTTCAAACTGGCGATATCCCTGGAGCGCGCCAAAGACCTGGTCTCCGCTATAGGCGAACTGCCCCTGATAGATTGCGGTAAAGCTTCCGGAGACAATAGTAATCTGAGTGGGTGTGGCTCCAGTGACTTGTCCATACCAAATCTGGGAGCCGAGCATGTCAACCGGACGGTTCGCCACCAATGTCGCCATTTGATCCCCCTTCCAGTTGCGGCAGGGCCCGCTATCTGAGGCGAACCACTACATCGCAAAGTAGCGGGATAGTGCTATTCTTCGACCTTCTTTAGAGCAGTCACGTAACGAAGTTTTGCCTTCTCGTTGACGGCGGCCATGCCCATCCTCCGGAAGATGGTGGAGCAATTGGCATCCAGCGCGGGTGCCAAGCACAAGACCCCCTCACGGGGTGGTCGCAGGAGTGGGGAATGTCGCCCCTCGCCTCCGTCCGAACCGGCTCGCTTCAGGGGCGCGACGCACGAGCCCCTCCCTACGGTCGCTTAAGACCGATCCTGTCCCTTAGATCCCTCCAGCTCGGCACCAGAGAAGGCGCCGGCCGATCGGGTTGCCACCGTCCTCCCAATCAGAGAGCCGAGCACCTGCCCCACATCCGCGGCAAAGCACGACGGGCCGAGAGGCGAACAGGCCCACCTTGCACTTGTGACAATCGCCTCTCACTGTCCAAGAAGGCCGCAAATGGTTGTGGGTTTGCGGCTCCCGGGAATCTCTCGATGCCTTAGTAGCTCTTGTACCCCAGGAACTTGCCCGACATGGCGATCTTCACCCGATCGCCCTTCTGGTCGGGCTGGCGTTCCATCGTCATGTCGAAGTCGATGGCGCTCATGATGCCGTCGCCGAATTCCTCCTGGATCAGTTCCTTCCAGGTGGTGCCATAGACCTGCACCAGCTCGTAGAAGCGGTAGATCAGCGGATCGGTCGGCGGGATGGTCGGCAGCGAGCCGCGATAGGGCACCTCCTGGAGCAGCAGGACTTCTTCCTTGCCCAGCCCGAACAGCTTGCCGGCCTTGGTGGCCTGTTCCTTGGTCATCGTCATCTGGCCCATGCAGGCCGCGGTGACCATGATCTTCGAGGCGCCGCCGATCTTCTTCGCGATCTCCTCCCAGGTCAGTTCCTTCAGCCGCTTGGCCGTCAGGATCTTCTCGGTCACTTCAGCCCGCTTCATTGCCGTCTCCCGGTTGTTAAAGGCACGATTTCGGCCGGCGGATTGACCGCCGACAATTTCATGGACATGAGGCCAGGTTTCACGAGCTTCGGCCGACGCGGATCGAAGCCATGCTCCGCGACCTCGCGATCGAACGCCTTCGAGCGATTCACCAGGAACTCCACGAGGTGGTTGCGGATGGCGTAGTATTGCGGATGGCGGTGCAGGTCGTTCCGGTGCCGCTCGTTCTTCGGCATGGTGTTGACCACGATCTCGGCGATGCGCGCGCCGGGGCCGTTGGTCATCAGCACGATCTTGTCGGCGAGCAGGATCGCCTCGTCGACATCGTGGGTGATCATGAACACGGTCTGCTGGGTATCGGCGCAGATGCGCAGCACCTCGTCCTGCAGCATGCCGCGCGTCAGCGCGTCGAGGGCGCTGAACGGCTCGTCCATCAGCAGCATCTTGGGCTGGATGGAGAGCGCGCGGGCGATGCCGACCCGCTGCTTCATGCCGCCGGAGAGCTGGGCCGGCCGCTTGCTCTCGGCGCCCGCGAGTCCGACCAGCTCGATGAAGCGCAACGCATGCTCACGCACCTTGGCGCGGTCCCAGGTCGGCCAGCGCGACGAGACGGCGAAGGCGATGTTGCCCATCACCGTCATCCACGGCAGCAGCGCATGACCCTGGAAGATGACGGCGCGGTCGAGGCTCGGCCCGTCGATCTCGCGGTTGTCGACGATGACGGCGCCACCGCTCGGACTGTCGAGGCCGGCCAGCACGTTCAGGATCGTGGTCTTGCCGCAGCCCGAATGGCCGATCAGGCAGCAGAACTCGCCCTTGTCGACACCGAACCAGATGTCCTCGAACACGGCGGGCTGACCGGTCTCGCCGAAGCGGCGCGCGAGCCCTTCGACGCTGATGAGCGGACGGTTCTCCATGGCGCGCCTATTCCGGATAGGTGACGAGCTTGGCCAGCCAGGCCAGGCCCTGATCGAGCAGGAGACCGACCAGGCCGATCAGCAGGATCGCGGTCACGATGTTGGCGATCGAGAGGTTGTTCCACTCGTTCCACACGAAGTAGCCGATGCCGGTGCCGCCCACGAGCATCTCGGCCGCCACGATCACCAGCCAGGCGATGCCGACGGAGATGCGCATGCCGGTCATGATGGTGGGCGCCGCGGCGGGCAGGATCACCTTGAAGGCCGTGCGGAAGGGGCCGACCTCGAGGGTGCGCGCCACGTTCAGCCATTCCTTGCGCACGCTGCCGACGCCGAAGGCGGTGTTGATCAGCATCGGCCAGATCGAGCAGATGAAGATCACGAAGATCGACGAGATGGCGCTGTCCTTGATCGTGTAGAGCGCGAGCGGCATCCAGGCGAGCGGCGAGACCGGCTTCAGGATCTGGATGAAGGGATCGAGCGCGCGATAGACCAAGGGCGACATGCCGATCAGGAAGCCGAGCGGAATGGCGACGAGGGCAGCGAGGCCGAAGCCCAGCAGCACGCGGCCCAGCGAATAAGCGAGCTGGATGCCGATGCCCTTGTCGTTGCTGCCGCGCACGTAGAACGGATCGGCGAGGTGTTTCCAGATCGTGGCGGCGATGTCGGCCGGCGTCGGCATCGCCGACTTCGACCCGGTGGCCGCCGCGGCGCCCACCAGCTTGGCATATTCCGGATCCATCGCCGGGCCGCTGGCGGCCGTCGGCATGGTGGCGACCTGCCAGATGCCGACGATCGCCACGAAGATCAGCAGCGACAGCAGGCCGGCCCGCAAGCGGAGCGAGTTCTTCAGCATCAGCGCCGACCATCCACAGAAAGCAAAGTCCTCATCCTGAGGAGGGTTCTTGGTCCCGGCGACAGCGTCACGGCGTCAGGTCCGCTTGATGGCGAAGCTGTTCACGTAGTCGGCGGGCTTGGCCGGATCGAAGGGCTTGCCCATCACAACGATCGTCTTGTTCGAGGGATTGGGCGGCGTGAGGCCCATCTCCTTCATCATGTTCGCGGTATCGGTGGCGAGGAACACTTCCTGCGCGACCTTGGCATAGTCGACATCCGCCTTGAGCTGTCCCCAGCGCTTCATCTGGGTCAGGATCCAGATGGCGAACTGGTTCCACGGGAAGGGATCGAAGCCGATACGGTTGGGGTCCTTCTTCACCCCACCCAGCCCGTCGGCATAGGTGCCGGTGAGGATCTGCTCCAGCACCGTCTCGGGCTGGTTCAGATAGTTCTGCGGCGCGATCGCCTTGGCGATCTCCTTGCGGTTCTCCTGCTTCTGGGCGTAGGCGGTCGCATCGATGATCGCCTTGAGGAGGGCGCGATAGGAGTTCGGGTTCTGGGTGGCGAATTCCTTGCTGACGGCGAAGGCGCAGCACGGATGGCCGTCCCACATTTCCTTCGTCAGGAGATGGATGAAGCCCACACCGTCGTAGACGGCGCGCTGGTTGAACGGATCGGGGCCGAGATAGCCGTCGAGATTGTCGGCGCGCAGGTTGGCCACCATCTCGGGCGGCGGCACCGAGCGGATCGAAATGTCCTTGTCGGGATCGAGGCCCGCCTCCGCCACGTAGTAGCGCAGCAGGTAGTTGTGCATCGAGTAGTCGAACGGAACGGCGAAGCGGAAGCCCTTCCAGTCCTTCGGATTGCGCTTGTCCTTGTGCTTGTTCGCCAGGGTGATCGCCTGGCCGTTGATGTTCTCGATCGCCGGCATCGTCCACGGCACCGGGTTCGAGCCGACCCCCAGCGAGATCGCGAGCGGCATCGGCGAGAGCATGTGCGAGGCGTCGTATTCCTTGGCCAGCGACTTGTCGCGGATTACCGCCCAGCCGGCCGTCTTCACGACTTCGACGTTCAACCCCTGCTTCGAATAGAAACCCATCGGATGGGCCATGATGATCGGCGTGGCGCAGGTGATGGGGATGAATCCGACCTTGAGGTCTTTCTTTTCCGGCGTCCCACCCTGGGCAAACGCCTCGCGTGCGGCGCCGAGCGGCAGGACAGACGAGATGGCGGCCATCGCCGTGGCCGCGCCCACGGTCTTCAGGAACTGGCGGCGCTGGGCATCGACCGGGAAAACGGCGCGCAAGACGGCGGCATCGACGACCCGGTTCCAGCGATCCTCTTCCCCGGCCGGCACGGCGGACGCCGTCAGACGGGCATGGTCGGCCTGGCTGTGGTTACCGCCGCAGCTGCAGCCGCCGCGGCCCAGCAGAGCCTTCGGGTCGAACGGGTCCTTGAACATCGAAGCCTCCTGCAGATCCTGGTGCCGACATCGATACGGCTCCGCTTGGAAGCTGAAAACGCAAGGCCTGTGCCAATCGCCTAGAACGTGCAGAAAGCCGGGACGCACCGCCTTTCCGCATCCATATTTGCCCAAGAAACCGCACCTATCCCGTCTCGACAAGTAGACCCTCAGAAGGCCATAAATGCCTCCCTTAGAGATTAGGTTTCAGGACGCGGATTTCCGACACACCCTCAGGAAATGCCACCCTTCTTCTGGGCGTTCGTCGATCAGATGGGTACCATCCGGAATGCCCCGGCTTAGCCCACTATTCGCAAAATGCGTCTTCTTCCTTTACGCGCGTCACCCGAGGACGGGCGCAGTGAAGGACACCCCCGCTGGGACGGGCGTAATTGTTGGATTCTCCAGTGTCGCCCGTCATATCTACGCCGTCACCTGCGCTCATGTGGCGCCTCAGGGCGCTTCGGTGATTCGCCTTAACACTACTAACGGCAAGAGCCGAAAAATCGAACTGGATCCAGACGATTGGCAAACTGATCCAAGTGGCTCGGACGTGGCAATCGCTGACATCACTGAAGAAGTGATGGAGGGCGACGATTTTAGTTACATCCCGCCGAGGCTTTTTGTGGAACAGCCATTCATTGACGATGTCGGGCTAGGCATAGGAGATGACGGCTTTATGCTTGGATTGTATGCCAACCATCCCGGCAGGGATTACAATCGGATTTCCGCCAAGTTTGGAAACATCAGCCTGATGGCCGACATCGGCGATCCGATTGGCTGGGAGGGGCGGCCAAAAAGACCGGCGCATTTGTTCGACATTCGCTCACGGGGAGGGTTCTCGGGATCGCCTGTTTTTGTCTACCGAACCCCCGAAGGAGATTTGCGAAGCATAGATGTCGATGGATATCGCCGCCGAACGACCGTGGCGCCCCATATCTCGGCATCCGACACGCGTATTGAGGGCCGTAGCGCGGCAATCGCTCCACCGTGGGAAACGGAATACGATACCGAGAACAACATTTTCTTGCGGCTCCTGGGTATTCATGCGGCTCAGTATCCGGAGAAAGCTAAGGTTTGGAAACCGCGCAAATTGAAGTCAGAGGCCGACGATGACGTCATCAGGTATGGAGACGAAATCTGGATTAACAGCGGCACCACTATTGTAGTGCCAGCATGGGAGATACGGGCCTTACTGAACAAAAGTTGTTTTCTTGAACGGCGCAAAGAACGAGAGGATCGCATGAAGCGCGAAAATGAAGGTGCGCCTATCCTTGAGGTGGTGGACGCCGAAGAATCGGCACGTCCTGCCAAGGAAGGGGACGAACGACACGCAGAGCGTTTCACGGCTCTACTAGACGCGGCCCTTGGAAAGCCCAAACAAGGCGATTAAACAGGCCAAAAGTGCCGAGATCGCGGAAGTTATAGCGATACTGATACTCGGCCACGTATTTCCACATGTGCTTCTTGGACACGCCAACGTTCGTGCCCTTGATGCCCTTCTTGAAATGACCCCAAAAGCCTTCGATGCCGTTCGTGTGGTGGATGCCAGCGACGTACTCATAGGCGCTGTGATTGACGGCAACGTGGTGGTACGGGCCAGCCGTCTCCAACGTTTTGTAGGCCGCCGCTTCGTCCGTGTTGACCACGCTGCCACGCTGCACGTTGGTCAAGATGTAGGGCATGACGGTGTCCTTGTTGGCGTCCGTTACCGGCCCAGCGCGCAATGGGCCGCCGCGCTGCAGCATTCCGAACACGACCGTCTTGTTCGCGACAGGGCTCACGCCCTTTCCTTGGCTGCGGCGGCCAGTGCGCTTGCCGCCCACAAACGTCTCGTCAATCTCGACATGGCCGGACAGAGGGCCGTCGAAATCCGCGCCGGCCATGTGTTTGCGCAGTTCGTGCGCGATCCGCCAAGCCGTCTTGTAGGTCACGCCCAGCTGCCGCTCTAGCTCCTTGGCGGCCACGCCATGGCGGGTCGTGGTCATCAAGTACATGGCGAAGAACCACAGGGTGAGCTTGGTCCGGGACTTCTCGAACGGGGTGCCAACGCAAGGGTAGATGTGGTGCCCGCGATGCTGGCAGGCGTATGCCCGGCGCTTGGTCATCCGGTGGAACTTGCTCTTGGCAACACCGCAAGCCGGGCAGGCGATCTCAGTGCCGCCGTACCGACGCTCCATGATCTTGTCCAAGCATGCCCCGTCGTCCGGATATTCAGCCTGAAACTGCTTGATCGTGTACTTCACGGATTATCCCTTTCGCGACAGTCAAAGGGATAACAAATGGCGTACTTGTCGTCAAGGGATAGATGCGCAAGAAACAGGCAAATAACCCCGACTCGTTCTGCGGAATCGCCGGATTCGAATCTTAACGTTGGGGATTAAATTCATGGAATCCCTGACTCTTTCCCCGTTTTACACGGCCATTTCTTATTGCGGAGGGGGGCGTCCTTTGGCAGGCTACGGTTAGTGGGTTGTTGGGTGCCCACCACGAAATGTCGACCACCCGTCTCAAGAATGGCTCAGTGCAGCCGCACGGCGGAATGGTTGGGGAGTAGCTCTATGGCGTTATCTCGACATGAGCGGACACGTTTGAAGTCTGACCTCAATCCGCTCGAAATGATCGAGAAGGTCGTGTCTGCCAACGACTGGCCGTTCGACCGGACTTCGGATCGGGAGATCGCGGTCGAGGTCGCGGGCCGCTGGTGCGACTACCGCATGTTCTTCAGCTGGCGCGACGATGTCGAGGCGCTGCACTTCACCTGCGCCTACGACGTCCGTATTCCGACCGAACGGCATTCCGACATTCATGGCCTGCTGGCCCTGATCAACGAAAAGATGTGGCTGGGTCACTTCGATCTGTGGACCGAGGAAGGCCTGCCGATGTTCCGCCACGCCATCCCGCTGCGCGGGACCAAGGGCTTGATGGCAGAGCAGCTGAACGACCTCGTCGAGGTGGCGATCACCGAAAGCGAGCGTTTCTATCCCGCCTTTCAGTACGTCATATGGGCCGGCAAGAGCCCCGCCGACGCGTTGACCGCCTCCATCCTGGAGACGGTCGGCGAAGCCTGAGCCGACAAGGACTCATCCGACGCCCCCTCTCGCTAAAAACTCAAAAACACTCTCGTTCGGAAAGTCCCCAGCGGCGCCGATCCCCCCGGATCGGCGCCGCGACGATTTCAGGGACGCGATTCCCCGGCTATAAGGGTCGCCTTCATGAGCACCCTCCCCGCGATTCTGCTGGCGATCCCGTATCCCGAGATAGATCCCGTCCTGGTCCAGCTCGGACCCTTCGCCATCCGCTGGTATGCGCTCGCCTATATCGCGGGCCTGGTGATCGGCTGGCAGGTCATGCGCCGCGTCTGCGAGCAGCCACCCAAGGTCCTGTCGCCGCTCAAGATCGACGACTTCCTGCTGTGGGCGGCGCTCGGCGTCATCCTGGGCGGACGGCTGGGCTACGTGCTGTTCTACAAGCCGGGTTTCTACATCGAGCATCCCCTGTCCGCGCTCACCCTGTGGGAAGGCGGCATGTCGTTCCATGGCGGACTGCTGGGCGTCGTCGTCGCCATTCTTCTCTTCGCGAGACGCAACCAGACCAACCCCTTCATGCTGTCGGACCTGGTGGCGCTCGTGGCGCCGCTCGGCCTGTTCTTCGGCCGCCTCGCCAACTTCATCAACGGCGAGCTGTGGGGCAGGATCAGCGACGTGCCGTGGGCGATGGTCTTCCCACGCGGCGGACCGCTGCCGCGCCATCCCAGCCAGCTCTACCAGGCCTTCTTCGAGGGCGTGCTGCTGACCCTCGTCGTCGTGGCGGTGTGGAAGCTCACCGAGGGCCGCCGCCGTCCCGGCCTGCTGACCGGGGTTTTCTGCGCGGGCTATGGCCTCGCCCGGATCGTGGGCGAACTCTTCCGCGAGCCCGACGCCCATCTCGGCTACCTGTGGGGACCGATCACCATGGGCATGCTGCTGTCGCTGCCGGTGCTGCTGTTCGGTCTCTGGATGATCGTGCGCTCTTACCGCAAGCCTGCCCTCCCGTGACGGAAGCGCCGTGAGCGAGCCCTCTTGACTGAATTGGGCGGGTTGATCGCGCGCCGCATCGCGCTCACCGGGCCGATCTCCCTCGCCGACTTCATGGCCGAAGCGATGGGCCATCCCCGGCTGGGCTACTATCGCCGCGCTCTTCCTGTCGGCGCCGCCGGCGACTTCACCACCGCGCCCGAAATCTCGCAGATGTTCGGCGAGCTGACGGGCGCCTGGCTGGCCGAGCGCTGGCTGGCGATGGGCCGGCCGTCACCCGTGCGGCTGGTCGAACTCGGCCCCGGCCGCGGCACCCTGATGGCCGATGCGCTGCGCGCGACGCGCGGCGTGCCGGGCTTCCACGCCGCGATCGACCTGCATCTGGTCGATATCAACGCGCCGCTGCGCGAGGCCCAGCGCTCCATGCTGCAGGCCTACCGGCCCGCCTGGCACGAGCGCTTCGACGAGGTGCCGGCGGGACCGCTGCTGCTGGTCGCCAACGAATTCTTCGACGCGCTGCCGGTGCGCCAGTTCCATCGCACGGCCAGGGGCTGGCGCGAGCGCATGGTCGGTCTCGATGAGTCGGGTGGGCTGCGGCTGGCGCTGGCGCCGGGCAGCACGCCCTTCGCATCCCTGCTGCCGGAGGCGCCGGAAGGCGCGGAGGCTGAGTTGAGCGAAGCCGGACGGGCGCTGGCCGGCGCCCTCGGGGCACGCATCGCCCGTGACGGCGGCTGGGCGCTCATTATCGACTACGGGCTGGAGAGTGCGGGCCGGGCGGCCTCGCTTCAGGCGGTGCGCGGCCACCAGGGAGCGGACATTCTCGACCGTCCCGGCGAGACCGATCTCAGCGCCCATGTCGACTTCCCGGCGCTCGCCGCCGCGTCCGGCGTCCCCGCCTTCGGGCCGGTCGACCAGGGCGAGTTCCTGCGGCGGCTCGGTCTCCCCGACCGCGCGCAGACCCTGAAGCGCAATGCAACGCCTGTGCAGGCTCAAGCCATCGATGCGGCATCGGCCCGCTTGATCGCGCCCGACCAAATGGGCACCCTCTTTCGCGTGCTGGCTCTCGGCGACGGCAGAAATGCCCCGCCCGCCGGCTTCACGGACACCCCCACGGACGACACTCCTCGGACGCCCCCATGATCCAGGCCCAGACGCTTGCCGCCCTCGACGGCGTGCGACATCGATTCTTCACCCGCCAGGGCGGCGTGAGTACCGGTCTCTATTCCTCGCTGAACTGCGGCTACGGATCCGGCGACTCGCCCGACAATGTGCGCGAGAATCGCCGGCGCGTGGCCGAACAGTTCGGTCTCGACGAGCCCGACCTGCAGACCGTGCACCAGACCCATTCGACCGACGTGCTCACCATTGCAGATGAGCGATGGAGTTCGCCGGGAGCGCCGAAGGCCGATGGCCTCGTGACCGACCGGCCGGGCGTGGTGCTGGGCGTCATGGCGGCCGATTGCGCGCCGGTGCTGCTGGCCGACGGCGACGCCTCGGTGATCGGCGCCGCGCATGCCGGCTGGAAGGGTGCGCTGGGCGGCATTGTCGATGCCACCATTACGGCGATGGAGAAGCTTGGTGCCCGGCGCGAGCGCATCCGGGTCGTGGTCGGCCCCTGCATCGGGCCGGCGTCGTACGAGGTCGGACCCGAATTCCCCGCGCCGTTCCTGGCGCAGGACGAGGCGAACGCTGCGTTCTTCCGGACCGCGACGCGCGCCGGCCACTTCATGTTCGACCTGCCGGGCTATCTCGTGCACCGCATTGCACGCAACGGCGTGGCCGTCTCCGCCACCGGCCACGACACACTCACGGGCACCGAGGATTTCTTCAGTTACCGGCGCAATACGCTGCAGGGTGTGCGCGATTACGGGCGTGGCCTGTCCGCGATCGCCCTCGCGGCCTGACGTGCCCTACTTCATCATCCTGATGGTCTGCTGCCTGCTCGGGGTCATCGCGACATGCGCCATGTTGTGATGCTGCTGTGCCTGTTCGCCCTCGCGGCGTGCGGTGGCTCTCCCAGACCCTTCGAGCACGATCCCTCCCAGATTTCCTACGCCCGCCCGATACGGGACAAGGCCGAGGTCGCGATCAGCCCGCCGCGCAACATGCCGCCGGAAATGGGTGAGCGCGTCGCGGCCGCCCTCGCCATTGAACTCCAGTCCTATGGGATCGTGGCCACCGTGGCGCCGGCCGAGGCGCCGATCCAGGTCGATGGCGTGATGAGCACGCGCGACGCCGGCATGTCGATCGAGGTCCAGACGGACTGGCGCGTGCGCGGCCGGCCGCGCACGGATGAGCCGGCGACCGTCAAGACCCGCGCGCCGCCGGAAGACTATGCCGAGCAGGCCGAGCGGCTGATTTCGCGCATCGCGCAACAAGCCGCCCCCAGGGTCGCGACCCTGATCGGCAAGCCGCCCAACTTCATTCCCCGCGCCCCGGGCCAGGTCGCCGCGGGGATCACGATCCCCTACGAATACCCGCAGGATCCCGCGGCGGCCCCGCCCGCCGATGGCACGGTGCCGAGTTCGACGACGGTTCCGACGCCGGTCGCCGCCAAGCCGGCGGAGCCGCAGCTGAAGGTGTTCGTCGCAGCGGTGACCGGCGCGCCATCGGACGGCAATCGCCAGCTGACGTCGGGGATGCGGCGTGCGCTGGGATCGAGCAAGCTCGTGATCGTGGACCAGGCAGAGGGCGACGCCTTCAGCGTCGTCGGCACGGTGAACATGACACCGATCGACGACCGCATGGCCCGACTCGTCGTCAAATGGATCGTCAAGGATCCGGCCGGCAAGAATGTCGGCGATATCGATCAGTCCAATCCCGTGCCGTTGGCGGCCGCGAAGGGCTCCTGGGCGGGATTCGGCGACATTGTCGCCTCCGCCGCCTCCGAAGGGGTGCTCGAACTTCTCGAGAAAGCGATCAACAAGCCGCGCTGAGCCTGCGCGGCCTGTGAATCGGCTTGTCAGAGGGGGGCTCCCGGCTGCTACTGTTCCGGGGGGCGGCGCGATTCTTGCTAGCTTTACGCAAGGCAAGAACGACCGCGAGACAGGGAGTCAAAAAAATCATGTTGTCATTCAGGAAATCGGCTTTGGCCGTCATCGCTGCAGCAAGCTTCAGCGGCCTCATGGCCGCGGCGCCGGTGCAAGCGCAGACGCTCAAGGTCGTGATGCATTCGGACGTGAAGATTCTCGATCCGATCTGGACCACGGCCTACATCCAGCGCAACCACGGCTACATGGTGTGGGACACGCTGTTCGCGGTCGACGAGAAGTTCAACGTCAAGCCGCAGATGGTCGACAAGTACGAGAACTCCGCCGACAAGCTGACCTGGACCTTCACGCTGCGCGACGGTCTCGAGTGGCACAACGGCACGCCGGTCACCGCCGAGGATTGCGTCGCGTCCATCAAGCGCTGGGCCGCCCGCGATTCGATGGGCCAGAAGATGATGGGATCTGTCGCAGGCTTCGAGATCGTCGATGCCAAGACCTTCAAGATGAAGATGAAGGAGCCGTACGGCCTGGTGCTCGAGTCGCTCGGCAAGCCGTCGTCGAACGTGCCCTTCATGATGCCGAAGAAGACGGCCGAAACCGATCCGATGCAGCAGATCAAGCTCGAGGACGTGATCGGCTCCGGCCCGTTCGTCTTCAAGGGCGACGAATGGAAGCCGGGCGAGAAAATCGTCTACGTCAAGAACACCAAGTACAAGCCGCGCGCCGAGCCGGCCAACGGCCTCTCCGGCGGCAAGGTCGTCAAGGTCGACCGTGTCGAGTGGCTCGCCATGCCGGACATCCAGACCCAGGTGGGCGCGCTGCAGAGCGGCGAGATCGACATGATCGAATCGCCCGGCCACGACCTGCTGCCGTTGCTGGCGAAGGACAAGAACATCGAGCTGGTCAGCTTCAACCCGACCGGCAACCAGTACGCCTTCCGCTTCAACAGCCTGGCCAAGCCGTTCGACAACGCGAAGATCCGGCATGCCGTGTTCGTTGCCTTCGGCCAGGAGGACTTCCTCAAGGCCACGATCGGCGATCCGCAATGGTACAAGGTCTGCAAGGCACCGTTCGTGTGCGGCACCCCGCTCGCGACCGACGCCGGCATGGCCGACGTGCTGAACGGCAACGCCGCCAAGGCCAAGCAGATCCTCACCGAGGCCGGCTATGACGGCACGCCGATCGTGCTGATGCAGTCGACCGACCTGCAGGTTCTGACGAACCTCGCCCCGGTCGCCAAGGCGCAGATGGAGCGGGCCGGCTTCAAGGTCGACATGGTGTCGATGGACTGGCAGACGCTGGTCGCGCGCCGCGTCAAGAAGGATCCGCCGAGCCAGGGCGGCTGGCACGCCTTCCTCACCTCCTGGGTGGCGGCCGACATCCTCAATCCGGTAATGGCCGGGTACTTCAATGCGGCATGCGACAAGGCCATGTTCGGCTGGCCGTGCGACGCGACGATCGAGAAGTATCGCGACCAGTTCGCCAAGGAGACGGACCCGGCGAAGCAGAAGCAGATCGTCGAGGACCTGCAGAAGTACTGGGTCGACCACCCGACGCACATCAATGTCGGACAGTGGTACGCGCCGCTGGCGCGCCGCAAGAACGTCACGGGCAACCTGACCGCGCCCGTCCCGGTGTTCTGGAACGTCACCAAGAAGTAGCTCGATCCGCGCGCGGGGCTGGTCCCCGCGCGCTCATCGATGAAGGCGGGCGATCCTGCCTTCTTCGATGGGGAAGAAACCCGGAGGGGGCACTATGAAAAAAGTAATGAAGCGTACGCTTGCGGCAATGGTTGCCGGCGCGATCCTGTCCACTGCCGGGCCGGTGCTGGCCCAAGGCAAGGTCGTCAAGTTCGTGCAGAACGGCAACCTGACGATCCTCGATCCGATCTGGACCACGGCCTACGTCACCCGCAACCACGGCTACTTCGTCTACGACACGCTGTTTGCCTCCGACGAGAACAACGTCGTGAAGCCGCAGATGGTCGACAAGTACGAAGTCTCCGCCGACAAGACGGTCTGGACCTTCACCCTGCGCGACGGCCTCGAGTGGCACGACGGCAAGCCGGTGACCTCCGAGGACTGCATCGCCTCGATCAAGCGCTGGGGCGCACGCGACGCGATGGGCCAGAAGCTCATGGACTTCGTGAAGGAGTTCAAGGAGGTCAATCCCAAGACCTTCCAGATGGTGCTGAAGGAGCCTTACGGCCTGGTGCTCGATTCGCTCGGCAAGCCGTCGTCCCAGGTTCCCTTCATGATGCCGAAGCGGGTGGCCGACACCGACCCGTTCAAGCAGATCGACAGCCAGATCGGTTCGGGCCCGTTCATCTACGTGAATGCCGAATCCAAGCCCGGCGAGAAGCACGTCTATACCAAGAACGCCAAGTACAAGCCGCGCGCCGAGCCCGCCTCGGGTCTCGCCGGCGGCAAGGTCGTGAAGGTCGACAGGGTCGAGATCATCGAGATGCCCGACCCGCAACAGCAGGTGAACGCGCTCGCGGCGGGTGAGATCGACATCATCGAGCAGCCGCCGCACGACCTGATCCCGATCCTGAAAAAGGAAAAGGGCGTCACGCTCTACAACTGGAACCCGCTCGGCCACCAGTTCATCTACCGCATGAACTGGCTGCAACCGCCGTTCAACAATCCCAAAATCCGCGAGGCCGCGCTGCTCACCATCCGCCAGGAGGATTACCTCAAGGCGACCGTCGGCGAGCCGGAGTTCTACAAGGTCTGCACGGCCGCCTTCATCTGCGGCACCCCCAACGCGGTCAATGCGCCGGGCGATCTTCTCGTGAAGCCGAACTTCGAAAAGGCGAAGGCCCTGCTCAAGGAGGCGGGCTATGACGGCACGCCGATCGTGCTGCTGCAGTCGACGACGCTGCCGGTCCTCACCAACGTCGCCCCTGTGACAAAGGCGCTGCTCGAACAGGGCGGCTTCAAGGTCGACATGCAGTCGATGGACTGGCAAACCGTCGTCACACGTCGAACCAACAAGGGTCCCGTGAATCAGGGCGGCTGGAACCTCTTCCACACGTTCTCGGTCGCGGCCGATATCCTGAACCCGATCTCGACCTCCTACATGGTGGCGAACGGCGACAAGGCGTGGTTCGGCTGGCCGAACGATCCGGAGATGGAGAAGCTGCGCGACGCATACGCCAAGGAAACCGACCCCGCGAAGAACAAGGCGCTCGCCGCCGCCGTTCAGGCCCGGGCTTTGCAAACCGCCCAGTATGGCTGGATCGGCCAGTGGTACGGCCCGGGCGCCATGCGCTCCAACATCTCGGGCTGGCTCAAGGCGCCTGTCCCTGTGATGTGGAACATCGAGAAGAAGTGAAACTGATCTCCAGTCCGATCCTCTACCCGCCAGGGCGGAGGGTCGGAATGGAGACGGTCAGATAAGGTAAACTGCATACAATGATCGATTTTATCGCTCGTCGCCTCATAGCCATCATCCCCGTGCTGGCGGTGGTGGCCATCTTCGTCTTCCTCATGCTGCGACTGACGCCGGGCGATCCCGCCGCGGTCATCGCGGGCGACAACGCCACGTCAGACCAGATCGCCGACATTCGCAACAAGCTCGGGCTCGACGAGCCGATCTGGTCGCAGTTCGCCATCTGGATCAGCAACGTGCTGCAGGGCAATTTCGGCGAGAGCTTCTTCTTCAAGAAGACCGTCGCCGAGCTGATCGCCCAGCGCGTCGAGCCGACGCTCGCCCTCGCGATCTGCACCCTGCTCTTCGCCGTCACCGTTTCCGTGCCGATCGGCGTCATGGCCGCCTACCGCCAGGGCTCGCTGCTCGATCGCGCGGTCATGGGCTTTTCGGTGCTGGGATTCTCCGTGCCCGGCTTCGTCATCGGCTACTGCCTGATCTATGTCTTCGCCATCGAACTCGGCTGGCTGCCGGTGCAGGGCTATGTCCGGATCGGGGTCAACTTCTGGCAGTTCCTCGAACGCATGGTCCTGCCGTCGCTCACCCTGTCGGTCGGCTTCGTGGCCCTGATCTCGCGCATCACGCGCGCCTCGGTGCTCGAGGTGCTGAACGAGGACTATATCCGCACCGCCCGTGCCAAGGGCCTGTCCAACCGTGTGGTGCTGATGCGGCACGCGCTGCGCAACGCCGCCGTGCCGATCCTCACCGTGATCGGCCTCGGCATCGCCATCCTGATCGGCGGCGCGGTGGTGACGGAAAGCGTCTTCGGCCTGCCGGGTCTCGGCCGTCTCACGGTCGAAGCGGTGCTCAGCCGCGACTTCCCGACCATCCAGACCGTCATTCTTCTTTTCTCCGTGGTCTATGTCGTGATCAACCTGCTCATCGACATCAGCTACACCCTTTTCGATCCGAGGATCCGGTATTGAGCGCGATCACCGAAGAAGTCGTCGACTCCGCCTCCATCGCGGCGGCGTCGACCAAGCGCAAGAGCCTCTGGCTCGTTGCCCTGCGTAACCCCAACGTCATCATCGGCGGCGTAATCCTGCTGACGATGCTGGTGATCGCCATTCTGGCGCCGTTCCTCGGCACGGTTGACCCGACGCGCATCGATCCGGCGGCCCGCAACAAGAAGCCCGGCACCGAGATCACCTATCGCCTCGATGACGGCACGACCATGAAGCGCGTCGCCATCATGGGTACGGACAGCCTCGGCCGCGACGTCTACAGCCGCGTCCTCTACGGCGCGCGCGTGTCGCTGGCCGTCGGCGTCGCCGTGTCCATCATCTCGGTCCTCATCGGCATGGTGATCGGCCTGGTGTCCGGCTACATCCGGTGGGCCGACGGGATCATCATGCGCATCATGGATGGATTGATGGCGATCCCGGGCATCCTGCTCGCGATCGCCCTCGTCTCGATCTGGCGCGCCGGCCTGATCACCGTGGTCTTCGCCATCGTCGTTCCCGACGTCCCGCGCGTGGTGCGCCTGGTGCGTTCGATCGTGCTGACGGTACGCGAGGAACCCTATGTCGAAGGCGCGATCTCGGTCGGCACGCCGACCTGGATCCTGATGTTCCGCCACATCCTGCCCAACACCGTGGCGCCGCTGATCGTGCAGGGTACCTTCCTCGCCGCCGCCGCGATCCTGACCGAAGCCGCTCTGTCCTTCCTCGGCATCGGCATCCCGCCGGAAATCCCGAGCTGGGGCAACATCATGGCCGAGGGCCGCACGCTGTTCCGCGTGTTCCCGCACAACATCCTGTATCCCGGCATCTTCCTTGCCTTGACGGTGCTGGCCATCAACATCATGGGCGACGGTCTGCGCGACACGCTCGATCCCAAAATGAGCAAGAAAGTCTGATGTCGACTGAAGCAAAGAGGCCCGTCCTCGAAGTCCGCAACCTGAGCGTCTCCCTGCCCAAGGGCGGTGACCGGGTCCATGCCGTCGAAAAGGTGAGCTTCACGGTCAATCCCGGCGAGATCGTCTGCCTGGTGGGCGAATCCGGATCGGGCAAGTCCGTGATCGCCTTCACCGTCATGGGTCTTCTCGCCAAGGCGCTGAAGCCGACCTCGGGCGAGATCCTGCTCGAGGGCGAGAACATCCTGACCGCGACCGAAAGCAGGCTGCGCGAACTGCGCTGCACGCGCATGTCGATGATCTTCCAGGAACCGATGACGGCACTCAATCCCGTCATGACCTGCGGCGATCAGATCGACGAGGTGCTGAACACCCACACCAACCTCGATGCCGCGACACGCAAGGCCAAGATCATCGCCATCCTGGCTCGCGTGAAGCTGCCGGAGCCGGAGCGTATCTACGCGTCGTTCCCGCACCAGCTCTCGGGCGGCCAGCGCCAGCGCATCATGATCGCCATGGCGCTGGTGCTCGATCCGGTCCTGCTGATCGCCGACGAGCCGACCACCGCGCTCGACGTCACCACCCAGGCCGAGATCCTGAAGCTCATCGCCGAGTTGCAGGACGGTCAGGGCACGGGCGTGCTGTTCATCACCCACGATTTCGGTGTCGTGGCCGAGATCGCCCATCGCGTCGCGGTGCTGCGTTGGGGCGAGCTGGTGGAGATGGGCCCGACCGAGCAGATCCTGTCTCGGCCGGTTCAGAACTACACCAAGATGCTGATCTCCTCCGTCCCGTCGATCACGCCCGTCCATCGCGGCGTGCGGCGCGACGGCACGACCATCCTGCGCACCGAGAAGCTCGGCAAGGTCTATACGAGCAACGCCTTCTTCCAGAAGGCGCGGGTCGTGAAGGCCGCGGTCGACGTCGACCTCGACATCCGCCGCGGCGAGACGCTGGGCATCGTGGGCGAATCCGGCTCGGGCAAGTCGACCGTGGCGCGCTGCATCGCCCGCCTGATCGATCCGACCGAGGGCAAGGTCTATATCGGCGACACCGAGATCGCGACCATGTCGGCGCGCAAGCTGCGCCCGCATCGCCGCCGCGTGCAGATCGTCTTCCAGGATCCCTACCGCTCGATGAACCCGCGCATCACCGTGGGCGACTTCATCATCGAGGGGCCGATGAATTTCGGCATCGGGCGCGAGGAGGCGATGGCCCGGGCGCGCAAGCTGATGGAAACGGTGCGGCTCGATCCCAACGCGCTCGACCGCTTCCCCCACCAGTTCTCGGGCGGCCAGCGCCAGCGCATCTGCATCGCGCGCGCGCTCGCCATGGAGCCCGAGTTGCTGATCGCCGACGAGGCCGT
>Ga0182739_1001164_pt1 | contig 28767 bp, 25 predicted proteins | sample eDN5th30CBELigBY_FD_128873 | JGI IMG/M metagenome (GOLD analysis project Ga0182739, IMG submission 128873) | Enriched backyard soil microbial communities from Emeryville, California, USA - eDNA 5th pass 30_C BE-Lig BY (version 2) (version 2) | ecosystem: Environmental > Terrestrial > Soil >... | reverse complement strand
TTGCTCCATGCAGAAGCAGTGTACGACGGGTAAGGAACGCCGGTTGAAGCGCTGGGAGCATGAAACGGTAGTCGAAGCCGTGCAGATCCGATTGGAGCATGACCCAGGAAAGATGAAGGTTCGCCGGCAGACGGTGGAGCATCCCTTCGGAACGCTCAAATACTGGATGGGAAGCACTTACTTCCTGACCAAAACCCTACCGAGGGTAAGCACCGAGATGAGCTTTCACGTGCTTGCCTACAATCTCAAACGAATGATGAGCATCCTTGGCATGGCTGGACTGATTGAAGCGATCAGGACTTGAGTCCAACCGTTTCTTTGCGTCCGTATACGGCTATCTGGGCCGCTGCCGCGGCCCAGATAGCCCATGTCGCGCCTGGCGCCCGACTGAGGTAGATCTGCACTTACATCTGTTGAATTTACAGGCTGCCCCAGCTTCTTTCGCTACTCGAGGTACTTACTTGCGTTTTCACACAGCCTGGACCCGAAGCCGCCGTTGGGGATCGGCAGAAACCGGCCAGAAGCGGCCATTCGCTCGGTCAGTGACTTTTAAAAAAGTGCGGTTACCCGCCCAAACACCAATGAAATACCTCTGGAGCAACTATCAGCCTGCCCAGGCATTCAGCCGACCTAAAGGCCGAGTGTTGGCCGGGTTGTTGTCGATATCAGAGCCTGTAATAGGCTCAGGCCTCAAAACGACTTGCTGACCCCTGCAATCACGGTTGGTGCGCAGACATCGTCGAAGCCGTTGTAGCTGTAGCACTCGGAGTCAGACAAATCGCTATCTGCATACGACAGTGACCAGTCGGCAGTGAACAGGGTCTTGCTGAGGGTCACTTGCCACTCGTTGTAGCTGGATCGAGCCTTCTCGTCGCGGCTGAAGAAGGTGTCGTCCTTGAAGTCCACCTTGCCATAGCGAAGATCCAAGCCCACCTCCATTGGGAGCGTGGTCTCATAGCCCACGAAGCTGTAGAAGTAGCTCTGATCGCCATACAGGTCGTTGGAGTAGTAGCCGCCGACATAGGCGCCGTAGGCGGTCAGCTTGGCGTAGGTTTCACTGTTGTTCAGTGCCCCTTCTTTGGGGTACTCGTACTGGTAGTACGTCAGATCCAGGCTGATGTCATCGGTGGCCTGCCAGAAGTAGCCGACGTAGTAATCAATCTCCTGTCGGGTCTTGCTGTCATAGCCGTAGTCCACGTTTGAACTCCAGATGCCTGCGTACAGCCCACTGGAGTGGGACAACCTGGCGGAGCCCTGGATGGCCGGGTCGCCCTGAGTTTGAGACATGCCTCGCGAGTGGTAGTCGCTGTAGGCACCAACAGTTAGATCGAGACTGAAATCGTCGTTTAGCGTGATGGCCTGGCACACCATCCAAGGGGCGAGTGTCGCACCCATAAGGGCCATTTGCAGCGCACGTTTCATCATTAACTCCTCGTTTCTTTCTTGTGTTTTGGAGTGGTAGAAGCTCAACTGATCTCGCCAGCGCAAACTGATAGCTCCGACGAAATTCAGGGCGAGAGAAACCAGGGCAGGCATGAGTACCTGCCTGCTCTTGTTGGGCTTTTCCTTGATGACTGTGGGGCTGGATCAGGTGTCGCCTCAGCTCGACATCGTTCCGCGTGGGCCCTATATCCTGTTGCTCATGGCCTGGGGTAGATGTTCTGGAACCACCATTCTCGGCGTTTGCAGTAGGGGTCTGATTTGATGCTGGGGTCGGCATCCAGAGCGAGCAGCGGACGATTTTCCGTGTCGTAATCAGCCCAGGCGGGATAATCCGGTTGACTGGTCTCTGCGTAGTTGAAGATCAAGCCCTGCATCAGCCTTACCAGGGACTCACGCTCCTTGCTGTCGGTACTGTTGGCGGGCAACCCAGCAAGGCGCTTACCTACATAGGTGTCCAGCTTGTCGAAGAAGTACACCTGATCCGCAGCGTGCTGAGCGCGGCGACGCGGGTCGGTTTCACGATCAAATCGATAGACCTTTACCCGATTGTTTCGAGCCAGCCCCTCAGCAGCCCATAGCGAAGGCATTACAAAAGCGCTGTCACCGAGCAGATGCATTGCCCGCTGTCCGTCGTTTTCATCGGGGAATGTCTCGCAGTACAGGTTTTTAACCGACTCCGCCAACCTTGCCGGAATGCCAATGTTCTCGATGACGGAGTCCATTCCCAACTGGTCAATTTGCTCATCCCAGTTCAGCCACAACCCCATCTCGTAGTTGGTGAAGCCGATGATGATATCGATTCCTGTGGCCTCGCCTTTGGCAGCAAAGGCGATAGGATCGACGAGTGAGCTTTTGGCATGGGATTTTGGCCAGAACAGCGAATCCATATGGAAAAGCATGTCCCTGCTTTCGCTGAGCTGGTGAACCTTCATCATCAGGTCGGCGGTTGTCATCTCATTTAGCTGCTGGAAGCTGTCGATACCGCAGTCAGCAAAAAACTCACGAGCCACATCGCCTGCTGACGCATCGGATAGCCCATAAGTTAGATCGCCACTCAGGCCGGGCAGCCCTGCGTAACCGCTCATCATCACTACGCGCCTGACCAGGCCGTTCAGATGCCCGCCTGCCAGATGCCAGCTGATATCGATGCTGCCGGCAGACTCTCCCATGAGCGTGATGTTCTCTGGGTCACCACCGAACTGTGCGATGTTACTGCACACCCAACGTACGGCTTGGAGTTGATCAAGCAGTCCGTGAGAGTGCGAGCCAGAGTATTCCGTGCCCCCCAAAACGCTGACATCAAGGAAGCCGAACACTCCAAGCCGATAGTTGATAGAGACAAAGACCAAGTCGCCGTTCTTTGCCAACTGATCACCGTGGTAACCCTCCAGCCGACTGCTCTCCAACCAGTTCGCGCCACCGTGAATCCAGATGACTACAGGCTTCTTGTGTGGCGCAACAGCTGGAGTCCACACGTTAAGAGTCAGGCAGTCTTCTGACCCGACCCAGGGTTGTCCTTCAACCTGAGGCTCATCAGTGAGCTCTGAAAACTCGCCCTCAGTAGAGTCGAACAACTGCGCAGAGGCAGAGCCAAACCGGCTAGCGTCACGAACGCCGCTCCAACCTTCGTACGGCTGTGGTGGCCGGAAGCGCAGAGCACCCACCGGGGCTTTAGCGTAGGGAATACCGAAGAAAGTGTGCAGGCCAGCGGCGATATCGAAAGTACCGCGGATAGCGCCTTGCTCAGTCTGAACAACCGCAGATTGAGTGGATTTAGAACACATTGCGAAATCCTTGAGCGATGGGGCCTGATGCAGCCCCAATAACAAATAGAAGGGGTTTAGTGATCACATGGAGTTCTTGAATCGGTTCCACGCTCGGCTCATGTCACGTAGCTGCCTGGGGCTTGGATCGGTTTGCCAGAACATCTTCTTGCGGACATCCTCAGGCGGGAAAACTGCTGGGTTTTTGGTGACCTCTTCAGGAAGCAAGGCAAGGCTGGCTGGCACAGCATTGGCATAGCCAACGGTTGCCGTGAAATCCGCGCTAATCTTTGGCTCCAGGGTTTCGTTTAGGAAGCGATATGCCGCATCCAAGTTAGGAGCGCCTTGGGGGATGACAAGGAATCCAAACCAGGCTAGAGCGCCTTCACGCGGTGCAACGTATTGGATCTTGTCGGTGATGCCTGCTTCTTGAGCCCGTGCTCGTGCGATCTCCACATCGCCTGACCAGCCCAGCACGAGGCAGACGTTGCCGTTGGCTAAGTCGTTAATGTAGGTGCCCGATGCGATATAACGCAGATTGGGAAGGACTGCTTTTAGAAGCTCGTTGGCCTTCTCCAAGTTCTGCGGTGTCGGCTGCTGCGGATCAAGCCCAAGGTAGTTCAGGACGATGGGATACACGTCCTCTGGGCTGTCGAGCATTGCGACACCGCAAGATTTAAATCGACTAACGATCTCCGGCTTGAACAGCAGATCGAGCGAGTCGAATGGCGCATCGGGCATTTTTGCCTCAAGCAGGCTCCGATTCATTCCTATGCCGGTGGTGCCCCAGTCGTAGATGAGTGCATGGCGATTGTCAGGGTCTTTGCTCTCTACGAACTTCATCAGCTCCGGATCAAGATTCTTCCAGTTGGGAATCTTGCTGCGATCCAGCTCAGTCAATGCGCCAGCCTTGATCAGTTGACTCAGCGAGGTATTCGAGGGTGCTGCGACGTCGTATCCACTGTTACCTGTGAGCAGCTTCACTTGAAGCGTCGCCTCACTGTCGAAGGTGTCGTACAGCACCTGGATGCCGGTCCTGTCCTGAAAGTCTTTGATGGTGTGTTCACCGATCAGATCCGACCAGTTGTAGACCCGAACTTGCTGGGGAGCCGCGATTGCCGCGCCGATGGACGCTGCAAGTGAAGCGGTGAAGCCAATAACCAAACCGAGCCTGCTCATGGCGCTGATGCCCTCGTTTTTTTCTTGTGGGAAAAAGCTATTCCATGTCATTTATGTAGCCAACTACATTTTAACTTCCAACTACACAGAATGGCTGTCAGCCGCTAGAATGCCTCGTTGTGCCACCACCTATGGAATGAATATGCCCGTTAGCCAGCCACAGCAGACGCCATCGCTTCGCGAACGGAAGAAGGAGAAGTTTCGCCAGAACCTCGTGAATACCGCGACCAAGCTGTTCCGCGAAGGCACGGTCAGTAGTACGCGCATGGAGGACATTGCGGCGCAGGCTGAGGCTGCGGTGACGACGGTTTACAACTATTTCCCGAACAAGCATTCGCTGCTGATAGCAATCATTGAGAACCAAGTGTTATTGGCGCAGGAACGGGTGCATGAGGTGCTCAGAGATCTGCCGACAGACCCTCAGCAGGGCATCCTCGCGATGATTGCCGCAGACTACGGGGACATCGATACCGTCGAGGACAAACGCTTCTGGCGCGAGCTTTTAGCGGTGATGGTGCTGGCGGTGGATGAGCAGCCTGACATTGAGCAGGCCCGGCGTCGTTTCCGTACGTCATTGAAGCGGGCCATTGAGGTGTATGCAGGAAATGGCACGCTGCAAGGTAGTCATGACCCAGATGCCCTAGTCGACATCATCTATGCGATTTACGCATTCCACTTTCGCAACCTGGTGTGCTCGCAGGGCTCCCTCACAGCGGGCGTACTACAGCTCGTTCAGCGCGACATCAGCTTGTTGTTTGTCGATACGCTGAAATGACGTCGCTTTACTGCACCATAATATTGGCCTGCTTCTGGCCGAGTAGTTGCTATCCCTGAGAGGCAGCTTTTGGCCGGTTTCTGCCAGTTCCCACCGGCAGCTTTGGGTCGTTCTCTACCGGTCATAGCCATGCAGTGGTTGGTCAAATCCGATGCAAATACTTGGTCAAGTAGAATGCAACCAAGTGGTCAAGTAAGTGCGCTGCGAGGCCACCGCCTGGAACTTGCTGCCATCGATGGCCGCCAACTGGCCACTGATCAGCCCCACCTGGCGGCAGAACTGCACGAAGGCCCGGCAGGTCGCCTGGAAGGCCGCGCCATTGTCCTTGCGGAAGTCGGCGATAGTCTTGAAGTCCGGTGCCAGGCGACCGAGCAGCCACATCACCTCGACATTGCGCTGGCACTCGGCCTCCAGCCGGCGCGAGGAGCGGATGCGCTGGAAGTAGCCATACAGGTAAAGCTTGAGCAGGTCCGCCGGATCGTAGGCTGGCCGCCCCGTCCTCTGCGGCTGGGCTTTGCTGAAGCCCAAGACCTGTGGATCCAGTCGGGCCACGTAGGCCTCAATCACCCGCACCAGATGGTCTTCCGGAACCAGTTCGTCCAGCGTCGGTGGAAACAGGCTGCTCTGCTGGCGCCCCTCTCCCTGAATGTAGCCCATAAACGACAATGCCCATATTGATCGATACGGGCATTGTCTTCAGCTCGGCCCTGGACTGCCAGGTTTTCACACAGCCGACGTGGGCCATGGCATCGCGCATGAAATGCACACCGCAGCGCTGCCAGGTGGTGCACGCTGGACATCAGTGAACCTCCCTGGCAGGGTCGCCGGCCCTGATGCCCCGCATTTTGCTTTCATTCCATTTTGCCGGTGCGCACGATACCTTGCACATACGCCACGATCTGTTCGTTGGCGACCTCGACATTGCCCCAGTGTGCCCGTCCGCACAGCAGGCTCAGCACTGCTTGCGCGATGGCGTGTGCCCGTGATCCGGACGCGGGTCCACACAAGTTGCAGTCGGCGATGATGATTTCGGCCAGCAACGCACTATAGACCGCCTTGAGCTGCTCGACCTGCAGCGCCTGGTCGTCGGTCAGGTTCATCGCCTCGCGGGTCAGCAGTACCAGGCGGTCGGGGTGGGCCTGGCTGAAGGCGATAAATGCCTGCACGAAACAACGCAGGCGCTCGTCGGTGGAGCGGCTAGCCTTGAGCGATTTGCGGGTTTCATACAGCAGGTCGGTCAGGCTTGACTCGATTAGTTCGAACAGCAGCCCCTGCTTGCTTTCGATATGGTGGTACAGCGAGCCTGGATGCAGGCCCAGATGGCTAGCCAGGTCACGCAGGCCGATGGCTTGGTAGCCACGCCGGGCGAATAGGTTGCTGGCGGTCTCCAGCAAGCGGTCTCGGGCATCGGGGGAGGGAACAGGCAGGCGGCTGGCGGCGGGCATAATGGGACCTGTCAGTGATTTGATGTTTGACCAAATGTAAGACAACAGGCATCTTACGTAAAGACTCAATCACGGAGGTGTGTTGTGGAAAATCAGACAGTGGTGATCGTAGGTGGCGCGTCGGGTCTGGGGCTGGAAACAGCTCGCCTGATGGTCAAGCGTGGGGCTGGCAAGATTGGCCTGATCGACCGTAACGAGCAATTGTTGGTACAAGCTGCCGAAGTGCTGCGCACGCAAGGTGCAGAGGTGGCCATCGCGGTCGGCGACATCGCTCGCAAAGATACCGCCCATGCCGCCTTTGGCGAAATCGTCAGCGCACTGGGTCGGGTTCACTGCCTGGTCAACAGCGCGGCCATCTACCCGCGCCAGGACATCTTCGAGATCAGCGACGAAGAGTGGGACCTGGAAAACGCCGTCAACATCAAAGGTACCTATCACATGATGGTGGCGGCAGTGCGACACATGCAGCAGTTTGTCGCGGCGCCTGCGGTGACCGGTCGCATCGTCAACGTCACCTCCGTGGACGCTTTCAAAGCCCACCCGCAGAATGCCCACTACGCTGCCACCAAAGCTGCGGTTGTCAGCCTGACCAAATCCTTCGCCCAGGCCTGCGCCAAGGACCAGATCCTGGTCAACTCGGTAGCGCCTGCCGGCTTTGCCACCGAGCGCGCCAAGCAACTGGGCTTCCTTGGCGAACTGGCGGCAGCCAACCCGCTGGGCCGCGCCGCAGAACCTGCCGAAATCGCCGAGTGGATCGTGATGATGGGCAGCAGCCGCAACAGCTATGCCACGGGTGAAAACGTCATTGTTAGCGGAGGCTACATCTATGCCTGAAGTCGCATTTCCCGAGGGCTACCAGCGCGCGCTGGTGACCGGGGCCACCAGCGGTATCGGCAAGGCCATCGTGCTGGCGCTGCGCGATGCTGGCCTTGAAGTGATTGCCGTTGGTCGCAGCGCCGAGGCGTTGGCGGAGCTGGCACGCGAGCCAGGGGTGAGCACCTTGCAGGCCGACGTGCGCGACTACCGCGGGTTGAGCCGGGCGCTGGAGGGCCGCTCGGTGGATGTACTGGTCAATAACGCCGGCATTCTGTCCACCCGCGCGGCGTTTCAGGAAATCGACGAGGCCGAAATCGACAACATGCTCGATATCAACCTCAAGGCGCCGCTGCACCTGGCGCGCCAGGTATTGCCGGGCATGGTCGGGCGGGGCAGGGGGCACCTGTTCTTCATCGGCTCCAGCGCCGGCCGCGCCCCGCACCCGGGTGCTGCGGTGTACGGTGCGTCCAAGGCTGGCGTCAGCCTGTTTTGCGATGCCTTGCGCTGCGACCTGCTGGGCAGCGGCGTGCGCGTGACCGAGATCGCCCCGGGCCGGGTGCAGACCCAGCTGTACAAAACGGCCATGGGAATGCAGGCGGCGGGCAACGAGCTGTACGAAGGCTATGAATCGATCCAGCCTGAAGACATCGCCGAGCTGCTGCTTGCCGCGCTGAGAATGCCGCGCCAGGTGGATGTGTCGCGCCTTGAAGTGTTCCCTACCGCCCAGGCAGTGGGTGGCGGGCGGATGGTCAAGACCAGCGCCTGAGCCGCTGGCCCTGTCGCCGGCGCCTACAGAAAACCCCTGTAGGAGCCGGCTTGCCGGCGATAGTGCCACAACACTGAAAACAGACGAATCACTGCTTGACCACATGTAAGACAACATATAACTTACATGGAGACCGCTTAAGCGGATCGATACAACTACAAAGCAACAGCAGGGGATATGACGATGACTGCGACATCATGCCGGGTCGGCGTGGACATAGGCGGGACCTTCACCGATATCGCGCTGGACGTGGACGGCGTGCTGCATTCGACCAAGATCCTGACCGACTACGAGCTGCCCGAGCGGGCCATCCTCACCGGCGTGCGCCAGGTGGTGGAGCAGGCCGGCCTTGCACTTTCGGATATCGACCAGTTGATCCACGGCACCACCCTGGCTACCAATGCCCTGATTGAGCGCCGCGGTGCGCGCACGGCCTTCATCACCACCGAGGGTTTCCGTGACACCCTCGAAATGCGCACCGAAAACCGCTTCGAGCAGTACGACATCAACATCGTCCTGCCGCCACCGCTGATCGACCGTGAACACCGCTACACCCTGCGCGAGCGCCTGGGCGTCAAAGGCCAGGTGCTGATCGCCCCGGTACAGGCAGAGATCGACGCGCTGGTCGAGCGCATCGCCGAAGGCAACTACGACAGCGTCGCCATTGGCTTCATCCACAGCTATGTCAACGGCGCCCACGAGCGCCAACTGCGCGATGCCCTGCAGTCGCGCCTGCCGCAGCTGTCGATCTCGATTTCCAGCGAAGTCTCGCCGCAGATGCGCGAGTTCGAACGCTTCAACACCGTTTGCGCCAACGCCTACGTAAAACCACTGATCAAGTCCTACCTGGACCGCCTGGTGGTCACCCTCAAGCAGGAAGGCGCCGACTGCCCGGTGTTCATGATTCACTCAGGTGGCGGCATCATTTCGGTGCAGAGCGCTGCCGAGTTTCCGGTGCGCCTGGTTGAATCGGGCCCGGCCGGCGGTGCGATCTTTGCCGCCGACATCGCCCGCCGTTATGCGCTTGAGAATGTGCTGTCGTTTGACATGGGCGGCACCACGGCCAAGATTTGCCTGATCGAAGACCAGGTGCCGAAAACCGCCAAAACCTTCGAAGTGGCGCGTACCTACCGCTTCAAGAAGGGCAGCGGCATGCCGATTTCCATTCCGGTGGTGGAAATGGTTGAAATTGGCGCCGGCGGCGGTTCCATCGCCAGCATCGACAGCATGCGCCAGATCCGCGTCGGCCCGCACAGCGCCGCTTCCGAGCCGGGCCCGGCGTGCTACGGCCGTGGCGGCCTGGAGCCGACCATCACCGACGCCAACCTGCTGCTTGGCCGCCTGGACGCCGACAACTTCGCCGGTGGCGCCTTGCGCTTGTCTACCTTGGCTGCCGGTAACGCCATGGCGCGGGTGATTGGTCAGCCCTTGGGGATGAAGCCCGAAACCGCCGCCTTCGGCGTCTGCGAAGTGGTCGACGAGAACATGGCAAACGCCGGCCGCGTGCACGCAGTGGAAAGCGGCAAAGACATCGCCGACTACACCATGATCACCTTCGGCGGCGGCGGCCCGCTACATGCCGCGCGCCTGTGCGAAAAAATGGGCGTTGCCCGTTTCATCGTTCCGGCCGGTGCCGGCGTGGGCTCGGCCATCGGCTTCCTGCGCGCACCCTTTGGCTACGAAGCGGTACGCAGTTCGTTTGTGCGCCTGTCCGAATTCGATGCAGTCGCCATCAATGGCCTGATCGCGGAAATGAAAACCGAATCGCTGGGCTTCCTGCGCCAGGGCATGCCCGAGGGTGAGCCGGAAATGGAATGCACGGCGTTCATGCGTTATGTCGGCCAGGGTTGGGAAATCCCCGTGGCGCTGCCGTTCAAGGCGTTCAGCGCTGCCGATACCGTGCAGTTCAAGACGCTGTTCGAAGAAGCCTACACGCGCTTCTTCGGTCGCCCGATCGACGGCCCGGACATCGAGATCGTCAGCTGGTCGGTACGCGCCAGCTCGCCGCTGCCGCCTGTGGAGCGCATCGAGACCGTGGGCGCCTCCTACCGTGCCCAGGAAGTCGATCGCCGTCAGGTGTTCGATGTGGCCGCCGGTGGCTTCGTCGAAGCTGGCATCCATCCGCGCGAAGAGCTGCAGGTCGGTGCCCGGGTCGACGGCCCGGCAATCATCGTCGAGCGCGAGACCTCGACCTTCGTCACCTCCAACTTCACCGCCACGGTCCAGCCAGACGGCTGCCTGCTGGTTGTGCGCCGCTAACGCCTGAATTCGGAAGACCTGAACATGAGCGATACCTTGATCGACATTCAAATGCAGGTGATGTGGAACCGCTTGGTTTCGGTGGTCGAAGAGCAGGCCCTGACCCTGATCCGCACCGCGTTCTCCACAAGCGTGCGCGAGGCCGGCGACCTGTCGGCCGGCGTCTTCGACCGTGCCGGCAACATGCTCGCCCAGGCGGTCACCGGCACCCCTGGCCACGTCAACACCATGGCTGAAGCGGTGGTGCACTTCATCAAGGACATCGGCGAAGACAACATCTTCGAAGGCGATGTGTACGTGACCAACGACCCGTGGAAGGGTACCGGCCACCTGCACGACATCACCATCGTTTCGCCGTCCTTCTACAAGGGCAAGCTGATCGGCTACTTCGCCAGTACCGCCCACGTGGTCGACATCGGCGGCCGCGGCTTTGGCCCCGACGCTCGTGAAGTGTACGAAGAAGGCCTGTTCATCCCGATCATGAAGCTGTTCGAGCGTGGCAACGTCAACCGCGACCTGATCAACATCCTGCGCAACAACGTGCGCGAGAATGACCGGGTAGTGGGTGACTTCTATGCCCTGTCGGCCTGCAATGAAACCGGCCACAAGCGCCTGTTGGACATGCTAGAAGAGTTCCAGCTGGACGACCTGGAGCACATCGGCGGGTTCATCCTCGAGCACAGCCGCCGCGCCACCCTGGAATGCTTCAAGTCGCTGCCGCACGGCACCTACAGCAACAGCATGACCCTCGACGGCTACGACGTCCCGGTCACCCTGGCGGTGACCATCACCGTTGGCCCGGACGGCATCCAGAGCGACTTCACCGGTACGTCGGGCATGAGCCAGTTCGGCATCAACGTGCCGTTGGGCTACGCCAAGGCCTATGCCTGCTACGGCCTCAAGTGCATCGTTGCGCCAGAGATCCCGAACAACACTGCGTCGCTGGCACCGTTCGAAGTGACTGCGCCTGAAGGCTGCATCCTCAATGCCAAGCACCCGGCGCCGGTGTCTGTGCGCCATGTGCTCGGTCACTTCGTGCCTGACCTGGTACTCGGTGCGCTGCACAAATGCCTGCCAGGCAAAGTGCCAGCCGAGGGCGCCAGCGCCCTGTGGAATCTGCACCTGAGCGTTCGCCCGCTGGAAAGCAACCGCAATGGCCGCAACGCCGAAATGCTGATGTTCAACAGCGGCGGCATGGGCGCCCGTTCGGCGATGGACGGCCTGAGTGCCACCGCCTTCCCAAGCGGCGTGCACACCATGCCGGTGGAAGCCACCGAGCACGCCGGCCCCGTGGTGGTCTGGCGCAAAGAACTGCGTGAAGGCTCTGGCGGTGCCGGCCAACTGCGCGGTGGCCTGGGCCAGGAAATCGAAGTGTCGGCCAGCGAAGGCTACAGCTTCCGCTTCAGCGCCATGTTCGACCGTATCCAGTACCCGGCTCGCGGCCTCGAAGGCGGCCAGGAGGGTGCACAAGGCTTCGTTGGCCTGGATGACGGCAGCCTGCTGCGCGGCAAGGGCCAGCAGTTTGTGCCGGCGGACCGTCGCCTGGTGTTGCGTTTGCCGGGTGGCGGTGGTTATGGCGACCCGCGTCAGCGTGACCGCCAGTTGGTCGAGCGCGACCTGCGCTACGGCTACATCAGTGCCGAGCAGGCGCGTGACGACTACGGCTTCGAAGCCGCCAAGGAGCGTTGAGCAATGGACGTGCAAAGCAGCCGCGTCAAAGCGGTAAAAAGCTCGCCGAGCATGGCCGTGTCGGTGCTGGCCAAGCAAATGCTGGCCAAAGGGGAGCCTGTGATCAACCTGGCCCTCGGCGAGCCGGACTACAACGTCCCGGCCCACGTGATCGAGGCGGCACACCAGGCGATGCTGGCCGGCAACAACCACTACACGCCGCCCAATGGCATGGACAGCCTGCGCCAGGCGATCGTAGACAAGTTCGCCCGGGAAAACGACCTGCACTACGGCCTGGACGAAATCTGTGTGGGCAACGGCGCCAAGCAGCTGTTGTTCAACGCCTTCCTGGCTACCCTGGAAGAGGGCGATGAAGTCATCACCCCGGCGCCGTACTGGGTGTCGTACACCGACATGGCGATGCTCAACGGCGGTGTGCCGGTGGTCATCCCGTGCGGTGCCGAGCAGGGCTTCAAGGTCACTGCCGAGCAGCTGGAAGCGGCCATTACCCCGCGTACCCGCTGGGTGATGCTCAACTCGCCGAACAACCCTAGCGGGGCGATCTTTACCCGTGAAGAGTTCGCCGCCTTGGGCAAGGTGCTGGAGCGCCACCCGAAGGTACTGATCATCTCTGACGAGATCTATGAGCACATCGTGCTGGGCGACCAGCCGTTCGTTTCGTTCGTCACTGCCTGCCCGCAACTGCGCGAGCGCACCCTGTTGATCAACGGGGTGTCCAAGGCCTACGCCATGACCGGCTACCGCCTGGGCTACGCGGCCGGGCCAAAGGGCCTGGTGGTTGCGATGAACAAGACCCAGTCACAGACCACCACCTGCCCATCGAGCATCTCGCAGCTGGCAGCGGTGGCAGCGCTGAACGGCCCGCAGGACTTCGTGCGCGACGCAAACCGCGAGTACAAGGCGCGTGGCGCGCTGGTGGTCGAGGGCCTGGCGCAGATCCCCGGGCTCAAGCTGCAGATGCCCCAGGGCGCGTTCTACGCCTTCCCTGAAGTCAGCGCCTTCATTGGCAAGCGCACGCCGGACGGCCAGGTGATCAACAACGACACCGAGCTGTCGGCCTACCTGCTGCGGGTCGGCAAGGTGGCCACGGTGCCGGGTTCGGCCTTTGGCGTGGAGCCTTATGTGCGCCTGTCCTTCGCCACTTCGCGCCAGGAGCTGGAACAGGCGCTGGGGCAGTTGCGCGAAGCCTTCGCGGCGCTGGCCTGAACACACGAATCGAACAGAGGTAAACCATGAGCAAGCCATTCAAACGTCTGCTGATCACCGGCGCCGCCGGGCGCCTGGGTAGCGTGCTGCGCAAGCACCTGGCGCAGTTCGCCGACGAATTGCGCCTGACCGACATCGCCGACCTGGGCCATGCCGCGCCGCACGAAGAGCTGATTCGTTGCGACCTGGGCAACTTCGATGACGTGCTGCCGCTGACCGAGGGCGTCGACGCCATCGTGCATGCCGGTGGCGTGCCGGTTGAAGACACCTTCCAGAAGATTCTCAACGGCAACATCGTCGGCACCTACAACATCTACGAAGCAGCCCGTCGCAACGGCGTGAAGCGGGTGGTGTACACCAGCTCCAACCACGCCATCGGCTTCTACGACCGTACCGAGACCATCGATGCCACCGCCGCCCATCGCCCGGATAGCCTGTACGGCGTGAGCAAGTGCTTTGCCGAGGACCTGGGCCGTTACTACTGGGACAAGTTCGCCATCGAGTCGGTGAACCTGCGCATCGGTTCGTCGTTCCCCGAGCCGCTGGACCGGCGCATGCTCGCCACCTGGCTGTCGTTCGACGACTTCGCCCAGCTCACCGAGCGCTCACTGCTGGCGCCGCGGGTCGGGCACATGGTGGTGTACGGCATGTCCGATAACCGCGAAAGCCTGTGGGACAACCGCCTGGCTTCGTCGATTGGCTATGTGCCGCAGGACAGTGCCGACGACTACCGGAAAAAGGTATTGGCCGAGCACCCGCCGCTGGACCCGAACGAGCCTGCCGCACGCTACCACGGCGGCAACTTTGCCGGCGCTGGCCACTTTGAAGACCCGAAATAAATCCACATCACGAGAGCGCTCAACATGGCTTCTACGGCAAAACAACAGAACTACGATGTGGTGATCGTCGGCGGCGCGGTCAACGGCAGCGCCACGGCCTATTTTCTGGCCAGCAACCCGGATTTCAAAGGCTCGCTGCTGGTCATCGAGCGCGACTGGACCTACAACAAGTCGGCCACGGCGCTGTCGAGCAGCTCGATCCGCCAGCAGTTCTCCAACCCCATCAACATCGAAATCTCGAAGTTCGGCGCCGAATTCGTGCGCAACTTCCCCGACCTGATGGAAGTCGACGGCGACCGCCCGGACCTGGCATTCCACGAGAATGGCTACCTGTTCCTGGGTGACACCAAGGGCTATGAAGTGCTGCGCCGCCTGCACGACACCCAGGTGTCCCACGGCGCCGACGTGCACCTGCTCGACCCCGAGCAACTGCAGCGCAAGTTCCCCTGGGTGAACATCGACACCCTGGCCGGTGCCAGCTATGGCCAGACCGGCGAAGGGTGGTTCGACAGCCTCGGCATGCTCAACGGTTTCCGCCGCAAGGCACGCTCGATGGGCATCGAGTACATCGAAAACGAAGTGGTCAGCATCCAGCGTGAAGGCGATCGCATCACCGGCGTGCAACTGGCCAGTGGCGAGCGTATCGGCTGTGGCCTGCTGGTTAACTGCGCCGGTACCCGCGGCACCAAGGTCGCGCGCATGGGGGGCCTGGACATCCCGGTCGAGCCACGCCGCCGTTCGCTGTTCGTGTTCGACTGCCGCACGCCGCTGGAAGGCACCGTGCCGCTGACCATCGACCCGACCGGCGTGTTCTTCCGCCCCGAGGGCAAGTTCTACCTGGGCGGCACTTACCCCAAGCACGACCCGGAAGTGGACTTCGAGGACTTCGACGTGATGCACGACGAGTTCGACGAAGAGGTATGGCCGATCCTCGCCGAGCGCGTGCCGGCGTTCGAGGGTATCAAGGTGGTCAACTTCTGGGCCGGGCACTATGACTTCTGCGTGCTCGACCACAACGCTATCGTCGGCCCGCACAACGAGGTCAAGAACTTCCTGTTCTGCAACGGCTTCAGCGGCCACGGCCTGCAGCAGGCGCCGGCCATCGGCCGTGGCCTGTCCGAACTGATCACTTACGGCGGCTACCGCTCGCTGGATCTGGGCGCGCTGTCCTATCAGCGCGTCATCGACAACAAGCCGTTCCTGGAAGATTCGGTCATCTGATCGCACGGCCTGAGGGAGAACAACAATGAGCAACTCCGAAATCAAACGCAGCGGCGGCCAGGTACTGGTCGATGCCCTGCGGGTCAATGGTGTCGACCGTGCCTTCTGCGTGCCGGGCGAAAGCTACCTGGCAGTCCTAGATGCCCTGCACGATGTGCAGGATGAGATCGACCTGATCGTCTGCCGCCAGGAAGGCGGTGCGGCCTATATGGCCGAAGCCTATGGCAAGCTCACCGGCAAGCCGGGCATCTGCATGGTCACCCGCGGCCCGGGCGCGACCAACGCCTCGGTGGGCGTGCACACCGCGTTCCAGGACTCCACGCCAATGATTCTGTTCATCGGCCAGGTGGCGCGCGACCAGATCGAGCGCGAAGCCTTCCAGGAAGTGGACTACCGCCGCATGTTCGGCCAGATGGCCAAGTGGGTGGTGCAGATCGACGATGCCGCGCGCATCCCTGAACTGGTCAATCAGGCCTTCCAGCGTGCCATCAGTGGCCGCCCGGGCCCGGTGGTGGTGGCGCTGCCCGAAGACATGCTCACCGACTTGGTGAGTGTGGCCGATGCCCGCCCGGCCAAGCGTGTGGAAGCGGCGCCAGCGCCGGAAGCGCTGGGCGAGCTGCAGCAGCTGCTGGCCGGGGCTCAGCGCCCGCTGGTGATCGTCGGTGGCGGCGGCTGGACCGCCGAGGCGGTGGCCGACCTGAAAACCTTCGTGCACACCCAGAACCTGCCGCTGGCGGCCTCGTTCCGCTGCCAGGACCTGTTCGACAACACCGATCCGCACTACGCCGGCGACCTTGGCCTGGCGGCCGGCCCGGTATTGGTGGATGCGGTGAAGCAGTCCGATCTGCTGGTCGTGGTGGGCGCGCGGCTGGGTGAAATGACCACCGGTGGTTATGCCCTGGTCGACATCCCGACGCCGAAACAGGCCCTGGTGCATGTGCATGCCAGCGCCGAGGAAATCGGCCGCGTCTATCAGCCGGCCCTGGGCATCAACGCCGGCCCCGGCAGCTTCCTGCGCCAGGCCAACATCCTCGGTCCGGTGCGCCCGCAGGCCTTCGAAGACTGGACTGCCAGCCTGAACAGTGGCTACCGCGGCAACTTCGACACCCCGCGCTCGCCGGGTGACGTGCAGATGAGCGAAGTGATCGCCTGGCTGAACAGCAACCTGCCGGCCGACAGCATCCTCACCTGCGGCGCCGGCAACTACACCGGCTGGGTGCACCGTGGTTACCAGCATCGGGTGTTCCGCACCCTGTTGGGCCCGACCAACGGCTCGATGGGCTACGGCGTGCCAGCGGCGGTGGCGGCCAAACTCACCTACCCGCAACGTACCGTGGTGGCGTTTGCCGGTGACGGCTGCTTCATGATGAATGGCCAGGAGCTGGCCACCGCCGCACACTACGATGCCCGGCTGATCACCATCGTGGTCAACAATGGCATGTACGGCACCATTCGCATGCACCAGGAAAAGACCTACCCGGGCCGCGTTTCGGGCACCGAGCTGCACAACCCGGACTTCGCTGCCCTGGCCCGTGCCTATGGGTTGCACGGTGAAACGGTCACTCGCACCGAAGATTTCGTCGCCGCCTTCGAACGCTGCCAGGCGTCTGGCAAGCCGGCGCTGATCGAGATCCAGGTCGACCCCGAAGCTCTGACCCCGCGCATGACCCTCAGCCAGATCCGCGACAAGGCCTTGCAGGCCCAGCGCTGATTTCACCTCAGGTGGGGCGCGGTCTGGCCCCACCTTTTTTATTCTTCGAACGAGCCAATCGACATGAATCTTGCCGATCACGATCTGCTGCGTGAAGTTTGCTATATCGACGGTAAATGGCTGCAGGCCGACAGCGGTCAGCGCATTGCCGTGACCAATCCGGCCACCGGTGACGTGCTGGGCCACGTGCCGCGCATGGGCGCCGAGGAAACCCGTCGCGCCATCGCCGCGGCCGAGCGTGCCTTGCCGGGCTGGCGCGCACTGACTGCCAAAGAGCGCGCGGCGCGCTTGCAGGCCTGGTTTCGCGAGATCCTTGCCCACCAGGAAGACCTGGCGCGGATCATGACCGCCGAGCAGGGCAAGCCGCTGGCCGAGTCCCGCGGCGAAATCGCCTTTGCCGCGGCCTATGTGGAGTTCTATGCCGAAGAGGGCAAGCGTATCTACGGCGATGTGATCCCGTCGCCGAATGCCGACCGCCGCCTGCTGGTCACCAAGGAGCCGATTGGCGTGTGCGCGGCGATCACGCCGTGGAACTTCCCGGCGGCGATGATCACCCGCAAGGCCGCGCCGGCGCTGGCGGCAGGCTGCACCCTGGTGCTCAAGCCGGCTTCGCAGACGCCGTTCAGCGCCTTGGCGCTGTGTGTGCTGGCCGAGCGCGCGGGCATTCCTGCTGGCGTGCTGAGCGTGGTCACCGGTGATTCGGCGGCCATTGGCGGCGAACTGACCACAAGCCCGGTGGTGCGCAAACTGTCGTTCACCGGCTCAACGCCAATCGGTATTCAATTGCTGCAGCAGTCGGCCGCCACGGTAAAAAAGGTGACCATGGAGCTGGGCGGCAACGCGCCGTTCATCGTGTTTGACGACGCCGACCTGGAAAAGGCCGTGGAAGGTGCGCTGATCGCCAAGTTCCGCAACAGCGGGCAAACCTGCGTGTGTGCCAACCGCTTCTACATTCAGGACGGCATCTACGAGCGCTTCGTGGCGCGCTTTGCCGAGCGGGTCAATGAGCTGGTGGTGGGGCAGGGCGATGCTGCCGGTACTCAAGTAGGGCCGATGATCGACGGGCGTGCTGCACGCGGCGTCGAGCAGTTGGTGGGCGAGGCGGTCGAAGCCGGTGCGCGGGTGGTGACCGGTGGCCGTCGTCATGGGCTGGGGGAGGCGTTCTTCGAACCGACCTTGCTGGCCGATGTGACGCCAGACATGCGCGTGGCGCGTGAAGAGATTTTTGGGCCGGTGGCGCCGATTTTCCGCTTCAGCACCGAGCAGGAGGTGATCGCCCAGGCCAATGACACCGAGTTTGGCCTGGCGTGTTACGCCTATACCCAGGATGTGGGGCGGGTGTGGCGGGTGTCCGAGGCGCTGGATTACGGCATGGTGGGTATCAACGTCGGCGTGGTGGCCACTGAGGTGGCGCCGTTTGGCGGGGTCAAGGCCTCCGGGCTGGGCCGGGAAGGGTCGCGCTACGGGATCGAGGATTACCTGGAGATCAAGTACACCTGCCTGGGGCTTTGAGGTCGTCCTGTACCTTTGATGTTGGGGCCATTCGCGGGCAAGCCCGCTCCCACAGGTACAGCACAAGCCCAGGCATTGTGCGATCCCTGTGGGAGCGGGCTTGCCCGCGAAGAGGCCGGTGCAGGCATACAGATCAGGCCTTGCTGTCCAGCAACCGCTGATAGCGCGACAGGCTCTCTTCCAGATGCTTGCGCAGCGCCGTACGGGCGCTGCTCACATCGCCCATGCTGATCGCCGACAGGATCGCGCCGTGTTCACGGCCGATCTTCTTGATGTGCGCCTGGCGGTTCTTGCCGGTCACCTGGCCGTGCTTGAGGTTCAGGTCAAGGATGATGTCCGGCCCCAAGGCTTCGAGCAGTTGGGTGAAGTGCGGGTTGTTGGTGGCGCGGGCAATGGCCAGGTGGAACTCGAAGTCGGCCTTGGCTTCTTCTTCCTGGGTGGCGCCATCAAGGGAGTTGAAGCGGTCGAACGCCTCGGTGATCGCGGCCATGCTCGCGGGGCTGCGGCGCTCTGCGGCGCGGGCCACCGACTCGGCTTCGATGCCCAGGCGCAATTCGAGGATCTGCGCCGCAGCGCGCACATCGTCGACCACGCTATCGATGGCAAAGCCGATGCGCTTGACGTCCTGCTCGACCACGAACACGCCCACGCCCTGGCGGGCGATCAGGCGCCCGCCCAGGCGCAGGGAAGCCACGGCCTCACGGATGACCGGGCGGCTGACGCTGAACTCCTTGCACAGCTCCTGCTCGGACGGCAGCTTGTCGCCGGGCCCGTAGGTGCCGTTGTCGATCCGGCTGGACAGCTCCTGGATGACGGTTTCCGCCAGGTTGGCGCGGCGCGTGCCTATGGACGCATTCATAGAAAAGTGGCTCCTGAAACTGATTGGCTCATCACGGTTGTTCTCCGGCAGGTTGTGCGCAGCCCGTAAGCCCCTTTGCGGCGGGATCCGTAGCCAACCAGCGGTGATGTTGTCGGCATAGGTTATCAAACATCTGACACAGCTTGTATGACGACCTGTTTTTTGCTGGGACTCCTTTCGTCGCTCGCCGGTTTTTTAACGACACTCACAGCATACACCCATTGACAGTTGCCTGCTGACTGTTATCTTACAAGTGCGACGGCGATCCTGCCAGTTCGTATGCGGTAAGTGATGTCGAGGTTCGTCCAATCATACTGGGAGCTGAGCATGTATAAGAACAATGGAGGGCGTACAGCCCTCGCCACCGCGGTAACCTTGCTGATGGCCATGGGGACGGCTCAGGCAGCAGAGACCGAAACCGTCAAGATCGGTTTCGCAGGCCCCCTGACCGGGCCTTCGGCACACCAGGGACAGGACGTTGAACATGGCATTCAGATTGCCGTGGAAGAGGCCAACCAGCAACAACTGAAGATCGGCGACAAAGTGGTGCAGTTTAAACTGGTGTCCGAAGATGACGTTGCCGACCCGCGCACCGGCACCGCCGTAGCGCAGCGCCTGGTGGACTCGAAAGTGGCCGTGGTGATCGGCCATTACAACTCCGGCACCAGCATCCCAGCGTCGAAAATCTACGCCGCAGCGGGTATTCCGCAAATCTCGCCGTCGGCCACCAACCCGGCACTGACCCGTCAGGGCATCCCGTCTGTGTTCCGCGTGGTCAACGACGACGCCACCCTGGGCCGCTATGCCGGCAATTACCTGGTCGGCAAGCTTGAAGCCAAGCGCATCGCCATCTTCGATGACCGCACCGCCTATGGCCAAGGCCTGGCCGATGAAGTCACCAAGGCCGTCAAGGCCGCCGGCGGCAACGTAGTAGTGCGCGAGTACACCAACGACAAGTCCACCGATTTCAACGCCATCCTCACCACCGCCAAGGCGCAAAAGGCCGACGCGGTGTTCTTTGCAGCCCTGGACTACCAGGCCGCACCAATGGCCAAGCAAATGAAGAACCTGGGCCTGAAAGCCCGCTTCATGAACATCGGCAACCTGCCCAACGATTCATTCAAGCAGATGGCCGGCAGCGCCGCCGAAGGCACCTACGCCTGGAACTACGGCACGCCGCTGCTGGAGATGCCCAAGGGCGCGGCCTTCGAGCAAAAGCTCAAGGACAAGTTCGGGGTTGGCGTGGTGCAGTCTTCGCCAGCAGCCTACGACGCCACCTGGGCTGCGATCAACGCCATGGTCAAGGCCGGCTCCGACGACCCCAAGGTCTACCTGCCGGTTCTCAAGAAAGAGAGCTATGAAGGTGTCACCGGCACCATCGCCTTTGACGACCAGGGCAACCTGAAGAGCCCGGCCGCGACCGTATTCCAGTTCGCCGATGGGGGCTGGAAGACCCTGTCGGTCGAGCGCGACTGACCCGCAGCACCCATAACAAGCAGGCTTGAGCCTGCACATAACAAGAAGACTTTTCCCACCTGCCAAGCCAGTCGGCCGCGTGGCGCCTTGGCGCCGCGCGGCGACGCAATGCAGTTTCGAGGATTCAGCGCGTGGACGGTACATTCGATATCTTGTTGCAACAGGTGCTCAATGGCCTGGTACTGGGCAGCATCTATGCCCTGGTCGCTCTGGGCTACACCATGGTTTACGGCATCATCGGCCTGATCAACTTCGCCCACGGCGAAATCGTCATGGTCGGCGCTATGGTGACTATTTCGGTACTGACGATGCTTGCCGGCGCAGGTTTTGCTCCCGGCATCATCACCTTGCTGCTGGCGATCATGGCCGCAGTGGTGGTGTGCATGCTGCTGGCCCAGGGCATGGAAAAATACGCCTACCGGCCGCTGCGCAAGGCGCCGCGGCTGACCCCGCTGATTCTGGCCATCGGCATTTCCATCGCCTTGCAGAACCTGGCGATGATGATCTGGGGGCGTGGCTACAAGACCTTCCCGGAAGTGGTTGAAACCCAGCCGGTGGAAGTGTTCGGCGCCACCATCACCAACGTGCAGCTGTCGATCATGCTGATCGCGGTGGTTATCATGTTTGGCCTGTGGCTGCTGGTGGACAAGACCCGCCTGGGCAAGGCCATGCGCGCCACGGCGCAAAACCAGGAAGTGGCGGGACTGATGGGCATCAACATCAACCGGGTGATCAGTGCCACGTTTCTGATCGGCGCAAGCCTGGGCGCCATCGCCGGGGTGATGCGTGCGGTCAACTACGGCCAGGCAGACGCCTACATGGGCCTGTTGCTCGGCCTCAAGGCGTTTTCGGCCGCAGTGCTGGGGGGTATCGGCAACCTGTTCGGGGCCATGGCTGGTGGTTTGCTGCTGGGGCTGATCGAGTCGCTGGCCGCCGGTTACACCGGGCAGCTCACCGGTGGCTTCCTGGGGGCCAACTACCAGGACATCTTTGCCTTTGCGGTGCTGATCCTGGTGCTGTTGTTCCGTCCCAACGGCCTGCTTGGCGAACGCCAGGCCGACCGGGCCTGAGGAAAGCCGTCATGAAAAACCTCAAGACCCAATACCTGCTGTTGATCGTTGCCTTCATCGCCTTGCCGTTCCTGATCGAAGCGATTCCGATGCTGGGCCCCACCTGGGTGCGCATCCTTGGCTTTGCCATGCTCTACGTGCTGCTGGCGTTGGGCCTGAACATCGTCATCGGCTATGCCGGCCTGCTCGACATGGGCTACATCGGTTTCTATGCCATCGGCGCCTACCTGTACGCCTTGCTCGCCTCGCCGCATCTGAACCTGGCAGGGCTTGCCGGCGGCGTGATGGACTGGCCGCTGTGGGTGATCATCCCGCTGGCAGCGGTGGCGGCGGCGGTCTGCGGGGTGTTGATCGGCGCGCCGGTGCTCAAGCTGCGCGGCGATTACCTGGCCATCGTCACCCTGGGCTTTGGCGAGATCATCCGCATCTTCATGAACAATCTCGACCAGCCGGTAAACCTCACCAACGGGCCTCAGGGCATCAGCAACATCGCCCCGCTGCATATCGACGGTGGGCCGTGGATGCACGCGGCGGGCGAGGGCGCGGTGCCGGTGCTCTCACTGCAGCAGAGCTGGAGCCTGTTTGGCCTGCAGGTGTCGCCGGTGATCAGCTACTACCTGTTCTTCCTGTTCATCGTGATCCTGTGCATCGTGCTGTCCAAGCGCCTTGAAGTGTCGCGCATCGGCCGCGCCTGGATGGCGCTGCGCGAGGACGAAGTGGCCGCCGAGGCCATGGGCCTGAACAAGCGCAACCTCAAGCTGCTGGCCTTTGCCATGGGCGCCACCTTTGGCGGCGTGTCGGGGGTGCTGTTCTCCAGTTACCAGGGCTTTGTCAGCCCCGAGTCGTTCACCCTGATGGAATCGATCATGGTGCTGGCCATGGTGGTGCTCGGCGGCATGGGTTCGATCCGTGGCGTGGTGCTGGGCGCGCTGATCCTGTCGGTGATGCCCGAGCTGTTCCGCGACCTGGTCAACTGGATTCAGCCCTGGGTGATGGACAACGTCACCTTCATCAGCCGCGACATCCTGCGCAACGTGCTGGATGCCTCGACCCTGCGCATGCTGGTGTTTGGCCTGGCGCTCATCCTGGTAATGCGTTTTCGCCCCGAGGGCCTGTGGCCGTCCAACCGCCGCCGCGCCGAGCTGCACGACGGCGACCCGGAGCCCGCGCCGCCCGCGGCAGCCCTGGCCACTGCGGTACACGCCCCGGCCAGCGAAGCATCCTTCGAACTCCCGATCAAAGAGGCAGACAAGGCATGAGCGACGTCCTTCTTGAGCTGCATCAGGTCAGCAAGTTCTTTGGCGGCCTGCAGGCCCTGCATGGCATCGACCTGAGCATCCGCCGCGGCGAGATTCGCGGCCTGCTCGGCCCCAATGGCGCCGGCAAGACCACCCTGTTCAACGTGCTTACCGGGCTGTACCGGGCCGAGCAGGGACGGGTGGTGTTCGATGGCAAGCCGCTGCTGATCAGCAAACCGCACAAAGTGGTGGAAGCCGGGATTTCCCGCACCTTCCAGAACATCCGCCTGTTCCACAACATGACCGCCCTGGAAAACGTGATGATCGGCCGCCATGTGCGCACCCGCAGCGGTGTGCTCGGCGCCATCCTGCGCACCCCGGCCTGTGTCCGTGAAGAGCGGGAAATCCGCCAGGCCGCGCGGCACTGGCTGGAATACGTAGGCGTTGGCCACCTGGCAGGGGAGCTGGCCAAGAACCTTTCCTATGGCGATCAGCGCCGCCTGGAGATCGCCCGTGCCTTGGCCACCGAGCCCAAGCTGATTGCCCTGGACGAGCCGGCGGCGGGCATGAACGCCTCGGAAACTGAAGGCCTGCGCCAACTGATGTGCAAAATGCAGGCGGACGGCAAGACGGTGTTGCTGATCGAGCACGACGTAAAGCTGGTGATGGGCCTGTGCGACCACATCACCGTGCTGGAATTCGGCCGCAAGATCGCCGACGGCCTGCCGGCCGATGTGCGCAAGGACCCCAAGGTGATCGAGGCGTATCTGGGCTCGGAGGCAGTGGCATGAACAACATTTTGCAAGTAGAGGGCCTGCAGGTTGCCTACGGTGCCATCCAGGCGATCAAGGGCATCGACCTGAACGTGGCCCAGGGCGAAATGGTCGCCCTGATCGGCGCCAACGGCGCCGGCAAGACCACCACCCTCAAGACCCTGGCCGGGCTGCTCAGGCCCAATGCCGGGCAGATCACCTTCGACGGCAAGGCCCATGCGGCTATCAAGGGCTTCAACCTGATCCGCGAAGGGCTGGCGCTGGTGCCGGAGGGGCGCGGCATCTTCCCCAAGCTGACCGTGCACGAAAACCTTGAAATGGGCGCCTATTCGCGGCGTGACGGCAAGGACGCCATCGCTGCCGACATCGAACGCATGTATGGCGTGTTTCCGCGCCTGAAGGAGCGTGCGTTCCAGCTGGCCGGGACCATGTCCGGGGGCGAGCAGCAGATGCTGGCCATCTCCCGGGCGCTGATGGGCAAGCCGAAACTGCTGCTGCTGGACGAGCCGTCCATGGGCCTGGCGCCGATCATCGTGCAGAAAATCTTCGAGACCATTCGTGAAGTGGTCAAGAGCGGGGTGACCCTGCTGCTGGTGGAGCAGAACGCCCGCCTGGCGTTGCAGACCTGCGACCGCGCCTATGTAATCGACTCCGGGCGTATTGCCCTGACTGGCAGCTGCCAGGACCTGTTGCACGACAAACAGGTGCAGAAGGCCTACCTGGGGGAGTGATGCCTTGGGGCCGCTTCGCGCCCCATGCCAAGCGCCCCCATTCATCGTGTTTTCCATCAAAAGAGTGTGTGCTGTGACTGATATTGAGCGTTACCAATTCGATACCCGTGTTCACCATGCCGTTAAACACAACGGTGTGGTGTACCTCACCGGCCAGGTCGGAACCCCCGGCACCTCTGCCGCCGAGCAGACCCGCGAAGTGCTGGCCAAGGTCGACCACCTGCTGGCGCTGGCCGGCACCGACAAGCGCAAGATCCTCAACGTGATCCTGTGGCTGGATGACCTGCGCGATTTCGATGAAGTGAACAGCGTCTGGGACGCCTGGGTGGACAAAGAACACGCCCCGGCGCGCTCCACCGGCCAGGCCCGCATGGCCAAGCCCGGCATGCTGGTTGAATTGATCATTACTGCCGCTACCTGACGGGCAGTGCCTGCTTAACCTCGCCGTTGCCTGCGCGACGGCGAAGCCGCACGAAGGTTTCAGATGACGTCGATTCAACAAGAACAACAGCGTTCACTGCAACATGGCCTGACCTCGCGTCAGGTCTCGATGATCTCCATTGCCGGCATCATTGGCGCCGGGCTGTTCATTGGTTCCTCAAACGCCATCGCCTCGGCAGGCCCGGCCATTCTGGTGTCCTACGCAATGACCGGCCTGCTGGTGCTGCTGGTGATGCGCATGCTCGGCGAGATGGCGGTGGCCAACCCCGACAGCGGGTCGTTTTCCACCTATGCCGGCCAGGCCATCGGGCCGTGGGCAGGCTTTACCATCGGCTGGCTGTACTGGTGGTTCTGGGTGCTGATCATTCCGGTCGAGGCGATTGCCGGTGCCGATATCCTGCACGCCTGGTTTCCTTCAGTGCCGTCGTCGCTGTTCGCCTTTTTGATCATGGGCTTGCTGGCGTGCAGCAACCTGGTCAGCGTGAAGAACTTCGGTGAGTTCGAATTCTGGTTCGCACTGGTCAAGGTGGTGGCGATCATTGCCTTCATCGTGGTCGGGGGTATGGCGGTGGCCGGGGTCTGGCCGTTGACCGAAACGTCGGGCGTGAGCCACCTCTGGGCCAACGGCGGGTTCGCGCCCAACGGTTGGGGTGCGGTGCTTGGCGGCGTGTTGATCACCATCTTCTGCTTCTTTGGCGCCGAAGTGGTGACCATTGCGGCGGGAGAGACCGACAAGCCCAAGGAGAAGATCCGCCGTGCCACCAATCTGGTGGTGTACCGCATTGCAATCTTCTACCTGGTGTCGATTTTCCTGGTGGTGTCGCTGGTGGCCTGGAACGACCCGGCGCTTAAGGCGGTGGGCTCGTTCCAGCGGGTGCTGGACGTACTCAACGTGCCGGGTGCGAAGCTTGTTGTGGACATCGTGGTGCTGGTGGCGGTGACCAGTTGCATGAACTCGGGGCTGTATACAGCCTCGCGCATGCTCTATTCACTGGGAGCGCGCGGCGAGGCACTGCCCGTTACCCGGCGGGTGTCGCGCAGTGGCGTGCCGGTGGTGGCGGTGCTGCTGTCGACCCTGGCCGGGTTTGCCGGCTGCGTGGTCAATTACTGGTTCCCGGGGCAGGTGTTCAGTTTTTTACTGTCGACCACGGGGTCCATTGCGTTGTTGGTGTACCTGGTGATTGCCATTTCGCAGCTGCGCATGCGCGCCCGGGCTGAGCGCGAGGGTGCCGAGCTTGCTTTCAAAATGTGGCTGTTCCCGTGGCTCACCTGGTTGGTGATCGGCGCCATTTTGCTGGTGTTGGGGTACATGCTGGTCAACGATGCCTATCGGTACGAGGCACTGATGACAGCAGGGGTGACGCTGTTCATCCTGCTGGTCTGCTTTACCCGTCAGCGCGTGCCGAGGTTGTTGCGGGCGGTTGGGCAACGTTAGCTCAGGATTGCCGCGCTCTTTGTAGCGGCCTTGTGCCGCAAAAGGGCTGCAGAGCAGCCCCGGCGATATTTGCATTCGCATGGATATCCTGGGGCCGCGTTGCGGCCCTTTCGCGGCACAAGGCCGCTCCTGCAGGTTATCCGGCCCTCAATGCTGCTTGGCCCGGTGAATGCGCAGCAGAATCACCAGCAAGGCCAGCAGCACCGGCGGCGCCATCGCCAGCAGTGCATCGCGCGGCGCCAGCCCCGCACCCAGCACATTCAACCCGCCATACAGCAGCTTGAACAGGTTCAGCAGGTAATAGGTGATGGCGATGATCGACAGCCCCTCGACCGCCCGCTGAATCTTCACCTGGGCATCGGCGCGGGTGTTGAGGCTGCGCAGGATACCGGCGTTCTGCTCCTCCATTTCCACCTGTACCCGCGCCTGCAGCAGGTCGCCGAGGTTGGCCACGTTCTTGGCCAACTGGTCGAGGCGTTGCTCGGTGGCGGCGCAGTAGCGCACGGTGGGTTTGAAACGCCGCTCGATGAACACCCCCAGCCGCTGGCAGTCGCCCACATGGCTTTCGCGCAGCTCTCCAAGGCGCTCGAACACCAGCTGCGCATAGGCCTGGGTGGCGCCGAAACGGTGGCGGTTTTTCACCGTGCGGCTGACCACCTGGCGCGACAAGTGGGCGATGGCTTCGAGCAAGGCCTTGGAGTCATGGCCATCGCCGCCGGCGCTGCGTTCGGACAACTGCACCAGCGTCTTGTCGAAGGCGTCCAGTTCTTGGCTCAAGGCCTTGGCGGTGCTCAGGGCCAGCGATGCCATCATGCGGTAGGTTTCGATTTCCAGCAGGCGGCGGATCATGCGTCCCTGGCGGTAGGCATTAAGGCGACGGTTGATGAACAGGAAGCGGTTGGTGCCTTCGCTGTCCAGGCGAAAGTCGCTCCAGACCACCGCATCGCCACCGCCCACGCAGGAGCCACAGGGGTCTTTGAAGCCGTAGCGGGGCAGCTCGAGGTCTGTCTCGTCGCGCACCAGAATCTGCACGGCGTTGATGATCTCGGCAGTCTGTGGCGCTAACGCGTCAGCCAGCACTTTGGGCAGCGGCTGCCAATCGCTGTCGGCAACGCTGCAAGGCACCACCAGCGTCAGGGTGAAGAATTCAGTGTGCCGTTCCCACTTGAACGGGTGCCCGTCCAGCAGCGTGATGCCCTGAGCCTGCTGCGCATCGAGTGCATCCGGGCAGCAGCGCCGCAGCAGCGCCGCGCAGGCTGCATCGCCGCCGAGCACGGCCAGGTGATGGACATGGGCCGGGCCGTCGAAGTACAGCGACGGGCGGGCGTGCAATTCGTTGTGCAAGACAGTGCGTTGAGGGTGCATGGTCGTCCGCTTTGGCGTTGTGATTGTTGGAGTGCCAGGTAGTGGGACTTTGCTGTAGAAGCGGGAAGTCACATTGCTTGCAGTGCGGCCGGCTTAAAAAACGCAGGGCTTTATTCGGTGCTGCTGCTTAGCGCATCGCGACACCGGGCTACCCCATGACGCAGAGTCCACTCAGGACATGGCAGAGCCCCAAACTGTGTAGTCGATGCGCCACGCTCTGGTTCTCGCTTCCCATTCACTGTAAATACGACTTTGCTGTTCATCGTGTTAAAAAACGGATGGGTGCTTTCATGGGATCGGGTGGTTGGTTTTTCAGGATTACGCCTTTAACCGGGTGGCAGGGTCGGCGGTTTCAACGGTTCCCATCATGGTCTGTGCAAACAGCGTCAGCATGTCGTGCGATGTAGCTCCCGGATACTCAACTATATGCGACGGACGGTCCTGCACTAAAAAATCAAGTAAAATACTGATTGTATTGATATTTGTGGATGTCAGTGCAGCTCAGTCACAAGCTATCAGGATCCCCAAAGAACATCTGTATCCGCGACCGCAGCCACCGCTCCGCCGGGTCATTGTCCTGTGCCCCGCGCCAGGCCATGTGCAGTTCGAAACTGCGCACGGGTATCGGCAGGTCCTCGGCCCGCAAGCCGCCGGCGGCCGTCAGTGCATCCGCCGTGTAGTCCGGTACCGTAGCCACGATATCGGTGCCTGCCAGCAAGCTCCCCAGCCCGTTGAACTGCGGTACCGCCAGCACC
>Ga0182739_1001162_pt1 | contig 28814 bp, 30 predicted proteins | sample eDN5th30CBELigBY_FD_128873 | JGI IMG/M metagenome (GOLD analysis project Ga0182739, IMG submission 128873) | Enriched backyard soil microbial communities from Emeryville, California, USA - eDNA 5th pass 30_C BE-Lig BY (version 2) (version 2) | ecosystem: Environmental > Terrestrial > Soil >... | reverse complement strand
CTGAAGCAGCGCTCCTACCAGGACCGCGAGGGCAACAACCGCACGGCGATCGAGCTGGAGGTCGACGAGATCGGCCCCTCGCTCCGCTACGCGACCGCCCAGGTCACCCGCGCCGCCTCCGGCGGTGGCGGCGGCAACTTCGGCGGAGGCCAGTCGCGTCCCCAGGTCCAGCAGGAGGAGCCGTGGGCGACGCCCGGCTCTGCTGCCCCGGACGCCTGGAGCGCTCCCGGCGCCGGCGCAGGCTACGGCGACGACACCCCGTTTTGACGCGGCGCGGATCAATGCGGCAAAGCCGCGTTGATGCGTGACGGGTCAAGGTTGAGCGAGCGCCGAAGGGCGCGAGTCGAAACCCCGAGCAAGATCCCCGGTCGTTGAGCGAGGGCCTGAGGCCCGAGACGAAACGCAGCGACCGGACGGCATCCACTACTACCTAAGGAAAGAAAATGGCTGGAAAGGCTACCGGCGATCGCCGCAAGCCGCGGAAGGGCGCGAAGAACGCCGCTCCCGCGAAGGCGATCCGCGTCGGCGTCATCGACTACAAGGACGTCGCGACGCTTCGTAAGTTCATCTCGGAGCGCGGCAAGATCCGCGCCCGTCGTATCACCGGTGTCTCGGTGCAGGAGCAGCGTCTGATCGCCAAGGCGATCAAGAACGCGCGCGAGATGGCGCTCCTGCCCTACGCCGGCGCTGGCCGCTGAGGAGCACCGACATGGCAAAGCTGATTCTCACGAACGAGGTCGCCGGGCTCGGAAGCGCCGGTGACGTCATCGAGGTCAAGAACGGGTACGCCCGCAACTACCTCATCCCCCAGGGCTTCGCTGTGGCCTGGACCCGCGGTGGCGAGAAGCAGGTGGCGTCGATCCGCGCCGCCCGTGACGCCCGCGCGATCCACGACCACGAAGAGGCCGTGGCGCTCAAGGACGCGCTCGAGTCCAACAAGGTCAAGCTGTCGGTCAAGGCCGGCGCCGAGGGCCGCCTGTTCGGCTCGGTGAAGACCGCCGATGTCGCGGATGCCGTCAAGGCCGCCGGTCTCGGCGAGCTCGACAAGCGCAAGATCCACATCACCTCGCCGATCAAGTCGGTCGGCGAGCACGAGGCGACGGTTCGTCTGCGCGACGACCTCACCGCCGTGATCACCCTTCAGGTGGTCGCCGCGAAGTAGGTCGCGACGTGAGAGGGGCCGTGGGAGTGATCCTGCGGCCCCTCTTCGTTGCGTCGGGGCTGCGGGAGCGCCGGACCAGGCAATGCCGGCGCCCCCGCCCCTGGGTTCAGATCGAGCGGCGTGTCATACGCATCACCCCTCCCCCGATCATGAGCAGGGTCGCGAGGACGAGTGCCGGCAGGAGGGGCGATCCGCCCGTCTCCGCCAGGGCGACGGCTCCGGCCGGAGTGCCGGTGACGGTGCTGGCCGACGGAATGTCGGCGGTGCCTCCGTTCGGGTCGTCGTCACCCGAGCCGCCCGGGTTCGTCGGGTCGGTGGGGTCGACCGGGTCCGTCGGGTCGACGGGGTCCGTCGGGTCGACCGGATCGGTCGGATCGGTCGGATCCGTGGGGTCGACCGGGTCCGTCGGGTCGCTCGGTTCCGGCGCAGCGGTCGTGCTGTCGCCGAGCACCGAGATGGCGTTGCCGCCGACGGTGATCGGCAGGCCGATCGGAACGATCAACTGGCTGCCGGAGGCGATGCCGTCGGAGCCGTCTGTCGTGGTGTCACCGCCTGTCCCGCCTGTCCCGTCGCCGCTCGTCTCGCCGGACGAGGTGCTGGCGCTGTCGCCGAGGACGGAGATGGCGTTGCCGCCGACGGTGACGGGCAGGTCGACGGGGGCGATGATCTGGCTGCCGGAGGCGATGCCGTCGGAGCCGTCCGTCGTGGCGTCTGTCGTGTCGGTGGTGTTGCCGGCATCCGTCGTCCCGCCGGACGAGGTGCTGGTGCTGTCGCCGAGGACGGAGATGGCGTTGCCGCCGACGGTGATCGGCACCTCGACGGGAACGACGGCCTGCGTGCCCGAAGCCGCGCCGTCCTCGCCCGAGGTCGACGCCGCAGTGGACGCGGTGTCCGCCGAGGTGTCGCCCGAACGCGATGACGCCGATGAGCTGTCGCCCACGACGGAGACGGCGTTGCCGCCCACGGTGACCGGGACCTCGACCGTGACGAGCGCCTGCGTGCCCGAGGCGGCGCCACCGGCTCCGCCGGTCGTCGCCTCGCCGGTCGCGGGTGCGGTCGTCTCCGGGGTCGCGGCGTCCTGGTGCGACGTCGAGTCGCCGACCAGCGAGATCCCGTTGCCGTCGATCGTCACGGGGATCGCGACGTCGATCAGTGCCTGCGTGCCCGACAGCAACCCGTCGTCGCCGTCGGTCTCGGCCGCCATCGCGACCGAGGCGCCCACGAGCGTGAGGCCGCCCGCGAGCAGCGTGCCCCAGAGGGCACGCGTGATGAACTTGCGCATGATGTTCTCCTTGTGCTGAGTCGGATTCCGGCGTGCGAGCGCACACCGGTGGCATGCCGCGCCGGTTCCGCGGGTGCGGGGCGCAGCGGCGCCGACTCAGTCGGGAGAGACGTCGGGGGCTGACGGCGGGTCCGGCGGCAGACCGGTCTCCCGGTCGCCGGGAGCGCGCAACCAGGCATGATGCGCGAACGGCGATGGGGAGGACGGCACGATTCCGGCCGCGGTGGATGCTCCGGCGGCGCCGGAGGAGGTCAGGGCTGTCGAGGGCAGGGCGCGCAGAGGTGGCGGTGGCGGCAGTGGCCGCTCGGAGGGGATCAACGCCACGCCGACTCCCGCGTCGCCGGCGGCGGGCGCGAGGGCGGCAGGTGAGGATGAGGGGACGCGTCCCGGAGCGGCGACGGCGGCCACATCCGTCGCCGCGGTGTCGTCGACGACCGTGGCGGAGTCTTCGTCGCTCGGGTCCGGTGCGGGTCCGCCGTCGCGCGGGGGCGGGGCGGCCGGCAGCACGGGGGTCGGGGGCACGGGAGCCGGGGGCGTGACGGTCTCGGTCACGGCGTCGACGGCGTCTCCGACGTCGTGACCGACACCAGCCACGACCTCGGTCACCGCGTCCCCGACGCCGTCGAGCGCGTCCGTCACGCCGAGGTCGTCCGCGACCTTCCCCACGACGGGGACGTCACGCACCGTGGACACCACGGCACCCGTGATTCTCGAGACCGGCTCGGCCTCGACCACCGTGTCGATCGTCGTGTCGGCCACGGTGCCGACGGTCGAGGCGACGCCTTCGAGGGTCGAGGAGACCGCGTCCGGGAGGGGGTCGGCGACCTCCTGGGCCGCGTCGACGAGCGCGCCGAGCAGACCACGCCCGTCGCGGTCGTCGCCGGCGTGGGATGCGGTCGCACCGAGTCCGAACGCGAGCGACAGCGCGATCCAGCCGACGGCGAGAGCCGTCGCGCACAGGAGTATCCGGACCCAGCGGGGCGGTTCCGTCGCACGGACCGTTTCCACGTTCACCTCCGTCGCACATCGACGCGTCGCGGCCTCGGGGGGTGAGACCGCGGATGGGTGCCTGGTGTGGTCGAAGCTAGCGCTGCGCGCGGGGATTGTCCAGAGGGGTCACCGAGCGAGGCGCGGTGTTTCCTCTCGTTTCGCGGCGTTGCCGGACTTGACAAACCGCCCCCGCGTCGTGCTAGTTGTCCCCAACCGCACCACTCGCCCACAACCTTCAAGCGGCACTTCACACACTTTCTCAATCCACAGGGTGTGGAATGAAAACACGCAGATCAAACTACAAATCGATGGAGAATCTCGCCTCGATCCCGGGTGTTCTCCACAGGTTCTGTACACAGCATGTCCGGCGTTTCGCGCAGTTTCTCCACATGGTTATCCACAGGCAGGTTTGCGACTGTCGGAGGCCGTCCCTAGCGTGACCTGTGGCTCGGCGCCGATGACAGGGCGGCCGACCGCCGGAAGGAGCGCGCATGTCGATCGCTGACATCTCTGAGGAGCGCCTCGGCGGACCCTCCGGAGACCGCAGCCACGAGCGCACACCCCCGCACGACCTGCTCGCCGAACAGAGCACGCTCGGCGGGATGCTGCTGTCCGGCGATGCGGTCGCCGACGTCATCGAGGCGCTGCGCAGCACCGACTTCTACGTCCCGAAGCACGAGCTCATCTTCGAGGCCATCCTCTCGCTGTACTCGCACGGCGAGCCCACCGACGTCATCGCCGTCACCGACGAGCTCATCAAGACCGGCGACCTGCAGCGCGCAGGCGGGGCCGACTACCTGCACTCGCTGACCTCCATCGTCCCGACCGCCGCCAACGCGGCCTACTACGCGTCGATCGTCCGTGAGCGGGCACTTCTGCGACGGCTGGTCGAGGCGGGCACCCGCATCGTTCAGATGGGGTACAACGGCCAGGGCGAAGCGCTCGACCTCGTCAACAACGCCCAGGCCGAGATCTACTCCGTGACCGGTGCGGAGCAGGCCGAGGACTACGTCCCGCTCCAGATCGCCGTCGACGCCGCGGTGGAGGAGATCGAGGCGGCGCGCGGTCGCGACGGTCAGATGACCGGCATCCCGACGGGCTTCGCCGGCCTCGACCAGCTCACCAACGGCCTGCACCCCGGTCAGATGATCGTCGTCGCCGCGCGTCCCGCCATGGGAAAGTCGACGCTCGCGCTCGACTTCGCACGCGCCGCCGCGATCAAGAACAACCAGCCCACGATCTTCTTCTCCCTCGAGATGGGAAAGAGCGAGATCGCGATGCGGCTCATGAGCGCCGAGGGAGCCGTGCCGCTGCAGAGCATGCGCAAGGGCATGCTCGACAGTCGCGACTGGACGACCATCGCCTCGACGCGGGGCCGCATCAACGACGCCCCCCTCTACATCGACGACAGCCCCAACATGACGCTCGTCGAGATCCGCGCCAAGTGCCGCAAGCTCAAGCAGCGCGTGGGACTGAGGATGGTCGTCATCGACTACCTGCAGCTCATGACCAGCGGCAAGCGCGTCGAGTCGCGCCAGCAGGAGGTCTCGGAGTTCTCCCGCGCCCTCAAGCTCCTCGCCAAGGAGCTGCAGGTGCCCGTCATCGCACTGTCGCAGCTGAACCGCGGTCCCGAGCAGCGCTCCGACAAGAAGCCCGCCATCAGCGACCTGCGCGAGTCGGGATCGATCGAGCAGGATGCCGACATGGTCATCCTGCTGCACCGGGAGGCGGCCTACGAGAAGGACAGCCCCCGCGCCGGCGAGGCCGACCTCATCGTCGCCAAGCACCGTAACGGCCCCACCGACACCATCACCGTTGCGTTCCAGGGCCACTTCTCCCGCTTCACCGACATGGCGACCGACTTCCAGTAGCGCGTGTGGCGCAATCCGCTCAACGCCGAGGTCGATCACCGCTATCCGACGGTGACGACCACGCATCGAGCAGTGGAGAGAAGCAATGAACGAGATGACACTTCGTGTGACTTCCGTCGACGGTACGAGGATCGCCTACGACCGGAAGGGCAGTGGCCCGGCGGTGATCCTCGTCGGCGGCACCCTAGACGACGGCGCTGAGAACGCGCCGCTGGCCCGGCTCCTTGCCAACCGTTTCACGGTCTACAACTACGCACGACGCGGCCGCGGCGCCAGCGGTAATACACCGCCATACGCCGTGGCGCGCGAGGTGGAAGACCTCGACGCGTTGATTGTGACAGCTGGCGGCTCAGCGCACGTGTACGGCGCCTCATCTGGCGGCGCACTCGCGCTGGAGGCAGCCGCGGCAGGTTCGGCGATCGACAAGATCGCGGTGTGGGATGTGCCGTACGTGATCGGGGACGACGTGTGGCCGAGGTTCGACCAGTACCTCGCGGACACCCACGAGGCATACAGAGCCGGCCGGGACGAGGAGCTCCTGGAACTGTTCGTGAGGCTTACCGGCGGATCCGATGCGGACATCGCGGCTGGCAAACAGCACCCGTACTGGGCCCCGTCCGTCGCGCTCGCCCACACGCTCGTCAAAGACGCCGCGGTCCTCAATGACTACAAGATCCCCACGAACCGACTTGCCCGCATCACTCAGCCGGTCCTGGTGACCACCGAGGGTCCGACCACCGAGCCCCAGTTCGCAGGCCTCCCGACCGACTTCTTCGACCGCGCTGCGAAAGCGATAGTCGCTGCAACCCCCCAGACCGAACGACACACGCTCGACGGGCAGGGACACGTCGTCGCCCCCGAACTCATGGCCCGTGTATTGAAGACGTTCTTCAACCAGTAGCCCGCCGACTGATCAGGTCGGTGGGCGGCCGTCTATGCAATAATCTGCGTATGCATGCAGATACGAAATGCACCCTGTCGAGCGACAGTGAGTACGTGGAGCTCGCGGTCGAGGTGTTCTCGATGCTCGCCGACGCGACCCGGATCCGGATCATCCTCGCGCTGCGCGATCAGGAGCTCTCGGTGAACCACCTGGCGGACATCGTCGACAAGTCCGCGCCCGCGGTCTCGCAGCATCTCGCGAAGCTGCGGCTCGCACGGATCGTGCTGACCAGGCAGGAGGGGACGAAGGTCTTCTACCGACTCGCGAACGAGCACGCCAGGCAGCTCGTCGCCGACGCGATCTTCCAGGCGCAGCACACATTGAGCAACGACCCTGCCCACCACCGTGGTGACCATCCGGCCCCGGAATCGGTTCGCTGATGCTGAGGGTGCTGCGCAACGGCACCTACGCGAAACTGTTCTCCGCGCAGGTGATCGCCCTGCTGGGCACGGGGCTGCTCACGGTCGCCCTCGGCCTGCTCGCGTTCGACATCGCCGGCGCGGCCGCCGGGTCGGTGCTGGGGACGGCGCTGACGATCAAGATGGTCGCCTATGTCGGCGTCGCCCCGCTGATCGCCGCCGTCGTCGATCGGCTGCCGAAGAAGGCGGTGCTGATCTTCGCGGACCTGATCCGCCTCGCGATCGCCCTTCTTCTGCCGTTCGTCACCGAGACCTGGCAGCTCTACCTCCTCGTGTTCGTGCTGCAGTCCGCCTCTGCCACGTTCACCCCGGCGTTCCAGTCCTTGATCCCCTCCGTCCTCCCGAAGCCCGACGAGTACACCAGGGCGCTGTCGCTCTCGCGGGCGGCCTATGACCTCGAGGCGCTGCTGAGCCCCGTGATCGCGGCGGCGCTGCTCACGGTGGCCGGGTACAGCGACCTGTTCGCCGGCACCGCGATCGGGTTCGCGGGCTCCGCCCTCCTCGTCCTGCTCTCGGCTCTGCCGGCACGAACCGGTCACGAGCCGGCCCTCCCGTTCTGGCAGCGATTGCCGCTGGGGATGAAGGTGTTCGCTCGTACGCCGACGCTGCGATTCCTCATGCTCACGAACATCGTCGTCGCCGCCGGCACCGCGATCGTCCTCGTCAACTCCGTCGTCTACACCCGCGGCGTGTTCGGGCTGGGGGATCAAGCCCTCGCTCTCGCGCTGGCCTGCTACGGCACCGGCTCGCTCGCGGTCGCCGTGAACGTCCCCCGCCTGGTGGCCCGGCTCGGCGTGATCCGCACCATGACCACCGGGTCGGCGGTCGTCGTCGCCGGACTGGTCGCGGCCGTCGGCGTCTCCGCGATCGCCCTCCCGAACACGGCGGGACTGGTCGTGCTGCTGGGCGCCTGGATCGTGCTGGGCATGGGGACCTCCCTCGTGAACACCCCTTCCTCGCGGCTGCTGGCCGACGCCTCGACTCCCGCGAACCGGAACCTCGTCTACAGCGCGCAGTTCGCGCTCTCTCACGCCTGCTTCCTCGTCACCTATCCGATCGCCGGATGGCTGGGCGCCGCGAGCCTTGCCGGCGCGGCGATCGCCCTCACCGTCCTCGCGACCGCTGCGGGGCTCGCCGCGTTCGTCTACGCGAGAGCTCACCGTCTCCACCGGCATGCCACGGCGGGGGAGGACGCGCCCGTCGGCTCGGGATCGCGCGCGTCCCGTCGTCCGGCTACGGACTCGGCGTGCGCGCGACGGTCTGCCGGTCTTCGCGGCGTTGATAGTCGCGGGCGGTGATTCCGTGCGCGGTCGCGAACGCGCGTGAGAACGCGGACGCGCTCGCGTACCCGAGGCGGCCGAAGACCTGCCCCGGCGGATCCCCTGCGCGCAGCAGGTCGCGAGCGATGTCCATCCTGATGCGCGATCGCCACCGCGGGAAGGTCTCGCCCGATTGGGAGAGGATCTCGCGCCCGAGGTGCCGGGGCGTCGTGCGCAGGTGCGCCGCCCATTCGGCGAGGGAGCGCGCGTCGGCTGGATCCCGGCGGAGGGCCGTCGCGATCTCGCCCAGAGCGCCCGTCGGACCGCCGACGCCGGGCTGCGCGACGAGGAACTGCTCGTGGAACAGCATCCGCACCAGCGCGCCGGCGTCCATGTCGGGTCGGAACAGCGTGAACTCGCTGATCATGGTGTGCAGCAGCACGGCCTCGGCCTCACGGGGGAAGGTGAAGACGATGATGTCGTCGACGCCGATCCGGAAGCGGCCGTGCGCGAGCCCCGCGGTGAGCATCAGCGACTCCGCGTCCATGATGACGGTGTGCGTGAGGCCTGCGGGGACCCACAGGGCGTCGCCTTCGCGCAGCGCCCGTTCGCGCCCGCCGATGCGGATCGTCGCCGTTCCCCGATGGACCCACATCAGCTCGTGGTGGTCGTGGACCTTCTCCCAGAACGTGCGGGCGGGGATCGGCGGTGCGACCGGCGGAGGGTCGGCCGTGAACGCCGTCGCCGGGTCGCCGTGCGGCGCGGTCGCCGCCACCTCGCCGGCGGGTCCTCTTCGCGCCACATACTCGCTGGGGGACAGTCCCGTGATCGTCCGGAACGCGCGCGTGAAGCCGGACGGGGTCGCGTAGCCGACCTCCCGGCCCGTCTCTCCGATACCGCGCCCGTCGTCGAGCCGGCGGACGGCGACGGCGACGCGCGCACGAGTACGCCAGGCGGAGAAGGTGAGACCCGTCTCCCGCAGGAACTGACGTTGCAGGGTCTTCGCGCTGATCCGCTCGCGATCGGCGAACGACTCGACGGTGCGCGGTGACCCGGGGAGGCGCAGGATCGCTCGCGCGACGCCGGCGGCCTCGCGCGAGCGCGGCATGCGCGGCAGCGTGCGATCGCCCGAACGCCGTTGGCCCGTCGGGGGAGTGCGCGCGACGAGGTCGACGAGAGCCTCCGCGCGTGGCGTCGCATCGCGCGTGGACGAGTTGTCGTCCCACTGATAGATCAGCCAGTCCTCCCACCCTGACGGGATCACCACCACGCGCGGCTCGCCCACGGCGAGCGGCCGCTGGCCGGTCGGCAGCCGGAGCGGGAAGACGACGGCGCCGGGTGCCGTGCGCGTGGCGTGCTCGATGCCCGCCGGAATCCAGATCGCGGTGCCGGACTCGAGCTCGTGCGTCGTGCCGCCGGCCTCGACGGTCGCGGTGCCGGTGTGCACCCACAGCAGCACGCCGTCCTCGTCCACCAGCGGTCCGACGACCATCGGTCGGACCGTGACGGCCGACCATGCCGTGGATGCGACCTCCATGCGTTCCTCTCGTCATGTGAAGAATCTGTCTTCTGAAGCCAAGGGTACGAGGTTAGGCGACCCTAAGCTCGTATCGCTCGCCTCTGCGATTCTGCCCGCTGGCCATGAGCTCCCCCCTGGAGGAACCGCCGTGCCCCGACACGCCCGCCCGACGACGGTCTTTCCGATCGTGCTGCGCGAGCTCGACGTCGTGGCCGTGTCGGATGTCACGCCCGGCATGCGGCGGATCACGCTGGGGGGAGAACAGCTCGGAGCGGTCACGGACGCGGAGGGCAGACGGCACGGGGCTCTGGCCAGCCCCGGCTTCGATGACTCCTTCCGTCTCTTCTTCCCGCATCCGGGTACGCGGGACGTCGTGCTTCCGACCGTCCGCCAGGGCCGCATGGAGTTCCCCACCGATCCGCGACCGCTCCACCGCGTGTACAGCGTGCGCCGGTTCGACGCCGAGCGCCGGCTGCTCGAGGTCGACTTCGTCAATCACGGCATCGGCGTCGCGACCACATGGGCGACGCGGGCGCGCCCCGGCGACCGCGTCCACATCATCGGCCCCACGACGTCGGCGGGATGGCCGGACGGCTTCGACAGCTGGCTCGTCGCCGGCGACGACACCGCGCTGCCGGCGATCGCCCGCCTGCTCGACGACGCCCCCGAGGGACTGCGTGCGCAGGTGTTCATCGAGATCGCCGACGACGCGCACCGGCAGCCCCTGCGCAAGCTCCGGAACGTCGAGGTGACCTGGCTGAGCCGCGGCGGGGCGGATGCCGCCGAGAGCACGCTTCTGCTCGACGCGGTCCGCGGTGCCGACCGGCCCGACGGGGAGACCTTCGCGTGGCTCGCCGGCGAGCAGTCCGTCGTCCGCGACCTGCGTCGTCACCTCATCGACGACCGCGCGCTCGACAAGGCGTCGATCGACTTCACCGGCTACTGGAAGCGTGAGAAGGTCGTCGCGCTGGGAGCGGACGCGGCCGTACCCGATCCGGAGAAGAACACGACCGCGTACGAGCGGTTCCACGAGCTCGCCGAGCTCGCGCCTCCGCTCGCGATCCGCGTGGCGATCGAGCTGGGCATCGGCGACCTCATCTCGCGCGGCGTCACGACGACAGCCGAGCTCGCGAGGCGCACCGGCAGTGACGAGCGCGCGCTCGGAAAGCTGCTGCGATTCCTGCGCGCGATCGATCTGCTCGCCGAGCCCGTCGCCGGACACTTCGCGCTCACCGAGACGGGCGAGTACCTCGCCGACGAGCACTGGATCGAGGAGCTCCACCCGGCAGGCGTGTGGGGGCGCCAGGATGCGGGGCTTCTCGGTCTCGCCGCCTCCGTGCGGACGGGGCGCTCCTCCTACGCGTCGGTCACCGGGCGTGACTTCGGCGACGTGCGGTCGGATCCCGCCTACGAACGCGAGCTCCTGGAGCAGACGGCGGAGGGGGCGAACTACATCGCCCCCGCACTTGCACAGCTGCCGAGCTTCGACGGCGCACGGCGCGTCGTCATCCGATCGCACGGCGCCGGCACCGAGGCCCGTGAGCTCACGGCCGCGCACCCGGAGCTCCAGGTCGTCATCAGCGCACCGCGGCGGATCCTCGACTGGCTGCGTCGTGACGTGACCTCCTCGGTGCGCGATGCGGGCCAGCGCGCGCGGATCTCGTTCGTCGAGGAGTCCGATCTCGCCCCGGGCCGGAACGCCGACGTCGTGCTCCTCGTCCACCCCCTGGACGGGCTGGACGACCGCGAGAGCGCGGACCTGCTCCGTGCCGCCGCGAAGGTCCTGACTCCCTCCGGCCGGGTGCTCCTGGTCGAGCACACCCTCGACGCCGAGACGCTCGACGAGCACGATGCGACCGCCGACCTCACCGCGCTGACGCGCGACGGGACGGGGCTGCGCACAGACGTCGAGCTCGACGCCGTGATCGGAGCGGCCGGCATGCACCTGCAGGAGCGCACCGTCATCGGCTGGGGCGTCGTCGTTCGCGAGCTCGCGGCGTCCCCTGTTCCCGTCGCGCCGACGCGGGAGTGAACCGACCGTCACCCGACCCATGTCCACGCACCAGATCCGTCCACGAACCCGACCCGCCGAGACCCGACCCGCCCAGACCCCGATCCGCCCAGACAGGGAGCAGCAGCACCGCATGAGAATCTCACGCACCCGTAACCGGACCACCACCGTCGTCATCGGCATCCTCGCCGCGAGCCTCGCCTTCGCCGGCTGCTCGGGCGGCACGACGCCCCAGAGCTCGCCCTCGCAGGCGACGGTCGACGACGGCTTCCCTGTGTCGATCGACACCGCCTACGGCGAGATCACCGTCCCCGAGAAGCCGGACCGCATCCTCGTGCTCTCCACGACCTACCTCGAGCTGCTGCCCTACCTCGACGAGGCGCCGCTCGCCTCGCCCGACGATGACGAATCCATCGCGCAGTGGTCGCCCTGGCTGGTCGGCACCGATCGCGGCGAGGTCGATGGCGAGCTCATCGACTCCGACTACCTCATCTCTCCCGAGGCGGTCGCGGCGTGGGATCCCGATCTCATCCTCACCGACATCTGGAACGCCGACGAGGTGCTCTACGCACAGCTGTCGCAGATCGCCCCGACCTACGTCGGCATCGACACCGACACCAACACGTCGTGGCAGAACCACCTCGCCGCCCTCGCCGAGCTGACCGGTCACGACCCGGCGGTCGTCGACGAGGTCGAGGCCGAATTCAGCGCGGAGCTGGCCGCGGGCGCGGCGTCCGTGCCCGGACTGGCGGGAGCGAGCTTCCAGGTGGCGGCGCTCGGCGGCGACGAGCAGCTCTGGCTCACCGAGTACGCCAACGCCCCCCTGCTGGCACTGGGTCTCACACCCGGCGAGGGGCAGCCGACCAACGGCGAGGAGGGAGCCTCCGCGCCGACCTACTCCCAGGAGAACGTCGACCAGCTCACGGCGGACGTGCTGTTCATCGCCACCGAGCACCGTGATCCGCAGGGTGCGTGGCGGACCGCGCTCGAAGCCGACCCGCGCGTGGCCGAACTGCCGTCGTCCGAGAACGGCACGCTCGTCTACCTCACGGGGCCGCAGTGGAGCGCCGTCAACGGCGGCACGCCTGTCAGCGTCCTCTGGTGGCTCGACCAGATCCTGCCGGTCCTCGAAGACTCGGCACTGAACCAGGACGGCCAGTAGCCGTCTCCGTTCGCCGGCGGCTCCACGCACGGAGCCGCCGGCGAACGGCTGCCGACGATGATGGACCCACATGACGGCACCCGACCTCTCCGACGCCGCTGCGCCCGCTGACGCCGCGGCGGGTCAGCCGCGCCCTGCGTGGCGGCGCCGGCGACCGCTCGGAATCCTGCTCGCGGCCGCTGCGCTGCTCGTCCTGATCCTCCTCAGCGTCGCGGTGGGCTCGAAGGACATCCCGCTGCCGAGCGTGCTGGACGCGCTCGCCCGGAACACCGGCACCGGAGACGCGTACGTCGTCTGGGATCTGCGCATCCCCCGCACCGCCGTCGGCATCGCCGTCGGTCTCGCGCTCGCCGTCGCGGGCGCGCTCATCCAGGCCCTCACGCGCAACCCGCTCGCCGACCCCGGGATCCTCGGGGTCAGTGCCGGCGCGGAGCTGTTCGTCGCACTCGCGATCGCGCTGCTGGGCGTCACCTCGATCGGCGGCTACGTCTGGTTCGCCTTCGCCGGAGCGCTCGTGGTGACCGTCGTGGTGTACGTCATCGGATCGGCCGGTCGCGGCGGCGCCGACCCCATCCGGCTCACGCTCGCAGGCGTCGCGATCGGCGCGGTGCTGTCGGGGATCGTGACCGCGATGGTCCTGAGCGATCCGGCGACGTTCGACAACATGCGCGGCTGGAGCGCAGGGAGCATCGTCGGGCGCGGGTGGGACATCCTGCTCCCGGTGGTGCCGTTCCTCGCCCTGGGCGTCGTGCTCGCCGCCATGGCGGCGCCCTCGCTGAACGCCATCGCGCTCGGCGACGACCTCGCCGTCGCGCAGGGCGCCCACGTCGTGCGGACCCGCATCGTCGTGGTGCTCGCCGTCACCCTGCTCGCCGGAGGAGCCACGGCGATCGCCGGACCCATCGCCTTCGTCGGCCTCATGGTGCCGCACGTCGCCCGCTGGTTCACCGGTCCCGATCAGCGCTGGATCCTCGCGCTCACGCTGCTGCTCGGCCCGTGCCTCGTGCTCGGAGCCGACATCCTGGGTCGCGTCGTGATCCGCCCGGGCGAGTTCCCGGTCGGTCTCGTCACCGCCTTCGTCGGTGCGCCCGTCCTGATCCTGCTCGTTCGCCGCAAGAGGGTGAGCGGGCTGTGACCGGTGATCTCCACGCTCCCGCCGCGGTGGACTTCGGCCGGCCGACCGTGGTCCTGCGGCGGTACGGATTCGCCATGAAGTGGCGGGTGCGCGCGCTCGTCGTCGCCGCCATCCTGCTGCTCGTCCTCGCCGTCCTGACGATCCTCGCGCTCGTCCTCGGCGACTATCCGCTCACGTTGGCGCAGGTGTGGGCCGCGCTCGCCGACGACCCGGATGCCGGCTTCGCGCGCACCGTCGTCGTGGAGTGGCGCGCGCCGCGCGCCGCGACGGCGGCCGTCTTCGGCGCCGCGCTCGGCGTCTCCGGCGCGGTGTTCCAGTCCCTCACGCGCAACCCGCTCGCGAGCCCCGACATCATCGGGTTCTCCGCCGGATCCTTCACCGGCGCACTGATCGTCATCGTGCTGATCCACGGGACCTACCTGCAGGTCGCCGGCGGAGCGATCGCGGGCGGGCTGGTCACGGCGGCCCTCGTCTACGTGTTCGCGTGGCGGCGCGGCGTGCAGGGGTTCCGGCTCATCATCGTGGGCATCGCCGTGTCCTCCATGCTCGCGTCGTTCAATGCGTGGCTCATGCTCACAGCGGATCTGGAGGTCGCGATGTCCGCGGCCGCGTGGGGGGCGGGGTCTCTCGCGGGGATGAGCTGGGAGCATGTGCTCGTCGGCGGGGGCGTCGTCGCGCTGCTGCTCGCGGCGGTGGCGGCGCTGTCGCCGAGCCTGCGGCAGCTCGAGCTCGGCGACGACGCGGCGCTGGCCACCGGCGCGCGCGCCGAGCCCGTGCGGCTGGGGACGATGGTGCTCGCCGTGGGGCTCATCGCGGTCGTGACGGCCGCGACCGGGCCGATCTCGTTCATCGCCCTCGCCGCTCCGCAGATCGCCCGCCGCGTCGCCGCGTCGCCCGGCGTGCCGCTCGTCGCCGCGGCGCTCATGGGCGCCCTCCTGCTGGGCGGTGCCGATGTGATCGCCCAGCACCTTCTGCCGTCCGCCCTCCCCGTCGGCGTCGTGTCGATGGTCCTCGGCGGCGCCTACCTCGTGTGGCTCATCGTCCGAGAGGTGAGGCGTCGTGGCTGAACACAACTCCACGGAAGGATCGGAGAACGTGACACCTCAGAACCCGCCCGAGGCGGATCGACTCCGCGTGGATGGCGCGACGATCGGCTACGACCGGCGAGTCATCAGCGAGAAGCTGACCCTGACGATCCCCGACCGCTCCTTCACCGCGATCGTCGGGCCGAATGCGTGCGGAAAGTCGACCCTGCTGCGGGGGCTGTCCCGGTTGCTCAGGCCCGCCGAAGGACACGTGGTCCTCGACGGCGCCGACATCCATTCGTATCGGGCGAAGGAGGTCGCGCGACGGATCGGCCTGCTGCCGCAGACCTCCATCGCACCGGACGGCATCACCGTCGCCGACCTCGTCGCGCGGGGCCGGTTCCCCTACCAGAGGTTCATCCGGCAGTGGACGGTCGAGGACGAGCGCGCGGTCGCGGCCGCACTCGCGTCGACCTCGACGACCGAGCTCTCCGGCCGGCTGGTCGACGAGCTCTCGGGCGGGCAGCGCCAGCGGGTGTGGATCGCGATGGCTCTCGCCCAGGAGACCGGCATCCTGCTGCTCGACGAGCCCACGACCTTCCTCGACATCGCGCACCAGGTCGAGCTGATGGAGCTGTTCACCGACCTGAACGACGCCGGACGCACCCTCGTCACGGTGCTGCACGACCTCAACCAGGCCTCACGCTACGCGACGCATCTGATCGCGATGAAGGGCGGGGCGGTGGTCGCCGAGGGGGCGCCGCGCGACATCGTCTCGGCGGACCTCGTCGAGGAGGTCTTCGGGCTGCGATGCCTCGTCGTTCCCGATCCCGTGACGGGATCGCCGCAGATCGTGCCCCTGGGCCGTGATCGGATCGCACGGCGCGGGGCGCGCAACTCCGAGACCTGACGACTCGCCGCGGCCCGGCGAACACCGGCGAGCCACGCTCGTATGCGCGACCTCCATCGAAAGGTGGAGATCCGGATCAATCGTGATCGCGATGCCCCCGGCGACGGCACCTGGTGCAGTTGAAGGCATGGCAGATTCCCGCGTTCACAGGCGCTTCGCCGACCGGCTGACCTCGCGCGCAGGCGCGTGGGTCTCGCTCGGACTCGTCCTCCTGATCATGGTCGCCCTCTTCGGCGCCCTCGGCTCCGCGAAGGCGCCCGAGCGCAACGACCAGGCACCGGCGAGCGCGGAGTCGACCCAGGTGCGCGACCTGCGGGAGACGTTCCCGGACGCGGACCGCCAGTCCGTGCTCGTCGTGGCGTCCCGCGACGACGGCGCGACGCTCACCGGCGCCCAGATCGAGGGTCTCGCGGAGCTGCTGCCGGTGCTCGACGCGCACGCGCACGGCGATTCCGCCGGACCGATCGTCAGCGATGACGGCGAGGCGGCGATCCTCGTGACGCCGATCACGGTCGGCGCCACCAATGCGGAGACCGCGGAGGTCATCGGCGCGCTGCGAGCCGACCTCGCCGCGCACGCGCTGACGGGGGTGACGCTGCAGGTCACCGGAGGGCCCGCGTTCGGCGCGGATGTCGCCGCCTCGTTCGACGGCGCCAACATCACCCTGCTGCTGGTGACGATCCTCATCGTCGCGATCCTGCTGATCGTGACCTACCGGTCGCCGGTGCTGTGGCTGATCCCGCTGACCGTCGTCGCGCTCGCGGACGGGCTGGCCGGCCGGATGGCGGCCGCGGCGGGGGCCGCGTGGGGCCTGCAGTTCGACTCGGGCATCATCAGCGTGCTCGTCTTCGGGGCGGGCACCAACTACGCGCTGCTGCTGATCTCCCGCTACCGGGAGGAGCTGCAGACGACCGAGAGCCATCGCCGGGCGCTGAGCGCGGCGTGGCGCAAGACCGTCCCAGCCATCCTGGCCTCGAACGTCACGGTCGTGCTCGCCCTGCTGACGCTCGTGCTCGCCGTGATCCCCGGTACCCACGGGCTGGGCGTGTCGTCGGCGATCGGCCTGGTGATCGCCCTGGCCGCTGTGCTGTTCCTCCTGCCGCCGCTGCTGGCCGTGTGCGGCCGCGCCGCCTTCTGGCCGTTCATCCCGCGCCCGGGTCAGGCAGCCCGTCAGGGCCGGATGTGGCGGCGGATCGCATCCGGCGTCGTCCGTCGCCCCGTGGTGAGCCTGCTGTCGGGCGTTGCGGTTCTGGCGATCATGATGACGGGGCTGTTCGGAACGTCGGTGGGTCTCGACCAGCTGGAGAAGTTCCGGGTGCCCTCGGAGTCGGCGGCGGGACTGGAGGTGGTCTCTGCGCACTTCCCACCCGGCGAGGCGCAGCCGATCCTCATCATCGCCGGCAGCGAACGAGCGGATTCGGTCGTGGAGGCGGCAGAACGGGTCGACGGTGTGGTGCGCGTGACGCCTGCGGCGACCAGCGAGGACGGGTCGCTGACGCAGATCGTCGTGACCAGCGAGTACGTCCCGAGCACCGAGCAGAGCCTCGACCAGATCACCGAGCTCCGCGACGCCGTGCACGCCGTTCCTGGTGCGGATGCGATGGTGGGCGGCGCTGTCGCGACCGACCTCGACGCCCGCGCCGGAAATCAGCGGGACCTTCTCGTGGTGGCGCCGCTGGTGCTCGCGGTGAGCTTCCTCGTGCTGCTGGTGCTGCTGCGGTCGCTCGTCGCGCCCGTGCTGCTGCTGCTCGTGAATCTGGCCAGTGCGGTCGCCGCCATCGGCGCGGGCGCCTGGCTCAGCCGGATGCTGTTCGACCAGCAGTCGCTGGACCTGCAGGTTCCCCTGCTCGCGTTCCTGTTCCTCGTCGCCCTGGGCATCGACTACTCGATCTTCCTGGTGCACCGCGCCCGGGCGGAGGCGCGCATCCGCGGCACGAGAGAGGGGATGGTGGAGGCGGTCGCGCACACCGGCAGCGTCATCACCAGCGCGGGCATCGTCCTCACGGGCGTGTTCGCCGCGCTCGGCGTGCTGCCGCTGGTGACGCTCGGCCAGCTCGGGCTCATCGTCGGGTTCGGCGTGATCGTCGACACCCTCGTGGTGCGCACCGTCATCGTGCCCGCGATCTTCGCGCTCGCCGGCGATCGGATCTGGTGGCCGGGAAAGCTCCGCTCCGGAGCGGGAGACTTGGACCATGAACCTCGTGACCTCGTCGCTGACGCGCACTGACCCGGGAGGGCCGACGGCCACCGGGCCCACCGTTCGCGCGATGGAGATCGGCCAGCATCTGATGGCTGCGCTCCTGACCACGATCGGCGTGATCCGCGCGGTCGGCGACGACACCCCCGCCGCCGCGGCGATCGTGTCCGGTCTGGCGATCCTCGCCTGGCACTCCGCGGGAACGATCCTCCCGTCCCGCACGCGATCGCGCCGCATCGTCGTGGGATGGCTCGTCGGCTTCGCCGTCGTCTGGGTCGCCGCGGTCGCGGTGTCGGCCGAGTTCGTGTGGGTCGCCTTCCTCCTCTGGCTGCTCGCCGGTCACCTGCTGCCCCTGCCGTGGGGGCTGCTGTTCTCGGGCGTCATCCTCGGGGTCGTGATCGTGGCGCCCATCCTGCATCACGGCACCACCAGCTACGCCAACGTGTTCGGTCCGCTGATCGGCGGAGTGTTCGCGTTCGCGATCTCGCGCGGCTACCTGCAGCTGCTCCGGGACATCGCGGAGCGTCAGCGCCTCGTGACCTCGCTCACCCGGGCGCAGGAGGAGATGGCGGAGCTGCAGGACGAGCTGGTGCTCGCGCAGCGTCGTGCGGGCGCCGTCGCCGAGCGGACCCGCATCTCGCGCGACATCCACGACACGATCGCGCAGGCGCTGTCCTCGATCCGCCTCCTCGCCCACGCGGGGGCCGCGCGCACGGACGACACGGATGCCGCGCGCACGCTGCGGCAGGTGGAGACCCTCGCGGGTGACAGCATCGGCGACGTCCGTCGTATCGTCGCGGCGCTCGCGCCTGCGGAGCTGGAGGACGATGCCCTCGCTGCGGCGCTGAACCGCATGCTCGACCGCGCCAGGGACGAGACCGGACTGCAGACCGATCTGAACGTCGACGACAGCCTGCCGCCGCTGCCGACGGAGGTCGAGGTCGCCCTGCTGCGGACCGCGCAGTCCGCGCTCGCCAACGTCCGCCTGCACGCCGGTGCGTCGCGTGTCGTGCTGAGTCTGATCGACGCCGACCGGACGGTGCGGCTCGACGTGACCGACGACGGCGCGGGCTTCGACGTCGCCGCGTGGGAGCAGAGCGCAGAGCCGCACGAGGGGTCGGCGTCGTCGAGCTACGGGCTCCGCTTCATGCGCTCCCGCCTCCGCGAGCTCGGCGGCGGGCTCGAGATCGAGAGCACCCCCGGCGAGGGCACCGCCGTCTCCGCGCACCTGCCCATCCACCCCGATCCTCTGCATCCCGATCCCGTGCACTCCAAGGCGAAGGAGAAGCCATGAGCACCACCGTCCTTCTCGTCGACGACCATCCCGTCGTCCGCAGCGGCCTGCGCGCCGTGCTCGACACCGATGCGGTCGTCGTCGTGGGCGAGGCCGCGACGGGCGAGGAGGCGGTCGCGCTGGCCGGGCGCCTCCACCCCGACGTCGTGCTGTGCGACCTCCGCCTCGGCTCCGGCGCCGACGGCATCGAGACCACGGCAGCACTGCGGGCGCTCGACCCTGCGCCGGCGGTGCTGATCCTCACGACCTATGACCGGGATGCGGAGATCCTCGGGGCGATCGAGGCCGGCGCCGCCGGGTATCTCCTCAAGGACGTCGACCCCGCGGTCATCATCGATGGCATCCGGCGCGCCGCCGCAGGAGACATGGTCCTCTCGCCCGCCCTCGCCCACCGGGTCATCGCGGGCATGCGCAATCCCCTCCCGAAGCTCACCGCCCGCGAGGTCGACGTGCTCCGCCTCATGGCGACGGGCGCGGCGAACAAGGAGATCGCCCGCACCCTGTTCGTGGCGGAGGCGACGGTCAAGAGCCACGTCGTGCACATCTTCACGAAGCTCGGCGTCGACAGCAGGTCTCGCGCGATCCACGTCGCCCGGGAGACCGGTCTCATCTGAATCTCGTCCCGAAGAGGAACCATCACCATGAAGAAACTGCTCATCGCCTCGTTCGCCTACATGATCGCCGGAGTGCTGTCCGGCCTGTTCTACCGGGAGTTCACCAAGCTCAACGGCTTCCCCGAGGGGCAGTTCACGCAGCTCGGCCTCGTCCACACGCACCTGCTGACCCTCGGATTCATCGGCCTGCTGATCGTGCTCGTCATCGAGAAGGTCTTCGCGATCTCGCGCAGCCGCCGGCTGTTCGCGTGGTTCCTCTGGCTCTACAACGCCGGTGTGATCCTCACCTCGGCGATGCTCGCCGTCCACGGAAGCCTCACGGTGCTCGGGCACGAGTCCGGCAAGATGATCGCCGGGATCGCGGGCACGGGGCACATGCTCCTCGCTGCCGGCATGGTCATCCTCTTCGTGCTGCTGCGCCGCGCTGTCGTCACGCCGTCTGCGGTGGTGACGACAGCGGCGGGGTGACGGAGCGGTGACGCGTGCGTCGGCTCGCGGGTGACGCGCTCGACGAGCTCAGCGAACCAAGGGCCGCGCACCGGGTCCCGGTTCGACCCGGCTCTCTCGCGCCGATTCGAGCGCGTGGCCTGCGGCGCACTGCACCACCGCGCGCACCCGTTCTCCGCAGTTGCGGTGAGCGACGTCCACGGACGGTCCGGCGTCATCTGCGCAGTGACGGTCGCCCCAGTCCAGCAGCGCGATCATGACCGGGTAGAGGTCGAGCCCCTTCGCTGTCAGCCGGTACTCGTTGCGGGTGCGGCGTCCTGGCTCCTGGTAGGGAGATGCGGCGAGAACTCCCGCGGAGACGAGCCTGCGCAGCCGGTCGGCGAGGATCGATTCAGAGAGCCCGACGTGGTCGCGGATCTGGTCGAACCTGCGGACTCCGTTGAATGCTTCGCGGAGGATGAGCATCGTCCACTTCTCTCCGATGACATCCAGCGCGCGCTGGATGGAGCAGTTGGAGGTGTCGTACTCGCGCCAGTCCACGGGACTCCCTCGGTTGTCGTCGACTCTCATCATGATCTAACTTCGAATAAGGAAGCTAGATGGTGGTCGAGAGGCGATGGAGATGACTGAGCGGGAGACGACGCTCCAGTGGCACGATCCGGCCGTGGGGCTGCGGCATCTGCCGACGCTCGATGGGATCGAATACCTGCGCAGGATGGCGTCGGGTGAGCTCCCCGGTGCTCCCATGGCGAGCCACATCGGCATGAAGCTCGTTCACGTCGAGTCCGGCACCGTCACCTTCGAATGTCGACCCGACGAGTCGCACTACAACCCGATTGGCATGGTCCATGGTGGTCTCGTCTGCACGCTCCTGGATTCGGCGCTCGGCTGCGCCGCACATACTCTGCTGGTTGCCGGCGTCGGCTACACGTCGATCGAGCTCAAGGTGAGCTATCTCCGCCCCGTCACGGCGGACAGCGGACCGCTCCGATGCACCGGGCGCGTCGTCAAACCCGGCCGACGCGTGAGCTTCGCCGAGGCCGAGGTCGTCGACAGGCAGGGCAAGCTCGTGGCGACGGCCTCCGGGAGTCTCCTGATCTTCCCGCTCGAGGAGGCGTGACAGCTGCGCTCGCCGCCGGGGTGGGCGGGGGTGACGCCCGCAACCCCGTAGCCGCCGCTCGCGGCCGTCGCCGCATCCTTCCACCGGCGACGTCGTCCAGAGCATCGAGGGCGACCTCGTCTGCTGCGAGGTTCACAGGCCGTCCACGCAGGCGGCGCCGCGCCCCGCGTCGCCCCCTGCGCCCTGGCGGTAGCATCGACGATCGGAGGTGGCCGTGACGGACGGGACGGATGGCGACGCGAGCGTCCGCGGCAGGTTCCCCGCCGCGGTGTATGCGCACGGGCAGGAACCCGACCCGAGGTTCACCCTGGCGAACGAGCGCACCTTCCTCGCCTGGATCCGCACGGCTCTCGCCCTGCTCGCCGGCGGTGTCGCGCTGGAGCTGCTGGGCCTCGAACTCCACCCGGTGCTGCGGCTCGCGGCGTCGCTCGTCCTCGTGATCGCCGGGATCCTCCTCCCCGCCTTCGCATGGATCGACTGGGTGCGCACCGAGCGCGCGCTGCGTCTGTCGAGGCCGCTCCCCGCTTCGCCGATGGGGGCGGCGCTGGGCGTCGCGGTGACCGTGGCGGGGCTCCTGCTGCTCCTGTCGATCCTGCTGCGATGAGCGGCCTGTTCGATCCCGGGCTGCAGCCCGAGCGCACGGAGCTGGCGTGGCGCCGGACGGCGCTCGCCTTCGGCGTCGGATCGCTGGTGGCGCTGCGACTGCTGCCGGCTGCGCTGGGTGAGCCGTGGTGGGCGCTGTGCGGCGTGTGCGGCCTCGTCGCGTCCTTCCTCCTCTGGATCGCGGCCCGCCGTCGGTATCGCCGGACGAACCGTGCCCTCGTCGCGCAGGCCCAGGGCACCGTGCTTCCCGACGGTGCACTGCTCGCGGCCCTGGCCGCCCTCGTGGTCGCCCTTGGAGCGGCGGCCCTCGCGGTCGTGCTGGTCGCCGCCGGCTGACCGCCGCCCCTGGTGCCGAGCGGCGTCGCAGACCAGGCTGGGAGCATGACGCCGGACGAGGAGTGGACGATCGAGCGACACCTGGCGGGGCAGCCCGACTTCGCCGTCGAGCTGTTCCACCGGTTCATCGCGCTCGCCGAGGACATCGGGCCCTTCACCTACGCCGTCAGCAAGACGACGATCACCCTGAAGGGCGCGCGCCGCGGCTTCGCAGGAGCGCGTCCGTTCGCCGGCGGACTTCGCGGATACCTCGATCTTCAGCGAGAGGCGTCGGACCCCCGCATCCTCTCCGTCGCCCCGTACACGAAGCGGCTGTTCGTGCACCACTTCCGCATCTCGGGGCCGGAGCAGCTGGACGACACGTTCGCAGGATGGCTCCGGGAGGCGTACGCCGTCGGCGCGGGTGAGCACCTGCGCTGACTTCGCGGGCTGCGGTCACCCGAACACGAGATAGGTGCCCGCCTTGTCCGGCTCGCGCAGCTCGAACCGCACGCGCAGATCGGTGCCCGCGAGGAGAGCGGCCTGCCGCGTGAACTGCTCGTTCGTCACGAACACCGTCCGCTCGAAGCCCCACACGCGGGCGAACCAGTCCCGAAGCTCTGCGAGCAGGCGCGCCTCGAGCTCCACCCGGGAGGCGCGGACCCAGAAGTAGACCACGGCGTCCACCTCACCCCAGGCGAGGTCGCCGACGGCATCCACACGGGACCTCGCGAGGAAGGCGGCGCTCGTCGGGAAGACGTAGACGCATCCGAGGCAGCGATCGCCGTCCGGGTCGAGCACCGTGTACGTGAAGGCGCGCCCCGCCGCGTGCCGGCTCTCCAGGTCGACGAGGTCCCCTCGGTCGTCGTCGACCGTGAAGTCGTCCGCGGGCCACGTCGACTGCTCCCACAGCCGCAGATCCTCTCGCGTCTCCATGACGGCCTCGTAGTCCGCATCGGCGTCCTCAGCGATGATCGGCCGCAGGAGGAACTCCGTCGCGGCGAGCGTCGCCGGCACGGGAATAGTGGGATCGGTGAATGACACGGAAGGCTTCGCGAGACCTCCGGCTCAGGGGACCTGGTAGCCGGCGGCGCGGAAGAGCTCGTACCACTCGGCGCGCGTCAGCGGAATGTCCGAGCCCTGCGCGGCGCCGGCGACGCGCTCGGGCGTCGTGGTCCCCAGGACGACCTGCATCCTCGCGGGATGCCGGGTGATCCACGCCGTGGCGATCGCGATCGGCGGCACGTCGTATGCCGCGGCGAGGCGATCGATCACGGCGTTGAGGTCGGCGTAGTCGGGGTTGCCGAGGAACACGCCGTTGAAGAAGCCCGCCTGGAACGGCGACCACGCCTGGATCGTGATGTCGTGCAGCCGGCAGTAGTCCACGATGCCGCCGCCGTCGATCGTGAGCGACTGGTCGAGGCCGTGCATGTTGGTCGCCACGCCCTGGGCGATGATCGGCGCGTGCGTGATCGACAGCTGCAGCTGGTTGGCCACGAGCGGCTGCGTCACGGACTTCCTCAGCAGATCGATCTGCCTCGGCGTGTGGTTGGAGACGCCGAAGTACCGCACCTTGCCGGCGGCGTGCAGCTCATCGAAGGCGCGGGCGACCTCCTCGGGCTCGACGAGCGCATCCGGCCGGTGCAGCAGCAGGATGTCGATGCGGTCTGTGCCGAGGGCCGTCAGCGACCCGTTCACGGACTCGACGAGGTGCTCGTACGAGTAGTCGAAGTAGGGTCCTTCGCGCACGATGCCGGCCTTCGTCTGAATGGTGACCGCATCGCGCTCGGACGGCGTGAGCTGCATCGCCTGGGCGTACCGGCGCTCGCACTCGTGCAGCGTGGGACCGTACACATCGGCGTGGTCGACGAAGTCGATCCCCGCGTCGCGCGCCGTGTGGACGAGCTCGCGGATCTCGGCATCCGTCTTGTCGGCGATGCGCATGAGCCCGAGAACGACGTTCGGGGCGACGATGTCCGTACCGGGCAGGGTGTTCTTCTTCACGACATTCCTTACGGGGAGGGGGTGCGGCTCCCGAACGCGCCGGGGAGCCCGATCCCACGTTACCGAGATCGCGCTTCGGCGTAATAGACCCGGCCCGCCGTCGTCTCTCAGGTGAGCTGCCATCTGATCCGGTGCCCGGTTCGGGCCCGACGACGGTCATTCTCCGGGGGGAGGGATGGGAGCTCGTGACGAGTCGGACGGGTGTGAACGACTCGTCAGGGCGGTCAAGGATTCTCCCCAGACACCTTGGCCGCCCCCTCACCCGTCCGCTCGGTGTCCCTGTCGGCGGCGGCCTCTTCGACGGCCGCGCTCTCGGCGGCGTCCTTCAGGCGGGCCAGCCCGCGGTCGAAGTCCTTCCCGACGTTCTTCTCTGTGCCTCGCAGCCGTGCGAGCGTGCCACCGAGTCCGCGGTGCTCGCCGTACAGCGTCCAGATCACGCGCGTCCCCGTCTCCGTCGCCTGGAACTGGAACGTGGACGGCATGTTCGCCTTCCACGGCCGGATCGACACGATGCGGAGGGTGACGGTCTCGGGCGTCGCGGAGGCGACCATCATGTTGCCCTCCCCGATCGCGCGATTGCCCCGCCATGCGCAGTAGGCGCCTTCTCCCGACTCCGGTCCGCTGTACTCGCGACGCACGTGCGGGTCCAGGGCCTCCCAGGGCGACCATCTCTCCCACTCGCGGAGGTCTGCCACCATTGCACGAACTCGCCCGGGGGGAGCCGAGATCTCGATCGCTCGGACAATCGTGTAGCTGCTCATGTCTCGCAACCTACCCGTGTCAGCGCTCGGGCCTTGCGACACCTGTGGACTGCCGGAGCTTCGCGGAATCTCAACCCCCCGTTCTGTGGGTTTTCCGCAACGATCGAGCGGCGGTCGCCGCTCACGCGGGTAGGCTCGACTCCGCATCGCGTGCGGCTGGCAGACCGTGTCACGCATGGAGGTGCCGGACGGAAGGAGCCCGACGATGCGCTCGTCGCTTCCTTCGCTCCCGCGTGCCTGACCGCGAGACCACCAGGCTCATCGTCTGGAGCACCGAGTTGCGCCGGGTGCACGCGCGGCTGCGCGACGCTCTCGCTGCGGCACGCTCCGAGGCGGATGCCGGTGCCGACGCCGCGCGCGAGCTGCTGCTGTACTGCCGCGGCTTCTGCGTCGCGCTCGGCGAGCATCACCGCGGCGAGGACCGATCGCTGTTCCCTGCGATCGAGGCGTCGCACCCCGAGCTGGCGCCCGTGCTGCGGGCGCTCGCTCAGGACCACTCGATGATCGACCACCTGCTGACGGCGCTGGACGCGGCGGTCGACGCGGCGGCGTCCCCTGCCGAGCTCGCGCGGCATCTCGACGGCATCGGCGCCATCATGGAGAGCCACTTCGCCTACGAGGAGCGGCAGCTGATCGAGGTGCTCGATGCGCTCGCGCTGAATGCCGACCCGGCGGCGGTGCTCGGCGGACTCTGACGCGGCGGTCTTCGACGCGGCGCGCCCGTCACTGTGCGGGGCGGTCGACGATGTCGGAGGCGAGCGTCGTGCCGTTGAGGTCGAGGTACACGCGGCGCTCGGTCACCGAGAGCGTCATGTCGTTGCGTCGCTGAAGGGCGGATGCCGCATCCTCCACGAAGCCGGGCTCGAAGCTGTGCAGGACGATGTCCTCCGCCCGGTGGATGCGCTTGCCCGCCCACTGCGCGGCGACCTTCGCGGGATCCCGGTGCGTGTAGACGGCGGTGCGGTCGGCGGACTTGCTGCCCAGATGCAGGCGCGCGGCATCGGGAGCGCCGACCTCGATCCACGCCGTGAGGCGGCCGGTCAGGTCGCGGACGAGCACGGCCGGCTCGTCGGTCGCAGCGATGCCCTCGCTGAAGGCGATGCCCTCCTCGTACTCCAGGCAGTAGGCGAGCACGCGCGTCATCATGAACGCGTCGGTCTCGGCGGACTGCCGCGCGACGCGCAGCGACAGCTCGTCGTACACGCCGCGATCGACGTCGGCGAGCTGCACGGTGAACGTGTGGACGGTCGCGCCGATGGCCATGACGAACGAGCCTACGCCGTGCGCCGCCCGGTGCGGTCGGTGTCGTCGCCGCTGGAGGGCCAGCCGTCCCGTCGTTCGACGCCGCGACGTGCCGATGACAGGGCGGAATGACTCACCCAGCCTCACCCCGCCCCCGCGGGCGCGATCGAGCCTGTAAGCGCAACACCGGCGGGCGGTGCCAGCCCCGCCACAGTCACGCCGGGACTCGGCCGGCGGCTAGGGTCGAGGGCATGACGACCGTCCACGCCGCCGCCCTGCTCCTCGACATGGACGGGACGCTCGTCGACTCCCGGGCCGTCGTCGACAGGCTGTGGACGCAGTGGTCGCTCGACCACGGAATTCCGCCCGAGCGCACACTCTCCCTGATCCACGGCCGGCAGGGTCAGGAGAGCATGGCGCTGCTGCTGCCGGATCGCCCGCACGAGCAGAACATCGCGGAGAACGAGGAGATGCTCGTCGCCGAGACGCGCGAGCTCGACGGCGTCGTCGCCCTGCCGGGCGCCGCGGCGCTGCTGGCGGCGCTCGAACGGCTGCCGCACGCGCTGGTGACCTCCGCGACGATCGAGCTGGCGGCGGCGCGCATGGGGGCCTCGGCGCTGCGGATGCCGGACGTCGTGGTCTCGGCCGCCGACGTCGTGGCGAGCAAGCCCCATCCCGAGGGCTTCCTCCGCGGGGCGGAGCTGCTGGGCGTCGCGCCCGCGGACTGCGTCGTCGTGGAGGACTCGCTCAACGGCATCCGCGCGGGACAGGCGGCGGGCATGCGCGTCATCGGGGTCGGCCCGCACGCGGCGGAGGGGTCGCCGACCTGGGCCGTCGCCGATCCGTCGGGCATCCGGGTGGAGCCGTCGGCGACAGGCGGCATCCTGCTCACGATCGAGGACTGACCGCCGCCGCGAGGCCGGTCAGCCGACGACCCACTCCGGCACGGCGAGGGCAGCCAGCGTCGGCCCCTGCAGCGGCACGGTGTGCCACGCGCCGCTGAGCCGTCCGTCCTCACGGCGCCGCAGAATGAGACGGTGCGGCGAGGTGGGCACCACGAGATGGACGAGGACGCCGTCGTCGTCGCGTGCGCCGCGGGCGGCGACGGCGACGTGGGTGCCGTCGGCGACGTGCGGGCTGCGGACGACGGGGTCCCCCGCATCCGGAGGGGCCGCGATCGGCAGCGTCGTCCGCGCCCACTCCCCGGTTCCGATCGGGAGGGTCTGGCCGGACGGCAGCGTCACGGTCCAGCCGCTGCCCGCCTCTTCGATCCGCCACCCGGTCGTGTCGATCGCGCCGTCGGGAGCTCCCGTGAGCATTGCCCGCGTGTCCCACCCGTCGAGGGCCTCCGCCCGCCGCTGGAGCGCGGCCGTCGCGGCGGGATCGACCGGGACGGGCTCGTCGGCGACGGCGTCGGCGAACCGCCAGAACGCGCTCAGCGTGCGCTGGGTGTCGAGCGTGGCGCCCTGGTAGGCGATGACGAGTCCGCGTTCGGGCAGGACGAGGCCGAACTGGCCGTAGGCGCCGTCGAGTCGGAACCCCTGCCGGCCGAGCCAGACCTGGTACCCGTACCCGCGCGCCCAATCGTTGTCCGGGTCCTCGGGCTGCCCGGGATCGCGGGTGTCCGACCAGGCCTGCGACAGCTCGCGGACGTAGCGCTCGGGCACGATCCGGACACCCCGGTACCGGCCGCCGTCGCCGAGCATGATCGCGACGCGCGCGAGGTCGCCGACCGTCAGGTGGTAGCCGGAGAAGCCCTGCTCCACGGTGCGCGCGGGTTTCATCCAGCGCTGCCCGATGCCGAGGGGATCGAGCAGCCGCGGGCGGAGGTAGTCGGTCAGGCGCTCGCCGGTGAGGGCGGTGACGATGCACGACAGCGCGTACGTGGCATCCGAGTTGTAGGCGAAGCGCGTGCCCGGGGCGGCCGCGGGCGGCACGGACAGGAGGGCGCGCACGTCGAAGAGCAGGCTGTCGATCTGCTCGGCGTCGTGCCCCGTGTTCATCGTCAGCAGATGACGGACGGTGAGGCCGTGGGGGTTCGGCAGCCCCAGCAGGTCGCCCACGGAGTCGTCGAGCGCGAGCGTCCCCTCTGCGTCGAGGAAGCCGATCGCGAGCGAGGTGAACGTCTTCGACGCCGAGTAGACGAGCGCCGGCTGATCCAGGCTGTAGGGGCGCCACGCGCACTCGAAGACGACGTCGCCGTGGCGGGCGACCGCGAGCGCGTGCGGGTCGAGACCCTCCGCCTCGAGCGCGTCGACGAGCGCCAGGAGCGCTTCCGACGGGATGCCGTGCGCCTCGGGCGCCGCGTCACTCATCGACGAGCGTGACCTTCTTGTCGAACGCGACGTACCCCGAGAAGTCGCGTCCGACGCGCTCGATCGCCGTCGGGTAGGGCTCGGGGTAGCTCCAGGCGCCGTCCTCGAACCGCTCGTCGCCGGCCTGCAGCGTGAAGTACTGGCAGTCGCCCTTCCACGGGCAGCGGTACGGGGTCGGGCTCTCGGTGAAATGCTCCGATCGCAGGCTCGAGGG
>Ga0182739_1001160_pt1 | contig 28877 bp, 16 predicted proteins | sample eDN5th30CBELigBY_FD_128873 | JGI IMG/M metagenome (GOLD analysis project Ga0182739, IMG submission 128873) | Enriched backyard soil microbial communities from Emeryville, California, USA - eDNA 5th pass 30_C BE-Lig BY (version 2) (version 2) | ecosystem: Environmental > Terrestrial > Soil >... | reverse complement strand
TCCTTGTCGCCTCCTGAAAAAAACGAAACTTATTGCTTCCCAAGAGTTTCCCGTTTTGCGACAATCACGCCAAGACCACCTTCAAAGGGCTGGATCTGCGAGGCCGACGCTACGCGTTTTATGGAGTCTGGGCGCAGGACTATGCCCGGATGATGCAGCCCCGCTCACTCGGCTGGCAGACAGTTTTTCTGCGTGCCCAGGATTTTCGCCGGTTACGTCAGCCGCTGCTGGATTTGCTGTAATCGCGGGAGCATTCCACGAACCAAGCCCCGTGCTTGATCGCCAATGCTAACCTTCTCGACCAGTTTGGGTGATCATGTGCCCGCGTCGAAAAGAGTTTCACCTGATGAAAGACTGAATACCGCGAGGCAAGTTCGCGACAAGATTTACAAAAATGCTCTAATGAGGGGAAGGTTGCTGCGGATGCAGCAACAGCACCAACTGCCCTTTGGCTCGCCTGAAATAGGGAATTGCCCCATGACTGCCCGAAATACAGTCGACGCTTCTGCCCAGACAACGACCATCAGCCTGCCCATTGAGGGGATGTCGTGCGCCAGTTGCGTCGGCCACGTTGAAGCGGCACTCTCCAGCGTCGAAGGTGTCCGCAGCGTCACGGTGAACCTGGCAACGGAACGAGCCGAAATCCGGTCGGCCGAGCAACTGGACCGCACGGCACTGGTTCAGGCTGTGAGGAAAGCGGGCTACAACGTGCCCGCAGACGTTGTGGAACTGGTGGTGACAGGGATGACCTGTGCCTCATGCGTGAGCCATGTGGAGCACGCGCTGAAGGATGTCCCGGGGGTGACGGGGGCCACGGTGAATCTGGCAACAGAACGTGCCACCGTGCATGGCCATGCCAGCGTGCACGCGTTGATGGAAGCCGTTAACAAGGCCGGTTATGAAGCTCACCCCCTCGATTCTGCAGCGACATATCACCAGGCCAGTGCCAGCCGGAAGGATGCTGAGCTTGTGGAGTTGAAGTTCAACCTGATCCTGGCAGCCGTTCTGGCATTGCCGGTGTTCGTTCTCGAAATGGGCTCTCATCTCGTACCGAATGTCCATGAATTTGTCATGCGGACCATTGGGATGAGGCCAAGTTGGTACTTTCAATTTGTTCTGACCACGCTGGTATTGCTGATTCCGGGGAGACGGTTCTACCTCAAGGGCATTCCCGCGCTGGTCCGCCTGGCGCCGGATATGAATTCACTGGTGGCCGTGGGCACTCTGGCTGCCTTTGCCTATTCCGTGGTCGCCACGTTTGCTCCACATCTGCTGCCGGAGGGAACCGTACACGTCTATTACGAAGCGGCAGCAGTCATCGTGGCCTTGATTCTGCTGGGCCGGTTTCTTGAAGCCCGAGCCAAGGGGCGAACGTCGGAGGCCATCAAACGGCTTGTGGGGATGCAAGCCCGGGTGGCGCGTGTCTTACGTCAGGGACGCATCGTCGAGGTTTCCATCAGTGATGTGATCGTGGGCGATCTCGTCGAGGTGCGTCCGGGAGAGCGGTTGCCTGTCGATGGTGAGATCGTCGAAGGACGAAGCTATGTCGACGAGTCGATGATTACGGGCGAGCCAATCCCCGTGGAAAAGGCCCAAGGCAGCCATGTCATTGGTGGAACCGTCAACCAGAAAGGAGCTTTCACCTTTCGGACCGCAGCCGTAGGCGAGCAGACGGTGCTGGCTCAGATCATTCGTCTCGTTGAACAGGCGCAGGGGGCCAAGCTGCCAATTCAGACCGCCGTCGACAAAGTCACGTTGTGGTTTGTTCCTGCCGTGATCGTCATGGCGATGCTCACTTTTTTCACCTGGCTTCTGGCAGGCCCTGCCCCCGCTTTGACATTTGCCCTGGTCAATGCCGTTGCCGTCTTGATCATTGCCTGCCCGTGTGCGATGGGATTGGCCACACCGATTTCAATCATGGTCGGGACAGGGCGCGGTGCGGAATTGGGTGTGCTGTTCCGCAAAGGTGAGGCATTGCAACTTCTCAAGGATGCCAAAGTGGTGGCGATCGATAAGACGGGCACGTTGACGGAAGGGCGGCCCGTCTTAACGGACATGGAAGTCGTCGAAGGCTTCTCACGAGCGAAGGTTCTGGGCGATGTTGCAGCGGCGGAATCCCGATCCGAACACCCGATCGCCCGGGCGATTGTCGAGGCGGCTCAGCAGGAGAGCATTTCGCTGCCTCAGGTGAAAGACTTCGAATCGCTGACCGGAATGGGACTGCGAGCAATTGTTGACAATGTCCGCGTGGAGGTCGGTGCAGATCGTTATCTCCATCACTTGGGCTTGAAGACCGATTTCTTCGCATCGACGGCGGATCGCCTCAGCCGGGAAGGGAAATCACCGCTGTATGCTGCGCTGGACGGGAAATTAGTGGCGATTCTTGCCGTGGCCGACCCCGTAAAACCGGAGGCTGTGAACGCGATTTCCGCGCTCCATCAGTTGGGCCTGAAAGTCGCGATGATCACCGGAGATCACGCTCGCACGGCAACAGCAATCGCCTCCCAGGTCGGGATTGATGAGGTCGTGGCAGAGGTTCTTCCTCAGGGCAAAGTCGAGGCGGTCCAACGATTCAAGTTGGAGTATGGCTGTGTGGCCTTCGTTGGAGACGGAATGAACGATGCTCCGGCTTTGGCGGAAGCGGATGTCGGAATGGCCATCGGCACCGGAACCGATGTGGCGATCGAGTCCGCCGATGTCGTGTTGATGTCCGGAAATCTGCATGGAGTTCCAAACGCGATTGCCCTGTCGAAAGCGACCATCAGTAACATCCGACAAAACCTGTTCTGGGCCTTTGCTTATAACATCGCGCTGATTCCCATTGCCGCCGGCGTGCTGTATCCATTTGGGGGTGTCTTGCTTTCGCCAATTTTTGCCGCGGGAGCAATGGCATTTTCCAGCGTGTTTGTGCTTGGCAATGCCTTGCGTTTGCGACGGTTCCAGCCGCCGGTCGCCGTCCCAGACAGTCATGCTGTCAGAGAGCAAAAGGGATGTGCATGAACATTGGCGAAGAATCCATAATCTCCGGCACTTCAGCGAAGATGATTTCTGAAGTCTGGAGAATTCCCGAAAAACACATTGTTTTGCGGCAATGCAGGGTTCGTGGGATCTCCGCTGTGGTCGTAGATCATCGAAGAAAGCCACCAGTTCCTGGTACGGGTAGTGTCCTGTCATGGCTTGGATTTCGGGTCCGTGATCGCGAAACGTCCTCCGTTGTCGGACTTTGTGTTAAGCCCGACCCAAATTTTTTACATTGACGAAGCAGCAGGATCACTCCAGCGTTTATGCCATGAAATCGTTGCTGAGAGTCGCACGAAGAATTCATCACGGCTACAATACTGGTCTAGTGCCCTGTCAGGGCTTGGATTTCGGGTCCGTGATCGCGAAACGTCCTCCGTTGTCGGACTTTGCGTTAAGTCCTACCCGAATTTTTTAAATTGACGAAGCACTAGGAGCCTGTCCAAGAACTTTGAAGTCCGCATCATGATGAGGAAATTTTTGAAACATCTTTTTTCTGGCGAATGATTTTGAAGTGAACGAACCTCATTCGTAAACCAAACAGATCAAATAGGATGCGAAGGAGTTCTCAGGCAGACTCCTAGGAGTCTGTCCGAGAACCCAGTCAACTCAAATTTCCACTACTATATTCGGTTCATTTTCCAATCGAAGCCACTATATATAGTGGCTTAATCAGTGGTGGGTTGAGTTCTCAGGCAGACTCCTAGTGGTTTGACCAGTCTGTTCTGGCAGGTTTTCAAGCTGAACTGGGTGGGATGTTTGCCTGCCTTTCGGCGAGTTGAGAAGAGCACTATGCTCGAGAGCCTGTCGTTCGTGTCAACCCCGACAATCCTCCTTGCCGCCCTGAGTGATTCATGCCTGCTGCTGTCATTGTCGATCAATTGGAATACCGCTATGGAGAACGCGTTGCTCTGGCGGGCGTCTCATTTGAAATTGCTGCAGGGGAAATCTTTGGTCTGCTGGGGCCAAATGGCAGCGGTAAGACCACCCTCTTTCGGATTCTCTCAACGTTGTTGCCCGTGCAGTCCGGTTCTGCCATCGTGGGTGGACACAACCTGGCGGACGACCCGGACGGGGTTCGGCGGCAGATCGGCGTGACGTTTCAGTCGCCCAGCCTCGATATCAAACTGACCGTTCGCGAAAACCTGATCCACCAAGGGCGGTTGTATGGACTGAGTGGTCAAACGTTGAAATCGCGTTGTGCAGCAGTCATGGAGCAACTGGGGGTGGCCGACCGGGCGCATGATTATGCTGAAAAACTCTCTGGCGGCCTAAAACGTCGGGTCGAAATCGCCAAGTGCCTGCTGCATCGCCCGCAAATTCTATTACTGGACGAACCGAGTACCGGTCTGGACCCGGGCGCCCGTCACGAATTATGGAAGACCCTGCAGGTATTACGCGATACCGACGGGGTGACGATTCTGGTGACGACACACCTCATGGAAGAAGCGGATCGCTGCACACGCCTGGGGATTCTCAATCTGGGCAAGTTGATGGCTACCGGCAAACCGGACGAACTGCGCTCCATGGTTGGAGGGGACAGCCTGACCATTCAGTCTGACCAGCCGGAACCGCTGACTCGCAGGCTCGAAGAACAATTTGGAGTGCAGGTGAACCGGATCGGCGAATCATTGCGGATCGAGAAAGAACGGGGACACGAATTGCTGGGACAGATTGCGACGGCGTTTCCAGGAGAATTTCGTTCGTTAACCCTGGGCAAGCCGACACTCGAGGATGTTTTCATCAAGTTGACCGGACGTGGACTGCAGACGATCGAACCGGAATCAAACGGCAAGAAAAAAAAGAAGCGAGGTTCGCATGACTAATACAGCGACGATGCCGGTGGCCAGTTCTGTCACGGTGCCTTCACATGTGGGCTCCCAGGCCTGGTTATGGGCCTCTTATACTCTTGCTGTTCGTGAAGTCGTACGATTTCTGCGGCAACGGTCCCGCGTGATGAGTGCCATCGGCCAGCCCATTATTTTCTGGATTCTATTTGGAGCAGGTCTGGCAGGATCGTTTCAGGCGGGAGGGGGGCAAGTCAATTCAGGGGTTTCTTTTCAGGAATACTTTCTGCCCGGTGTGGCGGTGCTGATTGTCTTGTTCACGTCCATCTTCTCGTCGATTTCCGTGATTCAGGATCGCAATGAAGGGTTCTTGCAGGGGGTGTTGGTGGCTCCCGTTCCACGTGCCTCGATTGTGCTGGGAAAGGTCCTGGGTGGGACATTTCTAGCCATGTTGCAGGCGTTGCTGTTCATCCTGGTTGCTCCGTTGCTGCATTTTGTACACCTGGCACCAGCCATGCATCTGAATCTGTCCCCATTAGCAATCCTGGGAGCAACACTGTTTCTCACCTTGATCTCTCTGGGTTTGTGCGCCCTGGGGTATCTTTTTGCCTGGAAGATTGATTCCATTCAAGGCTATCACGGTGTCATGAGCCTGATCTTATTGCCCATGTGGCTGATTTCGGGAGCCTTTTTTCCAGGTGATCAAAGCGTCTGGCTGTCGTGGCTGATGCGGCTGAATCCACTGACCTATGGTGTGGCAGGTTTGCGGCAGGTGATGAGCGTCAATCCATTGGGGATCAGCAATCTGCCCCCATTTTGGCTTTGTCTGGTGGTGACAACGCTGTTTGCCGTGGGCTGCCTGCTGATTGATATCTGGATCACTCGACGAGATCAGGCAATTCATTAAGAGCAAATTGCTTGATTCCACGACGGGGCAGATCAGCCAGGACATGCAGTTGCAGAAAAATGCTGATCTTCATCACGAGAGAGATATGGTTTTTTCGACATCTTCAATCATCTTTCCCACCAGGAACAGGCAGGCTGTTCGCCAGGCCATGAATCTGCCGATCGGAGCGGGGCGTGTATTGGGAATGGCGTGCCTGGCCGTCGTCTGGCTGGTTGCGATTGTCCGGGCGGATGATGCGCCTAAAGCCATCATCCTGGAACCTGGTGAGAATCTTCCCCCTTTTGTTCAACTGAGCCCCCAGGAAGCTCCCATCCCGTGGACAGTTGCGCATGTGGGTGAATTTCATCTGGTCGACCAGAACGGAGAACCGGTCACGCGAGAATCGCTGCTGGGGGAACAATGGGTCGCTAATTTTATTTTTGCCCGGTGCACATATCAATGCCCGGCCACGAGTCGGAAGATTATGGAGTTGAATCGGGAAGTTCGTGATGTGCCGGTCCGTTTCGTCACCATTACAGTAGACCCGGAACATGACACCCCAGCCATCATGAAGGAATTTGCCAGCATCTGGAAAGCGGAATCACCGCGCTGGCGGTTCTGCACTGGAGAACCGGAAGAGGTCATGCAACTCATTCGTAGCGGATTCAAGGTGGCTGCCTGGGAAAATGTCGGCACGATGCGATTGCCTGGGATGGAGTTTGCGCACAGCAATCATCTGATTCATGTGGATGCCAAGGGGCTCATCCTGGGACGGTACGATAGCGGTGTGGATTCAGAACTGGTCACTTTAAGGCGTGTCTTAAAGGGGGATATCAAAACTCCATTGAAGTATCAGCCCGCGACCCTGGATGCGGTTGCCGCACTGGAAGCAAGAAAACTCGAGGCCATCGGACTTCGGAAAGCAGCAAGGGAAGAGCTTGTTGACCCGCTGGAAAAGTTGCCGGAATGGGCCAGGCGACTGCCAGGGACAAATGCTTTGCTGAACGCGCTGGCCACAATCCTGTTATTACAGGGTTTTCTGGCGGTGAAAATGGGCCGGATCTGGCTGCACAAACGGATGATGCTGATGGCGTTTTTTGTTTCCATCGTATTTCTGGCAAGCTATCTGACCTACCATTATGCCCTGCATCATTTTGCGGAGGTTCGCGGCAAGCCGTTTGAGGGAACAGGGTTCATCCGGCCGATCTATTTTACGATTCTGGTCAGTCACGTTGTCCTGGCTGCAGCAGTCCCATTTCTCGCCCTCATCACGATCTGGACCGGACAAAAAGCATATCCGGATGGACTATTGCCATCGGAAGCGGCAAAACTCGTGAATGAACGCCGAGTCCATAAATCCTGGGCATGGATTACATTTCCGATTTGGCTGTATGTCTCTGTCACGGGCGTGATGATTTACTGGATGCTCTACCGCATGTAGTCCCTTGTCAGGCTTGGATTCGGGGTGGTTCTTCTCACATTTTAGGGTTCTTCTCACATTTTACGAGAATGCCGTAGATACGTTGCCGGACCATGCTGGTCAACGAGTGCTGTGTGAAGACCGGGGTGCGAGTCTCCTAGACCAGTTTGGTCTCTCATGTGCCCGCGTCGACAGAGTTTCACTTGATGAAAGACTGAATACCGCGAGGCGAGTCCGCCACAAGATTGACAAAAACGCTCTAAAACGGGAATGGCTTAGGAACACCTGATCGATGGGGAGTCTGGAGACGGCGGTTTTTCTTTTCTGCTTCCAGCTCCAATGCTGTTGAAGTCGGACCGTGATCGGTGCTGGTGGTTCCATTCGCAGTTTCGGGGGATCGAATTTCGGATGAACGGGCCTTCTTTGATTGAGAAGGGAGAATGGGCGCGGCCTGCCCCACGATCCCCCACCGGGTGGCGAGTTGCTGTTGTTCTGCCACAGAGAGATTGGAAAAAATCCAGTGGTCATCCCCCTTCTTCCAGCCCACAACCTGCCCTTTCTTATAAGCGACGCCATGAGCTGCCAGGGCCGGAATGCGCAGGCCAGAACCGATCACTCCAGTGAGGTTGAGCGGATCCGCTCCGGAAATGATCAGCAATTGCGACGATGAATCATGTTGTGAATCATGCTGTGAGTTATCATGACGAATCGCCCGCAATTCACGAATTGCTTCGCTGGTGGCAAACTGTTCTCCGCTGACATTGCGAATAAAGCGTCCTCCACGCAGTTCGCCGCGGGCCTCCAGTCGCCGGTAGACTTTCAACAGTTGCCACCACTGCGGAGCGAGCGGTTCCCGCACCGCCAGATCACGAAACACCACCCCCCAGCGACGAATCAGTTGCCAGGCCCATTCTTCAATTTCGGCTTCAGTGGAGAGTGTGGAAGTGGGAGCGGTCAGTATTGTCCAGCGCCCCAGGCTTTGTGACTGTTGACGCACACGTCGATATCGCCCGGGCAGTCCCGGCCTGGATTTTGTTGGTTCGGAATGGATCAACTGCCTTAGTCCGGCAAACCCGTCCGAAGTCAATAGACCTTGCGAGACGAGTTCCCCCAGCAGATCGTCCAGCTGAGCAGGCAACAACTGCAATTGCTGACGTAAGTCTGATGAGAACAATGCTCCTTGCGTCTGCAAGATCTTCAGCAGGTCCTGTGCGGATGGAGAGAGTTCCCCGGTCTGCTCATCTTGTTTCGAAGTCTCTCCCAGTGATTCGTGACATTTTAAATTCTCACTTTCCGAAAGAGCTTCGGGCTTTTGCAATGGGGAGGGAACGGGACTTTCCACGGAAGATTTACAGGCCAGCCAAGGGTGATCTTCCCGCAGAAATAGCGACACGGGAATGGCCCGGGTCATTGATGCCATCGGCTTGCCCGCCGACTTCCGCCGCGGGGCAGACTCCAGCCGTCCCCAACCGACATTTCCGGACAGGCAGAGTTCATCCAACCAGGCACTGCGATAGCCTTCCACGCGAACAGGCAGAATAGATTGCTCCCAGGCCCCTGCTGCCAGGTCAATGCCCTGTAACTGCGAGATCACTTCATGGACTCCGTCTGCTCCCTGCTTGAAGTATCCCGGCAGGGCCCCTTGTGCCCGGGCCAGATATTCCAGATAGACTGCCGGATCGACTGCTTCGATTTCCTGTCGCAACCCGGAAATTGTGCGTCGATGAATCCGTGCCAACAGTCTGCGGTGGCACCATTCGATTTCCGGAGCATCGCTGGCCAGATCTCCTTCCATTCGGGCAAAACGCCCACGCAGGATGAGTCCTTCCCCTTCAATGGCCTCCAGCGACGCAAAGACCCGACTGACCGGCAACCGCAGCAGATCTGCCAGTTCAATGGCTGAAACTGGTCCGCAGGTCTCCATCCATCCCTTTAAAAGCGAGACCAGGACTTCCACAGCATCGGCGGGCCGCTGCAGATGCGCGGGGAGTGAAATCGGAGTTGCAGAAACAGCTTCAGGAAACAACATGCAAATGGCCGGCCAGCACTCCGTCGCCACCCAGCCCTTCCAACCAGTCGTGGGAGATCCAGTCGTGGGAGATGATGATGATAATCCCGGGTTGCTCACACAAATCGCCCGCCCCTGACGTCGCAGTTCTTCAAAAGACTCTTCCAGCCTGTGTTGCTGTTCCTGTCCGAAGCAGAGTGCGGAAGGGAATGCATTGTCATCCTGTCCGGAGACTCCATTCTGTCTGGAGAGAATGGGGATGAAGAAACGGGTCACCAGCAGATCATGCAATTCATCCGCATCACGGATTTCGGGTTGAGCCTCCGCGACCACGTCCACAATGGCCTGCGGATCGAGGCGACCGAGATCGCGGAGCCCTTCTACAGAAAGTGATCGCCGCGTGGCAACGGCCCGGGCCCGTCGTTCCTGGATTTCTCCACCGTCCAGAAAAGCATAGGGATTGGCATTCAAAAGCTCATAAGCAAACGGAGAAGGTTCGCGCGTATCGCGTCCCACCAGCGAGATCTCCCCCGCTTCAACCTTCCCCAGAACTTCTGTCAGCCCGTCAAGATCAAGAGCTTCAGACAAACAGTCTTCGATCGTCTGCCGCATCAGGGGATGGTTCGGGATTTCATGATCACCGACAATGTTTTCCTGGCATCCCGTCAATTTGGGAAAGACAGCGGTCAGCATGTCTTCAGAGCGAAATCGTTGCAACGCGGGGGGAACTTTTTTGCCGCTTCGCATGCGTTCCAGAAACAGGGCCCGAGTGATGTTCCAGCGCCAGCGCAGATGAAACATGGGGGCCACCAGCAGGGCCTGCTCCAGCAGACCACGGGCGTTGTCCGTCCGCATCATGGGGAACAGCGATTCGATGGGGAAGCTGTGTTGCGGTCCTAATGACAGCAAAAAACCATCATCATCGGCGGATGCCTGCAATTCGAAATCGAATGATCGGCAGAAGCGTTTGCGAAATGCCAGCCCCCAGCCCCGGTTGATCCGTCCGCCGAAAGGGGCGTGCACCACCAGTTGCATTCCTCCGGATTCATCAAAAAAACGCTCGAAGACGACCTTTTTCTGAGTGGGCAACAGGCCGATCGCGGCCCGTTGAGCGGCCATATAAATCACGACCTGCCACGCCGCCGATTCCGAACAGAGAGTTTCTGCCTGCAACCATTCCGCCAGTGGTCTCCACTTGGCCGGCCGTTCGATGACATCCCCCAGGCAGCCTTGTAAATCGTCTATAAAGTTCGCGTGTTCGGGTTGTGTGTGCGAGGCGCTCTCGGATGAGAATTGTTCACATTCAATCAGGTGAGTTTCCACCTCTTCCCGCAGGCGGGCAATTTCCTCTGAAAGTTCAATCGTGCGGCCGGGAGCTTCCCCCCGCCAGAACGGAATGGTGGGAGGAGCCCCCTGGGCATCGGTCACCAGCAAATCGTTTCCCCGCAAACGCTGGATGCGCCACGAGGTGTTCCCCAGCAGAAAAATGTCGCCGCTGGAACTCTCCACGGCGAAGTCTTCATCCACAGATCCGACGACGGTGTTTTCATCTTCCAGCACCACCCGCACGGAATCGATTTCGGCAATGGCCCCTCCATTACTGAGCGCCAGTAACCGTGCCGATCGTCTGCCTTTGACCCGTTGATTGATCCGGTCGTAATAGATCATGGCCCGGCCACGCCCCTCATTTCCCGTGAGCCCCGTGCTGAGCAGTTCCAGCACCTGCTCAAATGTTTCGTGGGTCAGATGGCGATAAGGCCAGGCGCGGGTGAAGGCCTGAAACAATTCTTCCGTCCCCCATTCGCTGGTGGCCAGTTCCGCGACCAGTTGCTGTGCCAGAATGTCCAGCGGAGCCTCGGGAATGGGAGTGACATCCAAACGACCATTTCGTACCGCGCGAATGAGAGCCATACACTCCACGAGTTCGTCGCGGGTGAGTGCAAACAGACGCCCTTTGGGGACCAGTCCCAGGGCATGGCCGGATCTACCGATCCGCTGAAGAAACGGGGCGATGCCACGCGGAGACCCGATCTGAATCACCAGATCGATGTAGCCCACATCGATTCCGAGTTCCAGTGAAGAGGTGGCCACCACTGCTTTCAATTCACCACTTTTCAGACGTCGTTCTGTCTTGAAGCGGATGTCCTTGGACAACGAACCGTGATGACTGCCGACCGCCTCTTCGCCCAGAAGTTGTGTGAGCTGATAGGTCAGACGTTCCGCCAGTCGCCGGGTATTCACAAAAATCAATGTGCTGCGGTGCGACTGAATCAGTTCGATGATCCGCCGATTCACTTCTGCCCATTGCTCATGCGAACAGGCGGCCTGCAAGTCGCTGGGTGGGACTTCGACCGCCAGGTCCAACGGACGGGAATGGCCGACATTCACGATGCGGACAGTTGAACTTTCAGCACGCACCTCTTTTTTTTGCCCTGTTTGTTCTCTCCGTTCTCTTTGACCAACCAGAAACTCCGCCATCCGTTCAATCGGTTTTTGGGTGGCGGACAGACCGATCCGCTGCAGCGGGCCGGCAGCCAGACATTCCAGCCGTTCCAGAGACAGGGCCAGATGAGAGCCTCGTTTGTCCCGAACCAATGCATGGATTTCATCCACAATGACAGTGTTGACGCTGCGCAGCATCTCCCGACTTTTTTCCGAAGTCAGCAGGAGATAAAGGGATTCCGGGGTGGTGACCAGAATGTGGGGCGGCTTCTTGACGATCTGGGCTCGCTGATAAGGACTGGTATCTCCGGTTCGCAGTGCCGTCCGCAATCGCGGAACATCAATTCCACAGTCCAGTGCGGCTTGCTGAATTTCCGCCAGTGGGCCTTCCAGATTTCGCTGCATGTCATTAGAAAGTGCCCGCAAGGGCGAGACATAAATCACCTGCAGCGCCGGTTCCAGCTCGCCCGCGATGGCCTGCCGGAACAGGCGGTCGATGACCGCTAGAAAGGCGGTAAGCGTCTTGCCGCTGCCAGTGGGAGCAGAAATCAATGTGGGTGCACCCGCGGCAATCTGCGGCCAACCTTCGACTTGAGGTTCGGTTGGCGCCGCAAACCGCGAGCGAAACCAGTCCTGAATGACGGGATGAAACAAGGCCAGAGCGTTGGGAGCAATCAGCGGACACCTCCTGTACAACCGAACATGATATGCGGAATGGTTCCTATTTTCCAGAACGGAAGTCAAACTCCGCGCCGCTTTTGCTATTTTGTCCTTTTGATTGAGAGCGTTTTTGTCAATCTTGTCGTGAATTTGCTCGCGGCAGAAGATTTCTCCTGTTCGAGGGACTTCTGCTTCGTCAATTTAAGGATGAGGGGAAGTCATCTCGCAAAGTCCGACAACGGAGAAGATTCCGCGATCAGTGAAGATTCCGCGATCAGTCCCTTCACATCCAACCCCTGACAGGGCACTTCGTTCGCAGTCCTGATCACTTTCCGAAGGATCTCTGACATGGCATTGGAACAGTATTCCGCAGAAATGATTTTGGCACAGGCAGCCGCCCGCGCAGCAGGGGAGTTGCTTTTAGAGTATCAGCAACGTGGATTCACCATCCGGGAGAAACGCACCAGCGACCTAGTTTCCGAAGCGGATATTGCCTCGGAGAAGTTAATTCTCGATCAAATTCGTGCCCGATTTCCGGACCATACGATCCTGGCGGAGGAATCGCAGACGGAACTGCAGGAAAATGCCATTCCGGAGCACCTGTGGATTGTGGACCCGCTGGACGGGACAACAAACTTTGCCCATGGAATTCCGCATTTTGCCGTTTCCATCGCCTATTACCGGCACGGAGTTGCGGAATGTGGCGTGGTGTTCAATCCAGCCCGGAACGACTGGTATGTTGCTGCTCGCGGCGCCGGTGCGTGGTATCAGGCTGAGCGTCTGAAAGTGGGGCCTCAGCAAAGTTTAACGGACTGCCTGGTGGGGCTGGGGTTTTATTATGATCGTGGTGCCATGATGGAAGCGACACTGGCCACCATTCATCAGCTTTTCAAAACAGGTATTCATGGCGTGAGAAGATTTGGAACAGCATCGCTGGATTTGGCCCATGTCGCTCGTGGGTTCTATGGCGCCTATTTTGAATACCAACTCTCCCCCTGGGACTTTGCGGCCGGCCGGCTGCTGGTGGAGGAAGCCGGCGGGAGAGTGACCACCGCACAAGGAACCGCACTCCTCTTAAAAACCGGCAGCGTGCTGGCATCCAATGCCCATCTGCACCCCAGGATGCTGGAAATCATCCAGCAGACAGCAGGAGACTTCTTTTCGTAAGTGGCTCAGCGCTTCGTCTACTCTGGTGCCTCGTCAATTTTAAAAATTCGGGTAGGACTGAACGCCAAGTCCGATAACGGAAGACGTTTCGCGATCACGTACCCCAAACCCAAGCCCTGACAGGGCTCCCAGACCATTATTTACTGGTTCTCAGGACGTCAGCACTGGTGGTTTGGATGTGTGTTTCGACGTGATCCACATTGACGATTCCCGGTCCCAGCAATTCGAAGCGGAGCCGAAATTCGCCGGATTGCTGAGCCCGCCGGATCATCCGGAACGGAGTCCATTCTTCAGTGGCCTGTTTGAACATCAATGCCCCTTCGCGACCTGCCAGGGTGTCGAAAATTTCGAAACGATGATCCGGGCCTGACAAGGGATGAACGACCTGGATTTGTCCGGTAATAACGATGAAGTCGCCCGCAGAGACATTCATGGCAGGACTGATGAGCACTGCCGTTTGACCTAATGGGGCATCCGGTTTCACGATCATGGAGAGACAAGTGCCGGGAGTATTGGCAGCCCGCATTAGCCGTAGCGACGTGAAGCGGCTTTCCGGAGCGCCGGAGGTCCAGCTTTCTCCGAGAGATTCCGACTCCGTACTGGAAAATGCCCGTTCATCTTCAAAATCGCCAGAAGGGAGCAGGTTCTCTCCCGTTCCAGTCGATTGATTGAGCTGAGCGAGCAGCTTCCAATGATCCGGAAGCGTTTGAAAACTCGTGGCTTCCATGGTGGAAGTGGGACCAGTGAGTGACGTGACCGCCAGGTCCCAGTGAGCCCGCTGGAGAATACGCAGTTGCTGCATCGCTTTCTGACTGGCGATGCGGGCTTCATCGGCCCGTCCGGATGCCAGATTGGCCTGGGCCTCCTGGATGAACTTGTCTGCCTGGTCGATATAAAAATTCGCTCTCAGAACGGGCGGGGCATCGACAGCTTCAAGTTGCGACTGAATTCCCCGCACACGAGACAATTTAGAAGTTGCCAGACGCACATAAGCTTCTGCTGCGGCCTGCCGGGTTTTCCAGGCTTGTTTTTGAAGTGCATTGGCTTCTTCCGGAGTACTGGTGACCATGATCGCTGCATACTGATCGAAATTTTTCAGGGTCAGTTCTGTTCCACCGGAAATCCGTTCCATGGCCAGATTGGACTGGCCGACGCTGGTGGGAGTCACTTCGCAGGCAGTCGCCACATCCCCAATGCCTCGAATCAAAACACGCACATTCGCGGCGGTCTGGGCTCCCGGGACGCACTGCGCACCAGGTTCGTGCCAGACCAGCAGGATCAGGAAGCCGCGCTCCGTATGAAAGACCGTGGCGCGAATCTCCGGCAATTCTCCCCGTGCTGGTCCCGGTTGTCCGTTTGCATCGAGAGGCCGATCCCAGCGGGTCGTCAATGGTGAGCCAAAGCCCTTGCTTTTTCCGGCATATTTGGGATCAACCTGCACGGGAACCTCGTCCACAATCCGGCCTGTGGCAATAAACGAATCCAGCAGTCGCGTTTGAATGGAAAAAATCTGGATGGCATCCAGACGTTCCTGCAATCCCGGAACATCTGTATCAAATGGAATCTGCTTCCAGAAACCAATTCCCTTGAATCCAGCAGCAATCGCTTCAAAACCCTGATGCAGAATCTGTTCCGGCTCCACGATGGGAACATTGGTCCGATCGCCCAGATAATCCAGCAGCGGTCCCGATGCCTCGGTCTGCACAAATGTCATTAACGGTTTTCCGGGAAGTGCATGGGCGCGTCTGCCACGCAGATCTTCAAAATGATTCAGGCTGGAATGAGAGGTATTTAGCTGGCAACGGGTGATGGAAAGCAGATCTGTTTTGCGGTGGAAGCCCCGTTCTTCCGCAGCCACGTCCGCAATGATGGGGCGATGAATCACACGGTCCGCATCACGCATCTGGTCGGCCCAGGCGGTCACATAAGACCTGTCGGCCGCCGGCAAATTGATACCGAGCATCCAGGCCCAGATGGGAGATGTCCAATCCGGCATGGAGGGAAGTGCCGAACGGTTCAGAATGGCATCCGCGGGGGGAGGCTGCGGCGGGGTGGCCAATGCACCAATATCCATATCCTGCAATGCCGTGAGTAATGGACGATCATCATAGTTGCGAATCCAGACCATATTTACGCCAGTTCTCGCAATCAGATCCAGCGCTTCCGCGTGATAAAGCGTGATCACCGGAAAGAATGGCTCGCCATTTTTTCGAATCCGATCATTTTCGATCGTCAGCGTGGCCGGAGCAGATCGAACGGTGGAAGCCTGGGGAACAAGAGTTTTCGGACGAACGACCGGTCCAAATTCCAGATCGTCGTATTGTAAAATGGAAGTGCCGGCCGGAAGCTGAAACGCCAGGATCAATTGGTCGACATAAGCTTCACGATCGTCCAGCTTAACGGGATTCAGACCGTCAGAGATCAGACTACGTACGCGGATGAGCCGGCTCTGCAACTCTTCATCCGACATTTTGCAAGTTAACTGTTGCCAGTTTTTGAAATCCTGATAGGGAACCCCAAAGTGAACAATTTCCAGCGGCGCATCGGTTCGCGGATCAATTTGATGTGGAAAACGGATTCTCATTCCCAGTCGCAAATTCACGCAATGGGAACGAACCCAGATGGAGGCGGTCAGTTCACTGAACACGCGGGCCTCCGGGGCGGAAATCACGATCCGGCTCTCTTCCGTCTGCGGCCGGGCAGACTGAAAACGAAGTTGCTCGCAGTGATCGCCGGTGTGAGAATCTCCGTTTGTAATGATCTGCTGCGTCAGATCGGTGGTCAAGTTCTGACTGGCGAGTTGGCCAATGGGCGGTTCGATCTCAAAGGAATATCGGAGAGTCTGTCCAGTGGCTGGAGTTTGAGCCTGGGTCACGTCCACCCAGAACCATAGAAGCATCAAGAGCATCAATCCCGTACAACCGATACGACAACCCCTCATGACCCTCGTCAAAGACGGGTTGCATGCGTTATAATCGCTCAAGGTGTTGTAAGTGGACCCCATTTGCATACGCCCTGATCGTTTTGAGAACTTTGACTGAAGCCCCTTGCGAGGGCTTGTGGCGATTTGGCAACATATGAACCTGTCAATGTTGCTCTTATTTTTCATCGAACCAGGGATGGTTCGCACAGTAGAACCTGAATCCCCAGAATGGCTGGTTCTCTCGCAGGGAGATGTGAGGTGGGGGGACGAGGTGACCGCCATGCAAAATGCCCTTCGATTTCCTGACACCTCGTCGGAAGAATTGCCACGCGAACTGATCGAACTTGGTAAACGGATTGCCGCACTTCCGGAACAGCATTATCGCGATCTGGAACAGCCTTATGCCCAGGTTGTGGATTGTATTCGTCGTCGTCGGCGAATTCTCAACCTTGTCCAGGAAGCACTTTCGCAACTGCGCCTGGATGTGAAATATCTGATGTTTGATCTGGAAGTGACGCGTGAAGAACGCGAAGCACTGCGTGCGCAACTCGATGAATCCGAGCCGGGCGAACCTGGAGCGTCCTGGTAAAACGAGGATGTCCGGCCGGGGGCTCTTGTCGCTGCGCACATTACAGTGATTCTGGCCAAAACAATGCCGCCATGCCGGGATCGCCATCATCTCACTTCCGGTGTCTGGGCCGCTGCTGCATGTTCGGTTTCTTGATGCCCAGCCTGTTTTTCCGGTTGATAACTGGCGGGTGTCACACCACTGGAATGACGTGGTCCGGTGGGTTTTCCCTGGAGAAAAACCGGGACCCGAATGAGCGGAAAATCTTCATCATCAGTCCGGATGGCGATGATGGTCGTGGTTGCCCCCGCTGGCAACTGTGAATTGACCGCGATCTGAATCGGCGTGGACGATTTGTCGTTCCCCAACTCCTCCTGTTCCCCCACATCCATTGTCAGATAGGGGCTGTTGGAGACCGCTTCCACAACTTTCAGATGCTTTCCGCGATGGTCTTCAACGCGTACTTCACTGCTCAGTGGTGAGTCTGAAAGTTGATAGAAATACAGTTCCGGAGGAGTGACCGTGACACTTCGTTCGGGGATTTTGCAACGAAAAGTGACCAGTTCTTCATAGGGCTGTTGGTCGACAGTGTAATGCACTTTGATGGAATACGTATGCGGCCCCGGCGCCTCCCGGGCCGTTTCGACCTGAACTTCAAAAAGACCTTGTCGACCAGGAGCGTACTCTTTTCGATCACCGAGCAATCGCGGGGCCAGACATCCACAACTCGGCTCGAGACGGACAATCTGGAGTGTTTTGTCGCTACGGTTCCAGAACGCGAACGGCGCCGTCAGATTGGCTGTCGGTCCCACTTCGTGAAAATTCACGGAATATTGCCTGAACGCCAGAGGAGGCAGGATTTTCGTACTGGAAATCGACCGTCCCCGGGGAACGGCGGACGTTCCCAGCAATGCCAGCAGCAATGGCGCCAACGACAAACTGATCAGCCCTGCTCGCCTGAGACGACCCGGCAGTCTGGACCTGTGTTCATCCATGAACATCACCAATTTTCCGCAAAATCCAGTTGAGAATGCATCCACCTTAGACTTGTTCGCCAGACGACAACATTCCACTCGTGGCATAAAGACCCATCGAAAATAAAAGGTTTGTGCGGGATTTTACGAGAAAAACATTCTTCCTGACAAGACCACCTGGAGTGCCTCCCTGGGCTTGGGTGCATTCCTCACTTTGCGGATGGCTTGAAATTTGCGATGCTGTTGGGCGTGGGAAATCGGTGTGATTTCCGGAGCTTGGATGGGTTTGGGGGAATGGGTCATGGATGGCTCAGTCATGCTGGGTCAAGACCCAGCTTTATTCAGCGTTCACAAAGTCATCCCCGTACAACTCTGGCGACCCGCCCCCACCTGGCGGATCTCTTCCCGCTCGAATGGAGCGGTGAAATGACGACCACGGCCAATCCGAGGCCCGCTGTGCCAGTACTGATGGGTGACCAGCGTGAAGAAGAGCTGGCTCTCTTCGCGATTCCGTCGATAGCGTCGCATGACGATGCTCCGTCAACTCAACAAAATCAATCATACCGGATTATCAAAGATCACGTCAGCGAGAAATCAAGCCATCAAAGCTGGGTCTCGACCCAGCCTACGTCACTCAGCAGGTGCTTTGTTCTGGAATCACGGAACGGCACGAGTGCCCTGCCAGGGCCTCAGCGGCTGGGCCAGCCTGGACGAACTGGAAGTCCACCTGGAAAAAGAACGCAACAAACCACTGCCCCGCAAATCTTGAGCCGAACACTATTGGGTGAATCTTCGGTGAGCAAACCCCGATGAATGTGGAGGAGAGGGGGAATTCTTTTCTCCTCTCCCTTTGCACTCTCCAATCCTCTGACTGCACCCGTGACATCGTCCGGTGAATTCGATACGTTTCAAGGATGCGACCAAATTGATATGATCGATCTCGCTGAAGCTTGTCTGCATCGACACCCCGCCTCGATCGAATTTCCCACACCTTGCTGCTGTAGTATCGGATGACTTATGAGGAACAATTGCATGAGAATTCCACTGTTTGCCTGCCTCTGCTGGGCATTACTGATTTTGCCCGCCCGTGCGGACGACCCGGATGCGGGCTTCAAGCCGATTTTTGATGGAAAATCTCTGGATGGCTGGAACGGTGACGAGAAATTCTGGCGCGTGGCGGATGGTGCCATCGTGGGAGAAACCACAGCGGAGAATCCCCTTCCACACAATGCCTTTCTTGTCTGGGATCGCGGGGATGTTGATGATTTTGAATTACGTCTGAAGTTCCGCCTTTCCGGGACTCCTTCCGCGAACAGCGGAATTCAGTTTCGTGGTTCGATCCGGCCAGATGGTCATGTGGTGGGCTATCAGGCAGATATGGATCGATCCGGTGGCTATGTGGGAACGTTGTATGACGAAGCAGCTCGCGGTGGGCTGGCGGGTCGCGGCCAGAAAGTGACCATCAGCGAAACCGGTGAAAAGAAATCGGAGCAGGTGGCGGATGCTGCTGAACTCCTGAAGAAAGTCAATCTCGACGACTGGAATGAATACACCATCCTCGCCCAGGGAAATCACATCACGCTGAAAATCAACGGCCATGTGACTGCCGAAGTGATTGACAACGACCCGAAAGGGCTGGACCGGATTGGCAAGCTGGCATTGCAGATTCATACCGGCCCGCCCATGAAGATCGAGTTCAAAGAGATTCGCCTGAAGCGCTTGCCGCTGGCGGACGGCTGGAAGAAAGTGGTGTTTGTCGCTGGTCGGCCCAGTCATGGATACCTTGCTCACGAGCACAATGCAGGGTGCCTGCTGCTGGCCAAATCATTGACTGCGGCTCAGCAGGAACATGGTTTGAAAGTCCTTTCCACTGTCTATTCCAACGGCTGGCCGAAAGATGTGACCGCGTTCGATAACGCAGATACCGTTGTGGCCTACTGCGATGGAGGCGGGGGCCATTTCCTGAACGATCATCTGGATGAATTCGACCAGGACATCTCTCCGCGCGGCGTGGGACTGGTCTGCCTGCATTATGCTGTGGAAACCGTGACCGGAAAGCCGGGCGAGCATTTTCTGAAATGGATGGGGGGCTTCTTTGAACCCCACTGGTCCGTGAATCCGCATTGGACAGCAAAGTTCGATAAATTTCCGGATCACCCCATTTCGCGTGGAGTATTGCCTTTCGAAATCAATGACGAATGGTACTACCACATGCGATTTGTCAAAGACATGGTGGGCGTGACTCCCATCCTGACGGCTCTTCCTCCCAGTGAAACGCTTTCTCGCCCGGATGGTCCTCATTCTGGAAACCCGGCGGTCCGTGAAGCAGTCCTGCAACGCCACGAACCTCAGCACATGGCCTGGGCCTATGACCGGACCGACCACAAAGGCCGCGGCTTCGGTTTCACCGGCGGGCACAACCATGTGAACTGGCAACACGATGATTTCCGTAAAGTCGTGTTGAATGCCATTGTCTGGACGGCTCATGGGGAGGTCCCGAAAAACGGGGTCGAAAGCCCGACGCCGACACAGGCCGATCTGCTGGAGAATCAGGACGATCCACAGCCGAAGAATTTCAAGTTTCAACCCGTTCAGCGCAAGGCTGCAGCAGCCGGAGGCAACTCAACTCCGGCACAGGCCGAGAACGTAAAACCGATCTACCGTTCACCCGTGGTGACCTCCGCCACGCCGGGGCATGCGGTGGAGATTGATGTGGAAATCACGGGGGCCAGGTCCCTGTTTCTGGTGGTCAGCGACAGCGGAGATGGAATCAGTGCGGACTGGGCGGACTGGGCCACTCCGCGACTGGTTGTCGACGCGAAGGACCCCGCCAAAGGGGAGCTGAAACTGACCGATCTAAAATGGAAACGTGCGACGGCAAACTGGGGAAATGTCCGCATCAACCAGAATGCAAATGGAGAACCATTACGGATTCACGGCAATTCCGTGCCCTATGGAATTGGCACACATGCCAATTCCGTAATCGAATTTGCCTTGCCTGCGGATCACAAATTCACCCGTTTGCTCGCTCGAGGGGGGCTGGATGAAGGAGGATCGCTACAGAATGCGGGTTCAACAGTCCGGTTTTCGGTCTATACACAACAGCCGCCCCCTTCCATCCTGACCGCCGGCGCTGGCGGCAGTCAACCGACCAGTCATGAATCCATCGATGCCGTCGAGCAACTGGATGTTCATCCCGATCTGCGGGCGACACTCTTTGCGTCGGAACCCATGATGACTAATCCGGCATCGATCGATATCGATCATCTGGGCCGAGTCTGGGTCTGCGAAGCAGTCAATTATCGTCCTTTTGCAAACAAAGACGTGATTGGCGAACACGGTTCGGACCGCATTCTGATTCTCGAAGATACGAATGGCGATGCCGTCGCAGATCAGGTTCATGTCTTCTTTGAAGGGTCGGAAGTCGATTCCGCACATGGGATCCTGGTGCTTCCCACTGCCAACGGCAAAGGGACACGCGCCCTGATCTCCGCCGGTGATCAAATCTTTTTCCTGATCGATGACGATGGCGACTTGAAAGCTGACCGTCACGAGGTCTTGTTCACCGGAATTGGTGGAAAACAACACGACCACGGGATTCATGCGGTCCATTTTGGTCCGGATGGTAAGTTCTATTTCAACTTTGGAAACGCCAGCAGGTCCATCAAAGACAAGCATGGCCAGCCGATCATCGATAAAGCGGGCAATGAAGTGGCGGGAAACCGAAAACCCTATCAGGAAGGGATGGTCTTCCGTTGCAATGTGGATGGTAGCGATTTCGAAACACTCGCGTGGAATTTTCGCAATAACTGGGAAGCCTGTGTCGATTCCTATGGCACCATCTGGCAGTCGGACAACGACGACGATGGAAACCGTGGCGTGCGCATCAACTTTGTGATGGAGTACGGAAACTACGGCTACAAAGATGAGTTCACCGGCGCCAGCTGGCAGACGCCGCGGACGAACCTGGAAACAGAAATCCCATTACGGCACTGGCATCTGAACGATCCCGGCGTGGTTCCCAACTTCGTACAGACCGGCGGCGGAGCCCCCACCGGGATCTGTATTTATGAAGGGACTCTGCTACCGGCCAAGTTTCGTGGTGCTCCCATTCATTGTGACGCCGGACCAAATATTTGCCGGGCTTATCTCCCCACAGTTTCTGGAGCAGGTTATACCGGAGAAATTGTCGATATCCTGAGTGGAACCAGAAACAAATGGTTTCGCCCCAGCGATGTCTGCGTGGCCCCCGATGGCAGTTTGTTGATTGCAGACTGGTATGATCCGGGAGTCGGGGGGCACCGCATGCAGGATGTCGCCCATGGACGCATCTTCCGGGTGGCCCCTCCCAGTGCTCCCCGCTATGTCAGTCCCCAGGTTGATGTCTCCACCGCAGAGGGAGCCGTTCAGGCCCTGCAGTCTCCCAACATGGCGACGCGCTATCTCGCCTGGAATGCACTGATGAAATTTGGACCAGCTGCAGAATCCGCACTGGTCAAACTTCGCTCCAGCACGGACCCTGTGTTGCAGGCCCGCGCAATTTGGTTGCTGGGCAAACTCCCTGTCGATCATGCTCGTCGACTGGAGCATCTTCAGGCAGGTTTTCAGTCCACAAATCCAGATCTGCGGATCACTTCGTTGCGACTGCTACGCCAGATCATGGACACAATCTCTTTTGAGGAAATCCATAAATCGATCAGCATCGCCGATCCCTCACCCGCATTAAGGCGAGAATTTCTCATCGCCTTGCGGGAACTGGATCCAAACTGGATTCCAGCAGAGATGCGAAATGGTTTTATCGGTCGCAGCTGGAGCAGGCTCGCGCAGCAATACGACGGAAAAGATCGCTGGTATCTGGAGGCGCTGGGGATTGGAGCACATGGACACTGGGATGAATGCCTGTCTGCCTGGAAGGCCGAAGTGGGCGATGACTGGTTGAACACGCAAGCCGGCCGAGACATTGTCTGGCGTTCGCGCGCCAAGGAATCTCCCCGGTTACTGGCGGCCATTATCGAAAACCCTGCAACGCCGGAATCAGAACTGCTGCGCGACTTGCGCGGTCTGGATTTTCAACTCAGCGAAGAGACTCAGCCTGCTATTGCAGAATTGGCTTTTTCGAAATCAATCGAAAAGACAAACCGTGGAAGCCTGGTTCGGCTCGAAGCCCTGTCCCGTCTGAACCCTGCAGCCATTGCCAATAATGCAGATCATCGTGCTGCGGTCGAAGAGATCCTGGCTGCCAATCGTGGAAACAGCACCTACATCAGCTTGATTCGGCGTTTTCAGTTGAAAGAATATGCCCATGATCTTTTGGTGCTGGCCCAAAAGGAACCTCGTTCGCAACTTGCAGTCGATGCCTTGAAATGCCTGTTTGATCAGCAACAGCAAGACCTGATTTTCAAAGCATTGACCGGCGACAACCGTGAGTTGGCAGAACAGACATTTTCAGCACTGGGAACCTGTGGAGACAATCGCAGTCACAAAGAACTGTTAGCATTGATCAAGAATGATGAACAACCGCTCTGGGTTCGGCAGGCTGCGGTCCGGGCTCTGGGAGATTCCACCCCAGGAGCCCAGGTACTCTTGAAGATGGCGGAACAGAAAGAGTTTCCACAGCAGTTGCAGCAAGCCTTCGCGGCAGCGCTCACCACGTCCTCGGCTCCACAAATCCGGAATGCCGCAGCAGCAATCTTCCCACCTTCCCCGGGAAAGGATGCGCATCCATTGCCATCGATCCCGGATCTGGCGAAACGCTCGGGAAATGCAGATCAGGGAAAAATCATCTTCAACACGACCGGCACCTGCAACAAGTGCCATCAAGTCAATGGCATCGGGCAGGACGTCGGGCCCAATCTCTCCGAAATCGGCAAGAAACTCGCCAAGCCTGCAATGTACGAATCGATTCTCTTTCCCTCGGCCGCCATCAGTCACGGATTTGAAAACTGGTTGGTCGTCACCGATGAAGGCCAGATCTATGCGGGACTCCTGGTGAGCGAAACCGATCAGGAACTGAAGATTAAAGATGATAAGGGAATTGTGCGGACGATTCCGTCAGCCAGCATCGAGGAACGAAAGAAACAGGACGTTTCCCTGATGCCTGCGGATCTGCAGAAACTGCTGACCGCCGATGAACTGGTGAACGTGATCGAATATCTGACAACGTTGAAGGAACGCCGCCTGTAATGTAAGTAAGGGGGGGGGAGAGATTCCGGACGAATACTTCGTGGGGAACTCCGTCGTCTGTTCTAGTGCCCTGTCAATTTAAAAAATTCGGGTAGGGCTTAACGCAAAGTCCGACAACGGAGGACGTATCGCAATCACGTACCCGAAATCCAAGCCCCGGGGCTCTCTTCCCCTACTATCGTTATGATGCCTTGCGGCAAGATGTGGTGAATCTTCCGGTCAGTGGTTCAAGCATCCATGGCCATTTGTGTCTGATCATTGGAGAGCGCCAAAAAGTTCTTCCAGTCGGCGGGAGTAATATGTCCATCATGCAGTGCACTGGCCACCATGGCCCCGTCCACACGGCTGAGCGATAACTTGTGCAGATCGATCACGGACCGGACTCCACCTCCGGTCCAGATCACCAGATCCGGCCATCGATTCTTGATGGAGTGGCACAAAGAAATTGTCGAGACACCGCGATTGCTTCCCACTTGGGCAATATCCAGGACGATCAATTGGCGAACACCTGCTCGAATGGCGGCGGCCGCAATCTCCAGCGGGAAATGCCCTGCTGTATCGGGACCAATACAGTCGCCATTCATTAAATCCAGACTGAAAAGAATTTTCTCTGCACCAAATTCCTGGATGAAGTCCTGCATCAAGTCCAACTGCGGAAGCGTCTCCAATCCGATAATCACCTTCTGGACACCCAGATCCAGGAGTTTTCTCGCGTACTCCAAGGAACTGGTCCCGGCGTCCACGGCCAGAGGAACGTGACATTTCACGAGTTCGCCGATCAGCTCATATTGCGGCTGATGATTCTCAATGCCATCCAGATCCGCCAGGTAGACGTACCGCGGAGCAAATTGCTGGATCAGCGCTTCAATGGTTGCCTGCGGCCTTGAGGAACCGATGAGTAGGCTGGTATTGGGCTGATAGTTTCCCCGCTGACCTGCGTGTCCGCGAACTACCAAGCCGTGCCGGAGATCGAGAACGGGGATAAGATCCATGATTTCTCCCGCATCACATAAAACTGGCAGACCAGAGTCCCTGCAGGCGAGGATATCCGCTGGGATCGTTGCCATCAGACGATCGATCATCTCGACCGATTTTTTTATTCTACACGCTGGAGGCTGAACAGGCTCGTGCAAACGGGGACTGGGAAAAACTTTCCAGGGGAATTCAGGCGGCTTTTTCAGCCTCCCAAGCCTGTTGAACTGGACGTTTTCCAGCGGCGATTTCATCAGCTTGGGCCTGGAGTTCATCCATTTTTTGCTGCAACTTCTGGCAATATGCAGCGATCTCGTCGCGGCGAATGTTGGCGGGGATGAACATCGGTTTGTCTCCCAGAACATAAGTCGTGGTAAACGGCAATGGAACCAGCAGATCTGTCCAGCGTCCCCGGGGCCGCCATGCACGACGGGCGGAACTGGCCACAGGAAGAATCGGTCGACCGGATTGAGAGGCCAGGAAAATAATGCCGGGCTTCACTTTTCGCCGCGGTCCGCGTGGGCCATCGGTCGTGACGACGATGTGATAATTCTCAGCTGCGGTCATCAGTTGTTTTGCCGCGGTGGCCCCGCCGCTGCTCCCCTGCGAACCACGAATTGGCTGAATTCCAATGGCTTCCATCACTTCCGCCACATATTGACCATCCGCATGGCGACTGGTCAATGCTGCACCACGCAACACGCGACCGCAAAACAGGGCATTCAGAATTCCATCATGCCAGAGACAGTAGACATAACGTTGGGATCCGGAGTCTGCATAAGGCGACGTTTGCGGAGCGGATTCAATCACTCGAATGCGACACGTGGCGTACAAGCCTCGGCAAAATACGGAGAGCGTCCGCGCGACCAGGCGAATCAGGTTGCGGTTACGAAGTTTCACGGATTCCATCCCATTCTGAACTGCAAATCGATCCACGTTCTCGTGGACACAAGAATTTTGAGACACCTGAACCGCTTAAGTGGTGGGATTCCAACCAGACGCGTCAGGCAGAATCAAGTGCGAACACTCCTTATTCCGGACCGCCAATTCTGCCAGCAACAGGTTCAGAACCCCTCAGCTTCGATCTGCTTACAAAAAATACTGCCCGCAAGATCCACTTCTGAACTCAGCCCCCATGGTTCAACAGATAAGATATTCTGATTCGAAAGACTATGGCAAGCTGAACTTTTCTAATAGACATGCCACGGGACACATTCCTCACGGGTGTATTCCTCACTTTGCAGTGGGCTTGGGGTTTGCGCTGATTGGGTGCGTGTGGAATCGTTGGGATTTCCGGAACTTGGACAGGGTTGGGGGACTAGTGCTTTGTCAATTTTGAAAATTCGGGTAGGGCTTAACGCAAAGTCCGACAACGGAGGACGTTTCGCGATCACGCATCCTAAATCCAAGCCCTGCCAGGGCATTAGAGCGTTTTTGTAAATTTTGTGGCGAACTTGCCTCGCGGCATTCAGTCTTTCATCAAGTGAAACTCTCTCGACGCGGGCACATGATCGACCAAACTGGTCTGGGGCATGAATGACCGGCTGCGAGAACAGGTGCAGGGCTTTGTTCAGCAGCTTTTGAAGGAAGAAAAACCTTCGCTCAGAAAAGCTCAGACGTTTCTGGAGATCGAAAATCTGGTGGTTGAAGTCAGGGACGAAATTGCTCGGGCGCCCCGGCAAGTTGGAACTGGTCTTCACTCCCAGGTACGGGAGCTGGCTGAATATGGCCGAGCCTGAGCTAAGCGTGATGACGTGGCAGTACCTGGGTGATCGCGTGAGCAGCCAGACGGACGCAGAGCATCGCATTACCGTCCGGCAAGCGGACAGAAACCAGCGTCAAACCGGGATCGACTGACAATTCTCCACCGCCGACGCCCGTATCAAACTCAAACGCCTATACCCGAAAGTTGAGCTGCGGTAGAGTACTCGTGACAATCGGCATTTCGCCAATCGACACGCTTCACCACGCGCACAGACCAGAACCACTTGCTCATGGAAAATGATTGGTGCTCAGGGCCAGGCCGAACAACTTGTTTTTTGCTGCTTTCAGGTGACTGATGGTCAAAAAGAATTCATCCGTCCCATTTGAAGCCCCCCCGGGCAATACGATGAAAAGGGTCTGCCAATTGCGTGCCACCCTGGAGGGTTTTGCGGCACGAGAGGCGGCCACACGGGTTGCACAAAAGGTTTCCGCAGCCCCACTATTAAAGCAATTTCGCGACATGCAACAGATTGCGGAAGCAGGAGATTACAAGCGTTTCGCCCGGGCGGATCGAGCACTGCATCGCATGATTATTGAACTGGCGGATGTGCCGGGCCTGATGTCTGCCTGGCAAGCAGTATTTCGAGCCCAGAAATCATTTCATCTTCAGACCGTGGAAATTTGCTGGCCAGATATTTCGGTCTTGTTCGAATCTCATCGTCCGCTGGTGGATGCCATCGCTATTGGGGACCCGAATGTTGCGGAAGAGGCGGCGCTCATCCATCTGGACGCAGTCTGGTTTCGACTGGCCAATTCCATCTCGGATGCATCACTTCCTTCTGCGCCGCTGGAGAAAGCCCGTGCCTGGCTGGCATTTCATTTCCACGAACCAGTCCAGCTTCCTGTTCTGGCGCGGGAGATTGCGGGATGCAGTTGTGGGCATCTGGCTCGTCTGTTCCGCGAGAGCCTCGACATGAGTTTCAGCGAATACTTGATCGAATTGCGACTGCAAAAAGGACTTTGGCTGCTGCAGCACACCGAACGCACAATTGGTGAAGTTGCCAGCCATGTGGGCTATGGCGATCCATCCCGGTTTGCCATGCACTTCCGCCGTCGCTTTGGCGAGACTCCTCAGCACTTCCGCCAACGGCTACGTCGAACGTTGGCACGAAAATAAGGGGTCGTCATGGCTGTCCCAAGGCTGCAAAGCGGGGCGGTGTCAACGATTGATCCTCAGCTGATTCATTTTTTGTTGTAAACTCTGGCGGTGCATCCCCAGGTGACGTGCTGCAGCACTGACATTTCCGCTCGATTCGTTCAAAGCTGCCGCAATTGCCGCCCGTTCAAAATCCTCAACCAGCCGATTTTTCGCTTCCGTGAGAGGCAACCCGAAGTACCTGACAAATGGCGTTTCGTCAGACGCATTGTCCGGGTGTGCAAGCCCCAGGTCCTGCCGGGTGATGAACTCTCCTTCACACAAGGTGGTGGCGGAAAGGATGGCATGTTCCAACTCCCGGACATTCCCGGGCCAGTGATGGTGCAGAAGAGCATCGATTGCATCTGCGGTGAACTCCCGGTTGTTCGCCTGTCGTTGGTGCTGGGTTCGTTCAAGGAAATAGTTCGCCAGTAACAGAATATCTTCACGTCGATTGCGTAATGGCGGAATCTGGACTTCGATCCCTTTAAGGCGGAAGTACAGGTCTTGGCGGAAAGTTCCCGCGACCATCGCTTCTTCCAGGTTCTGATGCGTGGCGCTGATCACCCGGACATTGACGGGAATTGTTTGCGAAGCTCCGACCGGCTGAATGACGCGTTCCTGTAATGCTCTTAGTTGGACAGCGCCAGTTTTGTCGTTAAGTGAGTGCTGAGATTGGGGTTTCATTGATTGGCAAAGGTAAGCGATCCTCCGTGTACAAACCCGTCACAAGGACTCACGGAGGATCGCTCGATGACGCTCGCTGAACTCAAAAATCTGGGCCGGATGCTGACTGCGTTTCTGGCATTGTTCAAAGATTGTTTTGCCAGCCTACCCGGACGTCGGTTGCTGCGGGTTTATGTCCAGGGACAACTCTCTGATGTGCAACGCAAAAACTGTGAAGCCATCGCCCTGAAATTCAACACCGCTCCACGCACGCTACAGCGTTTCCTGGAGTCCATCAAGTGGA
>Ga0182739_1001158_pt1 | contig 28913 bp, 22 predicted proteins | sample eDN5th30CBELigBY_FD_128873 | JGI IMG/M metagenome (GOLD analysis project Ga0182739, IMG submission 128873) | Enriched backyard soil microbial communities from Emeryville, California, USA - eDNA 5th pass 30_C BE-Lig BY (version 2) (version 2) | ecosystem: Environmental > Terrestrial > Soil >... | reverse complement strand
GTCTTCCGACTCTGCATTTATTTTTTTGGTTCGACGATTTACGAGGCCAACGAACCATCCTCGGCATGCGACGTGAGTTTCCGGCTTCAAGTCGAAACCAGTACGCCCCCATCTTGGTACGCCACCACAGTACCCCACCCCGCCACCCGGCGCAAGAGGGAAAAAATCGCTCGACTCTTTCCCCGGGAGCCGCGACCCTTTGAATGTGCGTATCTCCCGAAAATCAGAATATGCGATTCGGGCGCTCGTGGCGATGGCCCGGCAGCGCCGCTCCTGGAATATCCAGGAACTTTCCACCCAGGAATCGATCCCCGTCAAGTTTCTGGAGCAGATCCTCCTCGCGCTCCGGCACTCCGGCTACCTCAATGCCAAACGCGGCGTCGGCGGCGGCTACACCCTTCGCATCGAGCCGTCGCAGATCAAGGTCGGCGAGATCATCCGAACCATGGACGGCCCCATCGCCCCCGTGCCGTGCGCGGCCGCCCAGCCGACGGAAAGCTGCACCTGCCCCAACCCGGAAACCTGCCCGCTGCGCCACCTGATGATCGAGGTCCGCACCCTCATTTCCGAAAAACTCGACCACCGGACGATCCACGACCTCCTCCAGACGAGCCTCGACCACGTCCTCGCCTTCGACATCTGACCCTTCCCTCCCCGCTCCCCTACTCTACGCCCTCGGGTGTGCTTCGTCGTAGACCTTCTTCATCCTCTCCACGGAGACATGGGCGTAGATCTGGGTCGTCGAAAGGCTGGCGTGCCCCAGCAGCGCCTGCACGCTCCGCAGGTCGGCCCCGTGGTCGAGCAGGTGGGTGGCAAAGGAGTGGCGCAGCTTGTGGGGGGTGACCCCGCGCGGCAGTTCGGCGAGCAGGACATACTTCTCCAGCATCGCCGCGATGTTGCGCGTCGAAAGCCGCCTGCGAAGTTTTGACAAAAACAGCGGACCGCTTTTGACCGACGCTTCGAGCCGGTACCGCTCCACCGCCGCCAGCGCGGGAGAGCCGACCGGGCAGACCCGCTCCTTGCGCCCCTTCCCGACCACGCGCACCGACTCCGTATAAAAATCGAAGTCGCTCACATTGAGGTCGGCCAACTCCTGAAGCCGCAGCCCGGCGGAGTAAAAAAGCTCCAGAATCGCCGCATCGCGCCATGGAAGCCATTTCGGCGCGTTCCGGGTCGGTTTCGCCTTGAGGGGAGCCTCGAGCAGGGCGATCATCTGCGCCTCGGTCAGAACGACCGGCAGCTTCCGCTCCTGCTTGGGAAGGTGGACCTCCTTGAGCGGGTTCGACGGCCACTGGTGCCGCTCGCTTAAAAACCGGTAGAACGCCCGCAACGCCGCAAAATGAAGCCGGATCGTCGCCCGCGCCATCTCCTCCTTCATCATCGCGAAAAGGTACGCCCGAAAATGATCGGCGGTGCAGTCGCGCCACGACGCCGCTCCCTCAAACGCCCGGAACCGCTCCAGCGCATGCGCATAGTTGGTGATCGTCCGGGCGGAAAAATTCCGTTCACCGTCGAGGTAATTCAAAAATGCGGTGACGTAACGGTCTTTCGGGGTGGCCATGGCGGAAAAAAAGATGGCAGGGCTACTTGACCGGGAAGACCCCGACTGCGTTGCGGACCCGTTTCCACTCCGGGCGGGAATAGCCGTTGCCCGGCGGCGGGGTGGCGACCCAGAGGGCGGTGGAACTGCCGCCGTCGAGATTGAGCGCGCGGACGATCTCCGGGTGACCCGGGAAAAGCTTCGGCGTGGCAAGAAGTTGCGCCAGATCGGCGAGTGAAATCGCCTGCGTGGTGAGCAGGGCAAACACCCCGTGATCATCGGCGAGCAACACGGTCCGTTCCGCCGCCTTGGCGGCATTGAGCCCGGCGACCGCCTTGCCGCGATCAACCAGAAACGGCCCCGCCTGGAGCGCTTCGAGGGTGTTGCGCCCCTCGCGGTACTCTCCCCGGCGCAGGAGCATCGCCCGTTTCGGCGTGACGACGAAAACACCCGAGAGCAGCTTGGAACGGACCATCGGGTTGAGCTTGACGCCGCCGCTGACGACCAGGCCGAGCGGTTCGTGGTCGGGCTGAAAATAACCGCCGTTAACCCCCGCCAGCGCGCCGCTTTGGCGCAGATGTTGCGCCACGGAGGAAGGGGGCGGGAGGTCGAGCACGCGCAGCCGGGTCCGTTTCCGGTCGAAGGTGAGGAGCCGGAGTTCCACGGCTCGCGGCGCGGCGGTTTTCCCGACTTCCAGCTTCACATCCGAAGAACGGGTCGGGACAACCCTCATCCCGCCAGGCGCCCATTTTGTATCAGCCAAAGCAACGCTCGCCGACGATAGAAAGAGTAGGAAGAGGAAGCGGGGAAAGGCAGGAGACGGCACCATAAATCAAAAAAGAGGATTGATCCGAAGACCTGCCCTCATTTAACCAGAAGCCACCACCTTTGACGATGAACATTGAAGAAAACGGACAACCAACGGCCAACCGGGACGACGTGACCTGGGCAATGGCGGCCCATCTGAGCGCTTTTCTGGGGCATTTTCTGCCGCCGATCGGGCAGATCATCGGCCCGGCGCTCATCTGGCTTTTCCGCCGCGACCGCTCGGCCTTCGTGGGCGGGGAGGCGCGCGAGGCGCTCAATGCGCAGATCAGTTACACGATCTATTGGGTGATCCTCGGCGCGATCGCCGCCGGGCTTTCGCTGACGATCATCCTGATCCCGCTCGCCATTCTCCTCCTCGCGCTCGCCTACGTCGGTTACGTGGTGGTGATCATTCTCGCCACGGTCGAAGCGAGCAAGGGGAAGCCGTACCGCTACCCGTTCATCATGCGTTTCGTAAAGTAGTTGCCTATCGTTTAAAGAAGCATGGCGGGATCTTCATCAAGCGCCTTTAAGCCAAGATGATGGAGTTGCGCCGCTTCGATCACCTTCAACTCGCCAAACCCGACCGGCAGGCGTTCGATCTTCAGCCCATGGGCGGCGAGCCAGCGGAATATTTTGGACTGTTCAGCTTTGGAACCATAGAAATCGCGCCTGCCGGGGAGATTCTGCGGAACCGTGGCAAGACGCCGCCCGGCACCTTCTTCGTCGGCGACACAGATGGACGATTCCAGATAGTCGACCCCGGCGATGGTTTCAAGATAGTGCAGAAACGTGCAGGAACCGAGCCCGGCTCCCAGAAAGGCGATCTTGCCCTTGTATTCGTGCAGTTTCGCCCACGGGCTGGTCGCTCCGGCAGGCGCATCGGTCGCCCCATGCCCTGAAAGGCACGCTTGCGCGAGCGGCCCGATCCCGGCGACGGAATGGGAAAGGTGGGCGCTTCGCAGCACGCCGGGCTGCTTTCGGAAGGTTTCCGCGATCGCGCCCACCCAGGTGGAAGCCCGCTTTGGATGAAATGGGACAAGGTTGCGATTTCCGGCCGGTCCCTTTTCAAAGCAAAGGATGGAGTGGGTAAAGGCGGGCATCAAGAGCGTCCCGGTTTCACCGAGCACCGCCCGTAACGCGCGAATGACGCTCTCCGCTCCACCTTCCACCACGCCGAGAGCAGCCAGACCGCCATGGAGCAGCAGGAGATCGCCTTCCCTGATTCCCGCCGCTCTGAAGGTCTCGACCAGTTGAGCCTCCGTCACGGCATGGGAACACTTCAGATCGATATAGCCATACCGGGCCAGGTATTGCAGCGAACCGAGGCATTTCCTGACTTCCTGCGGAGAGTAAAAGGAACGCTCCTCCCACTGGGCCCGCAGCAGGAGATCGGCCGCGTCGCGCCGACCATCGCCATGAACGAGCAATAAGGCCAGAGGGCCGCCGTAGGCGAGCGTCCCCAGGGAAAGGCGGCGATCCTCCGGCGGGGCCGCTGCCAGGTCGTGCGGCAGGCCACGGGTTTTGCGGGTGATCACGATACTTTGTGCCAGTGCCCATATCTTGTCATGAAAGCCGATGTCGATGGATGGGGCCGATGGCGCCTCGATCTCACCTTTCAACCGGCATGCCACAGCAGCGAGTTGCGCGAGAGCATCGGAGAGCTGATCGGCCTGCGCTCCAAAACGGAGGAAATCACGCAAGCGCGCCGATTCGATTTCCAAACGATACTCCAGCCAGTCGACCGGCAGGGATTCCCGCCCCGCGCCTTGGTTCCCTCTCCATAGCTTGAGCGTCGTTTCGTATTCCTCTTCGAGCCGGTTGCACGAGATTCGTACGCCCCGGCGAATGCGCTTTTTGAGATTCTCTGCACCGGAATCGAGCATGCAGGCCAGCCAGGTGCCATACAACGCAGCGATGTCGCGAAAGGCAGCGGGTGCGATGCGATCCATCGTTTGCCCGGAATGATGCCAAAAGCGCCGGTGCGTCGCCGTCGACCGACCCTTGGCCCGCACCCAGAGGGTAGGCACCCCGATCGTCGAATCGGCCAGAACCCTGTCATCGCCATAGACCCCTTCTGTCCGAACATGGCAAACCAGCGGCGTTTCCATGAGATGGCTTTGCAGCAGGCTCTCCAGCAGATAGTCTCCCGAACTGGGGCGGCTTGATTGCGAAAGACAGAGGTCGACTTCCCGGTCGTCTTTGAGGATCGGCAGGGTATCGAGGTTCAAAGCGCACAATACCTGGTCCCCGAGCCAGCCGCCGCGCCGTTGCGCATAAGCGGCGAAGCCGTACGCCTCCATGGCAAAAAGGAACCGGACGGTGAAGCGTGGCCGCGGCAGCGATGAATTTTCATAAAGTCTCCGCAAGACATGCGCGATTTCCAGTGCGCAGGCGACCCCGGATGAATTATCATCCGCCATCGGCTCATAGAGATGCGCCATGATCCAGATTTCCCGCGCCTCTTCTCCCGGAATCACTCCTGTAACCGCCTCGACCTTTCCCTCGTACCGTTCCCCGTCGCAAAAAGCGCGGACTTTCACAGGCCCCTGCCGCAACGCCTTCCGAAGCTGATCGCCCACCACCGGGCTGACCGTATAGCCGATAAAGGGAGGATCATCCGCACGCGTGTGCCACGACGGGCCGTGAGTACAGGCATTGACCCAATGAATCGCCCCGGGCATTTCGTAACGCCCGGCCAGATAATCGCTGACCAGCCCGAGCGCCCCCGCCGCACAGACCTTGCGAAGCTTGGCACAGGCGGGACGCTCCTCCGGGTTGATCAGGATGAACGCGCCGCGTGCATCGGCCCCGGCATCCAAATCTTCTTCACGGATCAGCCGGGCCTCGATCCCTTCAGGCGGGGTGCCTATCGAGCCTTTGATCAGGTGAAAGGGATGCCGTTCATAGTCGGCGATGACCGGTTCTTCCATTGGCATTGCCGATTCGATGACCTCCAGCCTCCCCTGGGTTGCACGCCACGCCATCGGCATCGTCTTATCCTGATAAACCGTCCTTCCATCGGCCGGAAACCCGATCCGCTCCACCTGCCCGCAACCGGCGGCAACCAGTTTCTGCGCAACCAGGCGCGCCGAGGCATGGTAGCTATCAAAAGTCTGTCCAAACTCGGCCTGCCAAAGCTCCCGGGTATGGCGCAGGAGCCGGCTGACATCAATTCCGGAGTGAAGTTTTGCAAAAATGCTTTTGAGGGAGCATCCTGAATCAAGAGGTGAAGGCATAAGGAAATGGAAGGTTGGGAGGCGTTGCGGCTCGGCTTGTCATGGAACCGCCGGTTGCCCCTTGACGGGAACCAGACGGTACTTGAGACGAAACATTTCTCCTTTTTTCATACGATCCGGCAAGCTGATTTCCAGCCGGGAAATCTGGAGTTTCAATCGTTCCGATCTTAAACCCTCACGGACAAAGCCGATCTCCGCGGGGGTTTCGAGAACAAGATCCGCCCCGTTTCCATGAGTATCCCGAAGGGAGGCTCCCGTCGGCTTCGAAGCGGGCCCCAGGAAAGCGACCTCGCTACCCTCCGCCTTGGCGGGACCGGCCGCCAGAGGGACGATTTCCTTCAGGCTCTGGAGATGGAGATCGCCCGTGGCCGTCACGATCAACTCGGTCTCCAGCGCATTGTCATGGAACCAATAGGTACGTTCATAGCTCAGGGGATGGTTCTCCAGCACGCCGCGGACGATCAGCCTTTCAGGCAGGTGGTTCAAATCGGTCGCGGTGCGCGCATATGCCTCCCAATAGCGTTCTCCCTTGACGCTCACCCCGACCAGTCCATGATGGGTGAGCGGCGACCAGTTGGCGGCAAGAAGCGCCGCGCCATATTCCGGCGTCCAGAAGAGAGCGGCGCCTCCTCCGACAAAGGGAACGATCTTCCCCGTGTTATAAGGGACAAGTCCGCCTTGATTCTCCGCATCTTCAGGCAATGGTTTGCGCAATGCCGCCTCGCGTTTCCCGAAGCTGAACGGTTTCGATGGCGTCCCGGTATAAAGGACCGCGTAATAGGCGGGGCGTTTGACGGCCAGCAACTCCCCCGCAAAGTTTCTCTCAAAGGAATCTCTCTCCAGCGCAGGCCAGGTGGTGTTGCGATCAGGCTCCTCCCAGTAAAGATAACGCGGCAGGCGGTTCCACCCCGGCACCGGCGCGTGCGGGAAGTGGTGAAGGCTTCCCTTGATCCGCCGAATCGCCGCCTCCCTTGCAGCGTCATCCCGACGGGGAGCGCGAAACCCGACTTCCGGGATCGAGGCGTCGACCAGGCCGAGCGCTCCCCCGCCCTGCTCGTGAGAGAATGGCGAGCCGATGCGATGATTAAAGCTGAAACCGCCCAGCAGACGCCCGTCCGGCTCCGGGGCCACGGTGTGATTGAAAAACCGGTAAGATTTCTGGAGGGCATCGCGCATGGCCGGGTCTCCGCTGAGGCGGTAATAACAGGCCATGAAGTAGTGGGTCAGGCCGTTATAGCTACCATCCGGTCCATACGCTTCCATGCCATAGCCTGCACGGCTTTGCCCATCGATAAACCGGCGGGCATAGCTTTGCGCCTGTCGCCGGTCAAACGGGTCCCCGGAGCCGTCGGCAAACCATTGATAGGCCGGCAGATAGTGGGCGGACTGGTTGCGGCAGCTTACCAGCGGATCGGGAAACGCACGATCGGTGAGATGCCGCAACCCGTCGGTCCAGACCTGGCGGACCTCTTCCGGCATGTGGGGAGCCGCTGCGCCATAAACGGAATAGATCTTGCCGGCGGCATCGAAAGCCCGCCCCCCTCCTGCATAGAGGCTGGTCTGGTCCAGCGGCCAGACTTCATCTTCACCGAGGGTCATCAAATCCCGCAATGCCGAGGCGGCGGCACGATAAAAAAGCTCCTTTCTGCCGTACCATGGGTTGAAGGAGGTTTTCAGCAACGCCACGTCGGTGAGAATCCGGCTTGCTCCTCTGGGTTGGGACGAGGTGCCGCGGCTCTCCCTGAAGCTACCGTGCCGATCCCAGCGATTGGCCGGAGGGGCCGCCTTTTCCTGCCGCTGCCAGAAGGCACCGATGGAACCCGACCAATGGCTCCCGGGGTCGAGATTCTGGTTCTGCAAAGCCCACGTCACGGACGGGAAAAACCTGCCAAGCAAAAGCTCGTTGCGCAACGGCTCGGCCAGCCACGCTTCGGGATCATCTCCGAAGTGGTTCGCCAGTTGCACCAGTTCTTGCGTGGAGCCGATCTTCTCACGGGCGAGCAGGCCGGGAAGCAGCCCGGCAATCCGTCTCTGAAACTGGTGAGCCACCACGGTGCCGTCGGGCAACACCTCCACCGAAGCCCGGAGGATTCGGGCCGTCTCTTGCGTCGGGCAAAGGATGAAGGGAAAACCCGCCGCCTTGAGTTGCCAGTTTTTCAGATCGGGAAACTCCACCCTCCAGACCACTTCGGGACGGGCGACGGGGATGCGGGTGGCATTTTCAAACCCAGCCTTGTTTTCATCGGATGAATAGAGCGACGCGCCGGTTTCATCAAAGATCCGCAAAGGTCCGCCGGTGATGAGCAGTTCCTCCGCCTTGGGCGGAACATAGAGATACATGACCGATGGCTGCCCCGGCCAGGGGCGATGGAGTCCATTCTGGAAGCTGACGCCGTAACCCGCTCCGCCGGGCACTTCCACCGAAAACTCCGGCGCAGACAGGCCACCTCCCCCCGAAGTGACCCTGACCTGATAAACGCCGCTTTCCGTGATGGGAACCTGCCAGTGCCTTTGCCCGCCTCCTTCCACGGGATTGTTCCGGCCCGCTTCAAAATACTGGCGGGCCAGCAGCCTCTCCTGCGGATCAAAAACCCGGACCATCGTCCGCGCTCCCTTGCCGGAGTTAGCGTCGAGGTTGACCGCGATCCGCCCTTCGCGCAAAGGCGGGGCCACAATGTAGAGGGATACGGCCGGATCCACAGCGAAAGGCCCGAGGGAGCCTCCCTTCTCCGGCGTGTCGGACGCGGTCGCCGTCACCACCAACGCAAGCAGGGAAAAACCGGCGAGGATTCCGGCCGCCGGAGTATGGAGAACACTCATCATCAAAAGTTATCCTAACATTTTATTAAATCCGCTGTCAATCTCCCAAATACCCAAGGAATGAATCATTCGGGACACCTTGGTCCACTTTTCGCAGTTTTTGCAATTGACGTAAATGTTATAATAACACATTCTGTCGAAATGGCGCAATTCTCCAAACTCTCCCGGATAGCCCAGGGCGGCCTTTTACTGGCTCTTTGCATCGGTCTGCTGCCCGTCTCCATCGCGCGGGGGGAAACGAACGCTTTCGCGATCCTGGGATCGCAAGCCTGGTTCCGTCCGCGGGACAGCGTGGTCTATTATCTCGATAATCCCAAGGGGGAAGCGATCAATCTGATCTTGTCGCTGGGCGATCTGAATCTCTACCTACAGGGAAAGCGCGGTGCGATCGTGTGGGTCATCGGCCCGGATGGGAAGACCCTCCTCTACACGCCGATTGCCGATGATGGCATCGTTTCCGGCAATTTTCGGTACAAGGAGGGGATGAGCGACGTCTATGCCGACGCACGTTACCGGGGCTGGGCGGAGTACGAGGCAGGGCTGCCGCTTCTTGCAGGGAAGGAGCGCTCCCCCCTGGCAGATGACCCCGCAGGCCTCGCCACCCGGCGGTTTTCCTATCGCGTCCCCGCATCAGGCAAGGGCGTTTACCGCGTTGTCCTTCTTTCATGCTGGGATCACTGGGTCTCGCTGGAGACGCAACCGCCGCTGGCCGCGGGGATCGCCTCCGGGCCGGGGCCGCTCTCGCTCCGGGCCGGGAAACCTTTCACCGCCTGGATGTTCAATCCCGGCAGGGAGCAAAAGGTTGGGTTTTCCATCGTGGAGGAGATCAAACCGTATGCCTGGAAGGCTTCCATCGCGGACGAAAAGGGAAAAACGCTGGCCCGGATCAAACCGAAGGAGTTTTTCAATTTTGCCGTGATCGGGCAGGCACCCGGGGCGGAAGCCATGAAAATGGACATCGAGCCGGGGGCCAATCTGGCGAGCTTTCATGTTCAAGGCATCCCTCCCCTGTTGAGCGCTTCCGCAGAAACCGCCCGGCGGTTCCGGGGCGGGCGGCTCTACCCGCACGGAGATTCGACGTTTGCCTTTCCCCAGCAGGTGATCCTTGATCGCTGGCTTGAAAGCCTTGATCCCGGGGAGTTGCGACTTCCCGTCTTGACGGCGGAGCTTTTGCCGGGCAACGCACGTTTCGCCAAGGCTCTGGAAACGCTCAACGCTGCGCTCCAGGCTCCCGTCGAGTCTGCAAAAGGGGCCGCCAAACTGACTCCGGAGTCGTGCCGCGCCATCGGGGCGCTCCTGGAATCAGCTTCCTTCCGCGAAAAGCACCCCGCCCTGACGCACGCGCTCGCCCTGCGAATCGCGGTAGCCTGTGCGCAGGAGGCGATGAGCCTGGATGAAAGTTTCTGTTACCGGCAGAAGCCCTCTTCCCTGCTCGTCCCCGGCCGGAAAGCTACCCTCTGGAATACGGCCTACCGGACCAACTGGCTGCGATTTCAGGAGGCCGACCTGGCCAACATCGTGGCCGGTTTTTCCCAACCGATTGCCGCCGTAATGCCCGGGGAAGTCGTGGAAGCGTGGCACGACATCCTTGATCTCTGGGCGCTGGCCCGGGGAAACTATGCATTGGGGGAATGCAGCAACCAATGGTGCATGATCCTTTCCGGCATGGCAGGCGTGCAACAGATCACCGGCAACCCCGAACTGCTCAAGGTACTCCATGACAGGGTGGCGGTCATGACGGACGGCAACGGGCTTGGAAGAACCAACCCGCTGACGCCCCGAACGGCTCTCGAAAGCACGGCCGGCTACGGATTCGCCTCCGACATGGGCATGACCGGCGCAGGCTACCTTGGCGAAGCCTATGGCTATGACGGGGAGTACACGCTGGAACAGATCCTCTATATCCACCGCGCCTGGCACCTGACCGGGGCGGAAGGCATCCTGAAGTGGTTCAATGCCGATTATGACTTGAAGACCCACCTCAGCCTGCCGTGGAAGGGCGAAGCAGCGGGCTCCTGGATCAGCGAGATCGTCTCGCCGACCGATATCAACTTCCGCACGACGAAATATACCCACAAAACCAACCTCCCCGCGGACGTGGTCGAAAAAGTCCGCTACGGCACCCTTTGGCAACCGGTGGAAGGCGTGACGCCGGAAGAGTGGCCATGCAACACCGAAGGAGACTGGACAAAAACCATCGACAACCGGTTCCACTTCCTCAATCGCCATGGCTATTACGCGATTGTCTATACCGGAGAAACCAAGGCGGACTGGAGCACGTTCGACCAGATCGAAAGCGACGTGGAGGAGGTGGAAGGCGCGTTGCAGGGGCACCTCCGCTTTGCAGGCTATGGCGGCATGGGCTATCTCGGTTTTGGCCGAAAAGCGACCAAACCGGGCGGGCTTTCGGCTCTTTATCTCAAAGGCTTCGGCGTGGCCCTGCTTTCCCAAAACGTCGACGTTCCCTATACTCATACCGTCTGGGGCCGCGCAAAGACGCCGGTCAGCCCGGTCTGGGACCCCCTCAAACACGATCCGTACGTGGTGGCCGCGACTTACGACCCCGATCCCGTCCATGAAAAAGCGCCAAAGGAGGGCCTCTTCACCAAGATCGAACGGATGCGCCATGCACCGCTGCAATCTTCGCGCCGGCTCGTGATGGACGATGAAGGCGTGAAGGTGGAACTCGATGTCACGGCTCTGGACGATCTCGACCTGCCGGAGCTTTATGAATCCGTGCCGCTCGTCACTCAGTCCCGCATGCTTTCGTTCATCTTAAAGGACGGAAGCCGCAAGGCAGCCACGCCTGAAACCATCGCCTTTCGAGCCCTTTCGGACGCTTCGTGGGAAATTACTGCGCTGGAACTAACCAACGAGGCCGGAGCGGGGTTGAGAATCACCTTTTCCAAAGCGGTAAAGGTCCGGCTGGCGGGCGTCACCCAACATCGCCCGGAAGTGCCGCAGGCGGCTTCCGTGCAGGTCGTCCTCGACGGGACGGCGCGCAAGGGCACAACGCAGAGCCTTTCCTACACGCTGACTTCGCTCAAAGCGCCCCCTCGCCCCTAAACTAAAGCTTCGGCGGTGCCACGGAAGCGCCTTCGACAAAAACCGGCTCCAGAGCGATGGAAATCGGGCGCGCCTTGGGGTGGGCCAGGCGGCGTTCGATCAACTCCGGTATCGAACGCCCCACTTCGTCCAGCGGGACGCGGATGGCACAAAGATGGGGAGACCCCTTGGTGGCATACGAGGTATCCCCATAGGTCAGGACGCTGAAATCCCCGGGAACCCGCAGGCCGCGGGACTGAAGCTCTTTGACAAGATAATACCCCATAATCTCGGAGGCGGTGATGATCGCGGTAAACCCCCGCTGGTCCGCGAGCAGTTGGTCCGCCCCTTCCCGGATGACCACCTCCATCGGCTGCGAAACATGGTTGCGTTCCAGAAGAAGCATGGTCATGGGTGAAGCTGCAAAACGGTTCACCAGGTACGACCAGATGGAGTAGCGAATCTCGTGAACATCGGAAAGATCGCGCAAATGAAACGTATCCGCCCCCATCCAGAGCTGGGCGGCGGGGCTCGAGGGGGCTTCGATGTCCCGGATCCCGAACCACGCGATCCGGCGATGCCCCTGCTCCCACAACTTGGTGAGCGCGAGGGTCGCCGCCCGGTTTTCGTTCATGTAAACGCAGTCGAACCCGAGGAGAAAGTCGTCCGCAATCGAAGAGACCACCGGGCACAACATCTCCACGGCCCGCAACCAGTCACGCTGAAGAATCTGCCGCATGACCACCCCCCGCGGCTGATGATCCCGGACTGCCTGCAACAAATCGGGCAGACCGGCGCACTCCACGACGACGACACTGCCGCCGCTCTCGCACAGCCGCTCGCTCAAACCCCGGTAAAAGCGTTGGTAAAGCTCCGACTTCTCCATCCGCTCCAGGCCGCCAAAAATGGGCAACAATAGCTTCAAGCGGTGGTTGGAGCTTCCGCTCCTGGGGAAAACAACGCCGCTGATCCGGTTATAGCCAAGGGCGGCGGCACCCTCCAGCACCTTGCGCCGGGTCTCGGGCCGGATGCTTCCATGCCCTCGCAGTGCACGGGACACCGTCATCATGCTCAAGCCGACCCGCTCGGCGATCTCGCGGATCGTTGGCTTGGACCGGTTCCTGGATATCGGCACGGAAGCTACCCGACGGCCCTCTGGGGAACCCCGCTTTTTCTTTGGTCGTATCATGCGTTTTTAACAATTACCACGGAAAAAATGCCAAAGCGATCACGGAATTGATGAAACCTTCTCTCCCGATCCCTTTTCCATGGGAGGATCGCAGAAGGGGCAAAACCCGGAAATCAAAAAAATCATTGACTCAAAGCATTTATGTTAATATAACACATGTCCATGACCGCCATCACTCCGTTCTTCCCCAGAGGGGCATGGATCGCCGCCCTGCTGTTCCTTGCAGGACTCCTGCCCGTGTCGGCAACCACCCTGCTTGACGAGCCGTTCGATACCCCGGGCGGACTGCCCGAAGGGTGGGCTTTTGTCAATTCCAACGGGACCGCCACCGTCCAGGTGACGGAGTATCAACCCAACGATGCCCGTTTGTTACAGGGCCGACCGGTCAGCGGGGGGGCTGCCGGCAGTGTCATTTCCTACAGCGGCACTCAAGGCGACGTGGTCGGTGGAGTCCTTAAAGATTTTGAAGGCTCCGTGGTCTTCGCTCTCGATGGCACCCTCGCCACCCATTATCGCGGAGTTCTCCTGCGGGCGCAGACCACTGTCATCACCAATGCCCAGGCTTACTTCGTCGTCTTCAATTCCTCGACGCTCAGTATCACCCTCAATCCCGCTTCGAGCAGCAATCTCGGAACGACGCTGGCAACCGCCACGTTTGAAAACGACGCCACCCTGGCTGAAAATACCGATTACCTCCTGAGGTTTTCTGCGGAAGGAAACCAGTTGACCGCTTCGATCGACGGCTGGAACGAAACGACGGGGCAGTACGACACCCCATTGGGAGACATCCATTACACCATTGGAACGCATGAAAGCGATCCCGGCTACCTCACCGGGAAATTTGGATTCCGGACCTATTACGGAAGTGGGGCCGGGACTTACTGGAGCGACCTGAAAATCACCACCATCCCCGAACCGGCGAGCCTGACGCTTCTCGGGCTGGCATTGACCGTGGCAGCCTTGCGCTTTCGGAGCGCGGGAAGGATGTAACGTTCTCTTTTCCCCCCGGGATTCCATGAAACATTCCGCCGCCCATACCCTGACAGAAATCCTCGTGGGTATTGTCGTGCTCGCGGTCCTGGCCACGCTCGCAGTGGTCTCCATCCAACAGGCCCGGACATCGGCAGCTTCGGTCCAATGTATCAGCCATCTGCGAATCCTCGTGATGGCGCATGGCAGCTACCGGGCGGAGCATCAGGGCCGCAACCCGCCCTATAGCGTGTTTTACGAGAACCACAACTTCTTCGGCGGGGTTCTCCTGCGCCGTTATTACCTGCCGGGGCCAAACTATGCCTGGGAAAATGGAAAGCCCCTACCTGTCCCGGAGGTTGAAAAATGCCCGATGGTGCGGGTTCGGCCCGATCTCGCCCTGCAACCCGACGGGACAATAACCTACGGGATGATGCCCCATCACGACACGGTGAACCTCAACCTGCACCCCACCCCGTCAAAAATCCCCGTCCTCTTTGATGCCTGGGGCTCCGCATGGCAGAAGACGCTTCCGCTGAGGCACCTCCGGTTCAACGGCATCAACGCCGCCTTTCTCGACGGCCACGTGGAGACGATCTCTCAGGAAAAGAGCGACGGTCGCCTCTATTGGCAATGGTGGTATACCGCCGTCCGAAGCGATTCGCTGACCGCGAGCGACGCCAACCTCGGCAAGGGCGATCAGGTGGGGAGCCTGACACCGCCTTAAGGTCGAAGCGAGCAAGGGGAAGCCGTACCGCTATCCGTTCATCATGCGTTTCGTAAAGTAGCCCCCCGGCTCATCCCCGGTCTCCCGGTCTACAGCGACTTCACGAGCGGCCTGTATTTCGCGATATAGGCGGCGTTCTTTTCATCTCCGCCCGGCGCATTGGCGCTGTTCCAGATGGGCGGCGTGACGCCCCGCTCCACGCAGAGGCGCACCGTCTCGATCTCCAGCAGGTGGGCGATGGCAAAGTCGACCACGTTTGAAACCGGCGCGATCGGCACCGGAAACCCCGGCACCTCCACCACGGCGTCCCCCACCGGGTTGTAGTCGTCGATGCAGACATCCGCGAGATCGAAGAGGTTCTTTCCGCTGGAGTGCCGGATGAAGTGCTCCGGCGGCATCTCCTTCTGCCAGTACGAGCTGGAGACGGCAACAATCTTTGCCCCGCGCTCCTTCGCCTCCAGCGCCGCGTCGATCGTCGCCGCGTTGATGCCGATGTTGTGGAAAATGAGGAGCAGATCCCCGGGCGCGAGCTGATAATATTTCATGACCGAACGCCCGAAGTTCTCGCACCGCTCCAGTTCCAGGTACTTCAGCGCCTGATTAAACACCGAAATGCCGGTCTCCATGATCGGGTTGATGTTCGCAAAGCCGCCCGCGCGGAAGAACATCTCGCCCATCACCAGCGTTGTATGCCCGCCGCCGCCGTAGACATGGATCAGCCGGTCGTGCTCCACCGCGTCGGCCATCAGCGCCGCGGCTTCACGAATCGCGCCCGCCTGTTCCGTCGCCACCCGCTCCAGAAGCCCGAAAGCGGTCCGGAGATAGCCGAAGTCATTCAATTTTTCTGTCGTCATGATTTTCTGATCACCCGTTGATAGTTTTTCCCGATGCACTCCCAGAGCTTCAGCGCGTCGGGAGCCGCCAGCGAAGTCCCGTACCCGCCCCGGTAGGTCCAGGTCCCGAGCCGGTCGACGCCCAGCGATTCGTAGAGATCGACCACGCGGTCGACCTGGCAAAAATCCGCAGGCTGTTTGTAGTAGCCCATGATCCACCGCTCCGAGAGCTTTCCGTGGCGCTTCGCAATCGCGACCGTCCGTTCCGTGATCTCCCGGAAAAAGTGCTCCGGCAGGTCCCAGTTGATGATCGTCGTCGAAAAGACATCGAAGTAAGGCGACGCCGCCACCATCTCCCAGTTGTCATATCCCCGGTGCTCGGAAATATAGTATCCATTGAGCGTCGCATGAACGCAGCAGGTGATCTCCAGTTCCGGCTTGAGGATCTTCAGCCGCCGCGAGGTTTCTTCCAGGATATAAAGCGCCTCCCGCCAGCGGAACTGCTTCACATCGTCGTTCATGAGGCGCGGCATCTCATAGCCGTAATACTCCTCGAAACGCTTGCGACAGACCGGGCAGCGGCAGCTCCATTCATCCGCCGCCCCGCCGGTGATCGACGCGTACGACTTCGGGTAGGCATAGTGCGGCTCATCCCAGAAAAAGCCGTCCGCCGTCGTCGCCCCCGCCAGCTTCAGGCAGAAGTTCATGAAATAATCGCGAAACGACGGCGTATTAAAGCAGGCATACGGCAGCGTCTCCCCGGTCAACGCCGAGACCTGCCGGTTGTTGACATGGTTCTGGAGAAAAAGGCTCACCTGTTCCCCGCCGAAGAATTTCCCGATCCCCCATGGGTCGAGCAACACCCGCAGCCCCATTTCCTGAGCCTTGCTCACGATGGCCGGAATGTTGGGAAACCAGAAGTCGAGATCGAATTCTGTCACCGCCAAAATCACCGTCGTACAACCATGTTCGAGCATCTCGCGAAAATCGCGCTCCGCATGCTCCACATAGCTGATTCCGTAATAACTGATCGAAGTCTGTGTAATCGCCATAAAATCTGTTAAAGTTTCACGGTTTTCCCGTGATAGAGCGACTCATAGGCCGCATTCATCACCTTCACCGCCGCGAGGCCGTCGGCCAGCGCGGCATCCTCCTCCCGCCGCGCTTCGCCGCGCACCTGCCGGGCAAAACGCTGAAGCATCGACTCCGCCGGACGCGCCGGAGGGGTTCCCTCCACGATCAGCCGGTTGGGAGAGGCATGCCCCTCTCCCATGACCAGCACGGGATGATCGAAATAGTCAGCGTAGTAGCACCCCGATTCGCCAAAAAGCTTCAGGTTGCATTCCAGCGACTTGGGCCAATAAAGCCGCCGCGTGGTCGCGCGTTCTTCAAGGTTGGAATAGGAGGGATTGATCAATACGGGCGTTCCGTCGGTCAGCCGCCCCGTCACGACCAGGTGATCCTCCACTTCCAGATAGCTCCGCTGGTTGCGCGAAGCGAACGCGGTCACCTCCGCAAACTCCAGCCCGGTCATCCAGCGGATCAGGTCAAAGGGATGCGGGTGATCGGTCAGCGCCCCGCCCCGAAAGCGCGCCGCCCCCGGCGTCAGCGGCACACGCCGCCCGTAGGAAAGCTCCGGCACGCCCCAGTTCGGGAAATAGCCGATCGGCGACTGCGATACATTGGAGAGCGACACCGCGCGGATGCCTCCCAGCCTGCCGCTGCGCACCAGCTCCCGCGCCTTTTGAAACTGCCGCTGGTAACGCAGCTCCAGTTCCACCTGAAAGACGCGGCCGCTCCCCGCCTGTCGCTCGGCCAGTTCCGCCCCCTCCTCCGGGCACATCGTCACCACCTTCATGCCATAGATATGCAACCTGCGGGCAAACGCCTCGCGGTACATCTCCAGGTGGTGCGCATTATCGCTACCCACGAGAATCGCCTCCGCATCGGCATGACGATCGAGCATCGTGCGAAAGTCATCATACCCCGGCACTTCCAAACCCTGCTCCTTCAGCAGCGCGAGCCCCCGTTCCCGACGCCCTGCGTCAACGTCCGACACCGCCAGCAGTTCCACCTCCCCGCGCATCCTTCCCATGGAGCGCAGATACCCCGGGACATGAGGATTGGCCGCTCCTGCGATCACCAGCTTCATCGGCTTCATGCTCCCCTCCCTCCCCCCAGCGCCGCTGCGATCATGCGTTGGATCTCCCCATCCTCCAGCGGTCGCTTCACCGCCGGCATCGGCTCAAACAGTAGCGCCTCCGCGCCCTCGCCGGTTGCCAGGAAAGCACCTTCCCCGTGGTGATGCCCGACCAGCGGCCGGTTCGTCACCCGTCCGCCCGTGAAATCCGCCAGAAGGAAGCGGACGGCAGGTGCTGAAGGCGGCAGCGCTTCGTGGATTTCCACCTCCGCCACCACCCCTCCCTCAAAAGCCGCAAGAGCAAAGCAGGCAGGCACGGTTTCCGCCGGCTCCAGATGCAGCCGCTCCAGCCTCCCGCCCGCCAACTCCCGCGAAGCCTCCAGCAGATGCGCCAGCACCCCGCTATAGAGCAGCGCCGCGTCGCCGCCGGGCGAAAGCCAGCTCCACCGCAGGGAACAGAGCTCCCCATAAGCCCCCGACGCCACGGCTCCCGCCACCTTCCGGTAGACGCCCCACTGCCGGAGTGAAACCGGTTCTGGATTCAAGAAGGTCATCGCTACTTTGCCTGCAAGGTTTCGATCATTTCGGCCACCGCCTCGCGGTAACGCATCAGCGGCGCAGGATCAGGGTTGTAATCGTTCACCGCCACCAGAACGTCCTTCGGCACCTTCTGAAGAGCGCGCGCAGCCTCCAAAAGCCGGGGATCGGCCTTCCCCGATTCTGCCGCCCGCGCGATTTCCCCTTTCAGCAACATCATGTATTCATAGTCCTCAATGCCGTCGCGCAGGTTTTCAAACCGCAGGGAGGGCAACATCCGGCCGTCCGGCCCGGGGTAGATATAATTGCCCATCCCGTTGCGATCCTTTTTGGTTCCTTCAGAGATATGATAGATGTACGGCTTCCACTCCGCTTCCGGCCATTGCGTCCTGATTTCCAGATTGGTTCTCCATTCGCGGTTGATGGCCCAATAGAGAACCCCATCCACATGGTAGTGATAGCTCAACATCATAAAAACGCGGGAGTCGTAAGGCGGGTAGTCGACAAAAAAGTTGGGGTAGGGCTTGACCGGGCCATCGGCCACATACCACCAGAGTTCCGCTCCATTGGCGCGCAGGCCCTCCAGCTTCTCCAGCCATTCCGGCCGGGAAAAGTAGCTGATATAGGGAACCCATACGTTAAAGAAACGCTCGTACGGCTCCTTGGGAAAGGAAGTCTGCATCATCCTGAGATCCGGAAAATGCCGTTGCAGGTAGCGGTGGGCCTGCCGGACGGAGCCGAGGCGCTTTTTCACGTGATAATGCAGTTCATCCGCCCCGTAGAAATAAGCATGATCCTTCAACCCCATCTCCTCAAGTCGCCTGAGACTTTCAGCGAACCCCTCCACCCGCTCCTGCGCCTCCTCCGGCGTGTACTCCTTTTTCCAAGCTCCAATGGTCACGAAATTCACGCGATCCCTGATCTTTTCCAATAAATGCAGTTCGGGGTAGACATCAAGGGAATAGATATTATTGGGAGGCACCCTGTATTTGAGCAGAAAGTCGTAAATGCGGAGCTTCTGCCCGTCAGAGAGCGTTTCAAGACCGTACCATTCGGCATAGTAGGACTCAAAGAACGTAAAAGCCACCGGAATGGAATTCACCTTCGGGAGATCAAAGTCAAACACCCGGAACGTGACCGGGATCTTCTGTTCTCCCTCGGCGTTTCGCACCGTCACCGTTCCGCGGTAGCGCCCCGCCTTCGTCCCGGGAACGATCGACCACCGCACCAGCACCGGCACGAAATCGGCCGCCTTTACCTCAAACGCTCCCATCCCCTCCATCACAATGTCAGGAATTTCCCCGATGAAATCAACGGGAACCCCGCTCGACTCCGTGCGTACCGATTTGATCCAGCCCCACTCCGCCCGATCTGCTGAAATCCTCTCTCCGCCTTCCGATACCAGGTCGCTGATTTCGACCTCGACCTCCTTCGCCGTCCGGGCCGGGTTTCCGGCAACGATAAGCTGGACCGCCTCGTACTCGTTGCGCCCCGCGCTCAAGGTCGCCTCTTTGTCCAGCCTTTTCAGGTCACGAAGAAACTCCGGATGTTTGTTGATGCGGAGAGCGGCGGGCAATGTCCCCACCATAAAAGGGGCGTCCCCTCCCTGTTGTTGAAAGAAGGCTGCATATTCACGTTCGCGCCGCACCCGGGCTTCTTGCGCAAGGGCGTTTTGTTCCGCTTCATAAATGGCCATCCGTTCATGGTAGCTTTTGAGCCGCTGCCCATGCGCTGCGACGGCTGCCTTTCCTTCGTCCAGCCGGCGACCGCTCGAAAACCGGAGTTCATCCAGCAATCCATTAAATTCAAAGGCCCGCACCGTCGGCTTGGCCCCTTCTCCGACTTCCATCGGAGCCTCGTTGGGAAACAGGGCCGGAAGGGCGCTGGCGGCGTCCGGTCCGTCGAGTTCCTGAAGAACACCGTTGATCACCATCTCCACCTCCCCCTGCCTGAAGTGAACCCCCACTTCATACCATTGGCCGGCCTTCAGCGGCTCCCGGGCGGTATGCATCAACCAACGGTTCGCATCATCCTTGTACTTGAACTCCAGGCGTCCATCCCTGATGCCGAAATAGTAGTTGATCGCTTCAGGGGTTTTCGAGCGGTCGCCCTTCCAGACGATCACGTTATAGCCTTTGACCCAATCGGGGCGGACGGCGCAAGTCATCGTAAAATCATCCGTCAGGCTCACGCTTTCCCGGCTCGGCGTACTAAAATGGGGCCGCCCCTGGTCCAGCCGCACGGCATTGCCATACAGCCCCGGCTCAAAAACCGGTTGAAGCCGCGGCTTCAAATGGGCTTCACCCACCTCGTCGGGCACCAATCCTTCCCGGTTCAGCCCGTCAAAGCGCCACCATGCCAGATCGGAAGCCCCCAGGGGAAGCGTACCCGCCATCAGGAGTGCCGTAAAACAACGGCCGAACAGGGATTTTTTGAAAAACATGGAGAACAATGCTTACAAGGTCGGCTCGACCTGATTCCTTTTGCGAAACGAACGACGGGCCAGCAACAGACCAACCCCGGCTGCCGTCAGCAGGACGAAAGAGGAAGGCTCGGGGATCGCCTTGACCGCCACGATCCGAAAGCCGATCAGCGAAGCATGAGTATCATAGGCATCGGCGCCGGAATTGGACGCCCCGGTCAGGTTGTTTCCATAGTTTGAGACGCCCCGGCGCTCCCACCGTATCCCCTTGGAATCGTACCGGAGCGTATCCGTGAATTCGGAGACATTCCCCTCCAGATCGAAGAGTCCATAATAGCTATAACTTCCGGCATACGAGCCGACATCCGTACTGTGGTTGACCTTTTTGTTCAGATTGCCGATGTTGGCGCCTCCTCCCGGCACCGAGGGGGTAGGCGCGGTGTTGCTCCGGGTGGCATAGTCCCAGTAGCCTCCCTGTCCGCCGTTCAAGGTCGGGTCATAGTAGGCGGCCTTGTACCATTCGTTTTCACTGGCGACAAAATACTGGACCTGGCCCGGCGCCGATGGAGCCAGCCGGGCAACCGCCATCGGCATGGAAAGGCTCACATCATAGGAACCGGTCAGGATGCTCCCTTCTCCCTGCCCATTGGTCAGCCAGTTGGAAAAATACATGGCATCCATGAGATCGACTAACACGACCGGCCGGTTCTCATACCCGGCCTTCACCTCATAGGTATAGTGACCCTCTGTTCCGTTCTGAAGAATGCCGCCGTGGTCGCTGCTTCCCATGGAGGCGTGGTAGAGTTCATACGGGTCTGCTTGGGCCACCGCGTTGAGGAATTCGGCGTACTGCGCGTTGGTCACCTCGTAAATACCGATCTGGTATTCATAAGAGACGCTTCCACGCCCGTTCCGGACGGAAGCGGGATGATCGTCAGCGGCGTTGCTGACATTGCCGACATCCGCCATGTCAAAGGCGATCACGGCTTCGGCTCCCTGTTGTGACAGGGTGAAAAGCAGGGAAGCTGCCAGGATGATTTTAAGAACCGATGCTTTTTTCATAGGTTTCGGGGGTAGGTTTGCAGATGGACCGGCAATGGCCGGGGCTACTCGTTCCCTGCGGGACTCCAGCGGGGGTCCGCTTCATCAAAGGGCGGGCGCAATGTCTCAACACGACCATCGACACAGAGAAAATTGACCGCTCCCATCGGGTGGCGTTTGGGAGGGTTGGCAAGGAAAGCGCTGGCGCGGAGGGAATCGCTATTGGCCGGAGACCCCTCGATGACGAGAAAGGTCTGGAGCGATAGCGACCGCCTCGGGACGGTCACCCCTGTCACGGCGGTATTGTAAAAATAGCCAACCCGCCGCCCGGACCGGTCCTCTTCAGTCATCTTGGGACAGTAAAAGACCTCCATGGCCCGGGGCTTGGGTGCCCCTCCGCTGCTCTTGGGCGGGTAGCCGGCATAGGTTTCGACCGCCGTCATCCAGGTATTTTTGTTCGGCGGGTTGCGCACGGAAGAAAAAGTCGGCGGATAAAGCTGCTGATGCTCGTCGGCATAGGCATTGAGCGCGATCCCCACCATCCGCAGATTACCAATGCACCGCACGTTCATCGCTCCTTCCCGCAACTGCCCGGCCACCGGCATCAGAATGGCCGCCAGCACCCCGATCACCACGATCACCACGAGTAACTCCGTCGTGGAGAAGCCGCGATCTTCGGGGTGATGTGAGGTGGAAATCATGAAAGGGCGGAAAGGGGAAAGAAATCGCTGCGTTCGACGTGAGCCAGACTAAATCGGTCTTGCCAAAGCACAAGTTTACCGTCATTTAATCTATTAAACGGCGATGAAGAAATCCCCCACCCTCAAGGAAGTCGGCGCGCACGCAGGCGTTACCGCCGCAACGGCTTCCATGGCGCTGCGGCGCGATGCCCGCATTTCACTGGAAACCCAGAAGCGGGTCCAACGCGCGGCGGAAGAACTGGAGTATCGACCCGACCCGATCCTCTCCGCCCTGGTTTCCCGCCGGAAGGGGACCCGTGCCCGCCGCGCTTTGGCCAATCTCGCCATTCTCATCGACGAACGGTGGCTGATCCAGGGCCAGCCGCCGCTCTGGATGCAGGGGTTTCTCGACGGTGCGGCGCAGATGGCGCAACGGCTCGGCTACGAGGTCAGCCCGCTCTACTACCCGCGCGACTTGGTCCCCGGAGCAAACGCCGACCGCATCCTTCACGCCCGCGGCATTCGCGGCGTGGCGCTCTTTCCCCTTCCGGGCGAGCAGAAAGGGTTCACCCTCGACTGGGATCACTACGCGCTCGTCGTGATCGGGCACCCCCGGTTGCCACAGATGCCCCATCGGGCGGGAAGCGACGCTTTTGCGGCCATGAACCTCATCTGCCAGAAGTTGCGCGACTACGGTTACCGGCGCGTCGGTCTGGCACATGAGCGACACCAGGAAAACGAGTTGCGCCACGAATTCCTCGGCGCGCTGATGAAGGAGCACCACCTCCACCGTACATTCCGCGCCGTTCCCCCGCATCTCCCCGAACAACTCCGGCGCGACGGGTTCCTCGCCTGGGTGAAAAAGCATCGGCCCGAGGCGATTATCACGGTGGAAGAGCGCCTGCTCCATTGGCTGCGCGAAGAGGGGTGGAACGTTCCCGGAGAAATCGGTATCGCGTTCCTCAACACGCACATCCTGCAAACGCCCGACGCCTCCGGCACGCTCCTGCACAACAGCGCCACCGGCGAAAACGCCATCGAACTGCTCCACAGCCAGCTCCTTTGCGGCGAAACCGGCTTTCCCGAGACGGTCAAGGAGATGCTGACCTTTCCCCACTGGCAGGAAGGCCGTACCCTCTGTCAACAGCGATGATACCCTCTCCTCCCCTCCTTCATCTCCCGACAGAACGGTCTTGCTTTCCGGCGCGGAAGGCTCGACCTTAGGCCGTATGCCGGACGACGACAACCACCTCTCAGAACGGGCCCGGAAAGCCCAGCGGATCATCGCCAAGCCGACCGATTACAAGGTCTGTGAAGGGTGTGATTCGATTGTCACCATGCGGGTGGCAACCTGTCCCAACTGCCACGGCTACCGGTTCGACGAAAGCCCGAACCGCGTCGTGGAACAGGCACAACTCCTCGGCTCCCGTCCCCAGACGAGCGTCGCTTTTGACGACCTGACTTAGGGCCTAGGGCCTCCTCATGGCCGAGTCTTCCCCAACTGCTTCGAAGACATCGCCGCCCCCCTTTGAGCTTGAGACGCCATGGACGATCGAGCAGGTGCAGGGGCACCTGATTCTCGGCCCGATCGCCCGCCATGTAAAGGTTTCGACGCTGGCGATCATCGTGATCGTCTCCTCCATGGTGATCGACTGGGCGACTTCGCAGGCATCCCTTCCGCGGTTCGCTCTTGACCAGTTGTTTTCGCTGCTTTTTCTGGGCGCGGTCCTTCATTCCCACAAGGTGCAGACCCGCCAGCAACAGGCGATCATCCTTTGGGGTGCGATCAAGGGCACCGCCGGCTTTGCCTGCTTTGTCCTCATCACGGCAGGTACGATGACCCAGTGGTTCGACGAAGGGAACCCTCTGGGAGCGCTGCTCTGCCTGATCCTCGGGTTGACGTGGATGCCGGGACCCGAGTTCATCCCCCGGCTGGTCCCTCACCAGAAGGCGATCACCGCAGGGCGGATCGTCATCACGCTTCTTTGCCTGGCGGTGAGCCTCCAGCAGGGATTCTGGACCTCCTAGCTCGTTCACTTAACGGCTGCTGGAGGGTCGACCTCCGTGGCGACCGTGGCGTTGGATCTGGGGTACACCCGTTTTCTCCCGGCGACCTCAAACCCCGCGGCGGACGCCGAGGTCCGCCCCAGTTAGCCCTGCTCTTCACGCGGCTGGCCGACCTGCCGCGTCCGCCCGGTGATCAGGCGCACCCCCCGGTAGTAGTTGATATAACTCCAGACCCACTGGATGAAGACGAGTATGCGTGCCCGGAAGCCGACGAGGAAGATCAGGTGGACGAACAGCCATGCCAGCCACGCCGCGAACCCGTTGAAATACAACCCGCGAAGGTCGGCCACGGCGGCATGCCGCCCGATCGTCGCCATCGACCCTTTGTCGACATAGTGGAAGGGCCGCATGTCGCGCCCCTCCAGCTCGGCGAGGATCTTCCGCGCGGCGTAACGCCCCTGCTGCATTGCCACGGGCGAGACCCCCGGCAACGGTTGCCCGCCCTGATGGGAAAAGCTGGCCATGTCGCCGATCACAAACACGTTGGGATGACCGGGAACGGTCAGGTCGGGCTCGACGACGACCCGCCCCGCACGGTCGGTCTCCGCCCCGAGCTGTTTGCCCAGAGGTGAAGCAGCGTTGCCTGCGGCCCAGATGACGGTCCGGCTCGGGATGAAGCGGTCCTCCAGTTGCACCCCCTCCGGGTTTACCGTCTTGACACCCTTGCCGGTGTGCACTTCCACGCCGATCTTGCGCAACTGCGCCTCAGCCTTGGCGGAAAGCGGCTCCGCGAAGGCCGGAAGCACGCGCGGCGCGGCGTCGAGCAGGATCACCCGCGCCTCGCTCGGGTCAATCCTCCGGAAATCCTGCACCATCGTGTAACGGGCGATCTCCGCGATCGACCCGGCCATTTCGACCCCGGTCGGCCCCGCGCCGACAACGATAAAGGTCAGCGCCGCCTTGCGCGCTTCGGGGTCGGCCAGCATCTCCGCCTCTTCAAACGCGAAGAGCATCCTGCGGCGGATCTCCAGCGCGTCGTCGATGCTCTTGAGCCCCGGCGCATCCTTCTCCCACTCCGGGTGGCCGAAATACGAGTGCCGCGCCCCGGTGGCGACGATCAGGTAATCATAGGAAACCACCCCCGCCTTGGTGACGACCTCCCGCCGGTCGGGACGGATCTCGACAATCTCGGTCATCGCCACGGTGATGTTTCGGGCATCGCGAAGAATATGGCGTATCGGCTGCGCGATCTGCGCCGGAGAGAGCGCGGCCGTCGCCACCTGGTAGAGAAGCGGTTGAAAAAGGTGATGATTGGAACGGTCGAGAACGGTCACGTCGACCGCGCAGTTGGCCAGTTCCTTCGCTGCGGCCAGGCCTCCAAACCCGGCCCCGGCGATCACGATTTTCGGTGCTTTCTTCATAAAAGGTGCGGGAGGAAACGGGTCTATTCCTACCTTTACATCGTTTCCGGGGGAAACTCCACCCTGTTTTCCCCAAGGGCGGCGGCGATCCACCACGGGCAGGCGTCAAGCCCGGTTCAAAGGTCGTGGCCCGTGTGACGCATCGGGAGCCGGAAACCCCTACCGCTTTGCCGAGTAGGTCTGAAAATCGCAGTTGAACCTCCGCCCCGGGGCGCTCGCGTTCACCGTGCGGTATTTCCCGTCGCGGTAAACGATCAGCTCCATGGCCGGTTCCTCCTTCAGGGCGCGAACGAAGGCGTACTGAGGAAAGCTCTCCACGTTTTTCCCATCCAGCGCGGTGATGATATCCCCTTCCCGCAAGCCGTTCCTGCGGATCAGGTGATTTTCTTCGGCGATCAAGACGCCGTGCCGGGGCGCGCCGGAAAAATCCGAGAGCGACGCTTCCCGGATACCATCGGGAAAGGTGTTTCCGAGGATGGTTTTCATCTTCGGGGCGTAAGGCGAGCCGGGGTCTTTCGCGCTCTGGCGTTGGTAGAAAAGGAAAAGCGGCGCGGAGTCTTCGTAACGCTCCCGGATCTTTTCAAAATGCTCCTCCGCCACGGCGAGGTTGCCCATCTTTTCCGACAGTTCGGCCATCGCCTCCAGTCCACGGTGGGAATAGACTTCAGCCGCCATTTTGGCGACGGCGAGTGCTTCGTCGGTCCGCCCGTGGTCGTAGTAATAGTTGATCAGCCACTTGCTCCGGTTGGCGACCGCGACAGCATCGGCCCCCGTACGGATCGCGGCTTCATACGCTGCGGCGGCTTCCGCGTCCATCTTCCGCTTTTCATAATAACCAGCCAGGCGCAGGTGGTAGTACGGCTCCAGTTCGGCGGCTTTCTTCAGGATGGCGGCGTACGCCTGCGGGTCGTCTTCCACGAGCCTCGAATAGCCGAGCATCGCGGAGAGGTTGAAATCGAGGAAACGCCCCATCACCTCCCGAAACTGCTCCGGCGTCGGCGCTTCCCCGGCTTTCAACTCCAGGTAACGCCTCGCCACGCCGTAGTGCCATGGGGCGATGGCATAAAGCGCTTCCATTTCGGGAAGTCGAAGCTGCTGCACGCGGGGCACCGTACCGAGGCGCGAGTAAAAGCTGTAGGCCGTGCCGGGCGGAAGGCCGTTGGAAAACCAATCCTCCTGCCGCGGAATGTCCCCGCCGCTCTTCGCAGCGCCCCGGGGAGCATGCTTTGCCCAGAGGGAATCGGAAATCGCCCCCGGGTGCCGGGCGATCCATTCCCCGGCAGCCTTGCGGGCGGCGGCGTCAGGTCGGGGCCACCCTCCCGTCCCCTCCAGCAGCGGGAAAAAACCGAGCTGACTGAAAAAACCGGTCATCGCCTCCTGAAACTTCCCGGCCGCTTCCGGGACGCCCCATTTGTCGGACAAAAAGACGTTGATCCGCTGGATGACGTGAAACAGGTGCCGCTGAAAGAAAAAGGCCCACGTCCCGTCGTCGATCACGCGGATCTCCGGCTTCCCTTCGCCGTTGAGGCCGACCAGCCGTGCGGGAGCCTGGTTCAACACGGTCGCAAAGCGTTCCGGGGAGGCCTTTTGCCCGGTCAGTTCGGGAAAAATCTGCACCATCTCCGCCAGTTCCTGCGGCAGCGCTTCCTTGGTCAACCGGTGCCCGCTTTCCACGCTGAAATCAAACTGCATCAAGATGCGGGCCTGCCCGGGAAGGCTCTCGATTTTCGTTAACGCCGCCTCCGGGGAAACCGCCTCGCCGACGGCGCGGATATATTCGGTCTGCTCCAGCAGGGAAGCCTTCTGCGGGGCGGCCAACACCCGCCAGTCCCGCGAATTGCGCAGGGAAGCCGCCGTCACCCACGGGCTCAGAGCCGGTTTCTCCACGGAGCGCTTTTGAAGCTCAAGGATCGCCTCCTCGCTCTCCTGCTTGGTGTCCGCCAACAGACCGACCAGAAGTTCCCCGAGCCGTCCTTCATCGGAAACCGGCCCGCCTGCACGCAAGGCCCGGGCAAAAGCGAGCAGCGCCGTGGTCCGGTTGCAGATGCCGCGCGTTTCCCAGAACATGCCGGAGTTTTCCCGCAAGCCGAAGAGCCCCGTCAGCAGCGCCGCCTCTTCATAAGCCGCCGGGTCGAAAGGATGGCGGGTCAACCGCTCCGAAATCCGCCGGTTTTCCTTCTGGATCGCTCCCGCATCGGGCGTGGCGAGCGTCGCGATCAGGTCAGCCGGTGTCTCTTCACCTGAAGGCCGCGGGTTCAAATCCCGCCCCCGCAACCACTTTTAAGCGTTTTTCAGACCACTTAAGTGCCTCGCAGACAGTCGTTTGCGAGGTTTTTTCGTTTCTCGGGATGCCTCTTGCGAAAGGGGGCTGTGCTTTAAAAGGGGTGCTGTCGTGTGCTTAAACGAAATTCGCGGACCGATTTTTCGGCCACCCGCGCAACCCATCAAGCACTGTATGGCCTCCATCTATTACCGCGGAAAAGCACCCGCAGGCTCCTGGTGGCTCCAGTATTACCACCCGCGATCGGGGAAACTGGAGCGCTTCAGCCTCGCGACGGGGGATCGTTGTGCTGCGGATTTGATCCGTATGCGGGTCGGCATTGAGATCGAACTGCTCAAGCCGACGATTGCCTCAGCCCGGGTGCCTGCCGTGGTTTTGGAGAATCTGGGACTTTTGGCCGAGGGATCCCCGGCGGCGACCTCAGAGACTCTGGCGACGGCGGCATCGGAGAGGGAAACTCACAACGAAAGCTCCCCTCCCCTGAATAATGACGGCTCCGGGATAAAAAAAGAAAATCGCGCCACACTGATCGAAGGATTGGAACGTTACATCGATCTTATTCGTGCTGAAAATGCCGACGCCCATCTGCCCAAAAAAATGTCGATCCTGCGTTTGATGTTCGGATCTGACGCCCTGGAGGCGGCGGGCGGCGATCGCGGTCCTTTTTGTGAGCCCGGGATCGATATCCAATACCTCGATGAACTCACGGCTTCCGCAGCCGGACGCTACCTGCGGCGTCGCGACGCAGAGGAAGCCGTCCGCGTCACCCGAAAGAGCCAGGGGACAAAGGCCCAGCCGGAGCCTCCGTTAAAAGGGGCCAACGCGAAGATGCTTAAACGAAAGACGCTCCGCCATTACCGGGAGGTGCTGCATCACTTTGCTGAAGTGCTGCTGAAAATCGGCATGATGCAGCCGGGTAATTTCCATTGTCCCAATCCCATGGCCGCGCTGCCATCGTACGGGACGAAAGGAAAACAGCGGATCATCTTTCTCCAACCCAAGGAAGTGGACGAACAGTTGACTGCGCTTTCCGATCACGCTGCCCTTCATGCGGGGGTGATGATCATGATCGAGGCCGGCTTGCGCCGTTCCGAGGCGCTCTGGCTGACCCGTGACTCCATTGCCGCTGATTTCTCCCATCTTCGTGTGATCAATCGTAAAGACGAAGATCTCGCAGATGAGAGTTCACTTAAAACGGGTGAAAGGACGGTGTCG
>Ga0182739_1001156_pt1 | contig 28926 bp, 23 predicted proteins | sample eDN5th30CBELigBY_FD_128873 | JGI IMG/M metagenome (GOLD analysis project Ga0182739, IMG submission 128873) | Enriched backyard soil microbial communities from Emeryville, California, USA - eDNA 5th pass 30_C BE-Lig BY (version 2) (version 2) | ecosystem: Environmental > Terrestrial > Soil >... | reverse complement strand
TTCGCCCCGTCCTCCACCGCGGTGCTGGCGAACCTCACCCCGCTCGACACCGCGAAGGGCTCCGGCACGAACTCGACGGTGCGCGAGATCGGGGTCGCGCTCGGAATCGCCGTGCTGACCGCCGTGTTCACCGGGTCGGGCGGTGAGTTGACGCCGACCGGCTACGTCGACGCGGCGATCCCCGCCGTCGCCGTGGGCGGGGCCGTCCTGCTCGCCACGGCGCTGGCGTCGCTGCTGCTGCCCGCGGGTCGCGGCCGCCCGGCCGAGACGGGCTCGATCGAGGTGCCCGAGCGCGGGCGGCCGGAACGCGCGACCGTCGGCGCGTAACCTCGGAGGCGTGCGTATCGCGGTACTCGGAGCGGGGGCGGTCGGCGGAACGCTGGCCGCCCTCCTCGCCCGTGCCGGGCACGACATCACCGTGACGGCACGGGGAGAGCATCTCGACGCGATCCGTGCCGGAGGGCTCCGGCTCGAAGGCGGCTGGGGCGAGTACACCGCGCACGTCGATGCCGCCGAAGTCCTCCGCGAACGCCCCGAGCTCGCCATCCTGGCCACCAAGGCGCAGGATGCGGCGACCGCCCTCGCCGGCAGCGCCGCGGTCCTCGAGGCGGTCCCCCTCGTCGTCGTCCAGAACGGTCTCGGCGGCCTGCGCGTCGCCCACGAGACCCTGCCGTCGGCATCCCTGCTCGGCGGGCTCGCGCTCTTCGCCGCGTCCTACCTCTCCCCCGGCGTCGTCACCGTGACCGGTGCCAACCCGATGATCCTCGGTGCCGGGCCGGGCGCCGACGTGCGCCTGCTCGAGCGCATCGCCGTCGTGATGCGCGAGGCGCTGCCGATCGAGGTGACGCCCGACATCGACGGTGCCCAGTGGACCAAGCTGCTCATCAACCACGTCAACGCCCTGCCCGCCATCACCGGGCTCTCCGTCCAGCAGGTGGTCGCCCACCCCGGGCTGCGGCGCGTGATGACCGCGTCGATGCGCGAGACCGTCCGGGTCGCGGGCAGGCTGGGCGTGCGATTCGGCACCGTGCAGGGGGTGTCCGGACGCATCCTGAGCCTCATCGGCGTCGCCCCGCTGTGGCTGGGCGCGCAGTTCCCGCGTCTGCTGGCCAGGCGGATGGGTTCGGTGCCGAACCCCGGATCGACCCTGCAGAGCCTGCGGCGCGGGCGGCTGACCGAGATCGACTTCCTGAACGGCGCCGTCGTCGATGCGGCGCGGGCGGGCGGACTCGCAGCCCCCGTCAACGCCGCCATCGTCGAGATGGTGCACGAGGTCGAGCGCACCGGGGTGTTCCTGACACCCGATCAGGTGATCAGCAGGAGTCGCTGAAGATCCGCCGGGGATGATCGGGGTCGCGGTTGTCGTACACCGCCGTGGCCAGCTCGGCAGCCTTCACGGCCTTGAGGTAGAGCTTCATGCCCGCTTCCGAGCGCGCTCGTGCGGTGTCGTCGTGCGCGGCGGGATCGGCCTGGACGAGCCGCTGCCAGGCGTCATCGAACGGCACATCGAGCCAGACCCGGTAGGAGAACAGCCCGCGCAGCTCGGGCCGCTGCAGGAACACGCCGTTCACCACGAGGATCGCATCGGCAGGGGCCGTCAGCCAGGTCGGCTCGATCGGCTGATCGCGGCGCCAGTCCCAGAACGCCGTGACGAACCCGGTGCTGCCCGCGAGCCGGAACGGCTCGACCAGCACGCGCCGGAACGCCGAATAGTCGTAGGAGTCCTCATAGCGACCCGCACCCGAGGTCTCGCCGCGGGCGTAGCGCTTCTCGGCGGGGGCGTGGAAATCGTCGATGCGGGCCTGGAAGGCGGCATGGCCGCGGCGCTCGAGGCGCTCCACCAGGTCGGCTGCGAAGGCCGTGGTGCCGGAACCGTCGACGCCGTCGATCGCGACCATCACGCGGCCGTGACCGTAGTTGTGCAGGATCTCGTCGGCGAGCGCATCCATCACGGCACGCCGCTCGGGGGTCCACCGTGTCATGCCCCCAGCGTACGGTGAACCGCATGACCGAGATCGTGCTGTTCCACCACGCCCAGGGGCTGACCTCCGGCGTCGTCGCCCTCGCCGACCGCTTCGAGAAGGCCGGTCACACCGTCCATCTGCCCGATGTGTACGCCGGCAACACCTTCGCCACCCTCGATGAGGGCATGGCGTACGCGCGCGAGACCGGGTTCCAGAAGCTGCTCGACGACGCCGTCGCCGCGGCCGAGGGCCTGCCCGCCGACATCCTCTACGTCGGCCTGTCGCTCGGTGTGCTTCCGGCTCAGCAGCTCGCGCAGACCAGGCCGGGTGCGCGCGGTGCGATCCTCGTCGGCAGCGCGGTGCCGGCATCCGAGTTCTCCGAGGCCTGGCCCGCCGGGGTGCCGCTGCAGATCCACGGCATGGACGCCGACCCGGTGTTCGTCGGCGAGGGCGACATCGATGCCGCGCGCGAACTGGAGGCCGGGGCCGGCGCCGAGCTGTTCCTCTACCCCGGCGAGACCCACCTGTTCATCGACAACAGCCTGAGCGACCACGACGAGGCGGCGGCCGAGCTCGCCACGGCGCGCATGCTCGACCTCGCCGCGCGCGTAGCCTGAACAGGTGATCGCAGACCTCGTCGCCGACTGGTACGACGAGGCCCACCGCGACCTGCCCTGGCGCGCCACGGGCTTCCCGGCCTGGGGCATCCTGGTCTCCGAGTTCATGCTTCAGCAGACCCCGATCGCCCGGGTGATCCCGCGGCTCGAGGGGTGGCTGGCGCGCTGGCCCACCCCGGCCGATCTCGCCGCCGTGCCGCCCGGCGAGGCCCTCCGGGCCTGGGACCGGCTCGGCTACCCGCGGCGGGCGCTGGCCCTGCACGCCGCCGCGACGGCGATCGCCGAGCGCCACGGCAACCTCGTGCCGCGCGACGTCGACGAACTGCTGGCTCTCCCGGGCGTCGGGCCGTACACGGCACGCGCGGTCGCGGCGTTCGCGTACGGAGTCCGCGCCCCCGTCGTCGACATCAACACCCGCCGGGTGCTGGCGCGGGCGCTCGAGGGCCGCGGCGAACCCGGTCCCGCCCGGACCCGGCGCGAACTCGCCGTCATGGAGGACCTGCTGCCGGCGGATCCGGCGCGGGCGCGCCTGGTCAACGCGGGAGCGATGGAACTCGGCCAGACGATCTGCACGGCGCGGGCGCCACTATGCCCGGCGTGCCCGATCGCCACGCACTGCGCCTGGCGGGCCGCCGGGTACCCGACGTATACCGGCCCGAGCGCGCCCCGTCAGAAACGCTACGAGGGCAGCGACCGTCAGGTGCGCGGACTCATCATGGCCGAACTGCGCGCGAGCGACACGGCGGTGCCCGCTCGCGTCATCGACACGCTCTGGCCGGATGCGACCCAACTCGAGCGCGCGCTCTCCGGTCTGCTGCGCGACGGCCTCGTCACCGGCGACGCGTCGCGCGGGTACGAACTGCCGGGCGCCTAGCCCGGGGCACGTACCGCCGGGCGACGATGCCGTCCCCGAGATCGAGCTCGCCCACCTGGGTCAGCAGCAACGGCGCCGGCAGCCCGTCGAACAGGCGAGGCCCGTAGCCGGGCACCTGCGGGTGCACCACGAACTCGTACTCGTCGATCAGTCCCGCCGCGGCGAGCTGACCCGCGAAGTCGTGCCCGCCGATGAACAACGCCCCGCCCTCCTGCCGCTTGAGGGCCCGCACGAACTCGACGGCGTCGCCCGCGATCACCTCCGAGTTCCAGTCGAGCGTGGTCAGCGTGCGCGAGGCGACGTACTTCGGCTGCGCCGAGATCGCCTCGGCGAACGGTCGGGTCCAGCCCGGCAGCTCGGGCGAGGGGTCGCGCCAGCCCGCCTCCATCAGTTGATACGTCACCCGGCCGAGGATCAGAGCGTCGGCATCGGCGATCGCGGCGGCCGCATGACGATGGCTGGCCTCGTTCGGGGACGCCGAGCGGTGATCGACGCACCCGTCGAGGCTGACGTTGATCGACAGGCGCACGGTCCGCATGTCGCCACCGTAGCGCCCGCATAGGGTTGGACGATGCCCGTGACCCCGCTGAAGCTGTCGCCGGAGGCGGCGCACGAGGAACTCGCGGCCCGGCTCGCGGCGCTGCCGGCCGCACTCGAGCTGGTGCGGGAGTTCCCGACCGAGGTGGTCGCCGAGACCGCGGCCGTCGTCGCCGAACAGCCCCTGCCGGCCGCCGACCGCACCGACATCGAGTTCGTGACGATCGACCCGCCCGGGGCCACCGACCTCGACCAGGCGTTCCAGATCGAACGGGACGGGGACGGCTGGCTGGTGCGCTACGCCATCGCCGATGTACCGGCCTTCGTCGAGCCCGGCGGCGCCATCGACGCCGAGGCGCGCACGCGGGGTCAGACGATCTACGCGGCGGACGGCCGCATCCCCCTGCATCCCGTCGAGATCAGCGAGCAGGCGGCGTCGTTGCTGCCCGATCGGGTCCGGGGCGCCTACATCTGGGAGCACCGGCTCGACCCGCGCGGCGAGGTGACCGCGTCGAGCGTGGGGCGGGCCCGCATCCGCAGCCGTCGGCAACTGGACTACCCGGGCGCGCACGCCGACCTCGCGGCGGGACGCGGGCCCGACATCGACCTGCTGCGGATGCTGCGCGACGTCGGTCAGGCACGGATCGCTCTCGAGACCGAACGCGGCGGGGCGAGCCTGCCGACGCCGGAGATCCTGGTGTCGATGACCGACGGAGGCTACCGCCTCACCCGCCGCGAGCCGCTGCCGGTCGAGGCGTGGAACGCGCAGCTCTCGCTGCTGACCGGCATGGCCGCCGCGGCGATGATGCTGGAGGGCGGCTCCGGGATCCTGCGCACGATGCCTCCCGCTGAGCCCGAGGCGATCGCGCGGTTCCGCCGGCAGACCCGGGCGCTCGGGCATCCGTGGCCGCAGACACAGCGCTACGGCGACTACCTGCGCGAGCTCGATGTCGCCGACCCGCAGCATCTGGCGATCCTGCACGCCGCCGCGTCGCTGTTCCGCGGGGCGGGCTACACCGTGTTCGACGGCACGACCCCCGACGAGACGACGCAGGCGGCTGTCGGGGCACCGTACGCCCACGTCACGGCTCCGCTACGGCGGCTGGTCGACCGGTTCGCCCTGGCGATCTGCGCGGCGCATTCCGCCCAGGAGGCGCCGCCGGACTGGGCGCTCGCGGCGCTTCCGCAGCTGCCGAAGGCGATGGCGCGCTCGAACAACGTCGCGAACCGCCTCGACCGCATGGCCCTCGACGCGGTGGAGGCGGCACTGATGGCGCCCCGGATCGGCGAGGAGTTCGATGCCGTGGTGCTGTCCGCGGGCGGCATGTCGGGTTCACGGAAGAACGATGGCGGGACCGTGCAGCTGGCCGACCCGGCCGTCGAGGGCGTCTGCGATGGCCACCTCGAACCCGGAACCGACGTACGGGTCCGGCTCGAGGAGGCCGACATCACCGCCGGGACCGTGCGGTTCTCGGTCGTCTGAGGGACACTGGCTGCATGCCCGAGTTGCCCGAGGTGCAGGCGCTCGTCGCCGACCTGGGCGGCCGTCTGATCGGCCGCACCGTGAAGCGGTTCGATGTGACCGCGTTCCCGGCCCTGAAGACCTACGACCCTCCGGTCTCGGCGCTCGAGGGCGCCACGATCGCTGCGGTCACCCGGCACGGCAAGTTCCTCGACCTGAGCATCGGGCCGAACCACCTCGTCATCCACCTGGCGCGGGCCGGCTGGATCCGCTGGCGCGAGAACGCGCCCGCCCCCGGTGCCGGGCGCGGCAAGGGGCCGCTCGCGGCGCGCCTGGTCCTGGACGACGGCTCGGGATTCGACATCACCGAGGCCGGCACCAAGAAGAGCCTCGCCATCTGGGTGGTGCGGGACCCGGCCGAGATCCCCGGCATCGCCCGACTCGGACCGGACCCGCTGGAACCGGGGTTCACGCGCGACGTGCTCGCCGGCATCCTGCAGAAAGCGGGGAGAGCGCAGATCAAGGGCGTGCTGCGGGCCCAGAGCGTGATCGCGGGGATCGGCAACGCGTACTCCGACGAGATCCTGCACGTGGCGAAGATGTCGCCGTTCAAGCCGGCCGACATGCCCCCGGAGGACGTCGCGACGCTCTATGACGCGATGCAGTCGACCCTGCGCGAGGCCGTGGCCCGCGCCGACGGGGTGGCGGCCAGCGAGCTGAAGGCCGAGAAGAAGTCGGGGCTGCGGGTACACGGCCGCACCGGCGAATCCTGCCCGGTGTGCGGTGACACGGTGCGCCAGGTCATCTACAGCGACTCGACGTTCCAGTACTGCCCCACCTGCCAGACCGGCGGCAAGCCGCTCGCCGACCGGGTGCTGTCGAGGTTGCTGAAGTAGCGGGCGGCGTTACTCGCCGGCGTCGTCTTCGTCGTCGTCGAGATCGCGCGGCTTGACGTACGGGTCGGCGTCGCCGGCGTACCGGGCCCCGGCGGCGAGCCGCTCGGCCTCGGCGTCCCGCTCGCGCGCCTCGCGCAGCAGCGTGTCGATCGCGGCGGCGTTCTCGGGGATCGCGTCGGGGATGAACTCCAGCGTGGGGGTGAGCCGTGCGGTGATGTTCTTGCCCACCTCGGTGCGGAACATGCCGGTCGCGGCCTTGAGCGCCGCCGCGCTGTCGGCGCGCTCCTCGTCGGTGCCGTACACCGTGTAGAAGATGCTGGCGTGCTGCAGGTCGCCGGTCATGCGCACGTCGGTGATGGTCACGAACCCGAGCCGCGGGTCGCGCAGACCCTTCTCGATCCGCTTCGCGACGATCTCGCGGATGCGGTCGCCCATCTTCGCAGCGCGATCCCCCTGTCCAGCCATGTGCAGTTCTCCTTCTCAGATCAGCTCACGGAGAGCGGGAACTCAGGATGCGGCCGGGGACTCGTCCTCGGGCCGCGTGGCCGGGCCTGGCGGGCGCCACCGCGAAGCGGTGACGCGGGATGCGGCACGAGGACGAGTCCCCGGCCGCATCCCCCACGTCCTACGCCCGAACCTTCTCGCGCATCTCGATCGTCTCGATCTCGTCCCCGATCTGGATGTCGTTGAACTTGCCGAGGCCGATTCCGGCTTCGAAGTCGGTGCGCACCTCGGTGACGTCGTCCTTGAAGCGACGCAGCGACTCGATCGCGAGGTTGTCCCCCACCACGACGCCGTCGCGGATGACCCGCGCCTTGGCGTTGCGGGTGATCGTTCCGCTGCGCACGACGACACCGGCGATGTTGCCGGCCTTGGACGAACGGAAGATCTCGCGGATCTCGGCCACACCCGACTGGACCTCTTCGAACTCCGGTTTGAGCATGCCCTTGAGCGAGCTCTCGATGTCTTCGAGGGCGGCGTAGATGACCGAATAGAACCGGACGTCGATGCCTTCGCGTGCGGCACGCTCGCGCGCCTTCACGTCCGGGCGGACGTTGAACCCGATGACGATCGCGTTGTCGATCGTGGCCAGGTCGACGTCCGACTCGGTGACGGCACCGACGCCGCGATGCAGGATACGCAGCTGGACGCTGTCGTCGACCTCGATCTTGAGCAGCGCCTCTTCCAGTGCCTCGACGGCACCCGAGACATCACCCTTGATGATGAGGTTGAGCGAGTCGACCTTGCCTTCGGCGAGCGAGCGGGTGAAGTCCTCGAGCGAGATGCGCTTGCGGGCCTTCGCCAGCTGGGCGTTGCGCTCGACGGCTTCGCGCTTCTCGGCGATCTGCCGGGCCGTGCGGTCGTCTTCGGTGACCAGGAACGTGTCGCCGGCGCGGGGCACCGTCGAGAGACCCTGCACCTGCACCGGTCGTGCCGGGTAGGCCTCCTCGACCGGGTCGCCGTTCTCGTCGTGCATCGCCCGGACACGGCCGTAGGCCATGCCGGCGACGATCGGATCGCCGACACGCAGCGTCCCGGACTGGATGAGCACCGTAGCCACGGCGCCGCGACCCTTGTCGAGCTTGGCCTCGATGGCCACACCGCGGGCGTCCTTGTTGGGGTTCGCGCGCAGGTCGAGTCCGGCGTCCGCGGTGAGCAGCACCGCATCCAGCAGCTCGGTGATGCCCTTCTTCTGCAGGGCGCTCACGTCGACGAACAGCGTCTCGCCGCCGAACTCCTCGGCGACGAGGCCGAACTCGGTGAGCTGCTGGCGCACCTTCTGCGGGTTGGCGCCCTCTTTGTCGACCTTGTTGACCGCGACCACGATCGGCACGTCGGCCGCCTGGGCGTGGTTCAGCGCCTCGACCGTCTGGGGCATGATGCCGTCGTCGGCCGCGACCACGAGGATCGCGATGTCGGTCACCTGGGCACCGCGGGCACGCATGGCGGTGAACGCCTCGTGGCCGGGGGTGTCGATGAAGGTGATCGCACGCTCGTGACCGTCGTGCTCGGTCCAGACCTGGTAGGCACCGATGTGCTGGGTGATGCCTCCGGCCTCACCCGCGGTGACGTTCGCCTCGCGGATCGCGTCGAGCAGCTTGGTCTTACCGTGGTCGACGTGGCCCATGACGGTCACGACCGGCGGACGGATCTCGAGGTCCTCGTCGTCTTCGTCCTCGAGCTCCTGCTCCAGGTCGATGTCGAAGCCCTCCAGAAGCTCTTTGTCTTCGTCTTCCGGGCTGACGATCTGGATCTTGTAACCCAGCTCTTCACCGAGGATGCCGAAGGTGGCGTCGTCGAGCGATTCGGTCGCGGTCGCCATCTCACCGAGGTGGAACAGCGCCGTGACGAGGGCGCCCGGCTGCACGGTGTAGTTGGTGAGCGTCTCGAGCTTGTCGGCGAGGTCGCTGATCGAGGCGCCGCGCCGCATCCGGATGATCGTGTTGCCATCGCCGCGCGGGATGGCGACGCCGCCGAGCGACGGGGCATCCCGCATCTCGAACTCGGCGCGCTTCGTCCGCTTCGACTTGCGGGCTCGGCTCTTGCCGCCGCCACGACCGAACGCACCCGCCGTGCCGCCGCCGGGACCGCGGCCACGGCCGCCTCCCCCGCCGGGACGGCCGGCGTACCCGCCGCCACCACCGGGAGCGCCACCGGGGCGCTGGAAGCCGCCGCCGGCGCCGCCGGGACGACCCGGACCGCCGGGACGCTGCTGGAAGGGGGCTCCGGGGCGACCGGGGCCGCCCGGACGCGGAGCACCCGGACGGGGAGCGCCGGGGCGCGGGGCTGCGGGGCGCGGGATGGCGCCGCCGCCGGGCCGCGGCATGCCCTGGCTGCCCGCGAACGGGTTGTTGCCGGGACGCGGCGCACCGGGGCGCTGCATGCCCTGCGAGCTGGCGAACGGGTTGTTGCCCGGGCGGGGTCCGCCGGACGGCTTGGGGGCCTCGCCCTCGGCGGCGGGCGCCGCGGGGGCGGCGGGCGCAGCAGGAGCGGCGGGGGTTCCGGCGGCGGGTGCGGCGGGGGCCTCAGCCGCGGGCGCGGCGGGGGCGGGCGCGGGCGCGGGCGCCTCGGCCGGCTTCTCGGCGGGCTTGGGCGCCGGCTTCGCCGCGGCGGGCTTCGCCGCCGGCTTCTCGGGCGGCTTGATGCCGTCGGCCTCGAGCGCCGCCTTCAGCTTGCGGGCGACGGGCGGGGCGATGCTCGACGACGCGCTCTTGACGAACTCGCCCATCTCTTTGAGCTTGTCGAGCGCGATCTTGCTGTCGACGCCGAGGTCGGCGGCGACTTCGTGTACGCGTGGGTTGGCCACATTTCTCCTGTCTGGGGTCCACCCCGGTCAGGAGTGGACGGTTACTGCGTGAGGGAGCTCATTTCGAGCCGCTCATGAGTTGTCCATGGTCCGATCAGCTTTCGCGTGAAGTTCCTGATGAAGGCGCGTGGTGTCGAGGTCGGCGACCCGGAGCGCCCGGCCGAAAGCCTTGCGCTGGATCGCGATCCCGATGCATCCGGAGTCCGGATGCACCCACGCGCCCCTGCCCGGGAGTCGTGCCGCGGCATCCGCCACAGCCCGTCCGTCGCGCGCGACGACCCTCGTGAGAGAGGAGCGGGGAGCACGCTGCCGGCAACCCAGGCAGGTTCTGACGGGTTCCATGCTACCCCTTGCGGGCGCGGACCCGCTCAGTCCTCCATGACCGAGTCGGGCTGGATGTCGATGCGGGCCCCGGTGAGCTTCGCCGCGAGCCGCGCGTTCTGGCCCTCTTTGCCGATCGCGAGGCTCAACTGGTAGTCCGGGACGAGGGCGCGGACGGCCTTCAGGTTGGCATCGACGACGAAGGCGCTGGTGACCTTCGCGGGGCTCAACGCGTTGGCCACGAAAGTCGCCAGGTCCTCCGCGAAGTCGACGATGTCGATCTTCTCGTTGTTGAGCTCGGCGGTGACGGCGCGGACGCGCTGGCCGAGTTCGCCGATGCAGGCACCCTTGGCGTTGATGCCGGGCTGGGTGGCTCGCACGGCGATCTTGGTGCGGTGGCCTGCCTCGCGGGCGAGGCTCGCGATCTCGACCACACCGGAGGCGATCTCGGGCACCTCGAGGGCGAACAGCTTGCGCACCAGACCGGGGTGCGTGCGGCTCACCGTGATGCTCGGACCCTTCATGCCCTTGCTCACGCTCGTCACGTAGACCCGGATGCGGGAGCCGTGCGTGTACTCCTCGCCCGGCACCTGCTCCTCCGGCGGCAGGATCGCCTCGACGCTGCCGAGATCGATGTGCACCATGCGCGGGTTCGGGCCCTGCTGGATGACGCCGGCCACGATGTCGCCCTCGCGCCCGCGGAACTCGCCGAGCACCTTGTCGTCGCCGATGTCGCGCAGCCGCTGGTTGATGACCTGCTTCGCCGCGAACGCCGAGATGCGGCCGAAGTCGTCGGGGCTGTCGACGGCCTCGCCGATGACGTTGCCCTCGTCGTCGTGCTCGGGGATGAAGACCGTCACGTGCCCGGTCTTGCGGTCCAGTTCGACCCGGGCGCCCTCGTCGGGGCCCTTGTCGGTGTGCTTCAAGTAGGCCGTGAGGATGGCCTGTTCGATGATCCCGACCAACTCCTCGAACGGGATCTCGCGCTCGCGCTCCATGAGCCGCAGCATCGTGAGGTCGATGTCCACGCCGGGCCTCCGCTCTTCAATTGGGCACTCGCATGGAGTGCACTCGCCGAGTTTAGCCCGCTCTCCGGCGGCGCGTCGAAGCTCAGCGACCCCTGCCCGCCAGCACATGACACACGCGCGCGAGGAAGGCCTCCGGCTCGGCCAGCACGTCGTCCCGGTGGACCCGGATCACCCGCCACCCGGCGGCCTCGAACGCCTCCCGGCGCGAGATGTCGCTGCGCCACCGGCTCGGGTCGGTGCGGTGCCCGTCGCCCTCGTACTCGAGCACGGTGCTCCAGCGCGGGTAGGCGAGATCGGGGTGCAGGGTCCGATCGCCGACGCGGATCGGCGGGTTCAGCAACGGTTCGGGCAGCCCGGCGCGCAGCAGCAGCAGACGCAGCTTGGTCTCCATGCGCGACTCGGCGCCGACCCGCACGTCGGCGAGCGCGCGGCGCGCCCTCGCGGCGCCGCGGACACCTCTGCCGACGGCCGCCGCCAATGCGCCGACGGATGTCAGCGGAGCACGGCGCGTCGTCCCCCGCCGCGGCGGGGTCACCCAGCGATCCCCGACGGCGACCAGATCGTCGTGCGCCAGCATCGGAGCGAGTTGGACCCACACCGTCGCCGGGGCGATGACCGGCAGATCGGCCCACATCGCGGTGGGGAGCTCGCGCGCGCGATGTCCCACCACACCGGGGCGCTGCATCCGGTCGCCGCCCCCGGTGGTCGTCACGTGGAGGCGGGTGTCACGGAACCGGGGAAGCTGGGCACCCATCAGGGCTGCGGCGGTCGTGTGGCTGAACGCGTCGCCCTCGCGCATGACCACGGCGAGGACCCGAGCCCGCTCGATGACGGATGCGTCCGGGGCTGAGCTCGTGCGCATGCCGTGAAACGGCCGGTGGAGGTCGGATGCAGCGAGCCGACGCGGGGGTACCCCGAGAGCGGCGGCCTCCCGTGACCGGAACGGCGCGATCGCGAGTTCGTCGGGAAGGGGCCGCCGTCGCGTCACCCGCACACTCTGCACCCGTCGGTCTGCGGGCGTTCGTGCTCTCCACAGCGGCGCCGAGCGGGGAAGAATGTTGGGTCCGGGCTCGCGCAACCCGACATTCGTCCCCGCTCGAGCGGGGTCGGGGGCGGGGACTACAGGGCGGCGAGGAGGTCTGCGGCGGGGAGCTCCTGCCGGGCGCCGGTGCGGCGATCCCAGAGCTCGACGAGGCCGTCTGCGGCGCCGCGCCCCGCGATGACGATCGTCGGCACGCCGAGCAGTTCGGCGTCGCCGAACTTCACCCCGGGAGAGACCTTGGGCCGATCGTCGTAGAGCACGTCGCGCCCGGAGGATTCCAGTGACTCCGCCACCGACTCGGCGAGCGCGTAGGCCGCCTCGTCCTTCCCGGTGGCGATGACATGGACATCGAACGGGGCGACCTCGGCCGGCCAGATGAGTCCCTTGTCGTCGTTGTTGGCCTCGGCGATCACCGCCATGATGCGCGTGACCCCGATGCCGTACGAGCCCATCGTGACGGTCACGAGCTTGCCGTTCTCATCGAGCACCTGCAGCCCCAGGGCGTCGGCGTACTTGCGCCCGAGCTGGAACACGTGCCCGATCTCCATGCCGCGCGCGAGCTCGACGGGTCCCGACCCGTCGGGCGCCGGGTCGCCGGCCCGAACCTCGGCGACCTCGGCGGCGCCGTCGTTGCCGAAGTCCCGCCCGGCGACGAGCCCGAAGACGTGCTTGCCGTCGGCGTTGGCACCCGTGATCCAGCCGGATCCGTCGGCGACGCGCGGGTCGAGCAGGTACCTGATGCCGGTCGCCGACTCCTCTCCGAGGATCGCCCCCGTCGGCGACCACGGACCGATGTAGCCCTTCACCAGCAGCGGGTTCTTCTCGAAGTCGGTGTCGTTCGCCGCCTCGACCTCGGCCGGGGCGAACTGCACCTCGGCGCGCTTCATGTCCACGTCGCGATCACCGGGGATGCCGACGACGACGACCTCGCGCGTGCCGTCCAGGTGCGTGAGGGCCAGCACCACGTTCTTCAGCGTGTCGGCGGCGGTCCACTCCCGGCCGTCGGGCCGCGGGTGCTTCATGTTGGCGACCTCGACGAGGGTCGCGATGGTCGGGGTTCCGGGGGTGTCGAGCACCTCGGCGGGGGTGAGTCCGTCGTAGGGACGCGCGTCGGCGGGGGTGGTCGTGTACGCCTCGACGTTGGCCGCGTACCCGCCCGCGGAGCGCACGAAGGTGTCCTCGCCGATGGGCGTGGGGTGCAGGAACTCCTCAGACCGCGATCCGCCCATCGCGCCGGCGTCGGCCTGCACGATCGCGTAGTCCAGCCCGAGCCGGGTGAAGATGCGCTCGTAGGCGTCGCGGTGCTGCTGGTACGACACGTCGAGTCCCTCGTCGGTGACGTCGAACGAGTAGGAGTCCTTCATCGAGAACTCGCGCCCGCGCAGCAGCCCGGCGCGCGGTCGGGCCTCGTCGCGATACTTGTCCTGGATCTGGTAGATCGACAGCGGAAGGTCCTTGTACGAGGTGTACAGGTCTTTCACCGTGAGGGTGAAGACCTCCTCGTGGGTCGGTGCGAGCAGATAGTCGGCGCCCTTGCGATCCTGCAGACGGAAGATGCCGTCGCCGTACTCCTCCCAGCGACCGGTCGCCTCGTAGGGCTCACGCGGCAGCAGGGCGGGGAAGTGCACCTCCTGCGCGCCGAACTTCTCGAGCTCTTCGCGGATGACGGCCTCGATCTTGCGGCGCACCTTCAGACCCAGCGGCAGCCACGCGAAGATCCCCGGAGCCTGGCGCCGGATGTACCCCGCACGCACGAGCAGCCGGTGGCTGGCGACCTCGGCGTCGGCGGGGTCCTCGCGCAGGGTGCGGACGAACAGCTGACTCAGACGGGTGGGCACGCCGTCAAGAATACGGGGCGAGCGGATGCGGGACTCACCACGGCTTGTCGGCCAGCCCGTGCTTGCGCCCGCCGTTCTCGCGTTCGCGGTCGGCGGCCTCCGCTTGCTGGATCAGCTGGTCGAGCTTGTCGCCGAGTGCCTCGCTGCTGGGCTGCTCCGGCCCGTCGCCCGGCTCGCCGGGTGCGCCGGTCGGGCCCGGCGTCGGGCTGCCGCTCGGGCCGGGCGTCGGGGTCGCCGCCGGGTCCGGCGTGGGGCTGCCCGACGGACCGGGGGTGGGCGTCGCCGAGGGATCGGGGGTCGGGGTCGCCGACGGGTCGGGCGTGGGCGTCGCGGACGGATCGGGGGTCGGAGTCGCCGACGGGTCCGGCGTCGGGGTCGCGGAAGGGTCGGGCGTCGGGGAGGGCGTGGGGTTCGGCTCCTGAGGCTCCTGAGGCTCCTGCTCCTGCTGCTCCTGGGCGTCCTGCTCCCCCTGCTCCGCCTCGTCCGAGCTCTCCTCGGCGGTCTGGTCGAACGACGGGTCCTGGCGGCAGACGTCGTCCGGCTGCTCGGCCCACAACGCCTGGGCAGCGCGATACGCCTCGATCGCGTCGAGCCACTGCCGGGCATCGAAGTACCGGTTGCCGAGCCGCACATAGGTCAGGGCGAGATTGGCCCGCGGGTAGCACGCCGCCTCGGGGCTCGGTGCGCTGTCGAGCGCGATCTGCAGCTCGGGCACCGCCTCGGGCAGCAGATCCCCCGCCGCGTACGCGGTGCCGAGGTTGTAGTGCGGCAGGTACCGGTCGAACGGGTTCAGCGAGACCCCCGCCCGCGCCCACGCCGCCGCACCCTGATAGTCGCCCTGCGCGTAGCTCTGCCCGACCGCGAACGCCAGCCCCACGCTGATGCCGGTGCCGACGGAGAAGATCCCGAGCGGGATCACCAGGATCATCGACAGCAGCAGCATGCGCCTGCGTCGCGCCGGAAGCGTCTGCTCGGCCGGCGCCTCCTCGCGCTCGAACCGGTCGCCGAACCAGCCCATCAGCCCCGCCCCTTCCGCGCGGGCCGGGCCGCGCGCAGCTCGCCGATATTGCGGGCGGCGAGCACGAGATCCCAGAGCAGCAACAGGAACGCCGGGATCACGGGGACCCAGTACAACCGCTGCGACACCGCCACCTCGGGCACCTCGATCTCCTGACCCATGCGGTCCTCGACATCGGGGTAGGCCGGCTCCTCCCCCGCGACCCGGTGCTGGTAGCCGACACCGAGCTGTGCGGAGAGGGTGCGCAGAGCGTCCTCGTCGATCTTCGACAGCGCACGCGGCGCGCCGCTCTGCGTCGTATCGAGCAGGTACGGCGCGAGGGCGTCGTCCGGGCCGAAGGTCAGATTGGGGCGCATCGGCCCGCCCGCCGCGGTGCCGTAGCCGAACACGGCCCCGTCCGAGATGAATGGCGCGGCCTCGGCCATCGACTCGGGCTCGGAGTCGCGGGTCTGCTCGCCGTCGCCGAAGTAGAACACCAGCCGCAACCGCTCGGGATGCTGCTCGGAAGCTCCCTGCAGGCGCTTCAGAAGGGTCGGCAGCGCCTCGCTGATGCTCGAACCGCCCGCGTACTCGGCGAGCTCGACCTCGAGGGTGTCGAGGGTCGAGCGCAGGGCCGTCGGGTCCGAGACCAGCGGCATCCGCACGAGAGCGCCGTTGTCGAAGGTGATCACCGAGTAGCGCGCGCCGCCGTAGATCTCCGCGACCTTCATCGCATCGGCCTTCATCGCATCCAGCCGCGTGACCGGCGCCCCGTCGGCGGTCGCACCCATGTCTTCGGCGTTCGAGCTGGTCGTGGTGTCGATCACCAGGAACACGTCGATATCGGACACGACGACCTTGGTCATCGCCCCGGGCACCGCGGGCCCGAACGCGGCGAGCACCAGCAGCGCGAGCGCACCGAGCCGGCGGACCGAGGACCACAGCGTGCGGCGGTCCCGGCGCGAGCGCCAGAGCTGCCAGGTCACGAGCGCGATCGGCGGCCCGAGCAGCAGCACGGAGGTCCACAGCTCGAACAGCGGCTCGAAGGTGAGGCTCACAGCTTCGACCTCCAGGCCAGGAACACGATGCCCCAGATGGCGAGCAGCGCGATGCGGAACGGCCAGCCCGGGTGATCGATGATGACGAGTTCGGGCACGCCCTCGAGCGTGCCGGCCTGATCCTCCAGCACCTGGTCGACGATGTTCTGCCCTGCCGCCGTGTCCCCGACGCCGTAGAGCTCGCCGCCGGTGCGCTGCAGCTGGGTGCGCAGGTCGTCCTCCTCGGAGGCGTACATCGAACCGGGGCCGATCCCGTACACCCGGATGCCGCGCTCGATCGCGAAGGACGTCGCCTCCTCGAGGGTCACGATCGGCATCCCGGCGAGCGCGTTGTCGGTGGCCAGGATGATCGTGCGGGACCGGTCGAGGTCGGGGTTGTCGAAGCGCAGCACGCACGAGGCGAGGCCATCGCCGATCAGCGAGGAGCCGTCACCGAGGTCTGTCCCGGCATACAGCGGCGGGTCCCCGTCGGGGTCTCCGCCGAAGATGTCCCCGACATCGCCCACGTCGGTGCTCACCTCGTCCTGCACGCTCGCCAGCTTCTCTTCGACGTAGTCGTAGTCATCGTTGAGCGGGAACACCTGCGCCGCCGAGCTGTCCCAGACCACGAGGGCGATGCGCTCACCGTGGAACTGTTCGACGAGCTCGAGGAAGCGTCCGACGATCTGGGCATCGGCCGCGATCATCGAGCCGGAGACGTCGAGGCAGAGCACGATGTCGCGGTTCACCCGGTCGGTGTCGGCGACATCGGTGGTGATGGGCCGCGCGGCGACGATCGAGAGGCTGCCGAGCGCGACCAGCACCAGCAGGAACATGCCGACGAGCTTCACCATCGTCCGGCGGTACGCCGAGCGGTACTCGGGCAGGGCCAGCAGGCGCTCGGTGTGGGCGGCGGGCACGATGTCGCCGTCGGCGCGGCTGCGGCGGCGGCGCAGGAGCACCAACACGACGAGGGTGGTGACGACGACACCCGCGAGCACGAGCGGCATCCAGGCGAACACTAGCTCCACTGCGCCACCGCCGTCCGGGCCGCGTCGATGGCGGGCTGGGCCTCGACCGCCTCCGCCGGAGCGAAGTTCACCGGGTAGAACGTGGCGATGGTGTCGGCCAGCCGGCTCAGCCCGGCGCGACGCAGCTCGGTGAGGGTCATCGTCCGGGCGTCGAAGCGCGTGGTGTAGAACGCCAGCTCGCGCAGGACCTCGCTCAGTTCCAGGTGCGCATCGCGCGGCGACAGCTCCCCGGCGGCCACCCGGCGCTCGACGTCGGCGATGCGGGTGAGGGCCTTGCGGCGGACATCGACCGGAAGGGGTAGAACCTTGGGGGTCACGGGACCGGACACGCCGCGGCGGCGCCAGCCCCGCATCCGGGCGAATCGGCGGCTGAGCAGCACCCAGGCGATCAGCAGCGCGATGAAGAGCGGCAGCACCAGCCACCACCACCAGTCGTAGGGCAGCGGGGGGTAGAAGTCGCTGATGTCCGGCAGATCAGAAGCCCGCACGGCGCCTCCTCTGCAGCAGCCGCAGCAGCGCCGGGACGACCTCGTCGGCGCCGGTGACCCGGCAGTGCGAGACGCCGCGGGAGCGGAAGTAGGCCTCCTGCGCGGCGATGCGGTGCGAGGTGCGGGTCGCGTAGACCTTCGCCAGCGCCGGGTCCTTGCGCAGCACGGCGGGGATCGGGCCGCCGTCCTCGACGTCGAGCAGGTCGCGCCCGCTGCCGTCGCCCTTCACCAGGTCGAGGTCGCCGACGGTGATCCACATCAGCTCGTGCTTCTCGCGAAGCGCCCGCAGCGCCTCGTCGACGTCGGGAGCCGGCTCGACGTCGTCGCCCACGATGATGACGATGCTGCGGTTCGGGATGCCGCGCAGCAGATGCCCGCACAGCCCGTACGGATCGCTCGGGTCCGAATCCAGCCGCGTCTCCTGCTGGACGGTGCGCAGCAGGGTCTCCAGGTACGCCTCGCTCGCGCGCGGCTTGCGGTGCCGCATGCGCCCGCCGGACTGGGTCATCAGACCGACCGCGTCGCCGTGGCGCAGCGACAGGTACCCGAGTGCACCGGCGATCAGGACGGCGATGTCGCGCTTGGGCGCTCCGGTCTGCGCGGCGGCCGCCATGCCGCGCCCGGTGTCCACGGCCAGGACCACGTCGTGGCGCCTCGTCTGCTTGTAGCGCTTCACCAGCGGGTTGCCGGTGCGCGCCGTCGCGTTCCAGTCGATGTCGTCGACGTCGTCGCCCGGGAGGTACTCGCGCAGGTCGTCGAAGTCGAGACTGCGCCCCGCGCTGATCGCGGCGTACTCACCCTCGAGCAGGTTGGTCGTGCGCCGGTTCGCGTGGATGAACAGGCGCGACTTGACCCGCGGGAGCAGAGCGACCATGAGAGGGTTACGGCGCGGGGATGGCGGCGACGATCGCGTCGATGATCTGCTCGGAGTCGATCTCGAGCGCATCGGCCTCGAACGTGAGCACGACGCGGTGACGCAGCACGCGGTGGGCGAGGGCCTTGACGTCCTCGGGGATCACGTAGGCCCGCCCGGCCAGCAGCGCCAGCGCCCGCGCCGCCGACAGGAACGCGATGCTGGCGCGCGGGCTCGCCCCGTACTCCACGAGACGGGCCAGATCGTCGCTGATCACCTCGCCGGGGGCGCGGGTGGCCTGGACGATCGCGACCAGGTACTCGCGGACCGCGTCCTGCACGAATACGCGCTTGGCGGCCTCCTGCAGGAACAGCACGTCGGCGAGGCTGAGCCCCTTCGGTTTCTCGGCATCGACGTCGAACACCCCGGAGTCGATCCGCCGCAGGATCTCGAGCTCGTCCTCGGTGTCGGGGTAGTCGAGCACGTCCTTGAGCAAGAAGCGGTCGAGTTGCGCCTCCGGCAGCAGGTAGGTGCCCTCCTGCTCGATCGGGTTCTGGGTGGCGATCACCAGGAACGGCACCGGCAGTTTGTAGACGGTGCCGCCGATCGAGGTCTGGCGCTCCTGCATCGACTCGAGCATCGCGCTCTGGGTCTTCGCGCTCGAGCGGTTGATCTCATCCAGCAGCACGATGTTCGCGTGCACGGGCCCCAGCTGGGTCGAGAACGCGGCCTTCTTGGCGTCGTAGATCTGGGTGCCGATGATGTCGCTCGGCAGCAGGTCGGGCGTGCACTGGATGCGGCGGAACTCGCCGTGGATGGCGTCGGCGAGCGTGCTGGCCGCCGTCGACTTCGCCAGCCCCGGGACGCTCTCGAGCAGGATGTGCCCGCCCGCGATCAGCGTGGCGACGATCGACTCGCGCAGCTCCTCCTGGCCGACGATCTTGCGGCCGAACGCGTCGCGCACCGTGGCGATGATGGTGTTCGCCTTGGCCAGCTCGGCATCGGTCAGCGAGCCGGGGGGCAGCTCGGGGGCGACGCGGGACACCGGCGGCTCGGGATCACCTCCGGGCAGGGGCGTTCCGGTGGGCGGCGGCGGGACGGGAGGCACGTCGGTCACCTCGCCACCCTATCCAGGCCCGGCGCGGTAGCCGGACCGCAACCGTTCGCCGGTGATGATCCACTCCTCCCCCAGGTCGCCCCGCACCACCCACTCCCCCTCGCCCGCGACCAGCGGGCCCTCGAGGGTCTCGATCACCTCGCCGGGCCGGGCGGGCCGCACCTGCACGCTGCCCGTGCGCTCGTAGCGGTCGCCCTCGAGGTGGCGATGCGACGAGGCGAACGCGGCGGGGGCGACGGCGTGCGCGTGCCCGCGCTTGTCGTACACCTCCCAGTCGCCCGGCGCGCCGCGCAACGTCTGACCGGATGCGGTGCTCCACTCCCAGCCCTCGTCGCGTCGCCGGGCCCAGACCACGCCGTGGCGATGGTAGGTGCGCCAGTCGGCCGAGGTGTCGTCGAAGGACCGGTAGCCGAGGGTGGCGAGCAGTTCGAGACTGGACCGCACGCCGGCGCGGGTCTTGTCGCGCGCCTCCTCATCGAGCTCGTCCCATGGCCGCAGATCGGGGTGCCGGCGCCGGGCGTCGTCGCGGCCGTCCCCGTACCGCCAGCCGTTCGCCGCCAGGTGCGCGCTCCACGAGTCGTGCTCCCGGCGCGCCATCCGCTCGAGCTGCTCGTCGGAGGGCATGCCCACCGCGGCGGCGCCCGCTCCCCAGCTGCGGCCGACGGCGACCGCGTTGCCGAGGGTCGACATCACCTGCCGCAGGTTCGAGATCCGATAGAACGGCGCCAGCTCGTCCCACGGGCGGCGGGATGCGATGGCCGGGTCGGGATGCTCCCGGATGAACCGCTCATGGCCCAGGCGCGCGACCCGTTCCCAGGCGCCGATCGGGCGACCCCCGGCGTCGAGGGTCGAGCCGAAGGCGTGCACGCGCGCCAGCAGCGGTTCGCGGCCGAGACCGGCGACCCCGGACTGGCGCGAGTAGAGCACCCAGTCCGGGGACTCGGCGCCGAGCACGGCGGCCAGGCGCTGGAGGCGCTCGTCGGGGTCTCCCGCGAAGATGATCGCGGGGGCGGTGGCGCCGGCCACGGCCCGCGCGATCGATGCCGGTCCCGGCTGTTCGGCCGCCGCGCTCGCCTGCACCCCGCTGGTGTTGCCGAACCGGCGCTGGCTGAAGGCGTGCTGCTCGAGCACGTCGTCGGCCTCCGGGTCGAGCACGACGACGCCCGGGGCCGCGGGCGCCCCCAGCAGACCGGCCTCGCGGCTCTGCTGAGCGAGCTCGGCCAGCACGGCGAAGGTCAGCCCGCTGTGACCGACGACGACGATGCGGTCCACTCCCGCGCGCAGGGCGTCCTCGACGACGAGACGCGCCGTGACCTCGTCGATGCTCAGGGTGTCGACGGCCCACTCCCCGGCCCGGGAGAGGTAACGCCGGCGCCAGTCCTCGGCCTGCCAGGCCTCGTCGATCCGCACCAGGGCGCGGACCGGCGCTCCCGTCCGTCCGGCGAGCGCCTGCTCGACGGATCGCACCAGCCGCTGCGCGGCCGTGCTGTCGGCCGGCAGCACGGCCAGACCCGTGAGCGCATGGCGGCTCTGCCCGCGCCGCAGGAGCGGGGCGAGCAGCTCGGGGTGCGTGGCGTCGCCTGCGACGATGCGCCAGCCCTGGGCGCGTGCCCTGCGCACCCAGGCGGCTCCCGCATCCGAGGTCACCACGACGGGAAGGGCGATGCCGCGCTCGGCGGCCAGCGGGGCGAGCAGGACCGCGGAATCCTCATCGGCTCCGACCACGAGTTGGATGCTGCGCGCCAGCCGCACCCGCACCCGGTCGACCTGCCCGCGCAGCAGCGCGGCCAGCGCACGGCTCGCCGCGACCACGAGCACCGTCAACTGCACGAGCCGGGCGAACTGGAGGGCGAGCGGCACCCCGGGGCCGCACTCGCCGCCCTCGAACATGGCGACGTCGTAGCCGTTCAACAGGAAGCCCAGCACCCGGGAGAGCACCGACCACCCGGCACTCTGGGCGGGGTCGATGCAGCGCAGATACCCGGCGGTGCCGAGCACGAGCACCACGGCGGTGCCGAGACCGAGGAAGACCAGCGAGAACGCATGATCGCCGTGCCGGCGCGGCCAGGCCCATGCCCCGAACGCGACCGCTCCGAGCAGGACGGAGACGGTGACCGGGAACCCGGCGGCGGGATCGTTCCAGGCGCCGAGCACGCCGGGCAGCGGCACGTACACGGCGAGCGCCAGCAGACCGACGGAGATCGCGAAGAGCAGCGAGGCGACGAGGCAGACCAGCCGCCCGATCATCGGCCGCACCCGAGGTCGGCCGGCACAGCGGTTCCGACGTACGCGGACCACTCCTCGGCGCTCAGATCGCGGCCCGCCACGGCGCAGGCCGACCTGCGCCACTCGTCGGGTACCAGGGTGAGGACGCTCACCGTTGCGGCGCGTCCGAGCCCGTCCATCGACGGGATCGCCGTGAACAACGCCGTCCCGTCGGGGCGGAACGCGGTCACCGGCAGCCGGTTGTCTTCCACCGGAACCGGCACCCGCCCGACGACGACGCCGCCCCGCGCGAGGTCGAGCAGGCTGATGAGTCCGCTCGGTCCTCCCCCGGCCAGCAGGTCCCCGTCGGAGCTGAGCGACGGCATCGGACGCGTCTCGGCGTCGGCGGGCCGGTCGAGAACCACCGAACCCGAGCCGTCGAGCACCGTCTCGCGGCCGTCGGCGAAGAGGTGAAGTCGTGATCGGCCGTCGTAGAGCGCCGGGGTCAGTCCCGGGTTCTCGTAGAGGGTCGCGCCGGAGTCGGTCGACACCATGCGCAGCCCGCCCTCGATGCTGTCGGCCTTGTACACGAAGGCCGTCGCGCCATCCGGCGAGATGCCATACGAGTAGGCCAGCCGGGCGCTCAGCAGATCCGCGAACGGTTCGGTGTGCGTGATCACCGTGCCGTCGAGGGTGACGACGGCGAGCGAGCCGTCGTCTCCCAGGGCGGTGACCCGCCCCTGGCGCGGATCCCCGTGCAGGGCGAGAACGGTCACCCCGTCCGCGAACGGAAGCGGCACGCCCCGGGTCGCCTCGAGGGTCTCGGCCCCGACCAGGAACACGACCTGTCGGGTCATCGAGCTGACCAGGAACTCGTCGGCGTCCCACCAGGCGGCCGTGGTGAGGCCGAACTCGCCCGCCCCGTCGACGACGGTGCTCTGCTGGGTGGCGAGGTCCACGAGCACCGGGCTGCCGCCTCCGACCGACCACATGAGCGCCCGGTCGCCGTCGGGGCCGACGGCCACGAGCGGCGGGCCGCAGGCCGAGCAGCCGTCGGGGACCGGGGAGGCGAACTCGGTCGAGATCCGTCCGGTCTGGGTCAGGTCCCAGACGAGGGCGAACTCGCCGGTGCCGTTGACAACGGTGTCGCCGCGGAACGCCAGAGTCTCGCCCGTGACCTCGCCCGCACCGAGCAGGGCGGTCGGGATCTCGGGGAGCTCGGATGCGGCGCGGACCCGCGAGATGTAGATCACGCCGTCGTCCATGACGGCCAGGCGCGAGCCGCTCTCGTCGAGCGCGAGGTCGAGGGACCCGGCGATCTGCGAGGTGGCCACCCGGTCGGCCGGGTCGCCGGGGACGTCTCCCCCTCCCGAGACCGACCCTGCGGTGTCCCAGACCGAGTAGTTGACGCTCTTGGCCGGCGACCCGGCGAGCACTCTGCCGTCCCCGGAGATCGCGAACCCGTTCGCGCTGATTCCGAGGGTGTGCGTTCCGCTGTCGAGCACCGAGGCGTCCCGTAGCGCGATCCGCGCCCAGCGGCCGGCCACCATGAAGGTGGTGAGCTCGCCGTCGCCCCAGCCCACCCGGCCGCCGAACGGGACGGTCCCGATCGGGGTGTAGGTGGTCTCGCCCTCGTCGGAGCCGCGCTCGAACAGGGTCAGCCAGTCCGAGCGGTTGGTGACCGCGAGGTAGGCGCCGTCGGGTGAGATCGCCGCGAGCGTCGCGACGGTCTTGGTGCCGCCGAAGTCGGGGTCCGGCGGCGGCGGCACCGTCAGCTCGGCGTCGCCGGCCGGGGTCACCACCCGGATCTCGTCCCCCGCCATCGCGGCGGCCACGTAGGCGCCGTCGTCGGAGACCGACAGCCCCGACACCCTCGCGTTCAGATCGGCGAGGTCCACCCGCTCGGAGCCGTCCCAGCGCACGACGGTGCCGTCCTCGTCGCCGGTGAAGACCGTGCCGTCGGCGGCGAGCGCTGTCGCCGTGACCGTGGACCCGACCGGCAGCGAGCGCACCAGCTGGGGGCTCGCGGTGGCGAGCTGGAACAGGGCGGCCCGCGTCTGCGCGTCGTCGTTCATGCGCTGGGCCTCGACGGCGAGCAGGGACGCCGTCTGCAGGTCGGTCGCACTGAGCGTGATGGCCTGGGCCGCCAGCTGTCGTGCGAGCGCGATGCGCGCCTGCTCGGCGGCTGCGTTGCCGTTGACGACCGCGATGACCGTGGCGACGAGCGATGCGATGAGCAGCCCCGAGAGCGCGATCACTCCCCCGCGCAGCAGCCGCAGCGCCCGGCGCCGCTGGCGCACGTTCTCACCGATCAGTTCGTCGCGCTCCAGGCCGCGGACAGCGGAGGCGAGGTCGGCGACTCGCTCCGGGAAGCGTGGGTCCGCGGTGCCGAGCGAACCCTCCGCCTCGAACCAGGGCATCTCGACCCAGCGCGGCTCTTCGGCGAACGCCTTCGACAGCGCGCGATTGACCGCGCTCGAGCGCTTCCAGTCGAAGTCGCCCGCCTTCGCGTCCCAGAGCATCGTGCCCTCGTCGAGGACCAGCAGGATGCGGTCGGCGGACTTGTGCTGCAGCCACCAGGTGATCTCGGTGGTGACGTACTGCGACTCGGCCGCCTTCGGGCTGCAGATCAGGATGAACCACTCGGCCTCGGTCAGGCCCCGTTCGATGGTCGACCAGAGCCCGGTGTTCGCCGACATCGACGCGTCGTCGAGGAACACCCGCGACGAACGCAGCCGGTACCAGGGCTTGGCGAACCGCTCGATCCCATTGCGCAGTTCGACCGCGAGAGTGCTCGACGCCGAGCGCGAGTACGAGATGAAGGCGTCGAATCGGGCTGCCACGGCGCCAGACTAGACCGTGACGACCTCGGGGGTGCCCGATGCACCGGGCGGCATCTCGGCCGCGAGCCGGTTGGCCTCGGCGATCAGCGTCTGCACGATCTCGGCCTCCGGCACCGTCTTGATGACCTCGCCCTTGACGAAGATCTGGCCCTTGCCGTTGCCCGATGCCACGCCGAGGTCCGCCTCACGCGCCTCGCCCGGACCGTTGACGACGCATCCCATCACGGCGACCCGCAGCGGCACGGTCATGCCCTCGAGCCCCGCGGTGACGTCGTTTGCCAGCGTGTAGACGTCGACCTGGGCGCGCCCGCAGGACGGGCACGACACGATCTCGAGCTTGCGCTCGCGCAGGTTGAGGCTCTGGAGGATCTGCAGCCCCACCTTGACCTCCTGCGCGGGCGGGGCGCTGAGCGAGACGCGGATGGTGTCGCCGATGCCCTCGCTCAGCAGGATGCCGAACGCCGTCGCGCTCTTGATGGTGCCCTGGAACTCGGGCCCGGCCTCCGTCACCCCGAGGTGCAGCGGCCAGTCGCCGCGCTCGGCGAGCAGCCGGTAGGCCTTGACCATCACGATCGGGTCGTTGTGCTTCACCGAGATCTTGAAATCGTGGAAGTCGTGTTCCTCGAACAGCGACGCCTCCCATACGGCGCTCTCCACGAGCGCCTCGGGGGTGGCCTTGCCGTACTTCTGCAACAGGCGCGGGTCGAGCGAGCCCGCGTTGACGCCGATCCGGATGCTGACCCCGGCATCCTTCGCGGCCTTCGCGATCGCGCCCACCTGGTCGTCGAACTTGCGGATGTTGCCCGGATTCACACGCACCGCACCGCACCCGGCATCGATCGCCTGGAAGACGTACTTGGGCTGGAAGTGGATGTCGGCGATCACCGGGATCTGCGACTTCTTCGCGATGATGTGCAACACGTCGGCGTCGTCCTGTGACGGCACCGCGACCCGCACGATGTCGCAGCCGGAGGCGGTGAGCTCGGCGATCTGCTGCAGCGTGGCGTTGATGTTCGTGGTGGGGGTCGTCGTCATCGACTGGACGCTGACCGGGGCGTCGCCGCCGACCAGGACCTTGCCGACGGAGATCTGCCGCGACTTCCGGCGGGGCGCGAGGGTCTCGGGGGCTGACGCCGGCATCCCGATGTTCACTGCTGGCACACGCCCAGCCTATTTCGCCCGGCCGGTGATGTGCTGGGCGCGCACCGCGCCGCCTAGAAGAAGGTGATCGGATTGACGATGTCGGCGTAGACCAGCAGCAGGGTCATCACGCCGAGAACGCCCGTCACCACGAGCGTGATGGGCACCAGCCGCGCGGTGTCGACCGGGCCCGGGTCGGGCCGCTTGAAGATCTTCGCCACCCGGCGGCGCAGGGCCTCCCAGAGCGCGCCCGCTACGTGTCCGCCGTCGAGCGGCAGCAGCGGGATCAGGTTGAACACGAACAGCGCCACGTTGAGACTCGCCAGCATGCCGGTCAGCTGCGCGATGCGGTCCACGATCGGGGCGTCCTCGTAGCTGGTGATCTCCCCCGCCAGGCGCCCGATCCCGATGACGCCGATCGGGCCGTTCGGGTCGCGCTCCGCGCCTCCGAAGGCGGCCTCGCCGACCTGCCAGAGCCGCTGCGGGAGCGTCACGATGATCTTGCCCACCGCGACGATGTTGTCGCCGACCGCCGGCAGCACCGCCGTCACCGGCTGCGGCACGTTGACGTACGCGGAGGTGATGCCGATGAGCCCGACCGTCTCGGTCACCGGGTCGCCGTTCGCATCCCGCACCGGCTCGCCCTTGTCGTCGAACACCGGGCGCTCGGTGAGCACCGGGGTGAGCTCGAGGGTCACATCGGACCCGTTCCGCTCCACGACGAGGGTGACCGCCTGGCCACCGGATGCGCGGATCACGGCGGTCGCCGCATCCCAGCTCTCGGCCGGCTCGCCGTCGATGCTCACGATGCGATCGCCCGCCTGCACGCCCGCGGCGGCCGCCGGAGCGGGCTCGTCGGAATCGCTGCACTCGGTGCGGTCCGACCCGGCGGGGATGATGCACTCCGACACGCTGCCGACGGTCAGCGAGGTCTGCGGCAGTCCGAACCCGCAGATCACCACCGCGTACAGGGCGATCGCGATGAGCAGGTTCATCGCCGGGCCGCCGAGCATCACGATGATGCGCTTCCACACCGGGAGCTTGTAGAACACCCGGTCCTCTTCGCCCGCCGACACCTGGTCTCTCGTCGTGTCGCGCGCGTCCTGCACGAGCGTGTCGAAGAACCCGGTGGATGCGGTGCGCGGCTTGCCGCCCTTCCGCGCCGGCGGGAACATCCCGGCCATCGAGATGTAGCCGCCGAGCGGCAGCGCCTTGAACCCGTACTCGGTCTCTCCGAACTTGCGCTTCCAGATCGTCGGACCGAAGCCGATCATGTATTGGCCGACCTTCACGCCGAACTTCTTCGCCGGAACGAGGTGGCCGATCTCGTGGAGCCCGATCGAGACGGTGAGACCCACCAGGATCAGCAGGATGCCCAGCACGTAGAGCAGCACGGTTTCCACGTCGTCGAGGGTACGGGACGGCGGCTTGGCGCCGCCTGACCCCGTTGGGGCTACGAGCGGCGCTGCGGCCGCAGGGCGCGGGCGATCAGGCTGCCGAGCGCGAAGAGCACGAGGATCGCGGCCGCGGCACCGAGGATCACCGCGACGCCGAACGGCACCCCGAACACGGTCACCGGCCGGGTCACGGTGTAGGCCGGTTGCAGCGGCTCGTCGTCTCCGGCCTGCACGACGAGCAGGTCGCCGGGGATCTGGCTGGCCGGCGACTCGAACGTGAGGTCGACGACCGTCAGGTAGTCGCCGAGGGTCTCCAGCCCGTCCGGGGCGGGCCCGGCCCACACGGTCTCCTCCCCGGGAAGCATCGGCGTCGGATCCTCGAGCCCCGCCACCCGGGCGCGGTGATCCTGGAAGACGTACAACCGCGCCCGCTGCAGGGTCGTGGCGTGGCGCGACAGCTCCATCGGGTAGACCAGCTGGTCGGAGTCGAACGTGAACGCGATCGGGTCGAGCCCGCCCTCCAGCGGGACGTCACTGGTCAGCTTCAGGGCCACGAAGAACCAGCCGCGCTCGATGTAGTCCTGCAGGCCCGCCGCGATCTCATCGCGGATCGCGTAGCCGTTGGCGTCCAGCCAGTCGGTCAGCCCCTCGGTGTCGGAGGCCTCGAGCGTCGTCGCCTGAACGGGCCCGAGCTGGACCTGGTCGATCACGTTCGGCGGGGCACCGCCCGCCGACCCGTCGCCGTAGTCGCCGGCCCACCAGTCGTCGACGATCACCTGCTTGGGCTGGATCGCCTCCTCGATCTGCACGAACGTCTCGCGATCGCCGGCGGTCACCGTCGCCGGGGCGGGCGTCGGGAAGATCAGGCCGACGTCGTCCGCGTCGGTGAGCATGTCGAGCAGCAGTTCGATGCGCTCCCGCCCCCCATCCCAGGACAGGATCGCGTGCTCCTTGTCGACGATCACGTCCTGCCCGGGTCGCGGGGCGGGTGCCCCGCAGGCGCAGGCCGCAGCGGGGGCGGCGATCTGGAATCCGAGCAGGATCGCCGCGACGGGCACGATCGAGAGGAACCGTGCTCTGCTTGCCTGCCTCATGCCTCCAGTATGGCGTCGGCGGTGCGCCGTGCCCACGCCTCGGCCTCGAGAACCCCCTCGAGGGTGAGCGGTTCCGGCTCGTGGGAGTCCACGACGCGCTCGACGGTGTCGAGGATCCCGAGCCACGGGATGCGCCCGGCGTGGAACGCCGCCACCGCCTGCTCGTTGGCCGCGTTGAACACCGCCGGGAAGGTCGCTCCCGCGGTGCCCACTCGTTTCGCCAGCCGGACGGCGGGGAACGCGTCGTCGTCGAGGGGCTCGAAGCTCCAGGTCTGCGCCGTCGTCCAGTCCAGCGGCACGCCCACCCCCGGCACCCGGTTCGGCCAGTCGAGTCCGAGCGAGATCGGCAGCCGCATGTCGGGCGGGCTGGCCTGCGCGATCGTCGAGCCGTCGACGAACTCGACCATCGAGTGCACGATCGACTGCGGATGCACGGCCACCTCGATGCGGTCGTAGGGAATCTCGAACAGCAGGTGCGCCTCGATCACCTCGAGCCCCTTGTTCACCAGCGTCGAGGAGTTCGTGGTCACCACCAGCCCCATGTCCCAGGTCGGATGCGCGAGCGCCTCCGCGGGCGTCACCTGTTCCAGCGCGGTGCGGCTGCGCCCCCGGAACGGACCCCCGGATGCCGTGAGCACCAGGCGGCGGACCTCGGCCTGCGCCCCCGCACGCAGCGCCTGCGCGATCGCGGAATGCTCGGAGTCGACCGGCACGATCTGCCCGGGGCGCGCGGCATCCGTCACGAGCGCGCCACCCACGATCAGGCTCTCCTTGTTGGCCAGCGCGAGCGTGGCACCGGTCTCGAGGGCGGCGAGCGTGGCGGCGAGCCCCACCGAGC